>Ga0187783_10000753_pt1 | contig 23804 bp, 16 predicted proteins | sample 1015_SJ02_MP02_2_FD_132471 | JGI IMG/M metagenome (GOLD analysis project Ga0187783, IMG submission 132471) | Tropical peat soil microbial communities from peatlands in Department of Meta, Colombia - 1015_SJ02_MP02_20_MG | ecosystem: Environmental > Terrestrial > Soil > Wetlands > Peat | place...
GACGAAGAGGATGCCGTCGCGAAAGTCGATGCCGACGATGCGCATGCCTTCCACCAGCGCATCATTCAGCACCCTCTCCGCGTTCCAACCGCGCTCGAGAAAGAGGTGCGTCGCCTCTTCGACTTCGGCCTTGAGCCCGTTGTAGAGGTCATCGTGCACCTGCTCGGCGAGCTCCTGGTCGTTCAGATCGCGTAGGTTGAATTCGCCTTCGGCGGAGTCGGCCATGTCGAAATCTCCATGCGCGACTGCGCACTTAGCGACTCGCGCGGTCGCTGCAGCACATGGTAAGGGGAGGGTGCGCGAGGCACTGATTACTTCGCGACCGCGGCATGTCCGGGTGCGACAGCCGCTGCGCATTAAGGCAAAGCGAGCCTTAAGGTAAAGCACTTCCTTCGCCGGCGCGCGCCGGCGGTGCGGCCTTGCCCTGGCGGGTCTGGCGCTCGGCGCTCGGCGGGCAGCCGAACTGTGCCCGGTAGCAGCGCGAGAAGTGCGGCGGCGACTGAAAGCCGCAGGCGGTCGTAATGTCGATGATGGGCATCGAGGTTTGCAGCAGCAGCTCGCGGGCGCGCCGCAGGCGCATCTGCAGGTAGTAGCGCTTCGGCACGCAGTTGAGATGTCGCTTGAAGAGCCGCTCGATCTGCCGCCGCGAGAGCCCCGTGGCCGCGGCGATCTCATCGAGTGACAGCGGCTTTTCGATGTTGTCCTCCATGAGCTGCGCCACCTTGATGAGACTCTCGTGGCTCACCCCGATCTGCGCCCGCAGCGGCACGTACTGGCGGTCACGGTCGCTCCGCACGCGGTCGAGGATGAACTGCTCGGAGATGAGTTGCGAGACGCGCGCGCCGTGTTTCGACTCGACGAGGTGCAGCATCAGATCGAGCGGCGCCACTCCGCCCGAGCAGGTGAAGCGGTCACGGTCGATGCTGAAGAGCTGATCACTCAGCTGGATGCGCGGGAACTCCTCGCGCAGCGCCGAGAGATTCTCCCAGTGGATCGTCGCCCGGTACTTGTCGAGGAGCCCCGCCTTGGCGAGCGCGTATCCTCCCGTGCACAGCGCCCCGAGCGGCACCCGTCGCTCGGCGAAGCGGCGGAGCGCCGCAACGATCTTCGGCGCGACCGCCTCCTGCACGTTGACCCCGCCGCAGACGAACAGAATGTCGAAAGCCCCCGCCTGGTCGAGCGCGATGGTCGGTGAGAGCTGCAGGCCGTTACTCGCGGTGGCCGACTGGCCATCGAGGCTAACGATCGACCATTCGTAGGCGCTCTGACCCGTAATGATGTTGGCCATCCGCAGCGGCTCGACCGCGCTCGAGAGCGCGATCATCGAGTAGCGCGGCAGGGTGAGAAAGGCGTACTTCGTTCGCGGCAGCGGCTGCACATGCCGGATTTTACGCTCTTCTTGCCTGATTGCGACAGGCAATGCACCGGATCAATCCTGACGGGATCAAGCCTGACGGGATCAAGCCTGACGGGATCAAGCCGGGACGGTCCGTGCTCGCGGAGCTCAGCCGGGCAGTCAAGGTCGGCCAGGCGACCTTGCCGGTCGGGGTGGACCTGCGGGTAAGCCTCAGGCGCGCAGTTCGAGGTTCTCCGGGTCGTAGGGCGATTCAGGGAGCACGGTGGCCGGCCGCCGCTCGCCAAGTATCTCGATCTCGAGCGCTGTGCCCGGTTGTGCGAACTCCGCGCGCGCGTAGCCGATGGCGAGGCTCTTTCCGAGGCAGTGGCCGTAGTAGCCGGAAGTGGCGCGGCCGACGATACGCCCGTGGCGATCGAACAGCGGCTCGTTTCCGAGTGGATCGGCGTCGGTCACATCGTGCACCTCGAGGGTGACGAAGCGGTTCGGCACCCCGGCGGCGAGCTGGCGCTCGAGCGCGTCGCGGCCGACGAACGCCCCCTTGCTCATGCGCACGAAGCGATCGAGGCTCGCTTCGAAGGGCGTGTAATCGGGCGTCAGGTCGCTGCCCCATATCCGGTAGGACTTCTCCATCCGCAGCGACTCCATCGCGCGCATGCCGACCATGCCGATGCCGTACGCGCGCCCCGCCTCGAAGAGCGCATCGAAGAGGTGATGCGCGTACTCGATCGGGAAATGCAGCTCCCACCCGAGCGCGCCGACGAAATTCACGCGCAGCGCGTACACATCGACCGCGAGCCCCGCCTCGATGACCTGGCCGGTGAGCCAGGGAAAGCTGGCGTTATCGAGCGGCGTGTCGGTGAGCGCGGCGAGCACCTCGCGCGACTTCGGTCCTGCGAGCACGAAGCAGCCGCGCGAGCCGGTGAGGTTGCGCAGCCCGACCGAGCCATCCTGCGGCAGCGCTTTCTGCAGGTAGTCGCTGTCGTAACGCTCTGCGGCGCCCGCGCTCACGACATAGTAGCGGTCCGCCGCGATCTTCGTGATCGTGAACTCGGAGCGGATGCCACCGCGGCGGGTGAGGGCGTGTGAGAGCGCCATGCGCCCGACGCGGGTGGGTACCTTGTTCGCCACGAGACTATCGAGCCAGCCTTCGGCCCTCTCACCCGTCACCTCGTGCTTGGTGAACGGCGTGAGATCGATGATGCCGACGCGCTCGCGCATCAGGCGTGCTTCGTTGCCGACGTGCTCGAAGTAGTTGGTGCGGCGGAAGCTCCAGCGGTCCTCACGCGGGACTCCGGCCGGCGCGAACCAGTTGGCGCGCTCCCAGCCGTAACGCTGACCCCACACCGCACCTCTGGCCGTCAGCTGGTCGTATACCGGGCTGGTTTTCGCCGGACGCGCTTCCGGACGCTCCTCGTCCGGGAAGTGCACGGTGAAGACATTGCGGTAGGTTTCCTCATTCTTCTTCACGACGTAGCGTTTGCTGGTGTAGGCGCCGAAGCGGCGCGGATCGACCGCCAGCATGTCGATGCCCGGCTCACCTTCGACGATCCACTCCGCGAGCTGCCAGCCGGCGCCGCCCGCCGCGGTGATGCCGAAGCTGTGACCCTCATTCAGCCATACGTTGGTGACACCCCAGGCAGGGCCGATGAGCGGACTGCCATCCGGGGTGTAGGAAATCGGCCCGTTGACGATGTCCTTGATGCCGCAATTCTCGAGTGCCGGCACGCGGCGCGTCGCGGCCTCGATATGCGGCACCAGGCGATCGAGATCGCCGGGAAAGAGGCTGCGGCCGAACCACTCGGGCACGCCCTCGGCAAAGCGCGCCGGCGCGCCGCGCTCATAGGGACCCAGGATCCAGCCGAGGCGCTCCTCGCGCAGGTAATAGGACTTGTCCGACTCGCGCAGCACCGCCAGCTCGCGCCCGCCGCGCTGGCGATAGGCCTTGAGCTCCGGGGACTCGTCGTACACAACATATTGGTGCTCGACCGGGATGGCCGGGACGTTGAGACCGAGCAGCCGGCCGCTCTGGCGCGCGTAGTTGCCGGTCGCGAGCACAATGTGCTCGGCAGTGAGATCGCCCTTGCTGGTGCGAACCTTCCACTCGTGCGTGGGCGTGCGCTCGATCGCGAGCGCTTCGGTGTGCTCCTGGATCTCGGCCCCCGCCGCGCGTGCGCCCTTGCGCAGCGCCATCGTGAGATCGGCGGGGGCAATGTGGCCGTCATCCGGGTGATAGAGGGCGCCGATGACGGCCGGGGTGTCGGCGCTGCCACCGAGCTCCACGAGCGGCCATAGCTCCTGGACGCGCTTCGGGCCGATGAGCTCGAACGGCACGCCGATGGTGTTGGCCGTGCCGCAGTACTTGCGGTACTCGTCCATGCGCTCGGGGCAGGTGGCGAGACGCAGATTTCCGGTGACGTGAAAGCTCACGTCCTGCCCGGTCTCCGCCGGCAGCCGCTTGTAGAGGTCGACCGAGTACTTGTGCAGCTGCCCGACGGTGTAGCTCATGTTGAAGAGCGGCAGCAGACCTGCCGCATGCCAGGTCGAGCCGGCAGTGAGCTCGCTGCGCTCGATCAGCGCGATATCAGTCCAGCCCTTCTTCGTCAGGTGATAGAGCGTGCTCACGCCCACCACCCCGCCACCGATGATGAGCACCCGAACGTGTGTCTTCACGAGCGATTCCCCCGCAGGCAGCGCAAACACGCCGCGCGCTGCAGTGTAGCCAGCGTTGCCGGACAGCCGGACTCCAATTGCGACAAAGCCTTGCTCAAATGATCCCGCGCGCTGCCTCGGTGAGGAACTGCGCTACGTACTCCAGCAACGAGCGCGACACCTCGAGCCGGAACGCCTCGCTCGCCGTCCGCCACAGCACCACTTCGGCCTTCGCCAGCACCGTGCGCGTGCACATGCCGACCGGGAAGGCGGCGAGATCGAGATCGAGCGGGCAACCGGCCGAGAGCAACGTCATCGCCTGCGCGCCGCTCACCTGCAACGCCCCTTGCCGATGGCTCACATCGACGAGGGAGTGGGGCAGCTCCCGCAGCGCCTCGCCGAGCCGGGCGCCGATCGCCGCGCCCTCCGCTTCGGGCCCGAGCAGCAGCCATTCATCGGGCCCCAGCCAGAGCGCGGCGCGCCCGCCGCGGCTTTCGGCCCGGCAGGGAGTCCGGGGGATGCCGATGTCGAGGGACTTTTCCGCGGCCGTGCAGACCTCGGCACCCCCCCTGAGCACATAGCGTGTTACGGCGGGAAGGGGCTCGACCCCCGGGCCTGCGCTCAGAAGTGGCGGGGAGCGCGCCGCAGAGAGATCAGGCATTGAGTCGTGCCCCCGTCGGGTCGTAGAACACCATCGAGCAGACCTGCACCCGCGCCACGCCCTCTGGGCCCGCTACGTATAGGGTTTGACCCATGCGGGCGCGGCCGCCGGCAACGAGACCGAGCGCGATCGAGCGGCGGAGCGTCGCGCTGTGATAGGAGCAGGTGACGTGCCCGAGCGGGCGTGCGGGTGCCGGCGCATCCGCGCTCGCCATCACCTGCGCACCTTCATCGAGGACGATCTGCGGGTCGCTCGTGAGGAGACCGACCAGCTGTCGCCGCTGCGCCGAGAGCATCGCGGGCCGCTTGAGCGAGCGAGCCCCGACGAAGTCCGGCTTGTTACGACCGATCGCCCAGCCGAGCCCGGCATCTTCGGGCGTCACCGTGCCGTCGGTGTCCTGACCGACGATGAGGTAGCCCTTCTCGGCACGCAGCACGTGCATGGCCTCAGTGCCGTAGGGGGTGAGGCCATGCGGCTCCCCGGCGTCCCACACGGCCTGCCACACCGCGGGACCGAAATCCGCCGGCACATTGATCTCGAACCCGAGCTCGCCGGTGAAGCTCACGCGAAACAGCCGCATCGGCACACCGCAGATGTGGCCGGTGGCCACACCCATGTGCGGCAGCGCGGCGGCGGCGATGTCGATGTCCACGAGCGGGCTCAGCACGCGCCGCGCCTGCGGTCCCTGCACGGCGATCACCGCCCATTGCTCGGTGGTCGAAGTCAGCCAGACCCGCAGCTCCGACCATTCCGTCTGCAGATAGTCTTCCATCGTCGCGAGCACCCGCGCGGCACCGCCGGTAGTCGTCGTGACGTGGAAGCGATCTTCGCCGACGCGCGCCACCACCCCGTCGTCGTATACGAAGCCGTCATCGCGCAGCAGCACGCCGTAGCGCGCGCGGCCCACGGCGAGGCGCTCCCAGGAGTTGACATACAGGCGGTTCATGAATTCGACCGCATCGCTACCGACCACCTCGACCTTGCCGAGTGTGGAAGCGTCGAAGATGCCGCAACCGCCGCGTACCGCAAGACACTCGCGCGCCACCGCGGCGTGCATGTCCTCGCGGCCGCGCGGAAAGTAGCGCGCGCGCTTCCACAGGCCGACATCCTCGAACACCGCACCATGCGCGGCGGCCCAGCCATGCATGGGCGTGGTACGCACCGGGTCGAAGAGATCGCCGCGGGAGAGCCCCGCGAAGCTGCCGAAAGTGACCGGCGTGTAGGGCATGCGAAAGGTGGTGAGGCCGACCTGCGGGATGGTCGTGCCGAGCTCGTGCGAGACGACGCCGAGCGCATTGAGGTTCGAGGTCTTGCCCTGGTCGGTCGCCATGCCGGTGGTGGTGTAGCGCTTGACGTGCTCGATCGAGCGAAAGCCCTCCCGGGTGGCGAGCGCGAGGTCCTTCGTCGTCACATCGTTCTGGAAGTCGACGAACGCCTTGCCGCGGGCGCCGGCAGCGCGGGGCAGGGCGCCGACGAACCCGGTGTGCGCACGCTCCGACGCGGCAAGCGCCGCCCCGCCGGGATCGGCGGCGCGCCGACTCGAGCCGCCCGCGGGCGCAACGCCCCGGCGGGCCGGGTCGGTCGCTTCGCGGGCAGCTTCCGCACCGGCGCTGGCGCCATCGGCGAGTGCGGCTGCCGCGGCAAAGACGCCGCGGCAGCCACCGACGCAGCGGACGCGCTCGGCTGGCACATCGGGGAGAAACGCCTGCAGGCCCTCGCTCCAGCTGAGCGTGCCGCGCGACTGCGAGTAAAGGTGCACGCTCGGCGTGAAACCCGCGGACATGAGCACGAGATCGCAGGGCTGAGGCTGACCTGCACTGAGCACACCGCCCTCGGGCTGCGCGATGCGGATCGATTCAACGCGCCGCCGGCCGGCGGTGCCGAGCACGCTGGCGCGCGTCACTACCGGGATGCCGGCTACGCGTGCCCGCCCGACCCAGCCGCTCTCGCTCGGGCGCACGTCGACGATCTGCGCGACGAACACTCCGGCCGCCTGCAGTTCGAGCGCCGCCGCGTAGGCCTCATCCGCTGCCGTGACCACGACGGCGCGCGTGCCTGCGAGGACGCCGAAGCGATTGAGCAGGGCGCGCGCGGCGCCGGCGAGCATGATCCCCGGTCGGTCGTTACCGGGAAATACCAGCGGGCGCTCGATGGCCCCGGTGGCGAGCACCACCTCGCGCGCGCGTACCTGCCACTGCCGCTCGCGCGGGGCCTCAGGCGGCGGGTCGGCGAGATGATCCGTGAGGCGCTGATTGAGACCGAGGAGATTGTGCGGGAAATAGCCGAAGGCGGTCGTGCGCGGCAACAGGGTGACGCGGGCGCTGGCGGCGAGCATGGCGAGGACTTCCCCGAGCCAGGTGGCCGGCGGCCGCCCCTCGAGCCGCAGGTCCCCGCCAGGTTGCTCCGCGAGCAGCGAGCCACCGAGCTCGGACTGCTCATCGCAGAGGATGACGCGTGCCCCCGCGGTGGCGGCGGCGCGTGCGGCGGCGAGACCTGCGGGCCCGGCACCCACCACGAGCACGTCACAGTGTGCATAGCGGGTCGCATAGCGGTCGGGATCGGGCTGCGTCGGCGCGCGCCCGAGTCCCGCGGCGGCGCGGATGCGCGGCTCGTAGAGCGTCCGCCACGCGGCCTTCGGCCACATGAAGGTCTTGTAGTAGAACCCCGCGGGAATGAAGGGCGCGATCAGGTCGTTGACGGCACCGACGTCGAACGCGAGCGAGGGCCAGCGGTTCTGGCTCGAGGCCTGAAGACTCTCGTACAGCTCGACCTGCGTCGCACGCAGGTTGGGTGTGCAGCGCCCCGCGTCGCGGCGCACGGTGACGAGCGCGTTGGGCTCTTCGGTCCCCGCGGCGAGCACTCCGCGCGGGCGATGGTACTTGAACGAGCGGCCAAGGAGATGCACCCCGTTCGCGAGCAGCGCCGAGGCGAGCGTGTCGCCGGCAAAGCCGCTGTAGGCGCGCCCGTCGAAGGTGAAGTTGAGCACGCGCGAGCGGTCGATGCGCCCGCCCGCCGTGGTGCGCAGTCCGTCGGTACTCACGCGCGCCTCGCGGAGGGATCCCCGGACGCGGGAGGGGTGTCGCCCACCTTGTAGGTGGCGAGGAAGTGATCGGTGGTGGTATCGCGCAACGCGTTGAAGAAACGGCCGCAGCCGTGCACGTGGCGCCAGCGCTCGGCGTGCACCCCGCGGGTGTTGTCGCGCCGATAGAGATAGTCGGCCCACTCCCTGAGGTCGGTCTGCCCCGGCTGCGGCGGTCGGGCGATGTGCGCCTGGCCGGCATAGACGAACTCCGGCTCGGGACGCTCACCGCAATAAGGACACTCGATGAGCAGCACGGGTTGCGGCCTCAGTGCGCCACTGCGGCCGCCGCCGCCTCATCGATCAGGTCGCCGTCGCGAAAGCGCTCGAGAGTGAATGCCGCGTTGAGCGGATGCGGCTCATCGTGCGCGATGGTCCAGGCGAACACGTGCGCCGAGCCAGGCGTCGCCTTGAAGCCGCCGGTGCCCCAGCCGCAGTTGACGTACAGGCCCGGCACCGGAGTCCGCCCGATGATCGGCGAGCGATCCGGAGTGACGTCTACGATGCCGCCCCAGCAGCGCAGCATCCGCAGGCGGCGGAAGGTGGGGAAGAGCTCGCAGATCGCCTCGAGTGCGTGACTCGTGATGTGCAGGCCGCCGCGCTGCGTGTACGAGGTGTAGGCGTCGGTGCCCGCACCGATCACGAGCTCGCCCTTGTCCGACTGGCTGATGTAGGCGTGAATGGTGTTCGACATGACGACGCACGGAAAGATGGGTTTCACCGGCTCGGACACCAGTGCCTGCAGCGGATAGCTCTCGAGCGGCAGCTCGACGCCCGCCATTTTCATGATGACGCTGGTGTGGCCGGCCGCCGCGACGCCGACGCGCGGTGCACGGATCGTGCCGCGGGTGGTCTCGACGCCCTCCACCGCGCCACGCGCGTCGCGACGGATGCCGGTCACTGCGCAGTTCTCGATGATGTCGACGCCGAGTGCATCGGCGGCGCGCGCGTAGCCCCAGGCCACCGCATCGTGGCGCGCTGTGCCACCGCGGCGCTGCAGGGCGGCGCCCACTACGGGGTAGCGGAGGTGGCCGTCGTTCAGCAGCGGGCAGAAGGCGCGGGCCTCGGCGGGGGTGAGCCACTCGTTGTCTACACCCGCGGCGCGGTTGGCGTGCACGTGCCGCTTGAACACCTGCGCATCGTGCACCGTGTGCGCGAGCATCATCACCCCGCGCGGTGAGAACATCACGTTGTAATTGAGAACCTGGGCGAGGTCTTCCCACATCCTGAGCGCGTGGTCGTAGAGCGCCGCACTTTCGGGAAAGAGGTAGTTGGAGCGGATGACGGTCGTGTTGCGCCCGGTATTGCCACCACCAATCCAGCCTTTCTCGAGCACCGCGACGTTGCCCAGGCCGTGTTCGCTCGCGAGGTAGTAGGCGGTTCCGAGACCATGGCCGCCACCGCCGACGATCAATGCGTCGTAGGCCGGCTTCGGCTCGGGATGCCGCCACTGCGGCTGCCAGCCGCGCTGGCCAGCGAGGCCGCGCAGCAGCAGCGAGAGGCCTGAGAACGATTGCATGGTCGGGTCCTGCGCGCCTGCGACACGAGCGCGCGCGCATCATGCTCTGCGCGCGCGGGCGTGACCTGCACGCGGGCGTCCGCCGACTTGTACGCGCGCGACATCGGGCGGGCCATCCCGCGCTGCGGTGAGCGCGGTGATGATGCTCGAGCGCCCGGCAGGCGTCGTGCAGGGCCCGCGGCACATTGACCGCGGGCTCGGCCCGCAGGCCCTCAGCTCTTGGGTGTCGCCTTGGGCTGGGTGTAGATCAGCGGCAGATTCGCCTGGATCTGCAGGTCGATGATGTTCAGGAGCTGGCTCTCGGTCTGCACGAAACGACCGGCGATGCCGCTGCCGAACTGCGCGCGCACCTTGTCGTAGTAGTTGGCGAGCAGGTCGAGGCGCTTCTTATAGTAGGTGATCGCCTGATTCACCAGCTCGTCCGCCTTGTTGTCCGTCAGGCTGCTGTAGTTCTTGGCATATTCCTGGATGCTGGCGACGCGCAGGTCGTTGAGCTTGGTGAGCTCGGCTTCGTACTGCTTGTAGATCGGCAGGAACTTCGCCGTCTGGTCGGCGTCGAGACCCAACGTCTGCAGGACGATCCGCGACTTCTCCGAGCGGATGTCCTTGCGCAGGAGCTTGATGTCCTCGGTGATTTTCACGTTGTTGGCCGCTGCGCTGCCGCCGCCGGCAGCGGCGCTGGCCGCCTGCGCCATCGCGGCCGAACCACCGAGCAGCAGAGCGAGTGTGATCAATCCGACGGTGAGCCTGTTCGTCATTGGTTTTCCCCTACGTAAGCGCGCTCGGGAAGCACGTGGCGGTCTCATGCTACCCCCAACTCGCGGGCCGCCACCACCGTCTGCACCTGCCCTTAGGCGCAGTTGCGCGGCGTCCGCGTCGCGAAAGCACAATCGCCAGCGGCGACCCGCCCGCCGAATCTCGCCTCAGACTTCCGCTTGCAGTGAGTCAGCATTCGCGCTCAGCGTGTGCGAGGCCAGTGTGCCGATATGATGGCAGCCTTTGAGGGCGTACCAACACAGACCTGCTCCGAGGATCACGGCGATGTAGACGAACGCACCCCAGGTGTTGTACCAGGGTGTGCCGTAGACGGCCGCGCGCGGCCAAGCCAGGTTGAGCGCCATCCCCGCGCCCCACAGTACCGCGACGATATTGACGAACATTCCCCACCTGCCCATGGTGAAGTAGCCACCCGCGACGAGATCTGCGGGGGGCCATTGTCCTGCAAGTCGCTTCCTCAGCAGTGGGCCCGTCACCATCAGGTAGGCGAGATAGATCATGATGACCGCGATCGAGGTCAGTACCGTGAAGATCTTCGGCTGTCCGATGTTGAGGACCAGAATCAGCTCGGCAATGACTCCGATCACGATGGCAGGAACGATCGGCGTCTGCGTCCGGGAATTCACCCGCGCCAGCTTCTCGCCGAAGGGCAGGGCGTTGTCGCGCGCCATGGCAAAGGTCAGGCGGATGGCGGCGGTGTGCACGGCCAGCGAGCACACCGTCACCGCCACCACGATGCAGACCAGGAAGATCTTGCCGAGCGGACCCCACATCACCTGCTCGACGATGTACTGCAAGCCACCGCTGCTGCTGCCGATCCGCGGATCACGCAGATCGGGTGCCGCCATGATCGCGAACACCAGGATGGCACCGCCGATGACGAAAGACGCCAGGATGGCGCGCAGAATGGCCCGCGGCGCCGTGCGCCGCGGGTCGAGCGTCTCCTCACCGAGCGAGCTGGCGGTGTCGAAGCCGTACATCACGTATCCGGAGGCGAGCGAGGCCACCAGGAAAGCGCCCAAAAAGCCCCAGCTCTGACCCGCACCGTAGCCGTTGGTGGAGAAGAAGACTGCGGGGCCTCGCCGGATGTTGAGCGCCAGGAAGAGCGCTATCAGGCAGGCCGCAATCAGCTCGACAAACACGCCCGCGCTGTTGATGGTCGCCATCAACCGCACCCCGAGCGCATTGACGACAGTGGTGAACACGATCAAGACCGTACCGAGGATCACGGCGTTCGTGGCGAAATCGTAGGTGCCATTGCCATCGCCGATGATCTGGAAACCGCTCCACAGCCGCGGCAGGTTGAGTTGCAGCGCCAGAACCACCGCAGACAGAGTGACGATCGACGCGGTGAGCATCAGCCAGCCCGAACACCAGCCCACGATGCGGCTGCCGAGTAGCTTCGACCAGTTGTAGACCGATCCGGCGATCGGATACTTGGCGGCGAGCTCCATGAAGCACAACGCGACCGCCAACTGCCCGATGAGCACGAGCGGCCAGGACCACAGGTACGCCGGCCCCGCCGTGCCGAAGCCGAAATAGAACAGCTGGAAGGTACCGGTGAGTATCGAGATATAACTGACGCCGGCAGCGAAACTGCCGAACGCGCCGATGCTGCGGGCGAGCGATTCCCGGTAGCCGAAATGCTCCATGCCGCTGTCGGTCCGGCCGGTAATCTTGTTCTCAAGCACGCGTTGGTCCTCTTTGAAATCGGTGGGATCCGCGGCGGTGCAGCAAGCACAGGATCGCGGCGTTGGTCGTCACGTGCGCCCGCCAAAATCTGACCACCGCAGCTCGCCTCAGGTACCGGTAGTGTCGAACGGTGCCGCGGACGCTGACATCCGCGTCCTCTTGACCCCTGAAGTCCTGCAATTCATCATCCCACCCAACACCCTTGAATAGCCGTTTAACGAATCGACTGTCAAGTTTCAGAAGACCCGGCAACTCGCTGACCTACAGAGAACTTTCAAGAAACCGCCGCTGCCATAGGTGCAGCGAGAGCCCTGCGCCTGACGATGGCATTTGAGGGAGGCGTTGAACAACCAATCAACCACCAGGGACCCGGCTCGTCGTAACGGCTTGCCCCGGGACGAGGCCGAGGATGCCCGTCGCGTGCAGCTGATCGAGGTGACGATCGACAGTCTTGCCGAAGTGGGCTTCGTCGGCACGACTCTCGCCGAGATCGCCGGCCGAGCCGGGGTGTCGCCGGGGCTCGTGGCGCATTACTTCGGCGACAAGGACGGGCTCCTCGAGGGTGCTTTTCGCACGCTCGCGCGCGTGGTGGCGGTGCGCATGCGCGAGCGGCTGGCGCTCGCGCGCACCCCACGCGCACGCGTGCAGGCGGTCATCGATGCCAACCTCGGGCCGGAGAATTTCGACAGGCGCACGGGCACGGCCTGGCTCGCGTTCTGGGGTCAGGTACTGCACTTCGAGGGGCTGAAACGGGTGCAGACGGCATACCAGCGGCGCATGTTGTCGAACCTGCGCAATGACCTGCGTCGGATGATACCGGGTGAGGACGCGCGCAGCCTCGCCGCCATGATCGCGGCGATGATCGACGGTGTCTGGCTGCGCGCGGCGCTTTCGGAATGGCACGAGGCTGACAGCGAGAGCGCCCGGGCGCTGCTCACGGCGTTGGTTGACGGCCGCCTGAAGGAGCTTGCGCAGTCCCCGCGCGAGGCTGACGCCGGGATCGCCGTGGCGCGCGCGCGTTGCACGCGCGGAGCGGAAGAGGTGCTGCGGGTGATCAATCCCGCGACCGGTGCGCTCCTCACCGAGCTTCCCACCGATGGCGCCTCGCGCGTCGATGCGGCGGTGGCGCGCGCGGCGGCGGCCCAGAAGCCATGGGCCGCGCTGACCGGAGCCGAGCGCGGGCGGGTGCTGCAGCGCGCGGCGCGGCTGCTGCGCGAGCGCAACGAGGAGCTTGCGGAGCTCGAGACGCGCAACACCGGCAAGCCCATCCAGGAGACGCGCGCGGTCGATGTGCTCTCGGGGGCGGAGTGTCTCGAGTACTACGCGGGGCTCGCCGCCGGGCTTGCGGGCGAGCACCTCGACCTCGGGCCGGCCGCCTTCGGCTACACGCGCCGCGAGCCACTCGGTGTCGTCGCCGGCATCGGCGCGTGGAACTACCCGCTGCAGATCGCCTGCTGGAAGTCCGCGCCGGCGCTCGCCTGCGGCAATGCCATGATCTTCAAGCCGGCCGAGCTCACCCCGCTCACCGCACTGAAGCTCGAGGAGATCTATCTTGCCGCGGGGCTTCCCCCCGGGCTTTTCCAGCTGGTGCAGGGGGGCGCACAGACCGGCCGTCTCCTCACGCGACATGCCGATATCCGCAAGGTGTCGCTGACCGGCGAGGTGAGCACCGGCAAGGCGGTCATGGCGGACGCGGCGGACTCGCTCAAGCAGGTGACCCTCGAGCTCGGCGGCAAGTCCCCGCTCATCGTGTTCGCGGACGCGGCGCTCGAGAACGCCGTCTCCGGCGCACTGCTTGGCAATTTCTACTCGGCGGGCGAGGTGTGCTCGAACGGCACGCGCGTGTTCGTGCACAAGAGCGTCCGCGGCGAATTCGTCGAGCGGCTGCGGGCGCGCGCTGCGGCGATGCGCGTCGGTGACCCGCTCGATCCCGCGACGCAGGTCGGCGCCCTGATCTCCGAGGAACACATGCAGAAGGTGCTCGGCTTCATCGCCCGTGGCCGCGCCCAGGGCGCGCGGCTCCTCACCGGCGGCGCACGCCTCACGAGCGGAGATCTCTCGCGCGGTTTCTTCATCGCGCCGACGGTGTTCGATGCCTGCCACGATGACATGGATATCGTCCGCCAGGAGATCTTCGGCCCGGTGATGGCCGTACTCGAGTTCGAGGATGAGGACGAGGTGATCGCGCGCGCCAACGACACCGAGTTCGGGCTCGCCGCGGGCGTGTTCACCAGCGACCTGCGGCGCGCGCATCGCGTGATCGCCCAGCTGCAGGCCGGCACCTGCTGGATCAATCACTACAATGTCACACCGATCGAGCTGCCTTTCGGCGGCGTCAAGATGTCGGGACTCGGACGCGAGAATGGCCGGGCGGCGATCGAGCACTACACGCAGTTGAAGAGCGTTTACGTGGCGATGCGCGACATCGACGCGCCGTACTAGCGCGTGGCCCGCGGCACGGAGCACTCAGCGTGACGCCGGAGACCTTCGACTACGTGATCGTCGGCGCGGGTTCGGCAGGCTGTGTGCTCGCGGATCGGCTCACCGCCGAGGGCCGGGACAGCGTACTGCTGCTCGAGTACGGCGGCTCGGACCGCTCGCTGTGGATCCAGATGCCGACGGCGCTGTCGATCCCGATGAATATGGCGCGCTATGACTGGGGCTATTACACCGAGCCCGAGCCGCAGCTCAACGACCGGCGGCTGCACACCCCGCGCGGCAAGGTCCTCGGCGGGTCCTCCTCGATCAACGGCATGGTGTACGTGCGTGGCAACCCGCTCGACTTCGAGCGCTGGCAGGCGGAGGGGGCGGACGGCTGGGGCTATCAGGACGTGCTGCCGTATTTTCGCCGCGCCGAGCGGCGCGCCGGGGGCGGCGATGAGTACCGCGGCGGCGAGGGGCGGCTCGCGACGCGGCAGGGGCTCCTCACCAACCCGCTGCATGCCGCCTGGCTCGCAGCCGGCCGCGAAGCCGGTTATGCGCTGACCGACGACATGAACGGCTTTCAGCAGGAGGGCTTCGGTCGCATGGACATGACGGTTGAGGGCGGCCGGCGCGCGAGCGCCGCCAACGCCTATCTGCGCCCCGCCATGCGACGGCGCAATCTCACGGTGCGCACGCACGCGCTCGCCACCGCCGTGTTGTTCGAGGGCCGGCGCGCCGTCGGGATCCGCTACCAGCGCGGCGGCACGGCGCAGGAGGTGCGGGTGCGGCGCGAGGTGATCGTGAGCGCCGGCCCGATCAACTCGCCACAGCTGCTGAAGCTCTCGGGTGTCGGTCCCCCGGCCGAGCTCACGGCGCTCGGCATACGGGTGGTGCAGGCACTGCCGGGCGTCGGCGAAAATCTTCAGGACCACCTCGAGTTCTACTTCCAGCTGCGAAGCCGCGAGCCCGTGACGCTCTACGGCGAGATGTCGGCGTGGCGCCGCGCGCTCATCGGCGCGCGCTGGCTGCTCACGCGCTCCGGGCTCGGCGCCAGCAATCACTTCGAGACCGGCGGCTTCATCCGCAGCCGACCCGGTGTGCGCTACCCCGACATCCAGTTTCATTTCCTGCCGCTCGCGGTGAACTACGACGGCTCGGCGCTCGCGCGCGAGCACGGGTTCCAGGCGCACGTCGGCCCGATGCGCTCGCGCAGCCAGGGTTGGGTACGCCTCGCGTCCGCGCAACCCTCCGACAAGCCACGCATTCTCTTCAACTACATGTCGCGGCGGGAGGACTGGATCGAGATGCGTGCCTGCGTGCGGTTGACGCGCGAGGTCTTCGCGCAGCCGGCCTTCGATCGCTATCGGGGCGCGGAGATCCAGCCGGGCGAGCGCATACAGAGCGATGCGCAGATTGACGAGTTCATCCGCGAGAAGGCCGAGAGCGCCTTCCACCCGAGCTGCACGTGCCGCATGGGCCGCCCCACGGATCCACAGGCCGTGGTCGACAGCCAGGCTCGCGTCCTCGGGGTGGAGTCGCTGCGGGTGGTCGACTCCTCCATCATGCCCTCGATCACTACCGGCAATCTCAACGCCCCGACCATCATGCTGGCGGAGAAGGCTGCGGATCACATCCGCGGGGTGGCGCCGCTGCCGCGCGCCAGCGCGCCGTACTACAACGCGCCGGCCTGGGAGAGCGCGCAGCGCTGATCAGGCTGAGCGCGCCGCGGGCGGAGGCCGCGCCCTGCGGCGCGCCCTCGCGAGCGTGCGCAGAGTGTCAGCACGCTTGCAGTCCTTCAGAAGGTGAAGCCGAAAGTCCCGGTGATGACCCGCGGGCGCAGCGGTGTCTGCGCGGTGATGAACTGCTGGGAGCTGATGAAGGTGCTGGCGTTCGAATCGCTCAGGTTCTCGCAGGAGAGCTGGAAATACCAGGCATCCTTGGTGACACCGAGCGAGGCATCGTAGGTCGAGTAGCCCGGAACCTCGAAGCGCCCTCGCGAAGTACTCACGGTTCCGCCCAGATGGTAGGTGGGATTCGAGCCCGCCTGCGTGTAGAAGTGGTCGGTGTGGAAAGCACCCGCCTGAATGTAGGGGACCCAGCCGGAGGTGTGCCACTCGTAGCGGGCGTGCACGCCGAACTGCATCGGCGGCGCGTCGGCGCTCGGGGAACCGACCGCGCCGAAGGGATTCACCACCTGCGAGCACACGGCAAGGAACAGGTTGCAGGCGTGGGTGATCGGTGTGCCGTAGCCGGGGGCTGTCGGATTGTTGACGAGGAGCGAGGGCGAGTTGAGCTGCTCGCTCTGGTTCCAGGCGATCGAACCGGTGATGGTGAAGCCATCCGTAACACGTGCCGCCAACGAGTTCTCGAGGCCGCGGATGCGGAAATTCTGACCGTTGGTGTCGTAGAAGAGGTTGCCGACCACACCGGGATTGAAGAACTCGATCTGCACGTTGTCCCACTTCTCCTGGTAGATGGCGCCGTTCCACTGCAGGCGGTGGTTGAAGAACTCGGTCTTCCAGCCGAGCTCGTTGTTGGTCAGATCATCGGACTGGTACGAGCTCGGGATGAGGTACTGCGCCGCATTCGGCGGCGCGCCGCTGCCGGGCGTCAGCGAAATGTACGCATGCGGCGCGCCGCCGTTCTGGTTGAAGCCGCCGGGGCGGAAGCCCTGTGAGAACGTGTAGTACACCATGACGTCCTGAGTGACGTGCCAGGTGAGATTCGCGCGGCTGCGGAAGCCGCTCTCGGTGTTCGAGAGATTGTCGTAGTTGAGGTTGTAGCTGTAGTAGGTGGCACCGAAGGAGGGCGCCGAGTAGGGGTTGGGATAGTTGGCGACGTAGCAGCCATTGGTCGCGCCCGTCGCCAGGTAGCCGTTCAAGCCCTGCTGGAAGCAGCCGAAGCTCGAGAGGACGCTGCCGGCCATGGAGTTGTCGAAGCGGAAATAGCGCGTGCCGACCGTGGCCGTCAACGTCTTCGGGATGAGGTCGAAGTCGGCCGAGGCGAAGAAGGCGAGCTGCTTAACCTCGCGCACCTGGTCCTGGTAGAAGGAGACGTTGTCGCCCTGGACACCGGGACTCTGCACGGTCGTGCCGGGGATGGTGCCGACGTTCGACAGGCAGCCGGTATTGCCCGGGTCGACGCCCGGCGTGCCGCTCGAGGTACACGGCGGGATGGTCTTGTACTCCCAGGCGGTCTGGTCGTAGAGCTTGTTGTCTTCCCAGAACGCACCGACGATGCCGCGCAGGCGCCACTCATCGGGCGTCGTGAAGCGTAACTCGTTCTGGAAATGCTCGTTGCGCTCGACCGAGTGCCACAGCGAGCTCGGCGAAAAGCAGGTCGGCTGCAGAGGGTTTGCCGCGGTGCCAGGACCGTAGCACTGATAGTAGTCGGCGTACACGCCGCGCGCGTAGTTCGTATAGTCGCCCACCTGATCGACGTTGCGCACCAGGTAGCCTCCGGTGTAGACGGCTTTGATGCTGCCGATCCTGCCATTCACCGTCCAGGCGGTAGACTCGAACTTGTCCTTGTCGTAGGCGTTGTTGAACAGCGTGACCTGGAGCGGCTGCAGCGGCGCGCCATCGGAGGCGTAGGGTTGCTGGTAGAACACCCCCTGCGAGTTCATCTCCTGGTAGGACTGCGTGATGAGCAGGTCCCAGTCGTCGCTGAACTTGTAGAGCAGCTCGGCACGTATCCCCTGGTAGGTGACCGGGTTGATGTCGTTTGCGGCCAGATGATAGTTGTTGATGACCGGGCTCCCCGGCGGCACGCAGGAGCCGTTGTTCGCCAGCCCGTCCGGGCACTGTCCGTTGACGGCCGGAAGGTACGCAAAGCCGATGCCGATGTCGGTATTCTTGCGGGTGAAGGTTGCCGGGACGTTGTCGATATAGCCACCGCGGTGGTCGGTGTAGATCACCGCACGCACCGCCATGCGGTCGGTAATGAGCGGCAGGTTGAGGACCGCCGACAGCGCACTGTTCGGATCGCCGTGGGCGGTCACGCCGTAGCCGGCCTTGACGTTTCCCTCGGTGACGTTGAGCTTCGGCTCGTTGGTGATGTAGCGGATCACACCCGCCTCGGCGCCGGCACCGAACAGTGTCCCCTGTGGGCCCTCGAGCACCTCGATGCGGTTGAGATCAACGGCGTAGATGTCGAGGTTGCGGTTCGGCAGCTGACCGGACTGATTGTCGAGGTAGATGGCGACGTTCGGCCACAAGCCCGTCGAGCCGCTGCCCTGACTCGCCTGTGAGCCGGCACTCAGCCCACGCATGAAGACTTCGTTCTGCCCCGGCCCGTTGCTCGCCGTGGTCACGTTCGGCAGATATTTGACGTAGTCGTCGAAGGTCGAGATGTTGAGTTGCTGGATCGCCTCGCCGGTGAGGGCCTGCATCGCGATCGGCACGTCCTGCATGTTCTCGGTGCGCCGCTCGGCCGTGACGGTGACCTCGACCAGCGCTTCCGTATTCGTGGTCTCGGTCGCGGCGGGTCCCTGATCGGCTGCCGCGGCCCTGAGGGACGCACCACCGAGGATGGCCGCGACGGCGTACGAGATCTTGGATTTTCTATGCATGACGACCCCCCTGCATCGACATGAGGCGGCGAATCGATTAGATCCGACGCTCCGAGAGCTGCGATTGAATGGACCCGCCAAGCTTTGTTACATACGCGCCTCGCTGCGCAAGCGTGTAACTATAGGGCGAAGAGCAGAACGTTGCACTCAGGCAACAGAGTGGGGGAGACGCTGCTTCAGTCGAAGACCCGCGCGCGCGCGACATCGCCGTTCACGGCGCGCTGCGGCTGGAGGCGGCGGGTTGAGGGCGAGAGTCCATAGGCGTCCTTGAACTGGCGTGAGAAGTGCGCGCAGTCCGCGAAGCCCGCCTCGTTGGCGATATCCGTGACCGAGCGGTCGGTGTTCTCGATCAGCCAGTTGGCATAGCGCATCCGCAACCGCCGATAGAGCGAGGCGGGCCCCATACCCACGTGCTGGCGGCACAGCCGCTCGAGCTGCCGTGCCGAGAGGCCGAGTTCCGCCGCCACGGCTGCCACCGCGATCGGGCGCGCCAGATTCTGCTCCATGAGCAGCAGCGCGCGGCGGACGCGCGGTTCGGCCACGGTCTCCGATAGCGGCGGATGCGGCTGCGCGTCGCTCCCCGAGCGTGGGCGGTCGAAGAGCAGCACCTGGCTCGCCTTCTGCGCCACCGCGCGCCCGAGGTGCTGCTCGATGAGGTAGGTCGCGAGCGCCGCAGCCCCCGCGCCGCCCGCGCAGGTAATGCGCGGACCATCAACGAGAAACAGGCGGTCGCCGATCACTTCCTGGTTCGGGAAGGCTTCGAGGAAGTCCTGATAGTGATACCAGCTGACGCACGAGCGCCGCCCCTTCATGAGCCCCGCTCGGCACAGGATGAAGCTCCCGGTACAGATGCCGACGAGCGGGACGCCGGTCGCACCCACCTCGCGCAGATAGCGGACGGTGGCTTCATCGACCTGCGGCCCCCCGTGCAGGATGCCCCCGATAACGACGACGTAGTCGAGCGTGTCCGCCGGCAGCAGCGGACTCGTGGGCTGCAACATCACGCCGCAGCTCGCGGCCACCGCCTCGGGGCGCGCCGCCATGATGGACCACTGCACGTGCAGCGGGCGGCTGCGATCGCCTTCGTCTGCGGCGAGGCGCAGGTGATCGACGAACACGGCGAATGCGGAGAGCGTGAAGTGATGCGCGAGCAGTACGCCAACACGCAACGGCGGGCGAACGCCGCGTTCTAGGGAAGCCAAACGATGTACGCCTGAGTGTGGCATTGAACGCGCACTCAATTCTTGTGTTCCCCTGACGCGGCTATATTCCTCCAAAGCGTGGGCGCGACGCAAGAAGGGAGGTTAGATGCACGAATCTCGTGCAATTACAAATCGGTAGGCAGATATTCGGTGCGTTGATTGCACGTTCAGCTAAAGGTACGCGCCGCCGCGGCATCGGCCCTGCAGGGCGCACCGCAAGAAGCACTCTGGTGCGGAGACTTCCCTAGCGGAGGACCGCGAGGCGGGCGAGATTCGCCTGCACCGTTGGGTCGTGGCAGGCATGGCGCGCATACCAGAGTCGTGCGGCCTCGAGCAGCGCCCCGCAGATCTCGACGGTCTCGGTGTCCTGCGCGGGAAGGTCACGCGTGCTTGGGGCCGTGAAGCCTCGCGGGGGAGCCGAGCGCACGTGGCGGCGGAGCTGCAGGCGACGGAGCGCCCTCGTGGGAACGGCGTCCGCGCACTCGAGGTGTGCGATGCGCTCACGCAGCGTGCGCGAGAGCCGCTCGAACTCGAGTCCGTGGGCGTCGCGCTCCGCTCCTGGGGGTCGAATCCACTCCTCGCACCAGGTCTTCACCTGATCGCCGGTGCAGCGGAGCCGCGGGTCGGCGAGTGCCACGGCGATGCGCGGCAGGTCGAACGCCTCGCGCAACGCAGGATCCCAGCGCCCCTGCTCGAGGAGCTGCTCGATGTCCGTGAGGTAGCTCGCGAACATGCGTGAGCTCGACGGGGTCGACGGCGTCGACGGAAGGCGGCGCAGGGCGGTCGCAGGCTGCGCGCCCCGCGTACCTTCCGGTGACAATTCATCCTGCATGCATCAGGTTTCCATGCAACTCGCTCAACGGTTCTCAGGCCGCTTTGACGGGCGCGCTCGCCGGCGATTCCGTCGAGCTGCTCTCAGGCGTCGCGGGCGATGAAGTCGCGGGTGCTGTCGCCTCCGCGCCCGTTACGACCGGCGTCGGCGTGCTCGTTCGGCGCGGTGACGCGGAGCGTCGCCGCCGCTGCGGGGCCGCTGCCTGCGCGGTCCGCGCGCGCGTCGGCCTCGCCGCGCGCAGTGCGGCGCTGCGCGCAGCTGTCGCGGCTACGCGTGCCCGTGTCCGCGGGCGCGCGACTGCCGCACGCGCCTCGCGCACCGCGGCGGGCGCCGGGCGCTTCGTCGTCGTCACTGCGCGCTTGATTGCCCGCCTGACGGCGAGCCGTCGCACCAGGCGGCGCCTTGCCCGCGTCGCCTTGCGCCGCGCGGACTTGCCCGCGCGCGCCGCGCCGCGTTCCGCCGCTGTCACGGTCGCGCCGTCCTTCTGCGCGCGCCGGGCGCGCTTCCAGGCCTTGCGCGCAGCACCCGCCTGCTTGCGGGCACGCTTGGCTTCCCGCTTGGCTTCCTTGAGTCGCTTGCGCGCCCGTTTCAGCTCTTCTTTGGCGAGGCGCACGCGCTGCTTGGCGACGTCCGCCTGCAATCGCACCCGCGTGAAGGGCTCTGCAGGGGTGCTCGGTTCGCTGCCGGTTTTCTTCATCTAGGGGCTCGCGAGCGAAAAACTCAAGTCTCACACAAGAGGTAGTATGTTTCCAGCCCGACCAGTTATCCACAGTTTTTGTGCATAAGTATGTGGACAGAGCCCGACGGCGCCCGCAAACGCCGAGCCCTGGCAAGGGCTTGCGTCAGCGTGCGCGCGTTTTCGCCAGCGCACCGCGTAAGCGGGCGGTAAGCGGGCACTCAGCCGCCTGCGCCGCCGCCGAACATGGTGGCCGTCACGCGATTGCGGCCGGAGTGCTTGCTGCGATAGAGCGCGGCGTCGGCAATCTTCAACAACCGCTTCGCCAGCTGTCGCTCACCGGCGGGCACGCGCTCGAGTCCGCACAGGCCGAAGCTCGCCGTCACCTCGATGCTGCGGCCTTCGACCGCGAATGGCGGCTGCGCGATCGTCGCGCGCAGCTTGCGCGCGACGGTCAGTCCGCGCTCATAACCGGTCTCGGGCAACACCACCGCGAACTCTTCGCCGCCGATGCGTGCCACCCAGTCGATCCCGCGCCGCAGACCGCGACGCAACCGTGTGGCGAACTGCCGCAGGATCTGATCACCGCCCGCGTGCCCGAGCGAGTCGTTGATGCTCTTGAACAGATCGATGTCACAGAGAATCAACGACAGCGGTCGCCCGTAGCGCGCGGCGCGATCGATCTCGCGCGGGAAGTGCTTGCCGAAGAAGCGCCGGCTCGAGACACGCGTCAGATCGTCGGTAGCCGAGAGCTTGCGATTCTCGGCGAGCGTCACCCGCAGAACCGCCTCGAGCTCGGCGACGCGCCGCGCGCTTGCGAGGCGCGCATCGAGCTCGCGCTCCGAGGCGCGCCGACCCACGCAATCGTCGGCGCCTGCGAGCAGCCCCGCCTCGCGCTCAGCGGCGTCATCGAGCTCCGCTACATAGAGGATGAACGGTCCCTTGTCGGTAGCGGTCGCACGCAGTCTGCGCACGACCTCCAGCGAGTCCGTCACCACCACAGCGGCATGCTCGTTGGCGAGACGGCGCAGTCCATCGTGCTCGTCGGCTGCCGACGCGACCTCGAGCACCTCCGCACTGATGCGTCGCTCGAATTGTGCGCGCAGCACCGCATCGTGAAAGACGAGCAGCGCCTTCGGCGGTGGAATGACGCGCAGCATGACGGCAATGGTGGCCGTCGTCTCTTCCTGAGTCGCCGGCGTGCCCTGCGCGCGGCGCTCGAGGATGCGTTGTATGACGGTCGTCTGTCCGCCGGATGGCATTGAGCCCCCGATGCTCCCAGTTGCGCGGCTGGCGTGCAGATTACCGGCATGGGGGAAGAAAAGCGCGGCCAGATAGCGCGTTCTGCGCCACAGTGCACGCATCGCGCCGCGCCGATTGCCCCCCGCCGCAGCTGCGCGACGCTATGATTATCGTATGGAGCCCCCGGCGATCACGCGCCACCGACGCCCGTTTCTCGCGCCGCTGTGGCTGGGCCTCCTCGCCGCGCTCGCGATCGGCGCGGTAACCCTGGTCCTGTATCGCAGCGCGACAACCACGGTGGTGTTTCTCGTACGGCCGCTCGAGAAGGACCCCGGCACGATCGCCGATGCGCCGGTGTCACCCGAGGGCGAGGAGCGTGCGCAGCGCCTGGCGCACATGTTTGGTGAGACCGGCGGCGTCGGCCGCATCGATGCCGTGTACGAAAGCGACGACCGGCGTGCCCTGCAGACCGGGGCGCCGCTGATCGAGCGGCTGCACCGCGCGCCGGTTGTATTCAGTGCTGCGGAGGCGCGCGTCACGGCTGCGCGCGCGGTGCACGAGCACGGCGGCGGCACGCTACTCGTAATCGCAAGCGGCGCATCGCTCGCGCAGATGGTTGAGGAACTTGCCGGCGCCGAGCTGCCGACGACGTCCCAGGATGACCCGGATCTCATCTGCGTGGTGAGCATTCCGAGATTCGGTCGCGCCCACCTGGTGCGCTTCAGGTATTGAGGTGCGCCGCCCTCAGGTGGCGCGCTCGCGTCGCGCGCTGCCGGCGCTCAGCGCCACGGCGCGACGCACGAACACCTCGTGTTGCCCGATGCGGAAGTCGGCGAGCACGGCCGCGCGGATGTAGCGTGCCTGGTCGATCAGGTAGGTGGCACGGCGCACTCCGAATCCGAGGGGTCCCAACACGTCGTACATGCGCACCACGGATTTGTCGACGTCGGAGAGCAGCGTGAACGGCAGTTGATACTTCTCGCGAAACGCGCGGTGCGTCTCGGGTTTCTGCGGACTCACCCCGGCCACCGCGAGTCCCGCCTGCTGGATGTCGGTATGCAGGTCGCGGATGGAGCAGGCCTCACGGGTGCAGCCAGGGGTGAAGTCCGCGGGGTAGAAGTACA
>Ga0187783_10000754_pt1 | contig 23797 bp, 24 predicted proteins | sample 1015_SJ02_MP02_2_FD_132471 | JGI IMG/M metagenome (GOLD analysis project Ga0187783, IMG submission 132471) | Tropical peat soil microbial communities from peatlands in Department of Meta, Colombia - 1015_SJ02_MP02_20_MG | ecosystem: Environmental > Terrestrial > Soil > Wetlands > Peat | place...
CGTGTTCATCGCGTCTTCGAGCCTTTCGACCGCCTCGGCGCCGAGTTCACACGCGTAGAGGGCACCGGCGTAGGGCTCACGCTTTCGAAACAGCTCGTCGAGACTATGGGAGGCTCGATCGACGTCGTCTCGATCGTCGGGGAAGGCTCAACGTTCTCCGTCGACCTGCGGGCCGCTCCCGCACCGACAGAGAAAGAGAGCGAGCGACGCGAGAGACCGGACCCTGCATGGTCGATCCGGCCGGTGAAGATCCTCTACGTCGAGGACAACGAGACGAACAGGACCCTGTTGGAGAGCCTTCTCGGAAAGCAAAGCGGAGTTGAATTGTTCACCGCTGCTTCCGGCGTGGAAGGTATCCAAGTAGCTCGTTCGGCTCGCCCCGATCTCGTTCTGCTCGACCTCCATCTACCTGACATGGGAGGCGAGGAGGTGCTCGCCGCTCTGGACGTCGACCCGTCGACCGCTGAGATACCCGTAGTGGTCGTGAGCGCCGACGCCACCGACGAGCAGAGTCAAAAGCTCCTCGCAAAAGGCGTGATGGCCTATCTCACAAAGCCGGTCGAGCTGGACGAGCTGATCGGGGTCGTGAACACGGTGCGCAAGGTGGCTCCTACGTGACTCAGGCCGCCCGTTACCCCGAATTTCCGTCCACCACCAAGGGCAATCCCACGCGCTTCGACCCCTCGCCGGGCGGGATAGATCTCACGACTTTTTTGAACTTGTCGGGCGAGCTCCTTTGCATCATCGATCGAAATGCGAAGATCGCGTGGTGCAATGAGGCGTTCGACCGTACGCTCGGCTTCCGGCGCGGAGAACTGATCGGTGTGTCGATGGAGGATCTGGCGCACCCGGACGACTGGGAGCGTCGTCAAGCAGTTAGAGAGCAGTTGCTCGACGGGAAAGAGGTTACGGGGCAGCGCCTTCGCTACCGGACGGCACAGGGGGGATGGCGCTGGCTCGAGTGGACTTCTCATTGGGACGGCGAGCGCAAACTTTGCTTCGGTGCTGCCCGTGATATAACCGTCGCGCGAGAAGCCGAAGAGGCACTCCGTGAGCACGAGGCACTCTCCCGGGCGATCTTGTGGCACTCGTCCTCGATCATCTTTGTCAAGGACGTAATGGGCCGTTATACCGTCGTCAACGGGGAGTTCTGCAGGGTCGCCCGGATAGGTGACCCGAGCGAGATAATCGGCCGAACGGCAGCAGAGGTCTGGCCCGATCATGTGTCCACCATCTCGGCCAATGAAGCCGAGCTGTTCAGAGGTGGTAGCCCGCACGTGATCGACGAGACAATGACGACGCCTTCGGGCACCTTCCACTATCTGATGATCCGCGCTCTTCTTCGCGACGAGGACGGCGCCCCGGCAGGCCTCGTCGGCATCGGCACGAACATCACGGACCGCAAACAGGCGGAATTCGAGCTTCAGAGCCGCGATCTTCGACTGGCCGCGATCATGGCCGCAAGCCCGGACATCATCGGGATCGTGGACACCGATGCGCGCATCACGCAGATGAGCGCCGCAGAAAAGACAATTCTCGGGTATCAACACGAATCATGCCCCCCCGATGAGATCCTCTCGAGGGTTCATCCAGACGATCTGGAATCGGTTACAGAGGCGTTCACCGGCATCAGAAGAGGTGAGAAACGGCAAGTGAATGCACGGTTCCGGATCGCCCACGAGGACGGCCACTACGTGACGGTGGATACTCGTACACGCGCCGCGATGGACGAAGAGGGAAGATTTGTCGGAGCGGCCGTTGTCGCCCGGGATACCTCGGCAAAGCTCGAAGCACAAGCCCGCTTGCGTGCCGCAATGGAGACAGCCGAGAACGCGAGCAGGGCTAAATCCGAATTCCTCTCACGGATGAGCCACGAGCTGCGCACCCCTTTGAATTCGGTCCTCGGTTTCGCTCAGCTTCTAGCGATGGATGAGCTCGCGGCGCCGAGAGCGGAGTGGGTCGAATACATCCTTGGAGCCGGTCACCAACTTCTGCAGCTCATAGACGAGGTGCTCGATATCGCTCGAATCGAGACCGGCCATCTCGAGATGACCCCTGAGCCGGTGTCGGTGAAGGGACTCGTAGCCGAAGCCGTCGGAACCGTCGAACCCTCCGCAAGAGCCGGCCAGGTCTCGGTCGTGGTGGCATGCGATCGTCGCGACGTCGTGGTACAGGCCGACCGATCACGGATCGGGCAAGTGCTCGGAAACCTGCTCTCCAACGCGGTCAGGTACAACCGCCCAGGAGGTCGCGTCGAAGTTCGTGTCGAACGGGGTCCGACGCGTTGGGCGCGAATCGTCGTCGCCGATACAGGGAAGGGGATCTCACCCGAGAGCCTCTCGCGGGTGTTCGAACCCTTCGAACGTCTCGGTGCTGAGACGAACAATCTCGGCGACACAGGCGTCGGTCTCGCGTTGTCAAAGCGGCTCGTGGAAGACATGGGAGGACGGCTGGAAGTGGACAGCGTGCCCGATGTCGGGAGCACTTTCTCCATCGGGCTTCCCATCGCTGACGCGCCTGACACAGGAGTTGTCGTGCCCGCGTCGGTCAAGGCTGTCACTCGTACACAAACGATCTTGGGCGGAAGGTTCCGCGTCATGCTCATCGAAGAGGACCTCGCCAATCTCCAGCTCGTCGAACGAGTCCTTGCGCGTCGTCCGCGGGTGGAGGTCCTCGCATCGATGCACGGAAGTCTCGCGATCGAGCTGGCGCGAGAGCACAGACCTGGGCTGATACTGCTCGACCTGCGACTGCCCGACATCGAGGGGACCGAGGTGCTCCGGAGATTGCGTTCCGACGCAGCGACCGCCTCGATCCCTGTAGCAGTGATAAGCGCTCAGGCACCCGCTCGTTCTGTCAGGCGGGTCCTCGACGGTCACGTCGTCGGTTATCTCGCCAAGCCCCTGGACGTGCGCGCTCTCTTGGCGCTCGTCGACAGGGCGCGTGCTGGAACCGGTGTCTGAAGCGACCCCCGAGGTGAGGCTGGCCGCTTCCGCACACACAACCCTCCCCTGGCGGATCCACGAGCTCACCCCGGACTTTCGCCTCGAGGACGTCTGGGCGCTTCCCGTTCGGGGAGAAGCGAACGACTTTCGTCGGTTGGTCGAACTTATCGCCGGGGGTGATCAGTCTCACCGCCCCTCGTGTGCGACCCGCGCGCTATTTGCGATTCGGTGGAAGATCGGAGGTCTGCTTGGCTGGGACCAGCCCGATTCCGGGATCGGCTCGCGGGTGTCCACCCTTCGCGCCCGGTTGCCGTCGGATCTCCGGGAAGCACCGCCAGGCCCGCAGATTGCCGGTCTTCCCTTCACCCCGCTCTATCTGCTCGAAGACGAGTGGGCCGCCGAAGCCGCCAACGAAACAATGCACGGGGTGTTGCATGTCGGGTGGGTGCCGGATCCTGGGGGCGGCTACCGCGGCCAGATGGCGGTGCTGGTGAAACCGAATGGCCTTCTCGGTAGCGCTTACATGGCAGCGATCAGGCCCTTCCGGCATCTGATCGTCTACCCGGAGTTGATGCGACGCATAAGCAAAGCCTGGAGTGCGGAGGTCAGCGGGGGCCGCTAAAGGAGCGCATAGCGCAAAGCGAAAAGCGAAAAGCGCACCCGAACGCGCAGAGATCAAATTGCGCGCTCGCGTCCCTCCCAATAAGGATCGCGAAGCTTGCGCTTGTACAGTTTTCCGTTCGGATCTCGGGGCATTTCGTTTGTGAAATCGATGCTCTTCGGCGTCTTGAATTTCGCGAGTCTCGGTCCGCACCATTCGAGGATCTCCGCCTCGAGCTTCGGGCCGGCCTCTTCTTGGTCGATCGGTTCGATCACTGCCTTAACTTCTTCGCCCCAATCGTCGTTGGGGATTCCGAAGACTGCGGCGTCTACGACCTTCGGGTGCTCAAGAAGGACGCTTTCGATCTCAGCCGGGTAGATATTCGCTCCGCCCGAGATGATCATGTCGGTCTTGCGGTCGCTCAAGAACAGGAAACCGTCGTCGTCGAGATATCCCATGTCGCCGACGGTGAAGAACTTTCCGATCCGGTTCTTCTGCGTTTTCTCGTCGTCTTTGTGGTACTTGAAGTCGCCGGTCTGCATCGCCATGAAGACGGTGCCGATCTGGTTGGATTCCAGGCGGTTCCCCTCGTCGTCGAAGATCGCGATTTCGGAGATCGGCCACGGTTTGCCCACGGTTCCAGGCTTCGTGAGCCACTCCTCGGTGTTGACGATCGTCCCACCACCTTCTGACGCGGCGTAGTACTCGTCCACCACAGGGCCCCACCATTCGATCATCGCCCGCTTTGTGGGGACCGGGCATGGCGCTGCTGCATGGATCATGTGCCGGTAGGAAGAGAGGTCGTATCGCGTCTTCGCGTCGTCTGGTAGCGCAAGGAGTCGATGGAACTGTGTCGGGACCATGTGCGAGTGCGTCACCTTGTAACGCTCGCTGAGCCGGAGACTCTCCTCAGCATCCCATTTGTCCATCATGACGACGGTGTGACCCAGATGCAGCGCCGCACCCGAGAATCGCATCACGGCAGTGTGATAGAGAGGCGATCCGAGTAGGTGGACGTTGTCGTCTCGCGGCTGGATACCGAAGAGGAATAGCAGTCCACCAAGACCGAGAGCCGCGTCCTCGGGCGACATACCCATGAGTGGCCTTCGGACACCTTTGGGCTGACCGGTGGTGCCCGACGTGTAGTTCATGACGTCGCCGATCGTGCGATCGTCGGGTAGATCGGTGCTCTGCGCGTCGCGTAATTCCTCGAACGACCGAAACCCTTCGATCTTCCCGACGGAGAGTAGCCGATCTGCCCCGACTTTCGTATCGTCGGCCGCTTCGCGCGCCGCCTCGGCAAAGCGATCGTGAGCGACGAACGCTTTGGCCTCGGAGTCGTTGACGATGTATGCGATCTCAGGTCCCACCAGGTGGTGGTTGATCGGTACCAGGTACCAGCCCGCCTGCAGCGCTGCTAGGTACAGCTCGAACATCTCGATGCAGTTCGGCAACAGGACTGCCACTGCGTCGCCGCGCTCGATCCCGACGCTGCGCAGTGCGTGGACGACCTGGTTGGTTCGCGCAAGGAGCTCGCCTGTACTCACCTCTCTGCCGTCGGGGGTGACCAGGCCGAGGTGATCGGGCTCTTCTTGTGCCATAGCCCAGAAGCCGAAGTCGGCCATGTCGTTCCTCCCCCAGTGGCTGAAACGGTGAAACTGGCCCGCGAAGCAGTCCGCGGTTGGCGCAGAGCGCGGGGGCGAGAGTAGAACGGGTTCTCGTGCCGTGGCAAGGCGGCCATTCGGCTGTTTGGTCGCGGCTCCAGGGATCCGAAGCATCTCGACTGTCGAACGATCCCGAGATTTCTGAACATCTGAACTAGGAGCTAGTGGAGCGGAGGTCTGGGGCGTTGGCTGGCGTTCTCGAAGGAAAGGCGATCGTTGTCACGGGAGCAGGGTCCGGCATCGGTCGGGCCATAGCGATCGGTTGTGCGGCCGAGGGAGCAAAGGTCGTCGTCGCCGACCTCGGCGTGAGCCTCGCGGGTGAGGACCCGACGAGCGAGGTGGCAGACGCGGTCGTAAAGGAGATAGGGGCGGCAGGTGGCGAGGCGGTCGCGATTGCCGATGATGTCTCGACCTGGTCGGGTGGAGAGCACATCGTCCAGACTGCGGTCGACCGATGGGGGAAGATCGACGGCGCTGTTTGCGTCGCCGGCATCCTGCGCGAGCGCATGCTCTTCAACATGTCCGAAGACGAGTGGGACGCCGTAATCCGAGTCCACCTGAAAGGTCATTTCACGATCTTCCGTCACGCCGCCGCCATCATGCGTAAGCAGGAGTCCGGGTCCCTCATCGGCATCACTTCCGGCGCGTACGCGGGCAGCATCGCACAGGCCAATTACTCGGCGGCGAAGGGCGGCATCGTCTCGCTCACCCGTTCCGCGGCCGCCGGACTTCACCGTTACGGAGTTCGCGCGAATTGCATAGCCCCGATCGCCCGGACGCGGATGTCGGCCAACGTTCCCCAACAGATCGGCGAGATGGGAGACCCGGAGGACGTAGCTCCGATGGCGGAGTTCCTCTTGTCGGACGCTTCGAAGGATGTGACCGGCCAGGTCTACACGGTCGTAGCGGGGCGGATCTCGGTGTGGAACCAACCCGTCGAGGTGCGTTCGATACGCAAGGAAGGCCGCTGGACGCCGGAAGAGATCGCTTCCCGCTTCGGCGAGGTGGGAGTCGAGAAGATGGGTTTGATCGAGCGCGCCGAGCAGTACCGCCAGGCCGCAGCATCCGGGGAGAAACCAAACGCCTGAGCGCTGCGCGATGCGCTTCAGCTACGCCGAGTCGATGGTCGACCCGGCGTTCTACGGCCCTCTCGCTGAGGCGGCCGAAGACGCTGGTTACGACTCGTTCGTCGTTCCGGACAGCATTTGTTACCCGGCCGAGTCCGACGCCGTGTACCCGTTCAATCCCGACGGGTCGCGGGAATTCCTCGAAGACAAGCCGTTCATCGAGCCGTTCTCGCTTATACCGGCTCTCGCAGCCGTCACGAGTCGGCTCCGCTTCGTCACGTTCGTGGTCAAGCTGCCGATCAGGCATCCGGTTCTCGTGGCCAAGCAGGTCTCGTCGGTCGCGGTGATCTCGGACAACCGGTTCGCGTTCGGCGTCGGTACGAGCCCGTGGCCCGAGGATTACGAGTTGACGGACGTGCCTTGGGAGGGTCGCGGCCAACGGATGGACGAGATGATCGAGATAATCCGAGGACTTATCGCGGGCGGGTGGTTCGAATACCACGGCAAGGTCTTCGACGTGCCGCAGATCAAGATGTCGCCTGCCCCGTCAGCTCCTGTCCCGGTCCTACTCGGAGGTCATGGAGACGTGGCTTTGCGTCGCGCGGCGCGGATGGGCGACGGATGGCTGCACGGCGGAGGGGATCCGGCCGCATTGCCCGGGATGCTCTCCCGACTCGATGAGCTGCGTGCCGAGTACGGCCGCCAGAGCGAGCCCTTCGAGGTGCACGTCATTTCAATGGACGCGTACACCACCGAAGGGGTGAAGCGCCTCGAGGAGCAAGGTGTGACCGATGTGATCGTGGGGTTCCGTTGGCCGTATTCGGTGGGACCGGACACCGAGACCTTGCAGGCCAAGCTGGACAATTTGCGCCGTTTCGCCGACGACGTCATCGCTTCGGTGCGATAGCGAAACCGAGAGGAGAGATTCGATGGGCGTTGCTTACGAGCTGTCCAAACAGTCGATGGCACGGATCGAAGAAAAGGACCGCGACGGTTGGCTCGCCCTTTTTGAAGAGGACGCCATCGTCGAGGATCCGATCGGCCCGTCGATGCTCGATCCCGAGGGCCGAGGTCATCGCGGGAAGGAGGCGATCGCGGCGTTTTACGACAACGTCATCTCTGCGAGCGAAGGGATCAAGTTCCAAATCGAGAAGACCTACGACTGCGAGGTCGAGGTCGCGAACGTCGGCGAGATCCACATCACGATGGGGGGCAAGGTGGGCATCTGCCACATCGTCTCCACCTACCGCGCGAGTCCCGCCGGCAAACTTGCCGCTCTGCGCGCTTATTGGGAGCCTGCGAAGCTCACATTTGCATGACCGTTTAGGCGGTTCTCCTCCCAGTCTCTCCTCATCGAGAAGGACTCAGAACAGCCTTTCGGATTGCAGCCCTTCCGGCTGAGGCTCCTCGTCTGGGACTGGTTCGATCAGCTCCGGCCCATCGTTGTCCGGATTGTTCACTTCCCTACTTACGGGGTGCCTCATGAGCACACCGGCCTTCGAAGGGGCCAGGATGTCGAGAATGTGGGCCGGGTCCTTCTCGTAGCGGTCGAGCCATCTGTCGATATCGCGCTCTTCTACGAGCACTGGCATGCGGTCGTGGATGTCGCTCACGTCTTTGTTGGCGGCGGTTGTGATGATCGTGCAGGTCCTGAGCACCGCGTCGGGGTCGTCCAGCCGCGTCCGGTCTCGCCAGGTGTCCCAGAGCCCGGCGAACGTCATCGGCTCGCCATCGGATCGCTGGAAGAAGAAAGGAATGCCGCGCTTTCGGGTTCCAGGCGGGTGACGCCATTCGTAGAAGCCGTCGGCTAAGACCAGACAGCGGTGACGTTCGAGAATGCCCTTGAAACTGGCCTTTTCGGTGAGGGTCTCTGACCTCAGATTTATAATCCTGTTCCCGATGGTCGGGCTCTTGGCCCAGTACGGAACAAGACCCCAAAGGAGAGCGCTGATTTCGCGCTGTGGGTGTTCGCCTGTTTTCGGCGGAGCGTCTGGATCAGGTCTCGGTGCTCTGACGGCGAGGATGTCCAGGCTGGGGGCGATGTTCCAGCTGGGCTCCGCATCCGGATTCACCGACGCCTCCAGCTGGGCGTCGAGCTCTCGAGCCAGGCGAGCCGGCGGGGAGTAGAGGGCGATGCGTCCACACATGGTCATCTTTGAGCATAAGGACCGAGCGCTTCCGGGCAGCTCGAGCGCGGACACGGGTAATCATTTTTGAGTGCTTATGGGCCTTGTGGCGATTGTGGCGCGCACTTATCCACAGGGCAGTGGCGATTTTCAGCAATGGAAAACAGGGCCACAAGCGCCACTCGAGCCATAAGCAGCAAATTTCAATACCCCGTGCCCGCGTCAGCCGAAGCCACGCACCGTCGTCAAAATCGCTCCGGCAAGGTCTTCAGCAAGGTCGATAGCAAGGTCGATCGGCAGGTCAGAACGCGACCTTCAAGGTCGTGTCGAGGAACGAGATCTCCGGGCTCCGCCGCGCCCGGTCCCAAGGGAGCGACGCGGGCAGGGCCCCCCACCCGCCCGCGTCGCTCCCTCCGTCATCTATTGCTCTGACAAAGTTTGACTACATCATTTTTTTGGTTGACGCATACAAGTGGATTTTCTATGGTGCTCGCCTCATGGGGGGTGCACTGTGAGGTGGGGCGACCGCAGACGGCGCGCAATGCCGTCGGTGAGCCTCGCCCTATGCGTTCTGGCCGCCGCAGCTTTCGGCACTGCATGCAGCAAGAGCGAGTCGCGTTCAAGCTTTGTTACGCGCCGGTCGCCAAAGACGACGGTTTCTAGCGACACAGCTGAGTCAGAAAATACCGCCGAGGCAGTGGCGGCAGGTTGGAGAGCTGCGCTCGAAGCGGATGACTGGGCAGCACGCACTTCCAACCCCGATGACCCGATGCTTGCTGCGACTCATGCCGAGCCTCAGCTAGGTGTGATTGTCGCAAGTGTCGCGTGGTATCGAGCAAACGGATGGGTCGGAATCGGTACCGACCGAATCTTGCGAATTTCGGTTTCTGATGTTGCGAATGGCCGCGCAAACGTAACGGCCTGCATCGATGGCGAAGAGATCGAAGTCAATGCCGTGAACGGTCATCCGGCACCCGGAATTCCCGGTGAGGCTGGTCCTACGACATTCCGAGCCTTGATGATTCAGACCCCTTCCGGATGGAAGATCGAGCAACAGACCGCTACGGAGGAAGCATGTCCATGGTCTTGAAGATGCTGGCCATCATCTCGATCGTCGTCGCAAGCGTTGCTTGTGTGAGCACCACTTGGGCGGCGTCCTCGGGTGGAGGTGACGGTGGAAGTACCGCGTCGGGCGGGGACGGAGGCGGCACGGTTACTGTCACAGTCTCGACCGGATCCACATCACCTGGCTCGTCCGGCGTGTCAGGGGGTTCACCAGCTGGCGGTGCGGGAAACTCCGGTCCAACGTGTGTCTACATCCAGGTGCCGCCACAAGAGCAACAATCACTCGGACTTGGAGGTTCAACTCCCGGCGCTTGGTATCAGGTCCGTTGTCCATCGGAGCAGACTGACTACAGCAGCGTAAATCTTGTCTGGATTGCCAACTCCAACGGATCCGCGCCCCCCTCTTTCACCGTGAATCCCCTCACTTTGGCTTCGGAGGCCGAAGATTCAATCCACCTACCAAACCCGATAATCGGGCTCGATCCCCCGGAGTTCAGTGTCGTCCAGTTACCAACGTGGTTGTGGATCGACTCCGCGATTTGGCATCCAGTTGCTGCTTCAGCAAGTACTGACGGGATCACAGCGACGGCCGTTGCCACTCCAGTCAGTGTGGATTGGAGCATGGGTGACGGATCGGTGGTTCAGTGCGTCGGGCCGGGCACACCGTACGATCCCAGCTTCCCACCAGGAACCCAAACCTCGGATTGCACTTATACCTACCTTCAGTCCTCTGCCGGTCAGCCGTCGACCAACGGCGATCCGAACGACGGTGCATTCGACGTAACTGCCACGATCGCGTGGAACGTGACATGGGTAGCGTCGGGCATCGTTGCTGGCGGATCTCTGCCGGAACTGGAGACGAGCTCGTCAGTCCAAGTCCGAGTCGAGCAGGTTGAGTCAATCCAGGCTCACTGATCTGCCCCTTCGCGCAGGAAAAGACATGACCTCCACTATCTCCCGAGATACCACCTCTGAAATTCCCATGTCGCTCGCGGGCATCCGCCTTCGGCCGAAGAACAAGCGGCGTCGACCGCTGTTAGCCATCGCGTCCCTTGCGTTAATAGCTTGCTGCGTCGCCGTGTTCGCAAGTCTTTACATGAAGGCAGGTCGTCAAGTCTCAGTCCTTCTAGTTGAACGCGACATTTCGGCGGGTGCGCCAATTTCCCAAGGCGACATCGGCGCCATGAAGGTCTCTATGGCGCAAGGGACCCAGTTCATTCCAGTAAGTGATGCCGATGGAGTTATTGGTAGGAGAGCGGCAGTTCCACTGTTGTCGGGTTCGATCATCGTTCAAGGAGATCTCGCAACGGACTACGCGCCACCCTCTGGAAGCGCATTGGTTGGAGTCGCCGTCAAGCCCGGTCAGTTGCCCGCCGATGGCGTTTATCTCGGCGACACAGTCGACGTTGTGCTGACGGGAGCGCCAGGAGCGCCGATCAACGGAATCTCGAGTTCATTCGGAACGGAATCGACGTCTTCGGCATCATCGACATCGAGCAATATCGATCAGCCTTTGGAAAATTCGACTCCAGGCTCAATTCTTGCCGCCGATGCTTCAGTTATCGACGTGGCTTCTGCGCCTGAGTCTGCGGACTCAGACATGGTGCTCGTTTCGATCCTCGTTCCTTCCACGATCGCCCCTTTGGTCTCGACCGCGTCCGCGGCGAACCAAGCAGCGATTGTCGTAGTGGCTCCGGGATCATGATTCGGATCGCTCTGTGTTCGGCAAAGGGATCGCCCGGAGTGACGACCCTGGCGTGTGCACTCGGCGCGGTGTGGCCGGGGGACCGGACAGTTGTCGTTGCAGAGTGTGACCCCGCAGGTGGAGATCTCGCTGTTCGATTTGGACTGACCAGCCGACTTGGGACGACGAGCCTCTTGCTCTCAAATCGTCACGGTACGAGTGGAACCGAAGATCTCCAGAAGCACGTCCAAGTCCTTGATGGAGGCCTTGGTGTTCTGGCCGGACCAATCAGTGCAGAAGCGGCCAATTCACTTGACTACGAACTAAGGGAGATAGTCGAAGCACTTTCAGAATGTCAGCTTGAAATATTGGCTGATTGCGGGAGGCTCTCATCGACCGCTCAAGGGCAGATCGAACTTATCAAGGCAGCTCATTCCGTACTCCTTGTGTCGAAAGGAGACGTCGCAAGCTTGAGTCATGCACGGGGCGCCGCCGAGACCCTTAAATCCTTACATCCCGCCAGCAACGTAAAGCTGGTGGTCAGTCGTTTAGGGATCGACAGAGCACACGAGGCAGCCTCGGTCCTTGGCTTGACGCTTGCGGGAGTCGTACGTTCGGACGACAGAGCGGCCGCAGTTGCTGGCGGGCAGCCTGGTTCGCGTCGATCCTTCGAGCGATCAAGCTTGATTGCTGCTGCGAGGCAGATCGTCTCCGCGGAACTCTTTGCCAGCGACCCGATTCAATCCGATTCGGTTCGAAGCGTCGGTCCGGAGGTCAACGACCAAGGAACCGAAGAACGGGGCGGAAACGATTACCAGGACACGCTCCCCGTCCTTCAGTCTCGCTCTACGGCTTCAAAGATGGGTGCCAAATGACCAGTTCAGTCTCTGTGGACATCGGATGGTTGCGATCTCAGGTTGCGAACGAATTGTCACGTGAAGGTCACCAAGTCAAGAATCTGCCTGACCGACGTGAGCTCGCTCGCAAGTTGGCAATCGAGCAGCTTCAAAAGCTTGCTGAAGAGAGGGTGATCGCTGGCGAACGACCCCTTGGAGCGATGGAGGAGCGCGAGCTCGCTAAGCAGGTGCTCGATGCACTCTTCGGATTGGGCAGGTTGCAGACATTGGTCGACAACCCCGAGATCGAGAACATCGACGTCAACGGGTGCGATCGAGTTTGGGTGACTTTTGCTGATGGAACCAAGATGCTGTCCCAGCCAATCACGGCTTCGGATGACGAACTCGTAGAAATTCTTCGATCGGCCGCGGCCAGATTTGGAATATCCGAACGTCGCTTCGATACTGCGCATCCAGATCTGGACTTGCGATTGCCGGACGGCAGCCGACTCTCCGCTCTCATGTCCGTCTCATCTCGTCCGCTCGTGTCAATCAGAAGGCACAGGTACCTCGACCTTGCCCTCGAGGACCTGGTACGGCTGGGTACGGTGGACAATGCCGTTGCGGATCTTCTGGCGGCAGCGGTCCGAGCACGGAAAAACATCGTCATTGCGGGCGCAATGAATTCAGGGAAGACGACTCTCGTGAGGGCGCTGGCCTCGGAGATTGCGGCCCATGAGCGGGTCGTCACCATTGAACAAGCATTCGAATTAGCGCTTGATGAGATGGCGGATCGACATCCGGATCTCGTCGCTCTCGAAGCCCGCGAAGCCAATGCCGAGGGTGAAGGTGCCATCACGATGGCCAAACTTGTGCGCAGGGCGCTCCGAATGAATGCCGACAGGGTGATCGTGGGCGAAGTTCTGGGGGACGAGGTCTTGCCGATGTTGAATGCGATGAGTCAAGGCCGCTCCGGTTCGATGTGCACCATCCATGCGGACTCTTCCGAAGGTGTATTCCGACGGATCGCTTCCTACGCCATTCAGGCCCCCGAACGTCTCCCTCTAGAAGCAACGAATCTCCTCATTGCTGGAGCTCTGCATTTCGTTGTCTTTATCGACCTCGTCGAGCAGCCCTCTGACAATGGCCAAAACGAACCCAGAGTGAGTCGGCCAAGGACCCAAGATGCAGAGGAAGTGTTCGCTCGACCTCCTAGGAAGCGATTGGTGACGTCCGTCCGCGAGATCGTCGACGCAGAAGGAATGCAAGTCATCTCGAACGAAATATTTAGGGCGACTGGTGATGGACGTACTTCATCGGTGGCCCCGCTACGTAGCCGCACTCTCGAAGAGCTTCGTCGGCATGGTTATCACCCGCGCACATCGAACGAGATCCGTTGATGGGACCTTTGATGGCTTGCTCCGTCGCGGGTGTTCTTATCGGGGTTGTTGGACTTGTTGCCTCTTTTGTAGGGCCCAGGACGGGACTTGTGAATCGTGTTGCCATTACACGGGCGACCACGATCGTCCACCGTCGGGAAGCCATTGTCGCCGTGGTGTTGGCCATCACTGTCGGACTTTTGACCCATTGGCCCGTGGCAGGTCTCAGTGCAGGTGCTGCCGCGCTTACCTTGCCGCGTGCGCTGAAGCAGACATCGGCCAGAAAAACTACAGAACGTGTCGAAGCGATCGCGAGCTGGACGGAGCTTCTCCGAGACACGTTGGCGGCATCAGCCGGCTTGGACCAGGCGATCATAGCAACGGCGTCGGTGGCGCCGGAAGCTATTCGCGACCCGGTTCATCGAATGTCCGGTCGACTCTCGAATGGCATGCCCTTGTCCGAAGCTTTGTTTGCGTTTGCGGTCGAACTCAACGACCCAGCCGGCGACATGGTTGTCTCGGCCTTGTTACTGACTGCCTCATCGAGGTCTTCGCGTCTTGTTGACCTTCTCGGATCGTTGGCCCACTCCATCCGAGAGGAGGTTTCAATGCGTCTCCGAGTCGAAGCCAGCAGGTCATCTTCAAAGAGCGGAGTAAGGACTGTGATCGTATTCTCAATATGTTTTGCCGTTGCATTGGCTGCATTGGCACACGGCTACTTGGCGCCTTATCGAAGCCCCACTGGCCAGCTGGTGCTGTCACTAGTTGCCATCTGCTATTTCGGAGGGATTTCGATCATGATTCATCTGGTCCGCCCTCAACAGCCAATTCGGATTCTCTCGCCGGAAGGTCTGAAATGACTTTGGTGATCGCTACGGCGCTCGGATCGGGACTCGGGTTACTTGGATTAGTCAGGGCTTCCAAGCAGCGCTCTTTATCGATCGCGGTTGAGCTCGCCTGGAGCGAGCGTCAGCCGTCAGCGAGCTCGGATCGTCTTCGAGAGGATTTGAGATCGACTCTGGTCCGGTTAGATCGAGTGCTGGGAGCCCACCTAGCAGGAATGCTACGAGCGGATAGGCGTCTTCTAGACAAGATTGCCCGCGACCTCCGGGTGACAAACACATCTCTTGAGGAGCTGTGTCGGCAATCGATCGTTTGCGCGATCGTTGGTGGTCTGATAGCTCCACTCTTCTGGGCCGCCGTTGCATTGGCCGGAATTCACGAACCTCTTACTCTTCCCGTCTGGGTTCTTCTGGTTGGAGGGGTTGTCGGTGGCTTGGCACCAGCTCTCGCTTTGCGGTCTCGTGCAAAGAAAGAGCGTCGCAAAGCGCGCAAGGTCATCGGCACCTATCTCGACCTTGTTGTTCTGTGTCTCGCCGGCGGAATGGGCATCGAGAGCGCCCTTCTTGCCGCATCTGAGATCGGAACGACCGGGGTCATCGAATGGATCCATGAATCGCTCCTGGTCGCTCGTGATAGTGGCGAGACACCGTGGAGCACACTGGCACGCGTGGGAGACGCAATAGGAGTCCGAGAGCTAGCCGAGATCGCGTCAGCTGTTGGCCTTGCAGGCACCGAAGGTGCGCGCGTGCGATCGACGCTCATAACCAAATCGGCTTCGATTCGACGTCACGAACTGGCTGAGTCGGAGATCGAGGCCAACACGCTGACCGAGCGACTCTTCCTACCCGGTGTGCTCCTGTTGGTTGGGTTCTTGATTTTTATTGGCTATCCGGCGTTGGCACGAATTTCAGCCGGCTTTTGAGGGAACGGGCTGCCCTAAGTCGGAGAGAGCTCAAATCTCATAGCAAGACATATAGAGGAAAGGACCCGATAGTGCTGACCCAGCTCGCCGTCGTCTGGACGACGCTTTGTATTCAGGCCAAGAAGTTGCGATCCCCCGATGAGAAAGGAAGTGTCGTCGAGACCGTTATTATCACAGCTGTCTTTGCGGCTCTGGCAATAGCGATTGGAGCAATCATCGTCTCCAAGGTGACCGCAAAGGCGAACTCGGTGAATCTCAATTGACGAAATCGCCATGTCGCCACAAAGAGAACGGTGTCGCTACCGTCGAGGCGGTCCTGATCATCCCTGCCGCCATGACGCTGTTGCTATTTGCGGTTCAAGCGTGCCTGTGGGCGCATGCCGCGAATGTTGTGCAAGCGGCGGCTAGCCAAGCGGTTGTTGCCGCCAGCCTGAACGATGGTTCAACATACGTAGGTACTACAGACGCGAAGGAGTTTCTGGCCGCGTCGGCGAGTCACGTAGTAATTGAACCGACTGTCTCGTCAAACGACATGTCCGGGGGCCTCATCGAGGTGCAAATCAGAGGTTGGGCGGAAGAAGTGGTCCCCTGGCTTCGCTTGCCAGTTTCAGCCACTCGCACTGCTCTGATACAGGAGTTCCGCGTATCAGGATGACTTCTTCCATAGTGAAAGATAAAGACAGGGGAAGCCTGACGGTCGAGCTGGTTGTGCTGACGCCCGTGCTCGTCATTTTTGCGATGCTCGCTATCGGTCTCGGCCGCTATGAGATCGCTCGAGGAAGGGTGGTTGCTGCGGCAAGCGCGGCCGCGAGCGCCGCTTCGGCGGCCGCTTCGGCAGCTGTAGCCGAGCCCGATGCGTCAGATGCTGCCGAGCCTGTCCTAGGAGGGGGAAGCCACATCTGCAGCACGTTCACCGTCATGGCGGACTTGAGTCGGTTCAGTCCCGGTGGGTCCGTGACCGTGAGCGTCTCGTGCCAAGTGACTTTGGCGGATTTGCTTGTACCGGGACTTCCGGGAGTCACAACGGTCCGGGCTTCTAGCCGAGCCCCGATAGATCCGTACAGAGAATTCGGGTGACTCCTTCAATACGGCCTGAAGCCGGGTCAGTTACAGCCATGGTGTGCTTGGTGGCAGTTGCACTCTTTGCGTTAATCGGGCTCGTGGTGGACGGTGGACGAGCTGTCGCCCTCCGAAGTGCAGCAATGGACGAAGCCATCGAAGCCGCTAGAGCTGGCGCAGAGCAGTTGTCGTTAGGTTCGCTGAGATCCGGGGTGGTCTCGCTCGATACTTCCGCTGCAGTAAACGCTGCCCGCACGTTCCTCGCCCAATCGGACTTGACGGGAACAGTGGCGGCCACCGACCAAACGGTGACTGTGAGCCTCGTCAGAAGCGAACCTACAGCGATTCTGGGACTCGTCGGTATCAGAACTCTCACCGTCTCGGTGACTGCGAGCGCAACCGATCTCCACGGTGTCACGGAGGGAGATTGATCGAGATTGCAGGCCCTGATTTGATGACCAATTCGAACTCGCCGAGGCTTTTGAAAGGCCTGGCGTCAGCACTCTGTCTGAGCCTGATCGCCTTTGGCCTTCCCGTGTCCATGGTCGCTTGGAACGCTGAACCTCCCTTGAAGAGCGCGATCTCTCTCATGGGTCACCCGGGTCAGCTGATCCACGGATTGTCCCAGCCGATAACGGCGAGAAATGTCTCTCAAATCGCGATCACTATCGCATGGTTTGTCTGGCTGTGGTTCTTAACCGCGCTAGCGGTCGAGCTCATAGCGCGCACACGGGGGGTTACCTCTCGCAAATTCCAGTGTTTCGGAAGAGGGCAGGCGATAATCGCCCTGATGATCGGTGCGATCTTCCCGATTGTCGGACCTCTGAGGCTGTCAACTCACTCGCGGACCGAGACGGAATTGAGAGAAACCGCGGCCCTTTCATTAGCTGCGTTTTCGTCCAGAAACGAAGTTATCAGTGATTCGCCAGGGCAGCCCGAAGCGCAGAACGTTTCGTTAAACATTCTAGATTCTGCTTCATACATCGTGTACACGGTTGTGAAGGGGGACACTCTCTGGTCAATCGCAGCGGAAGAACTCGGATCGCCTCTACGATGGACCCAGATAGCCGAACTCAACTACGGGCGAATCCAGGCAGACGGTGAAGCTTTTACGAACGACAACTGGATCCTTCCCGGTTGGCAGCTCCTTCTTCCAAGTGCTGAGGGCTCCGTTCAAGGATCGACCGACTCATCCAGGGTCGACTCCGGCGGTGCGACGGTTGAGTCTGCGAGGTTCACCCCTGTAGGTCGGAATCTTGTGAGCAGGGTGTCAACGTCTTTAGAAGACGCGAACCCGGACAAAGAGCCCGATTTGGAACTTTCACAGATGCGCCTTCTCGATGAGAGAGCACGAAACCGTACCCCCACTGATTTGGGGCAATCCGCGGTGCCTTTTGCTCCCATCGGTTACGGACTGCTCGCTGCCGGACTTGTCACCACCTTGGTCAAACTGCGGCGTAAACAGCAGAGGCATCGGCGTACCGGGATGCGAATAGCTCTGCCGTCGGGTGAAATTGCCAGCATTGAACGATCACTGCGACTGTCCTCGGATTCCGTCGGGACAGATTGGGTCGATCTGGCGCTCAGTGTCCTTGCCGCTGAAGCACGGCGCCGGTTCGAGATTCCACCTCGTGTAGTCGCAGTGAAAATGAGCGATCAGAGTCTTGAACTAGTCCTCGACATCGACGGTGACCCGCCCGCCCCTTGGTTGCCCTTCAGATCTCGGAAGGATGGGCCTCAAGAAATATGGTGCCTACCGAGGGAAAAAGCTGTTGCGGATAGTTTGCGCGAGAACGTTTGGCTAGTGGGGATTGACCCGCCGTTTCCTTCGATGGTCACTGTTGGCAATGACGGAGAGGCGACATTTCTTGTTGATCTGGAGCTGGCGGCCTCGATCGCGGTTGAAGGCGAAGCTGCCGACACGTTGTTGCTCGCCATGATCGTGGAGTTGGCCAGCGCCCAGTGGGCAGACCGCGTCGAAATTGTAGCGGTCGGATTCGACAAGGACCTCAATCGTTTTGAACGAGTTCGAACGGTGGATCGTCTGTCGGAGATCGTCGGAATGGTCACGAGCCGGCAAGCTGAACGAGAGCTGCTGCTTGCTTCGGTCAAGACGCGCCAAACTTGGGAGTCGAGGATGAGCCAAGGGGGCGACGCTTGGGACCTTACCGTGGTGTTCTGCTCCAGATCGACGACGCTGGAAGAAAAGGCAGAAGCCCTTCGTCTGATCGAAAGCGTGGGAACCGCAAGTCATGGCGTGGCGGTTGTTGTCGCGGGAGATGAAGTACCTGCGCGTTGGCACTTGCAATGCACTGGCGACAAGCTGAACTTCAAATCCGGTGAACTGAGAGGGCTTGAAATCTGGCCGCAGCGATTAGAACCTGATGTTGCACGGAACATTGGTGAGCTTATTGCCACGGCGTCGGATATCGACGGGGTTGCGGACGCCGCGCCACCTTACGACAGGCTTTTCGATCATTGGTCTATTGCTCCCAGTGAAGAAACAAAGATTGCAGTCCCTCAGGAGGAAGTTGAATTCTCGGAGTCACGGAACTGTTCAGAACGGAGTTTGCCGATTCAGGCCGATACGCGGCGATCTCTCGTTGGGGTCGGGGAAGGCCCAGGGACTGCCGGTGAAAGTGGACAATCCGAGCCCTCTAATCGACCTGAAGTCGAGATTCTGGTGCTTGGCCCGGTCGAGATTCTGGGCGCAGACCGACCCTTCACAAGGGCGTGGGCTGTTGACCTTGTCGTGTACCTCTCGATGCACGCGGCTGGGGTGTCAAACGACCAATGGGCGACCGCATTGTGGCCTGATCGGTTGATGGCTCCGAGCAGTCTGCACTCCACCGCCTCGGCCGCCCGTCGATCACTCGGAACTGACGTTCACGGTCAGGACCATCTGCCGAGATCGCACGGACGGTTGGCACTGAGGTCATCAGTGGGGAGTGACTGGAGCCGATTTGAGAGTCTTGCTGCGTCACCGGATCCTAGCGATTGGCGGAGAGCCATCGAGTTAATTCGAGGTAGACCGTTTGAGGGTCTAAGGGCCTCAGATTGGACTCTGCTTGAAGGCATTGTCGCGTCGATCGAAGCCTCAGTCGTTGATCTCTCTTGTCGGTATGCGGAACACTGTCTTTCGCAGGACGATTCGAGAGGTGCCGCTTGGGCTGCGCGACAAGGTCTCAAGGTCAGTGCATACGACGAGCGGCTTTATCGAGCCTTGATGCAAGCTGCCAATGTCGCGGGAAATCCGGCAGGGGTCGAATCTATCTTCGCTGAGCTGGTTCGTCTGGTTGCCGACGACGTCGAACCCTATGACGCTGTGCATCCGGAGACCCTGGCGCTTTATCGCCAACTCTCAAGGCGATCCGGCCCGGGGAGGCGAGCAGGCTGAGCTATCTCCGAGGTCCAGCAAGGTCGTCAGCGAAGAAAATCGCTAGAAGTCCAGGAATGTCAGTGGGTCATCCTGTGATCTGGCGCCGCACCCGGTGGCGATCACGCGAGGAGAGCAATCGCTTATGAGTAATACGACGACCTTGTCGGGAAATATGACACGAGATCCTGAAATCAGGTACACCCGCGACGGTCAAGCGAACGCGACGTTCGGATTGGCAGTAACACGCCGCTGGCTGCCTCGCGGAAGTGATGAGTGGGAAGAGTCCACGTCGTTCTTCGATGTCGTGTGTTGGCGGGAACTGGGCGAGAATGTTGCCCTGAGCTTGGTCAAGGGCAGCAGAGTCATTGTCACCGGACGCCTCGATCAGCGAACGTGGGAGACAGAGACGGGAGATCGGCGGAGCCGCATAGAGATAACGGCCGACGAGGTTGGACCCTCACTCCGCTTCGCAACGGTCGAGGTGACTCGCACGGAACGCCGTTCCCCGACCACAACGTCCACCGAGGAACGCTCCGACTCCTTGGCCGACGTAGATGTGGTCGGAGCGGACGTTTGACCGGAGGGGCTCGGACACCGTTCGGCTAGATCGCGATCAGTCGTCCGAGCCCCGATGGCCAATCTTGGCCACCTCATGATCGCTGCGGGCACGGTCGATCGTCACTCACTCAATAAATAATGGGAGCCCGTATGGACGAACTCTCGAGAAATTCGATCAACCGTTTATCGTCAGACGAGCTCAATACGGGTTTTGAACAAGAGGTTCAAATGGCACGCGCCGTGTATCTCGCAAAACACGAGGCGTTTGAGGCATGCGAAGCCCTAGCTCTGGCCGAACGCGCATTACTGAGAGCAGGGCGTCCGGCAGAGGCGGCCTCCGTGGCAGCGTTATTCGAGACCCTCGAGGCACGATTGATGGTTCGGTAAGGTGCTCCTAGATACCTTGGGTCCTGCGGGATCTCTTCCAATTGTAAGTCAGCGGCCATCACGGGCCGCTGACTCGTTTTTGCAGTTGCGCAATGACAAGCGAGACTCACGCTCGACGCTTGAGCGTTCGTCTTACGCCTCCTGATGGGCAGAAGCATCGGGAGCGGGCTGGTCATCCTTCTCGAAGTCCAACGACAACGAGTTGATGCAGTAACGCATTCCGGTCGGTCTCGGACCGTCTGGGAATACGTGACCGAGATGTCCTCCGCAGCGGGCGCAGTTGACCTCTACCCGCCGCATGCCGAACGACCGGTCCTCGTGCTCCTCGACCACACCCTCGCTGGCAGCGCGGGTGAAGCTCGGCCAGCCGGATCCGGAGTCGAACTTGTCATCTGAGCGGAACAGTTCGGCGCCACAACCGGCGCAGATGAACAGTCCCGGATCATGCTCATCAAGAAGGGCACCGGTCCACGCCGGCTCCGTCCCCCTCTCCCGGAGAACGTGGAAGCGGTCCAGTCCGAGCTGATCGCGCCACTCCTGGTCTGACTTCACGATTTCGGGGCTCATTGAAAATCCTCCTGTGCGCGGGCCAACCTTGAAATTGGTCCCTCTGACCATTTGGTTTCCCGCTTATCAAGTAGAACATCCCAGCTCACCAGCCTGTTCCCGGGAATTCGGGAACAATTCGACCTGTCCACCAGGGCGTTCCTCGTCCTCACCTACCATCGCACTATGAGCGGTACGGCTGACGCCTTCGCAGCCCCCCCGGGCACACAATGGCAGCGGGTCTCGCCGAAGCTGCGCGCGATGCGGCGGGCGCTTGTGACGATCGTCGTGATCGTCTGCGCCGGGGCTCTGGCGGCCGGCCTTTCGCCTACGGGCCCTGTCGGACCCATAGTCGTGGTCGTCGTCGGCCTGCTCGCTGTCGCGTGGGCTTGGGTTGTCATCGACCGCAACTGGCGATCTTGGGGTTACACCGAACGTCAGGACGATCTTCTGGTCGTCCACGGGGCCCTGTTCCGGACCCTCGTCGTCGTTCCCTACGGGAGAATGCAGCTCGTCGATCTCGAGGCCGGGCCGATCGAGCGCCTGTACGGGATCGTGACGGTCAAGCTCCATACGGCGTCGGCTTCGACAGACGCCCGGATTCGTGGCCTGTTACCCGAGGATGCGCAGCACCTCCGCGAACGACTGGCGAGCCGCGGCGAAGCGCACGCGGCTGGACTTTGATCGTGGTCAGCACCGACAGCCGAACCGACGAAACGTTTCACCGGCTACATCCGCTTACACCCCTGGCCTCCGGTCTCCGAGTCGGAGCGCCCTTGCTCGCCTTTCTCGCTATCTCCGCGGGAGAGAGGCAAGCCGGAGACCACAGCGGTCTTCTCACCACGACGATCATCTTCGTGGTCGTAGCGGTTCTTGTGACGATAAAGGGCTTCATATCCTTGGCGGTCACCCGGTATCGGCTCGAGGCAGGCGAGTTGAGAGTCGACAGCGGGCTCATCACACGACAGTCCAAACGTCTGCGGCTCGATCGGCTCCAGAGCGTCGACGTTCGCCAACCGCTCGCCCCACGGTTGCTGGGGCTTGCGGAACTGCGAATCGTCACTGCGGGCGCGGCGCGGGAGTCGGTTCACTTGAGTTATCTCGCCGAGCCTGTGGCGCGTCAGTTGCGAGCGGAGATGATGGGCCGGGCGGCAGGCCTCGGGCCCGGTGTCGCCGAAGCGCCAGAACAACCTCTCACCTCGGTCGACCCCGGGATTCTCATCTGGTCGACCGTGCTGAGCCTCGTTTCGTGGCGGATAGCCCCGGTCTTCTTTGTGGCGTTCGGCATAATCGCGACAGCTCTACACCACAGCTCCGAGAATCTTCCTGGAGCTATCGCCGGCGCTGTGTTCGTGATCCTCGTCGCGATCGGTCAGGTCCTCTGGGCGCGGATCAACAACCTCTGGAACTTCAAGATTGCACAGTCGCCCGATGGTCTACGCGTCCGACGCGGACTTCTGAACACACAGACGAACACGATCCCGCCTGGACGGATCCAGGCGTTGCGGATACACCAGCCGTTACTCTGGCGGCTCTTCGGGTGGGCCACGTTGCAGATCAATATCGCCGGTTCGGGAGACCGCCGTCAGCGTTTCGACCACATCCTCCTTCCGGTAGCACCGATCGAGCACGCACGATGGCTCCTGTCCACTGCATTAGGCGGTGTGAATGTCGAGGCTGTCGAGCTGACGCGCCCGCCTAGCCGGGCCTGGGTCGTTGCACCGCTTTGGTGGCGGTACATGGCCGCTGGTAGTGATGACCGGATTTTCGTGACCCGCCATGGGCTTTTCTCACGATCGCTAGAGGTGGTTCCGAACGAGAGAACCCAGAGTGTCCACCTGCACGCGGGCCCCATAGCGCGGTGGATACGACTGGCAAGCGTGCACCTCGACTCCACCCGTGGACCGGTGCGGATCCGCGCGCGACATCGCGACAACGGTGAGGCGCGGAAGATGCTGGACACCCAAGCAGACCGGGCACGTCGCGCGAGAAGTGTTGCATCGCCGAGTCGTTGGATGCAGTCGCCTTCCGCGACCTCCCAGGGGCAATAGAGCTCGCCGGGCAATAGGCCCGCTCGGCAAGAGCGCTCGCAGGGCAATAGATCCTGCTTGGCAAGAGCGCTCACGGGGCTGAAGCGCTCGTGGGCAATGAGACTCGCTGGGCAATGAAGTCAATGAAGTGATGGTCTTGGAGCATGCGAACGATTAGTCCGCCAAAGGGATACTGCAGGTATTGGAGGCTGAGGCTCGAGCGGAGTACGGGCTCGTCTCCCAGATTCCGACATCTCGCCGCTTTGATAGCGTCACGGGCCGGCATTGCCCAGCACCATGCCGGTGCGCGAATGCATAATCTCCATGGATCTTCGTGACAGCCCAGAAGACGCCGCCTTTCGTGAGCAGGTACGCGCGTGGTTGTCGGAGAACCTCACGGGCGACTTCGCAGAAGCCGCGGGCTTGGGCGGTCCGGGCAGCGAGCATCTCGGTTATGACGTAAGGCTGGCATGGGAACGCCACCTCGGCGCGGCCGGCTGGACTTGCGTCGGCTGGCCCACCGAAGCGGGTGGACGGGGAGCCAACATCAACCAACAGATCATCTGGACCGAGGAATACGCGCGCGCGAACCCGCCTGCACGTGTCGGAATCGTGGGCGAGGGCCTTCTTGGTCCGACTTTGATCAATTTCGGGACAGATGCTCAGAAGCGCAGGTTCCTCGAGCCGATCTGCAGGGGCACCGAGC
>Ga0187783_10000755_pt1 | contig 23751 bp, 18 predicted proteins | sample 1015_SJ02_MP02_2_FD_132471 | JGI IMG/M metagenome (GOLD analysis project Ga0187783, IMG submission 132471) | Tropical peat soil microbial communities from peatlands in Department of Meta, Colombia - 1015_SJ02_MP02_20_MG | ecosystem: Environmental > Terrestrial > Soil > Wetlands > Peat | place...
CCGAAGGCTATCTGATCCAAGCGCAGCACATCGATTCCTGCCGTCTCGACGCCGAGACGACTTTGGGCGGTGGCCCGCAACGCAAGACCAAGCCAGGTGCGTTTGAGCACAATGTGCAAAGCCGCGATCACCGCGAGCGCGCACAGAAACGCCGCAAACCGCGCCCCGCTTTCCGGCAAGGGTCCAAGCATGACCGGCGGCAGGTTGGATCCTGGCGTGCGCTGGTAGGGACCGCTGAGTGCCGTCGCGAGGTTACGCATGAGCAGCAACATGGCGATTGTCACCACGATGGCATATTCATCCTTGCGCTCGATCGACCTTGAGAACATCGGTCTGATCAGCAGCGGCTCGACGGCATAGCCGAGCGCAAAGACTGAGATCCCGGACAGCGCTGCCGCTACCCACCACAGATCAGGTCCAAGCCATTCGACGACCAACAGATACTGAAGATAGCTGCCGATCATATAGAATTCGCCCATCGACCAGTTGATCATCTTAACGATGCTGTAGATGAAGGTGATGCCGAGCGCCATCAACGCATAGAGTACGCCGATGATCAGGCCGGCAATCAGGGTCTGGACAAGCAGCTCGGCAGAAAACATCGGTTCGCGGCGGCCGGAGCGTGGTCAGACTGAGAGAATGCGAGGGGTCACGCGGATTGCCTCTATTCTGTCCGGCAGGATCTGATCAGAAGAGCGACGTTCAAGGTGACGAACCGGCATGTTCGATCACCACATTGGCCTCCCGCCAATCCTGACCGGCAGCCGTGAATTGCAGAATCAAAACCGGGGGCGACCAGTTATGGAAAAACACTCCGTCGGCACGCGGAAAGGTCACCGGCGCGACAGTCCAGCTTTGGAAGGTCCGGCTTTCAAGAGCCTTGATAAGTGCCCGGGGCTCGCCGCTGCCGGCCGCATTGAGCGCTTGCGCGATGATCATCACGTCGCCGAAACCATTGAGCGAGGCGTAGACCGGTGACTCCTTGTACTTTTCTTCATAGGCCTTGGTCAGCCAGGCACCGATGTCAGAACGGGGCTGCCGAGGCGAAAAGTAGGCGACGAAATACAGCTTGTCGCCGGTCTTGGGATGAAGCTGCCAAAATTGCGGCCGGATCGGTGCGTCGTAGGAAATCAGCATCGGCGTACCCGGCGTGAGGCCAAGCGTGGCTGCCTGCTCCACCATCAGGTCCATCGGCTGTCCGACTCCGATGTTTATGATGAGGTCGGGCTTGAACGCCTTGACCTGCAGCAGCAGGGGCGTGAGATCGGTGGTGCCGTGGTCGAAAGTGATGGTCTGCAGTTTTAGATCCAACTTGTCGCGATCGCTCTGCGTCTCGGTCTCGGTGGCAAGTCCGATCCCGTAATCAGTGGTCTCAGCCAGCAGCGAGATCCTTTTGAATTTTTTCTGAGCGATGAGGTCGAGCCACGCTGCAACCCGGATCGGGTCGATGGCATGGGTACGAAAGGCAACATCGTAATGTTTGGCCGTGATGTCGGCAGCGGAGGTCTGGGTACCGAGGGTCGGCACGCCGATTTCCTTGGCGACCTCGTTGACCGCGAGGTTCACGGAACTATGGAAGAAGCCGGTGACCGCAACCGCGTGCTCCTCGCCGACCAGGCGCCGGTATGCGGCGACGCCCGCTTCGGTGCGGCCCTGACTGTCCTGCACCGACAAGGCGACCTTGCGACCACCCAGCACCCCGCCCATCGGGCCGTTGATGTAGTCGACCGCGAGTTCCGCCCCACGGCGGATCAGTTGACCCGCCGCCGGATCGCCTGGCGGCGAGAGTGGGACCTCAAGACCAATGACGATCGGCAGATCCTCGGCACGCAAACCCGCCGGATCCCTGAGGCCACAAAAGACGATGCCCGCGATCAGCATGGCCACACCGGCCACGCACCACTGTGCTCTCATCACACTCTGTCCGGAATCATTTCGTTGATTCTCAAACATTTAATGTCACGGGGATCTGTACATGCCCGAGTGTCACGCAGAGCAAACCGTTTCAGATTTCGCCTGTGTGATCCAGGCACCGAAACCGTTCTCCTGCGGATTACATCGATTCCCTCACCACAAATCGGGATGGCCTCGGGTGGCCGGGAGCGGACACGGTCCTTTGGTCCAGGCCGCCGCTCCATCCGAGAGGCGACGGCAATGCGGAAGCCATGCCGCTATCCGCCTGATTCGTCAATGATTTTCTTGGATAGACCATCAAGATCGCCCTTGTGTGACCACTCTAGCAGCGCGCTGACTGGACATCACCTCGATACCACTTCGAAGGCCGCTACAGTGGCGGGATCTTCGCGGGCGGGTCTATGATCGCGACCCCAACGCCAGCCCGGAGCAGCTGTTGTCTGATAATCGCCGCAATCCCCCCTCAACGGCGCAGCCCCGGGTCGCGACGGGAGGCAAGCTGATTTATGGTGCGCGTCTTGGCATTCTCATGCTGGAGGCCCGCTTTCCGCGGATCGTAGGCGACATGGGGAATGCCCAGACTTGGCCGTTCCCGGTACTTTATAGGGTCGTCAGCGGGGCGTCGCCGCAGCGGGTCGTGCTCGAGCGTGCAAACGGGCTGCGCGCTGCCTTTCTGGACGCCGCCAAGGAATTGGTCGAGCTGGGGGCCGAGGGAATTACCACGAACTGCGGATTTCTGTCGATCTATCAGTCCGACGTCGCTGCCCACGTGAGGGTCCCGGTGGCGACCTCGAGCCTGATGCAGGCGCCGCTGATCGAGTGCCTGTTGCCGACCGGACAAAAAGTCGGGATCCTCACTATCCATGCCGGCATGCTATCGCCGCAGCACCTACAGGCCGCGGGCGTGCGTCTGGACACGCCGGTGGTCGGCACCGAGGGCGGTCGCGAGTTCACCAGAGCCATTCTCGGCAATGAGCCCCGTCTGGACGTGGCCGCGGCCGAACGCGACATCCTCGAAGCCGGCGAAAGACTCCTCGAACACCAGGACATTGGCGCGGTCGTGCTTGAATGCACCAACATGGCGCCTTACGCGGGCGCCCTCAGCGCCCATCTTCGATTGCCGGTCTATGACATCTACAGTTTCATAACGTGGTTTCATGCCGGTCTGGCGCCCCGCAATTTTGGTCCGCCGGCCGGTGGCGCATAGCGGCGGGCTTTGATGGACGCCTTGTGTCTCGACGGATGGCCTTGCTCGGTTCGATTGATTGAACAGTGCCGACCCCGTCGATTCGGCTTGCTGACCGGCGACCTGATATTGATCATGGCTTGGGCTGCGCGACCCAAAGCCCGCGATCCGTGTAAATACGAGCGCGGGTCGGCGTTCGCCGGTCGTTGGCGTCGACGGACCAGCGGTTGTGGAACAAATGACGTCTGATTGGTCAAAAAACAGATCGCTCGGCCTGACGGCGGACCGACCCAGATTGCGGATCAGATCGCGCAGGTTTGCCGATTGCCGTCGTTTCGCCGTTTTTCTGATAGTGGCAAATGTCCCGCTAATACAGGCGATAGCCGAATGGCGAGGGCACCGCTCATCATCACCGTCCAATTGATGACACATTCAAGCGCAAGGGTGGTGCTAAGCGATAAACGATCATAAATCCGGTCCGAGGTTAATCGTGACCGGCAAACCGCGCGGGTTGGGGTACGGGTACCTCCGAAACAATCCTACCAAAGCAGGGCGGCGAGGCAGAGACGGTATAAGGCAGAACGTTTCGAGACACACGGAGGAGCCGGTCCGTGTGAAGTGTGTGCCGGCAAGGGCGCCTTAGCCGGTCGTGAGCCGAGGGGGACATATGGGAAGCAGTCCGCAGCGGCTCGCCCTGACGGGTTGGGCCGAAAGCGAGGCTCTTCTGGTGGGGGTGAGCGCGTCCGCGTCACGGGCCGCCTTGCCGAAAGCCAACACCTGCTGCCTGCGGGAGCCGGAGCGACCGGTCGCCCGTTGTTCGGTTGCATCGACCTCATCGCAAACGTCTGGCGTGTGGCGCGAGAATCTGTTGCCATGATGCACGCGGACATGCGTCTATTGCACCACTCGAAACCGAAGCGATGGCTGGACTGCCGCCCGGCCGCGTTCGACCCGATCATCGGGCGGCGACTTCTTGAGTGTCGGGAGACGACTGATGAGTAGCCCGTCTGGAGACCAAACGCAGCGCCCGGACGATCCCTTGTCCTACGCTCCAAAGTGGGTCCGTGACCCGAGCAGTCCCGAGCGGCGCCCGGTCGTGCGCAAAGTCTATGACCGCGACTTGGCCGCCGGATCTGCACCGGCCGCCAACCGACCGCCCGTCGAGAAGTCGAGTTCGGGCCGCCGGGCCTACAATCCGCTGGCCGGCGGCGAGGACCCCGGGGCCGCTGCGGTCAACATGTTGGCCGAGGAAATTCGCAACGCGACCCGTCGCAACTACGACGGCTCACGCGGCCAACAGCAAACAATGACGGGCGGCGAACCACCCGACGAGGGCCTGTTTGTCGATCAGTTTCGCGTGCCACGCTCGCTCGATCCCAATGTCATTTCGGATCCCTGGGAGACACCACGGCTGGGTGAGCGTTCGCCCATCGGAATGCTGGGTCGGTTTGTTCTGGCGGCCGTCGTTGCGGCAATTGCCGCGCTGGTGATGGTGGGCAAGTTGCCAATCGGTTTTGGTTCGAGCGATCAAACCAGCGAGACCGATGTAGCCAGCACCAGCAGCGTGGCGCCCTCAACACCGGCCGAGAACGCGGTCGATAGTTCGCCGGCGATGACGCAGGAGCAGCCCTCCACTAATGTCGCGTCGCTTCAGCCGCCGGTCACCAACCCTGCTCCGCCGCCGGCGATCGAACTCGTCGTTCAGCCTGGCAATGTCGCGGCGCCGGATCAGCCATCGCCGCTCGGCGTGTCGCTGGTCGGCCCTGGCGAAGGCAGCAGCCTGGTGGTCACTGGACTGCCGCTTGGCGCCTCGCTGACCTCAGGACGGCCTCTCGGCGGAGGAGCGTGGCGAGTGGCTGCGCTTGACATTGGCAACATCGGAGTCCGGCCGCCGCGCGGTTATGCGGGCGGGATGGAACTCGGACTTGAACTCCGCCGCCCTGATGACAGCGTGGCTGACCGTCAGCCGGTCCGGCTCGAATGGTCGGCGCCGCCCCCGCCGCGGAGACAGGCGCCACCGGTTGTCGCCCTTGCGCCTTCCGCAGAACCGATCCAGCCGGCGCCGCCCCCGGCTCCGCCCGCACCAGCTCGGATAGCTCCCGCCCCCGTCACGACTGCTCCGGCGGCGCCGAGCCGAGCGGCCTCCCGCATGGATCGCGACGAGATCGCGCTGCTCATCAAGCGCGGTACGGATTTCATGGCAACCGGCGATATCGCCACCGCTCGATTGGTGTTGAGACGGGCAGCCGAGGCCAACGACCCACGGGCGGCGCTGGCGCTCGCAGCTACCTACGACCCGATCGTGCTCGAGCGGCTGGGCGTGCGGGGTTTCCTGCCCGACGTGGCCATGGCGCGAAGCTGGTATGAGAAAGCCCAGGAATTGGGCTCACCGGAAGCCGCTCGCCAGCTGGAAGCCTTGGCGAGCCGCGCGCGCTGATCGACGATCGGCGGGCTGTTCGGCTGGCAAATCCGGGCCACGGCGGCCCGGATTCCGGCAGGAGTTCCGCCGGCTGACCGGTAGGCGCATGTCGGATTGACTGCCGCTTTTGTTTGTTTGGTCATTCCGCGCTCAGGACGCCGGCATGTTCTGCGCCAGCGCCATGCTGCGCTCGCGCGCTGTCGCGGCGCGAGCCCTCGGCAGGATCAGACCGCTGCTACTCTTGCCTGAGTTGTCGCAGGATGGCACCGGCTATATTTGAATAATCGTCAGTCCAGACACGCTGCTTGGGATTGGCGACCTCGACCTGCCATCCTTCTGGTCCTCCGAGTTCACCGAAATCCTCATCGTTCCTTGCGGCCACCACCACTGTCGAACTGAACTTGTATTGATCGTAGTCGGTTTCCTCGATGTCTTTGCCCTCATTGGTGCGGGCAACAAGACCATTGGCGGACGCAATACCGGCGACCACCGAAGCCAGCTCCAGATGCCGGTTAGATACGTGCATGGCGATCAACCCCCCGGGGGCCAGCTTGTTGAGATAGACGCCCATGGCCTCCCGCGTGAGCAAATGCACCGGAATCGTATCCGACGAAAAGGCGTCGACGACGATCAGATCGTAGATATGGTCGGGACTGTCGCCGAGCGTCAAGCGCGCATCCCCGATCATGATTGACGCCTGTGGGGCGCATTGTGCGAGGAAACTGAAGCGGCTCGGGTCGCGGGCGATTTTGATGACCGCGATGTCGATCTCATAGAAGTGCCAAATGTCGCCCGGCATGGCATAGCAGGCGAGCGTCCCGGTGCCGAGTCCCACGACGGCGACATGAATGGGTCCGCCGGCGTGCGCGTCGCGAACGGCTGCGATACTGCGAGCGAGTGCTGATGTTTCGTGATAATAGGTCAACGGCTCGGGACGTTCAGTGTCGGATCGTTCGATTTCAGAAATGCGTTCCGCCCCATGAATGGTCGTGCCGTGCAACAGCACGCGATAGCTGCGGTCGGCCGTTTCGGTGATCTTGTAGACACCGAAGAAGCTGCGCAGGCTGTCGCGGCGGATGACATCGTGCTGGAAGAACGAACCGGCCAGAAACGCGATGGAAATCACAGCCGCGAATTTCAACGGATCTCGAGAGGCCATAAGGCCGAGAACCGCGATCGCGCCGACGAGCCATTTGAACTGGACGTCGTCGGGCTGCAGCACGCCGGAAGCCAGCAGGCCGATGATCAACGCGCCGAACAGACCAATCATCCCAAGCCAGATCAGGCGCCGACGATCGAAGCCAGCCGATCCGATGCGAGGCCGGCACAAAATCGCTAGTACGATGAGGATGGGATACTCGGCAACGGTTGCAAACAACTTGGGCGCCAGCAGAGCGGAGAAGATTCCACCGATCACTCCACCGAGCGACATCCACATATAGAAGGCAGTCAGGTACCGCGGCGCCGGCCGGCGCCGTGCGAGTTCGCCGTGACACACCAGTGCCGTGACGAAGAAAGCTAAAAGATTGAGCGCCAGCGACAGAAGCAGCTGTTTGATGATGGTGACGACCAGAGTTGTTGCTAAGACGCTTAGAAGGGCAGCCTGGACAAACAGTGCGGCCTGCTGGCGAATTACAGGGCGCCGTTGAAAGACAATGACAAAAGTCAACAGATAAAGCGCGAGTGGAACTACCCAGAGCAGCGGCACGGCGCCAACGTCTGTGGAGATATACGCCGTCACCGAAACGAGCAGCCCGGAGGGGACCGCCGCAAGCCCGGCCCAGATGACGCCGTCCCGCCAGGTCGGCGCCGCTCCGCCGGGGGCGGTCAGATCACCGCTGTCCTGCGGCGCCTGGGGGAGACGCAGCAACAAGCAACCGCAGATCAGGATCAGGACTATCAACAAATAGTACAGGATCGACCAAATCGAGGCCTGATCGCCGAGCCGGGACAGCGGCTCAACGGCGAAGGGATATGCCAGCAGCGCGAGAAAGCTGCCGACGTTGCTGGCCGCATACAGAAAATAGGGGTCATGTCGCGAGGGATGGTCGGATCTGGCAAACCAGGCCTGCAACAGCGGACCATTGGCCGAGAGGGCAAAGAATGGCAGGCCGATCGAGACGGTGAACAGGCCGAGCAGCCAAAGCGCCTCACCTTGTTCGGGCGGCCTGCCCCACCCCCGCGCAATGGCGAGCGGCAGCGCCAATGTCGCGACACTCATCAGTGCCACGTGGACGATGACGGATTGACGGGACGAGAGCCAGCGGGTGAGCAGATGCGCGTAGGTATAACCGGCCAGCAAAGCGGTCTGAAAGAATACGATCGCAATCGACCAGACCGTTGGGGCACCGCCAAGTCTTGGCAGCACCATTTTGGTGAACATCGGCTGCACGGCAAACAGCAGAGCGGCGCTCAAGAAAATGGCCGCGATGTAGACGGAAAGCGTCAATCCGGGCCGGATGACGGGTAGGCGCGTGTCGTTCATTGAGGACCTTCAGGATAGATTTTCGGTGCCTGCTGGCTTCCACCGCCCATCGCCACGAACTGGCGCCTGGACAGCGCAACGGTTACGCGCCGGCGACGGGTGCCAACTGGGGCGGGCCACACCGGCCCGGCAGTTCGCGCACTCGGGCTGCATCATTGCCAGGCCGGCGTCAAGCCCCAACCAGCAGAATTCGATCCGCGAACGCGTTCACCGCAACGTTGTGCCACAACGCGAACAAATATCAGGCTGCCGTAGCGGGCTCTGCGGATTAACGTGGCGCCTGCCACAGAGCCTTCGGCAGCAAACAGTGAACGTTTTTCTCGGCTTCGGAAATGATTCCCAGGCGACAATCCATGGCAACGCTGGCAAGTCCATAGGCATCAAGCGGGGCCAACTTCCTTTCGGACTGGATTAACTTGATCATCGCCATTGATGCGGAATCCATCGCCTTGTTGAGGTCGGTGTCGCGGCTGTGGGTCAGGTAATATTGTGCCGTTTCGCGGATGGGGCGTTCGAGATCCTCTCTGATGGCCGGATTTTTCGGACTCAGGCAATGGATTCCCTTCTTGATGTTGACGACCTGCGAGATTCGGCAGTCGGAATACTGCTGCATGAAAGCCGCCGCTTGATCGAGCGAGATATTTCGCTGCTCGGAGAGCAACCTGATGGTCTGGGCCTTGACCTGCTCCCACGCCTTGTTCAGATCCTGATCGAAACCCAATGAGATCCAGGATCGAGGCGTCTCGATTCGGGGAAAGTCAATGGATTTTCCTTTGACGACCTCGATCGTGAGATTGAGCTCCTTGACAGCGGTGTCGAGCGCGGTGCCGCTGATCTCGCCGTTGCCCTGGGCGGCGTGCGCGTTGCCAGCCCACAACAGCGCTCCGGGCACGTAAACAGGGAGCTGAAGCGTGGTACCCTCGGTCAGCTCGCGCATATCCATGCTGCCGCCGTATTCGCCGGACGCCGTCGAACTGTAGCGACCGGTTTCCTTGCGGGCGACGCCGATTGTTCCGGGGAATGGGCGCAGCGGCACGTATATTCCCGGCAGGAACTCCGCGATTCGACGGTCCCAATCGAGATACGCGTATTTGACCTGTCCGTCGGGAAATTCCTTGGGAAACTCGCCGAGTTGCCCCGGCACATTGAAATTAGCCGCATAGGCGCGCGGCATGATCTTGTTGATCCGGACTTTGAGCACGTCGCCCGGCTCCGAATTGTTGACGTAGATGGGACCAGTGACTGTCTGGAGACCGCGTCCCGGAAAATCAGTACGGAGCTTCTTGATTTCCTCGATCGAGCGTCCCGGTACGATCTGATTATGGGCGGACATCATGGTTTCAAGCACAACCGTGTCGCCGGAATCGATGCGCAGGATGGGCGGCTGGGCGTTGTCGAACCAACCCCATTGGGTGGTTTCCAGCGTGGCTGGCAGCAGGTAGAGCTTGCCGGGCGTTCTGCTCGCAACCGCAACAGATTGAGGCTTGGCGGGTGCGCATGGCAGAATAAGGCCGCTCGAGACCATGGCAATGATAACGAGCGTTAAGATCGATCGCGCTCCGTTCATTCCTGTCTCCCGCCCCTCCCCGGGCTCGGTCGACCGCCGCCGCCACAGAAGCGCTCGCGGGTGGTTTGGCCGGTGAGCCTCCTTGTTATCATGGGATGCCGAACGGTCGACGATCCCCCGCCCGCGCCATTCCCTCGCCGCAATACCAGTACCAGCGTCTTGTGGGGGACCCATCGAGATGTCCCGCAAGTTCAAATCGGGTGCTCGCAACCCATCCGATGGTAGTCTGCGGGTACGATGGGTATCGCGATAGCGCGCGTCGGTACCGAGGAGAGTTGTAGACGACGCTACCACCAGCGGGTAGCGTCATGTTCACCGGTCCATTGGAATCTGGTATCGACGTTGCTGAAATGCCGCGGCGCAGAGTCTCAGCCGTCGGTTAACGCAATTCCCAGCGGTCGGGAATTACAGTCGCTCGATCGGCCTTCATGGGTTCAACCGGCTCATGGCCATGACGCCCAATCGCCCCTCGGTCCCACGCGACTCTGATCGCGTGGTGATGCTGTTCCCGCGGCAGCGCCGAACTGCCGGGCCTCCTATGGGACGCCGTCCGCTCATCAAGCGCATGGCCGACTATGAGATGGAAACGGATGACGATTTTCGTCAGCGCATGACCAACAATATGCTCGCGTTTCTGGTATGCGCCGTTCTGGTGGTCGCAGGCGTCTGGCTTGTCACCGGGATCGTGGAACTGCGGAAAGTTCAAGATTGTGCGCTGTCCGGCCGGTCTGGCTGCCGTCCCGTGGATGTCCCGATCCGCGCCGCCAGTGGGCAGTTTTAGGCTCAACGGGCCCCGGCGACAGACGGCAAACGAGGATCGGCCGGACAGGCGGATGCCTATCGGCGGTGAGTCATCACGTCGACTTCGACAGGATGGACAGAGTGACGGGCGCCAGCCCAGAGAACCCCAGGGCTCGGGCTGCCGCGGGGCTCATATCGATGATGCGACCGCGAACGTAGGGTCCACGATCGATAATCCGGACCACGACTGACCGGCCGGTCCCTCGGTGAGTGACCAGAACCATGGTCCCGAATGGCAAGCTGCGATGGGCTGCCGTCAAGGCACCCGCGACTGGTCGCACCCCGCTGGCCGTTTGCCGAGCCGTATATACCGAGGCTATTCCGGATTGTGCGGCCGCGACGCCGGTCAATGAAACCACAATAAAAGCGGTCGCGGCAAAGTTGATTACGTGTCTATTGATCACGCTCATCCCCTAAGTTCGAGTTGGTTGATTGATGGGACGGGGCGCGAAGTGACGAACAAATGTTACATTTTATTGCCTACAATGCGACATTTGCGTGGATATATTTTTATAGATACCTCAACTACTTAATGTTGACCGAGACAATTCTTTCAACCATCGCGGCGTTGACACGCCGATCGGATCCTCCGCAGCGCATCCGGGTCAGAGGGGGCGTCGGCGGCGGAGCGAGCAACGGAGCGCTGCCCGTCTCCAAGTCAGCAGACAACCAGCGCAAACACCCTCGGCGGCGTCCGATGAGCGAAGCACTCGCATGAAAGTGGTTTTCGGCGGCGCGCATAGCCGGATCAGGGCTGACCCAATGTCAAAGATCAGCAATGTCGAGGCACGGATGTTTGAGGCGCGTGGAGCAAGCGCCGGCCCAGGCTGCTCCCTGGTGTGCCGAGAATCGCGTATCCCTCGTGACCGTGAGCACGGCTCGACCGACAATCCTAATCGCGCGGGGCCGTGGGGCTGGCTTTTTGGCCGGCGCGCACCGAGCTGAAGTCGCTTGAGCGGCAAGCTAGACCCGTGCTTTACGGGAGTGCGGCTGTCTTGGTCGGCCGCGTTGGGATCCGGATTAAGGCGGTTATTGATCTGAGTGAGACCGGGACTGGCATTGAACTTAGGCTTTGCCTTCGCTATACGGGGCTGTTTCGGCCTCAATCGCTTCGAGGGGACGCCCTGAGGCCGTCCGCCCTCCGAAGCGTGCGTCTACACCAATCCGATCAAAGGGTTGCTGATGTCCACTACGTTCGACGCCGTTGCCAATATCATTGCCGAGACCTGTGATATCCCGCGCGATACCATCAAGCCGGAAAGTCACGCCATCGACGATCTTGGCATCGACAGCCTGGACTTTCTCGACATTGCCTTCGCCATCGACAAGGCGTTCGGCATCAAGCTGCCGCTCGAAAAATGGACTCAGGAAGTCAGCGACGGCAAGGCCACGACCGAACAATATTTTGTCCTTAAGAATCTTTGCGCCCGCATCGACGATCTCGTTGCCGCCAAGGGTGCGTGAGCGGCGAAACCGTATGCGTCTCGACTATTTTCAGCTGATTGATCGGATCGTCTCGATTTCGTTTGATGATCTTACTATTTCGGCCGAGGCGACGGTCCCAACCCACAGCAGTATCTTCGAGGGGCATTTTCCCGGCCACCCGCTGATGCCGGGCGTATTGTTGATCGAGGCGATGGCACAGACATCCGGCTGGCTCATTCTGGCGAGCACGCGGTTCACCCGCATGCCATTTCTGGCGGCCGTCAAGGATGCCAAGCTTCGGCAATTCGTTGGGCCGGGTGAGCAGCTCTCTCTGGATGCCAAGTTGGTGCATGAAGGGTCGGGATTTGCCGTCACCGAAGCGAGGATCAGGGTCGCCGGAAACCCGGTTTGTAACGCGGACATCACCTTCCGCGTCATGACCTTCCCGAACGAGGAGGTCCGCGGCCAGATGCGCAACCTGGCCATCAAACTCGGTTTTCCGTGCGGAGCGTTGCCCGATGGCTGAGGCACCGCGCGAGGCATGGATTACAGGGATCGGGATTCTGTCGTGCCTCGGCGAGGGTCCGCAGGCGCACTGGCAAGCGCTCCTTGGCCACCACCCGGTCGTCGATACAAAAACCTTTGCGCCCTACGTGGTCCACCCGCTAGCGGCAATCGACTTCGACCGGCAGATCCCTAAGAAGGGCGACCAGCGCCAGATGGAACCGTGGCAGCGGATCGGCACATATGCGGCCGGGCTCGCCCTCGAGAGCGCCGGGCTCAAGAACCGCGCCGACATTCGTGAACGCATGGACATGATCGTCGCCGCCGGCGGCGGTGAACGAGATACCAATGTCGATGCCGCAATCCTGAGCGGGTTGCCGTCCGCCGTGAACCCTCAGGCATTTCTTAACGAACGGCTGATGAGCGACCTGCGCCCGACGCTGTTTCTCGCCCAACTCTCGAACCTGCTGGCGGGCAATATCTCGATCGTGCATGGCGTCACCGGGTCATCGCGGACCTTCATGGGAGAAGAGGCCGCCGGCGTCGACGCGGTGCGGATCGCGCTGTCACGCATCATCGCCGGGCAGAGCGAGATCACGCTGGTTGGGGGAGCCCACAACGGCGACCGCATGGACATCATGGCCCTGTATGAGTTCGGCGGTTATCTGCTCAAGGGTGATTATCAACCGATCTGGTGTCGTGGTCCAAACAGCGGATTTGCCATGGCGTCGCTCGGCGCCTTCATCGTCATCGAAGAGCGCCGGCATGCTGAGGCACGGGGCGCCGGGCCTCTCGGACGGCTCACGGCGGTATTGTCGCAGCATTCGCGTCGCGAACCCGGTGCGGTGACCGCGACCTTGCGCCGGCTATGGGACGAGATCGCCCCGCGGCTGCATCCAGGTCAGCACGCAGTGATTTCCGGCGCCACGGGTGCGCAGCCGGCAACGAGCGAAGAGCGCCTCTTCCTTGCCGAACACCCCGAGCTTGCGGTGCGCGCCACCGCAAGCTATCTCGGCCACGGCCCGGAGCCGCAGTTCGCCATGAACATTGCCATCGCCACCCTGGTGCTTGGGAATGGCTCGTTGTTTCCACCGGGCGACGACAGTGGCGTCGAGCGCACGAGCGAGGAGCGGCTGACACAGATTGTTGTCACCGGGGTTGGACATTGGCGCGGGGAAGGTCTCGCCCTTGTGGAGAAGGCCAGTTAGGCGGGGGATCATATGTCATCGACAATCCGGGACAGAGCCGGCCGGCCGATCGTCGTCGTCACCGGAACCGGGGTGGTCACCTCGCTGGGCGCCGGCAAGGCCGATAATTGGCGCAACCTCACGGCCGGCCGATCCGGCATCCGGCGCATCAGCCGTTTCGCCGTTGATGGGCTCAAGACAACCATCGCCGGGACCGTCGATTTCGTGCCGGTCGAGCCCTTCTGCGCACCGGCGCTTTCCGAGCGGCTCGCCGAGATGGCCGTCGAAGAGGCCATCAGCCAAGCCGGGATCGGCCGCAAAGGTTCCTTTCCCGGCCCCCTCTTCCTTGCGGTCGCGCCGATCGAAGTCGAGTGGCCGCAGCGTGAGGCGATGGCATCAGCCGCGGGCTGCAACGGCGCGGTAACCTACAATGATCTGGTGCGGGTCGCGTCGGACGGGCATTTCCGCGATTATCACGCCCGCTTCATGTTCGGCTCGGTGGCCGAGCACCTTGCCGTAACCTTCGGGACATTGGGTTCGCCGATCTCGCTCTCGACCGCCTGCGCGTCGGGGGCGAGTGCCATCCAACTCGGCCTCGAGGCGATCAGGCGGGGTGAAACCGATGCGGCCCTCTGCGTGGCGACCGACGGATCGGTCAATCCCGAATCGCTTATCCGGTTTTCGCTACTCTCAGCCCTTTCGACCCAGAACGACCCGCCCGAGGCGGCCGCTAAACCATTTTCTAAAAACCGCGACGGCTTCGTCATGGCTGAAGGCGCGGGCGCGCTGGTGCTTGAAAGCCTGGAAGCCGCGCAAGCACGCGGCGCGGTCATTCGCGGCGTGATCGAAGGCTGCGGCGAATTGGCGGATTCCTTTCATCGCACCCGGTCAAGCCCCGACGGCAAACCCATCTCCGGATGTGTGCGCAATGCCATTGCCGATGCGGGACTGACGGCCGACGACATTGATTACATTAACGCTCACGGGACCGGCACCCCGGAAAACGATAAAATGGAGTATCTCGGTGTATCGACCGTGCTCGGCGAGCGCATCAAGGATGTGCCGATTTCATCGAACAAGTCGATGATCGGACATACGCTTTCGGCAGCCGGCGCGGTCGAAGCCATCTTCACATTGCTTACGATCGAGCACCAACTCATCCCCCCCACGATCAATTACGCTTCGCCGGATCCGGCAATCCCGCTCGACGTCGTACCCAACGTTGCCCGGTCGGCACGAGTGCGTCATGCCCTGTCCAATTCGTTCGGCTTCGGTGGCCAAAATGTTTCGCTGGTGATGGGCGGCGAACCGCACTGAGTGCCAGCTGCCGGTTTGCAGCCGAACGAATGGACCTTGAGGCTCAAGAGCCTCGGGTACAGCTGGACATGGTTGACGGCCGCCATGGCGCGGCGATAGGCAGTCACCGTTGGTTCCTCGATCCCCTAGCCTCCCCACTGGATTGAAATGCGCGCGCTCACCCTCGTAGCCGACCGCAAGCTTGAGCTTTGCGATGTCGCGCCTCCACCGCCGCCTTCGGCCGAGGAGGTCCAGATCGCCATCAAGGTGGTGGCGTTGAACCATTTTGACGTGTGGGGCTGGCGGGGCATGGCCTTCGCCAAGCGCAAGCTGCCGCTGACAGTGGGTGCGGAAGCCGCCGGGGAGGTTGTTCGGGTCGGTTCGCAAGTGCAGGGCTTTACGCCCGGTCAGCCGGTCGTGATGTACGGCGCGCTGACCTGCGGCCACTGCCGGGCCTGTGTGAAAGGGCGTGACAATCTCTGCGAAAACGTCGCGGGGATCATGGGGTTTCACCTCGACGGCTTCGCCCGCGAGCTGTGCAACGTCGCCGCCAGGCTGACCATCGCCATTCCCAATGGCGTCGCTTTGCGCGATGCGGCCTGTGCGCCGATCGGCTTTGCGACCGTGCAGCATATGCTGTTCGACAATGCAAGGCTCGAGCCGGGCGAGACCGTCCTCGTCCATGCGGGCGGATCGGGGATCGGAACCACGGCCATCAAGATGGCCAAGGCGATTGGTGCCACTGTGATCACCACGGTCGGTGACGCCGCCAAAGGCGAAAAGGCGCGCGCGCTAGGCGCTGATCATGTGATCAACTATCGGGAGGAGCGTTTCGAACATATTGTCCGGAAGATCACTGGCAAGAAGGGCGTGGATGTCGTGTTTGAACATGTCGGGGCCGAGACCTTCAGCGGCTCACTGCTTTCCCTCAAACGCGGCGGGCGTCTCGTGACCTGTGGCTCGACGTCCGGACCCACAACAACCATCAATCTGATGCAGTTGTTTCAGCAGCAATACCGGATCATCGGCTCGTTCGGCGCCTCGATGGGTAACATCCGCGAGAGTCTCGCCAAGATGGCGGCGGGCTTGCTGCCGGTGATCGACACCGAATTTGCCGTCGCCGAGTTCGAGCGCGGTCTTGAGCGACTCGAAAGCCGTCAGGTGTTCGGCAAGATCATTGTGAATTTTTGACGATTTACAGCCACCGAGTGATGCGGACCAGGCTCAAACGTCTGACCACACGCAGCATCGTTGCACTCAAGCGTCGCAGCGATGTGGTGATCGGACGCCTCACCGTCCTGCTGCTCAAGGGCCTTCGACTGACTGATCCTCAGCGATTTTCCGATTTTGCTGCAGGCGTCGCGCGCACGATCGGACCGCTGCTTCCCGCGCACAAGGTCGGCCGCGCCAATCTGGTGGCGGCCTTTCCGGAAAAAGCCCCTGAGGAGATCGAGCGCATCTTGGCCGGCGTCTGGGACAACCTCGGCCGCTATGGAGCCGAGTTTGCCAATCTCGATCGCCTTTGGGACTACCGCCGCGATCGGCCGAATATCGGGCGCATTCAGGTAGCTCCAATTCTGGACGAGCGCTTTGATCAGATGCGCGACGATGGCAAGCCGGCGCTGATTTTCGCCGCTCATCTGGCCAACTGGGAGGTGCCGGCGCTCGCCGCCAAGGCGGGCGGATTGCCGGTTGCTGTTCTTTATCGCCGGCCAAACCTGAGCGCGGTCGCCGATGCGGTCATCAAGCTGCGCGCCGGCAGCATGGGCCTGATGATCGCCGGCGGACCCGAAGCCCCCTTCAAGATCGCCGACGCGCTGCGACAGGGCCTGCATGTCGCCATGTTGGTGGACCAACATTACGGGCACGGCGTCGAGGTGACGTTTTTTGGCCGCACCTGCAAGGCGAACCCGATGCTGGCGCGGCTTGCTCGCCATTTCGATTGCCCGATCTACGGCACGCGGGTGATCCGCCTGGCCGACCACCGGCTTGGGCTCGATCTCACCGAGCCGATCGACCCGCCGCGCAATGGCAATGGCGATGTCGACATCAAGGCCACCATGCAGATGATTACCTCTGTGATTGAAGGCTGGGTTCGCGAGCATCCCGAACAATGGCTGTGGCTGCACCGCCGTTGGCGCTTGAAGTAGTCCAAGTCGACGGCGGAGCAGTAGGCTTCGTCTCTTGTCAAAGCGCGCTATCTGGGAGATTCAATCATGAACTTACACCTCGAACGAACAAAGCCGTTGCCGACCGACCCCAGGAATATTCAATGCGCGAGCCTCCATTAGTACTGATTTAATTTGGATGGTAAGTTCATCCTCGTTATCGGAGAAATGAAGATTATTTCGCTGATGGCGACCATATTCACCAAATCCACGACGCACTGCTTCCAGGCGACGAACGGCTCATATCTGTTCCGATCGGGAATGGCTCGCAAGCCGAACGGGCTGTTCAGGGCAGCGCCTCCCCCTCCATACCAGCGCAGCGACATCTTTATCGCGGGTAGCCAGATTTGATATTCAACGTCTCCATGTAGGTGGTATCGCCACCCGACGGATGCCAGAAGTTTTTGTATGCTTCGATAAATTGCTTGACTCTGACTTCAGGCCTTAGGGTAGCCACCCACCATTCTCCTTGTTTCCTTACTCCACGTCCGGCACCAGTAACTTCGTATCGACTGTACCCCCGAAACGATATCGCCCTTCATCAGCGCATCGGCAAAATCATCCAATTTGCTGTCGTTGTCCATCTTTAGCCACTCCGCAACCCCTGGGGTGTCCTTTGTTTTGGCCGATGGCGTCCAAAACTGGATTTGATAGTGCGCGTCTACGTCGGCCACCAGGTCGTCATTCGCAAAATCGGGGTGCCCAAATGTGATACCGATTCCGAAAATGTTGACGGTCACAACGCGATGCAGAACAGCTATCCCCCACAAGAATGCACCAGCAGCAACTAACGCAGCGATCGCTCTGATAGCGTTAGTGAACGCTTCAAGCCTGCCCATACGACCCCCTATATCTCCTCGGCCTGCATATGTGAAATTTGGATACATCGGCATCCCATTGTTAGCAAGGGCGGCACAACCGTTATTAGAGCGGATTCAGTCCAGCCGTACATAGTCCGCGTGACGGAAATAAATCCCCCACTCGCCTTGTCGATGAGCTGGCCGATCGTGGCCCGGAGTGTCTCGACGGTGCAGACAGCGGCCTTGCGCAGAGTATGTTGAGCGAAGAGCTGCTCGATTGATTGAGATCGGACGAATAGTGCGGCAGAAAACGCAGCTGCGCACCCGCTCCTCGATTGTTTTGTCTGTGCCAGCGGCCTTGTAGAGGTGCCACCTCGATAAGATCTGGTGGCTCAAGGACACTCGCGCTGGGCCGCCTTGTCCCCTGAGCGGCCAGTAGTCCGATCGCCTGATTATCTGCCGGTCTTCACGCGTGTCCACAGCCGGTTCATCAGCCGCTGCGTTTTCTGGTCGTGTGCCTTGATGGTGTAGAGGCGCTTCATCATGGCGTCGTCCGGATAGACGGATCGATCGTCCAGGATCGCCTTATCGATGAAGGCGCGGCTCGCCGCGTTACCGTTGGCGTAGACGATGAAATTGGTGTTGCGGGCCGCGATCTCCGGCCTGAGCAGAAAGTTGATGAGTTCGTGGCTTTCGCTGACATTCTTGGCGTCCTTCGGAATGGCGAGATTGTCAAACCAAAGCTGAGCGCCCTCCTTCGGGATCACGTAGCGCACGTCGACGCCGTTCTTCGCTTCCGCCGCCCGCTTCTGCGACTGCTTGATATCTCCGGAAAAGCCGATGACCAGACAGATTTCTCCGGACGCCAAGGCGTTGATGTATTCCGATGAATGGAACTTGCGCACGAACGGGCGAACGGCGGAAACCAGATCGGCCGCCTTCTCGAGGTCAGCGGCCTCCTTGGTGTTCGGATCGAGACCAAGATAGCTCAAGGCCGCCGAGAGCACGTCGTCGGAGGAGTCCAGCATCTCCACGCCGCAATCCTTGAATTTGGCGATCAACTCCGGTTTGAACACAAAATCCCAGCTGTCGATCGCAGTCTGCGTCCCGAGCACCGCCTTGGCCTTTTCAACATTATAGCCGATCCCGGTGGTTCCCCACATATAGTTGACCGCATATTGGTTGCCGGGATCGTAGGTCGCGAGCCGCCGGGCGATTTCGTCCCAAGCGTTGATCAGGTTCGGCAATTTGGCCTTGTCCAGCTTCTGGAATATGCCCGCCTTGATCTGTCGCTCAAGAAAATAGGCAGTCGGCACAACGAGGTCGTAGCCAGATCGGCCGGCCAGCAGCTTGGTTTCCAGGATATCGTTGGAATCGAAGGTGTCGTACTTGACCGAAATTTTGGTTTGTTTGGTGAAGTCATCAAGAACTGTCGGATCGATATAATCCGACCAATTATAGAAGTTCACGACACGCGAAGGATTCTCCTCGGCGCCGACCTGCTCAATGACGAGCGGCAGGCCAGCCAACGCGAACGCCACTACGGCGCAGAACCGCTGCATATCTCGTCTCCCTGAAAGCATGGCCGCCACGAGGCGGCCCAAATGGATCGGTCCGGCCGCAAGCAGGTTTGAGCGCGTAAGCTCATGGCGCGCGCCTCAGCACGCCCGTCAATCGCTCAAGCGCAGTGTCGAGGGTGTGGTCGCGCTTGGCGAAGCAGAATCGTACGACCGAAGTGATCGGTTGGGTGGCGTAGAACGCCGATACCGGGATGGCCGCCACCCTGTGCTCAACAACCAAGCGTCGACAGAAACCTTCATCGTCCTCCTTCAGTTCGAGGGGGGCGAGATCGATATTGAGAAAGTAAGTCCCCTCGGCGTCAAGCACCGGGAAGCCGAGCGATCGCAGGCCGCTGGCGAACCGATCGCGGCTTCGCATGAAATCGCGGCGCATGTTGTCGAAATACGTGTCCACCTTGCCAAGACCGTACGCGACGGCAGCCTGCAGATTGGGTGGGGTGGTAAACGTAATGAACTGATGCGCCTTGGCGAGCACCCGCAAGAGCGCGGGCGCGGCGCACACGAATCCGACCTTCCAGCCAGTCAGCGAGAAGATCTTGCCGGCCGAACCGATCTTGACGGTGCGCTCACGCATGCCCGGCAGGGAGATCAACGGTATGTGGCGGCGGCCGTCGAACACGACGTGCTCCCACACTTCATCGCAGACCGCGACCGCGCCCGATTGGATGCAGAACCGCGCGAGCCGTTCGAGATCCTCGCGGGGATAGACCGTACCCGACGGATTGAGCGGGTTGTTGAACAGGACCAGTTTGGGACCCGATGAGAAGGCGGCCGCGAGTTTGTCCTCGGTCAGACGCCAGTGCGGCGGTTCGAGCCGCACGAAGCGGGCTACACCGCCAGCACGTCGCACAAGGGGCAGGTAGGCGTCATAGAGCGGCTGGAACAGCACGACTTCGTCGCCCGGTTCGATCAGCGCGAAGAGAGCACCGGCGATTGCCTCGGTCGCCCCGGACGTTACCATGACCTCGGTTTCCGGGTCGAACGCCAAGCCCTGCCAGTGTTGATAATGCGCGGCGATGGCTTCACGCAGCGCGGGCAGTCCCAGCATGGGCGGATACTGGTTAGAGCCCTCGACCACCGCCTCGGCTGCCTTGCGGCGTACGTCGATCGGACCTTGGTCATCCGGGAAGCCCTGGCCAAGGTTGACGGCGTCATGATCGCGGGCAAGCCGCGACATCACTTCGAACACCGAGACTGGAAGTTCTGAAAAAACCCGATTGGCGATGTGATTCATGAGGGTCCGGTCTTCGGCCTTCGGGTTCATGCCGATCCGGATACGGCTGACGCCGATCGGCTCCTGGCGACCCTGAGGCCGTGTCCTGGGTGGGCGTCTTAGCCGGTGCGACCGTCAGGTCTCGGTAGGCAATCCAGCTGCCTTCCAAGCCTTGATTCCCCCGGCCAGGTGAGCGTCATAGTCAAATCCCGCGGCCTGCGCCATCTGCGAGGCGGTCACCGAGCGGTTGCCGGACCGACAGGAGAACACGACCCGCCGGCCGGCCGGGTCGGGCAGCGCCGAGAGGTCGAAATTCGACAGCGGTAGCAGAACCGAGCCCGGAATTCGTTCGACCACAGTCTCGTTCGGTTCGCGGACATCGACCAGCAGGATGCGGCCTTCGGAAAGCCCGTGCGCGACCTCTTCGACGCTGAAATTATGCACGATCGGCGGATGTTGCGCAGAATTGGGCATGTCGTTGCCTCGTCCAAGCGGTTTTTTAAAGGAGCACACTCATTCGTCCAGAGTGTGAGAGTCGGCCGATCGCGATCGAAAAATCAAGACACCAAACGATCCGCACGGACCTCCGGATCGATCAAATCGTCACCTGGGTGCCGACCTCCACCACCCGGCCGGTCGGGATCTGAAAATAATTGGTCGCGTCACTGGCGCTGCGCGCCAGGCTGATAAACAGTCGATCCTGCCAGCGCGGCATTCCGGAGCGGGCAGCAGGTCGCAGAGCGCGCCGCGAAAGGAAGAACGACGTCGACATGATGTCGAAATGCCACCCCTGCTTGCGAGCGATCGCTAGCGCCTTGGGAACATTCGGCGTTTCCATGTAACCAAATTTGAGATGGACGCGCGAGAAGGTCTCGCCGACCCGCTCGATGCGCACCCGATCGTCTAAGGCAACCCGGGGGGTATCTGCGGTATCAATTGTGAGAATAACGTTATGCTCGTGCAGTACCTTGTAATGCTTGAGGCTGTGGAGCAAGGCGGTCGGCGCGCTCTGCGGGTCGCTGGTGAGGAAGACGGCGGTGCCCGGGACCCGCACCGGCGGCTTGCGTTCCAGCATCGACACCAGTTCGCTCAGCGGAATCTCCTGGCGGCGAGTCTTCTCAAACAACAGCCGGGTGCCGTGCCGCCACGTATACATCACCACCATCATCAGTCCGGCAAAGGCTAACGGGACCCAGCCCCCTTCCACGACCTTGAGCAGATTGGCGGCCAGGAACGTCAGATCGATCAGGAGGAATGGCAGGATCAGGCCGGCAGCGGCCGGCAGCGACCACTCCCAGCCTTTCCAAACCACCACCAAGGCCATCATTGCGGTGACCACCATCGTGCCGGTGACCGCGATCCCATAAGCGGAAGCCAACGCACTCGAGGAGCGGAACAAGGCGACCAGCAACAGCACCCCGACCAGTAGCAAACCGTTGACGCGGGGCATATAGATCTGGCCCACCTGGGTCTCTGAGGTATGGCGGATTTCCAGCCGCGGCAGCAGACCGAGCTGAATGGCCTGACGGCTCAGCGAATAGGCTCCGGTGATCACCGCCTGACTGGCAATGACGGTGGCGGCGGTTGCCAGGGCCACCATCGGCAATAACGCCCATTGAGGGTAGAGCAGGAAGAACGGATTTTCGACTGCCTTGGGGTCGGCGAGCACCAGGGCCCCCTGACCCAGATAGTTGACGGCCAATGACGGCAGCACGATTACCAACCACGCGGTCTGGATCGGCCGCCGCCCGAAATGCCCAAGATCGGCATAGAGTGCCTCAGCGCCGGTAACGGCCAGGAACACGGCACCGAGAGCGATCAGGCCGATGAGACCATGGCCCATCAGAAAGGCGATGCCGTAGAGCGGGCTGAGGGCCCTCAATACACTGGGATCGGCAGCGATCTGCACGATCCCGGGGACGGCGATCGCAATGAACCACACCAGGGTGATGGGTCCGAATAGGGCGGCCACCTTAGCGGTCCCCCGGGATTGCACGGCAAACAAGGCGAGCAATATGACGATGGTCAGCGGTACCACATAGGCATCAAAGGCGGGTGTCACGACCTTGAGGCCCTCGATTGCGGACAGGACCGACAGGGCCGGTGTGATAATGGCGTCGCCGTAGAACAGGGCGGCGCTGATGATGCCGAGCAGGACAATGCTCGGAAAGATCCGGCCGATGGCTCGCTGAGCGAGCGCCATGAGGGTCAGCGTGCCACCCTCGCCGTTGTTGTCAGCTCGCAGCAGCACGAGCACATATTTGAAGGTGACGATTACGACCAACGCCCAAAGAATCAGCGACAGCACGCCCAGTACGGCCTCCTCGGTGACGAGGCCTGGCCCCGCCGCCGCCAGTACGGCCTCGCGCAGGGCGTAAAGTGGGCTAGTGCCGATGTCGCCGTAAACGACGCCAATGCTGCCGAGTGTCAGCGCCCAAAAAGTGCTCCGGGAAGGGGCTTCGCCGTTAAGCTGCACGTCACTCCCACGGGGAGCGGTCATAACTTGGGCCATGGAACCGCCGAATGCTGCGCTGCAACATGCGCAGGGCTGCTGCTTGTAGCATCGCCCTTACGCCGAGTCTCCCTCCCCCCATGCGGAATCTGCCGTTCAGACATGTGGGAAATGCATGCAGGCGTGGGCGCGGCCACAGCGCAGCCCGTTGGCCCGGTCGGCGACCGACTCAGTCGAGGCTCGAGGTACACCATCCGCAGACGTCACACCGTCACTTGAGGACCGTCACTGGAACCGACTTGACAACCCGACATTGTCGCGCAAACCCGCAGCCGCCCCCCTTCTGGGTGGGCCTCACAGCGGATTCCAAATTCGCTTAAGTCCGGGCACTTTGCACGCGCTCACTCGTCTGTAACCAGATCGCTCACGAGGCCGCTCGGCGATCTGCCAAGCTGATCTTAGATAGCGATGGCGTATGTGAGGCGGAATAGCCATTCGTCGTCACACTTACAGCCTGTCCGAAAAACATTCGTTGACGAACCAGGCGGATAGCGGCACGGCTTTGGGGTTGCCGTTGCCCTCGGATGGATCGGCAGCCTGGACAAAAGGACCGTGTCCGTTCCCGGCTCCCCTGAACCCATCCCGATTTGCGGTGAGGGAATCGACGTAATCCGCAGGAGCGGTTTCGGTGCCGGTTCACATAGGCGAAATCCGAAACGGCTTGCTCTGCGTGACACTCGGGCGTGTACGGTCC
>Ga0187783_10000756_pt1 | contig 23739 bp, 13 predicted proteins | sample 1015_SJ02_MP02_2_FD_132471 | JGI IMG/M metagenome (GOLD analysis project Ga0187783, IMG submission 132471) | Tropical peat soil microbial communities from peatlands in Department of Meta, Colombia - 1015_SJ02_MP02_20_MG | ecosystem: Environmental > Terrestrial > Soil > Wetlands > Peat | place...
AACTTCTCGACCGTGCCCCCGGCCCGCTCGATCTCCGCCGCCATCGCGTCGTAGAACCGATCCAGCATCGCCCGGACCCGCTCGGGATCCTGATCGCCCGCAAACTCAGTCGACCCGACCAGATCCGCAAAAAGCACCGTCACAAGCTTCCGTTCCTCAGCTGGCATGACAAGAGTTTGCCCCGGTACTTACCGGATTGCCAGCCCGTCACCCCCCCGCAGTTCGCGCAGACTCACCGACATGAACGGTCAACCCACCAGCGGGGGATAACGGTCAAAATCAAAATTCACTGCAAAGGCCTCACGCCATGCCCCGGCCAGTCACCTCTACGACCAATGGACATGCCAGCTCGGCAATAACGACCACGCCTTCAGGGCCGCCAGCCACGGCGTTCGGCAGATCAGCCGGTACGCCAATGCGCCAGCCCCAGCGAAACAGTGCAGCACCGAGCAAACTGGACGGAACTGTGAAAGCACATAACTCGCGGTTCTGGCGCGGGGACGAGATGCCAGGAGCCAAAGCCCTGGCTGTAAAATAATCGGCGATCGGTAATTGCTCGAGCCGATAACAATATGCCCGCTTGTCACGCTACGCAATCGTGAAGAGAGGACGCGCCAACCGAGCCTTATGTGGCCCACCTGGATCGCCGTCGTCGGTATGAGCTGCCGGGTAACAGGAGGTCTGTACCGCGCGGAGCGATCTGCTGTCGCAGATCACCATCAGCCCGCCTGATCTGCATAAATGCTCGTCACGGGCTTACACGGCCACCCTAGCAGGTGTGCCGCTGAGTGCCGGGGAATGCCGTTTCGTCTGTGGGAAACCTGTGGGCAAACGCCGCTGCGGCCCGGACTTGTGGGATTTCTGTGGGGCGAGCGGACGCGCTGCTCAGCCTCTTGACGATGGTTCGAAGTCGTGCCGTCGGCAGGTCAACGGTCCCCATCTCTTCGCGAGACAGTGCGGCTTACGCCGTCTTATCGTCAGCATTCTTGGCACGGAGGCATGCATGACCAGCCTCCACGCTGGCGTGCCTGAGGGAGCCACCCTGGCCAAGTCCTTCCTGGCCACTCAGCTAGGCGGGCCGCCTTTGGCCTCGTCCGCCTGGTCGATCAGCTGCGTGATCTGTGATGTTAGATCGCTATTGCCGACCGCCTGGGCAAGCATGCGGGTGAATGCCTCACGGCCAAGCTCATGACGGTAATCCGCGAGGTACCGCAGGTTGCTCATGGCGCCGGGCACGCGCAGGCGGATCCTGATGAGCAGCGCTCCTACTTGCCACTTGATCGCTGAGGAAAGAGCACCGCCGCTTTCCTTCTCCAGCGCGCCAAGCTGCTGGTAGGTGTTGGCCATGTCGACCTGGTTGCCGAGGCGCTCGTTGATGCCGAGAGACCGCTGGTACAGCCGGGCGGCCTCGTCGTAGTTGCCGCGTAGCTGGGCAAGCGTGCCGAGCTGGTGATAAGTGCCAGCCATGTCCGCCTGGTTGCCGAGGCGCTCGTTGATGCCGAGAGACCGCTGGTACAGCCGGGCGGCCTCGTCGTAGTTGCCGCGTACCTGGGCAAGCGTGCCGAGCTGGTGATAAGTGCCAGCCGTGCCTGCCTGGTCGCCGAGCCGCTGTTTGATATCTAGGGAGCGCTGATACTGGCGGGCAGCCTCGTCGTAGTCCCTGTGCAGCTGGGCGAGGATGCCGAGCTGGTGATAGGCGGTGGCCATGCCTGCCTGATCGCCGAGGCGCTGTTTGATATCTAGGGAGCGCTGGTACAGCCGGGCCGCCTCGTCGTAGTCCCCGTGCAGCTCAGCGAGGATGCCGAGCTGGTGATAGGTGCCAGCCATACCCGACTGGTCGCCAAGGCGCTCGCTGATGTCGAGGTTGCGCCGGTAGTGGCTGGCGGCTTCGTCGTAACGCCCGCGCTCCTTGGCCAGGTTGCCAAGTGCGCCGTAGCTCGTGGCCAGCCTGGCCTCGTCGCCGAGGAGTTTATTGATGCCGAGGGCACGCTGGTACAGGCGGTCGGCCTGGTCGTAGTCTCCCCGCACGAAAGCCACATTGCCCAGGTTGTGGTAGCTGGCGGCCAGCCCAGCGTTATCGCCGAGTCGTTCGTCGATGTCGAGGGAGCGCTGGTACATGCGCTCGGCCTGGTCGTAGTCTCCGCGCAGGAGAGCCACGTTGCCGAGCTGGTGGTAGTTGTCCGCTACCCCGGCCCGGTTGCCGAGGCGCTCGTTTACGTCGAGGGCACGCCGGTACTGGCGGTCGGCCTGGTCGTAGTCTCCGCGTTCCTGGGCTAGGAGGCCGAGCTGACGGATCCAGAAGGCCCGGTGGGGAGAATTAGCGGGCATCTGGGTGAGGGTCTCGTGGACCAGCGATGCCTCCTGGTCCCAGGCTCCCCAGGTGTGGAGCTGCTTACAGGCTCGCTCGGTGGCCTCGACGGCGGCCTCGCTGTCTCCGGACTGAAGCAGGTGGTGACGGGCTTCCAGCAGGTCATGCACGATAGCGGCATCATCCTGCGGCCACGCCCGGACCCGCCACTGCCAGTACCTGGCTGCCTTCCGGTGCGCTTCGGCCAGCCGCTCGGGCTGACGGTCGGCCAGCTCGGCGGCGGTCCACCGGTGCACGAAGAACCGCTGCTCCTCCCCGTTGCCACTGATGGTCAGGAGGCCGGCCGTCTGGCAGGCGGCGATTTGCTCGGGCAGTCCGGGAACCGGCTGGACCGGCAGGGCCAGGGGCTGGTTCAACTCGGAGATGCGTGATACTTGTCGGGAGCCATAGCCAGTGGCGATGCCTATATCGACGGAGTCGTCTTCGTCGATCCCGAAAGCTGCCAGGATGGCTGCGGCCTGCTCGACGAACTTCCGGTCGGGGGGATGCTCCGCTTCGGGATCGGGTTGCCCTACCTGGAACAACACAGCGTTCAAGTCAACTGGCTCCCGGTACACGCATGTGCCGAGCAACATGTCCGCTGCCCCAGAAACCTGGGCAAGGTGAACGAGCAGGCCATCGAGCAGCACGTCATCGGCCGCCAGCGCCACGGTCTCTGCCAGGGCAGCATCGAGTTCAGTTCGGGCGGCCATCCACTCGCCGCGGTCGACCCCGCCGAGCCGCCGGGTGACCGCCGCACCGAGCCGCTCGGTCACGTCCGGATAACGCGCCTGGCCGGCAGACAGTAGCGCGTCGAGGTATTCCAGCGACCGCGGATGACCGCCGGCCAGCCGCCAGACCCGCTCCAGTTGGTTCTCGTCCAGACGGTCCAGTGCGGGCAGGGACCAGGCGAGCTTCATTGTCTCGGCCCGCGACAGCGCTCCTAGCTGCCGGAACGACAGTCGTCGCGCCGCGCCCTCGGGCAAGGTAAACGGGTAGCGGCATGTCGCCAGCACCCGGCTTCGGCCAGGATCGCTTACCCAGGCAGCCAGTAGATCGGCCAGCACCTCATCGCGAATTGCGTACCTGGCATCTCCCGCCGGCCTCAGATTGTCTTCGAAGTTGTCCAGCAGCAGCAAGACCGGCACCCGGTTCAGAACATGGTCGCGCAGTATGGCTAGCCGGTCTAGCCAACTCAGATTCGACTGAGCGGCGGCGCGGAGGGCTCGGATCGTTTGTCCATCGTCCTGTCCTTGGCCGTCGACTAGCAGCTTGCGGCGGACCGAGGTGATAACGGCGTCGAGCAGGCCTTCCAAGGTCAACGCCCCGGCCAGGCTGACCAGGATCCAGTCTGATTCTCCATCCTGGATGCGGTGGGCGATCTCCGCGGCCAGGGCCGTCTTGCCAACGCCGCCGATTCCATGGATGACGATGCCCGCCAGCGCCGATCCGGTCAGCTCGGCGGGCCAGCGGCGCTGCTCGGGCCGCCGCCCTACAAAGTATCCCTCGTCCCGTGCGGCCAGTCCCCCGGCCGACCGCCGCGACGGCTGCTCCGCCATCGGCGCAATGCGGTCCTGGTCCAGGACCGGTACCACGCCGGTCGCGGCCAGCATGGTCACCTCGGCCCATTCGCCCTGCTGGGCCAACCAGCTATCGCGTTGGTCGGGGGAGGTCTCCAGCTCCGCCTGGACCTGGCGGCGAGCCTCGGCCAGAGCGCTGACCGCATCGGGATGACTAGCCTGGGCCAGCGTGCCGTACACGCGAGCCAGCAGCTTCGCGGCATAGACGTCGACGGAGGTCTGGGTCGCGATCACTGCGGCGGCCCCGCGCTGGCCCAGCCGGGTTGCGAACGAGATGCCGTCCTGCCGCGACCCGGCGTCGCTGTATCCGACCGCCAATGTGATCACAGTAGGCATCCGCCCGGGTGGCACGGCCAGGTCGACCAACTCGTCCGCTGTGATCGGGCGAGCCGAACCGTCGTGATTCTCCAGGCTCAGGATGCCGGGGGAGCCGTGTCCTGAGATGTGCAGCACGTGAGCCGGGCCGCGGTCAAGTTCGGCCCGGATCGCGGCCACGGTGGCGAACGGCACCACCCGCACGTCGGCGCTTTGACGGGCGGCCCGGACCGCCGCTAGCACATTGCGCAGTTCCTGCTCGTAATCCAGCACAGGGCCCTCACCCGAATCGGGCGCCGCAATTGCGACCACGATCCGCAGCGGCCCAGGCAACAGCTGCGCCGTCCCAGCGTCCATCTTGCGGTAGAAGCTGACCAGCGGGTGCAGCGCCAGCGGCCCGTTGCCATCGGGGCTAGGCAGTGCCTCCCACGGCAGCCCGGTCAGCGTCAACGGGACAGCCAGCCCCACCCGCACCAGCTGATGGACCCGTTCCGCTGCGGCGAGTACCCTTTTCAGCTCGCTTGCGACCGGTTCGGGCAGGAATGATTCCGCCAACAGCTGCCCAATCCGTCTCAGCGGCCGGTCGTCGGGAGATACCGGGGATCCGCGCTCGTCTCCGGGCCGTCGAGCCTGGCCTCGCGACCGACGCACCTCGTTGACCGCCTCGACTAGACCAGTTCGCATCCCGCCATGATTGGCGCTGACGTCAATGCCAGGGCCCGTCAACCGGACCCCGCTCTCGGTTACCGTCAGCAGTACATCCACCGGCCCCATCAGCGGCCGCTGCTTCATCGTGGGGCGGGCGATACCGTCGAGGAGCACGATCGGTCTTCGGTCCGGGCTACCCAGACTGTGCCCACCAACCACCCGTCGGTGCTGTTGTAGCGCCCCAGCACCATCCCGGCCACCGAGCGGTCGCTGTCGCGGATCACCGGCGCGCCGCTCATCCCCGGCAGGACCCCGTCCGCTGTCATCCGCCCAGTCGGCATCGCGTCTTCCCACATCGCGGGCCCGGCCCACAGCCCGGTCGTGGTCAGCCATCGAATCGTCCGGCCAGCGCGGACAATCTCGCAGTGCCCCGTAACCGTTATTTCGGTCCGCGACGCCAGCTGATCCGTGGCGGTCAGCTCATCCGCGCTGGCAGACAGAGCAGTCTCGGAGACCAGAACAGCCAGATCGTGCGCCTGATCCAGACGCGTAACCGATGCCGGGAACGCTGGTCCGCCACCCAGTGGATCCACCTGCACACGCGCGCCCAGTACAGTAGCGCCGATGGCCTCCAGGACGTGCCATGCGGTAACCAGCACGCCTGGCGCCACCTGGAAACACGTCCCTACTGGGTCGTCCGTACCGCCGAGCACGCGACCGAGATACCCCGGCGCCGGCCCGCTCGCTGCCTGAATCGCGGTCTGCATAACGGCATAGCGGTCGGCTCGACCGGAGACTGCTTGTCAAGCGTCGGCGCAGCAGGAGGCCGGGCCGAAACGTCATAGCAGAGGGTGACCTTCAGGCTGCCTTCCCCCGCGACCCCGGCCATGATCACCGTGCCCGAGGCGGAAAACTTGATCCCGAACTCCACCTCTACCCGATCTGGCCGGGCCTTCGCACCGGCACGCTCGATCATCCGCGCCGTAGACTTCGCCACTTCGACGATCGCGTCCTGGGCCCGGCCGAACGCTTCCAACGCGTTCTCGGCTACTCGCGAGGCCTTCCCCGAGGAGGTGAGTTCGCTTCCGGCCACCGGGACGGCCTCGACCTCGATCTGCACATCCCCGACCCGGACGGGGATTAACTGACCCGCCACTGTCCACCCCCACGCCCGGCATAGCCAGCTCGCGTCTTGCGCATGACCATACCCCAGACCGCTCCGAGCGCCGGAATGACCCTAAAACTCAACTGTATGTCAACGCTTGAGGGGGCGTCCTCAGGCCATCGGGGAGAGGAAGCGGCTGGGAGGTCCGTGCCAGGAGAGGACCAGCGCGTCGCGTGCCCGGGTGGCCGCGACGAACAGGACTGACCGGGCGGGCATTAGCTCGCGGTGTTGGCGCAGAGGTTCGGCGGCGACGTAGTGGCCGGGTACGGCTGCATCGGTGATCCCGGCGAGAATCATCTGCTGGTATTCCAGGCCCTTGAACCGCTGCAGGGTCCCGACGTACACTCCGTCGGGCAGGCGTGGCGCATCTGGGCCGATTGACCCGGCGGGCACGCCGTTAGCGGACAGGTAACTCTCGACCTGATCGACTTGTTTCTTGGTGGGCACGGCCATGGCGGCCGATGGCTGCGCGCCAGCGGCGCGATGGATGCTTGGAGCACCCGGGTATGAACGCTACGTGTCAATTGTGCCGCATGAGGCTTGACCAGGGGAGGGATAGATGCGTCGCGGACCGCGTGCATGGCCACCCTCGCCGCCGCCCGTTCGCGCCCATTTCTTCAGTCGCCGGGATGACGGTCGTTCCCAGCACGGATCCATCGCAGGGTGGTGTCGAACGCTCACAAACGTAGCCGAATTGAGGACGTTGTGTACTCGTAACTTACGCATGAAGCTGTACGTCGCTTATGGTTGCGGCCACCGTCAATTCAGTCATGCAATTCTTATCACGGGAATGTCGAATATTGAGTATGAGTGGCCACCCACCCACCATCGAGATCTTGCGCCTGTGACATATACAGCTTATCTAGCTCTGTTGCTTGTGGGCCGGAACGGCCCAGCGGTCCCGGCTGCTATCGTCACAAGTCCCAGGATAGACCCCAATGACGGTTCTCTTGATACCGCCTAATTTCCTTGTCAACGTATTCCGCAGCCTGATCCCAGAGGCTGAAACCGGAGTGCAGCCCGAGGCTGAGCCGAAGCTGTCCTTCAGGAGGATCTGACGGTATCCGGGGCAGTTCGATTACCTGATACGCTCGCACACTATAGGCGTTAAGGGATCGTAGCCTTGTCAAGGCTTCTACGCGCCACGGCTCGGGTTCGGCATGCTTATAAATGGGAGCAAGCAATACTGGCTCTATATGCGGTTTCAGCACCTCGTGAGCAATAGGCAAGGCTGTGAGGGCAATATTATCCAAATCCTTCCCCTGCTTAGAGGGCACCACTACGAAGGTGATCTTCACCGGGACAAGCAACGACCGGAACGTCACATGCTTGGCCTTGAAGGCCTCCAGTTGCTCCCGAATACCCTTAGCGAACCCCGCAGTGGCGCCCTTGGCCTGCGGCAATCCAGGTAGCGGTACCGTCAGTAGATCAGACAGCATCCCGACCTCGGACCCATATTGCTGCCGAAATCGCTCACCGAAGCTGCCCAAGCCCCCCGACAATGATGTTTCGTACAGCTTGGAAGCCAGCTCGCACGCGAAGGATGCATCTGCGGACGCCAAGAAATATTCCTGCATCGTCCGGATAGCATTGAATCTTTCGGACTCCTCAAGGTATGCCGTCAGTTCCTCGTTTACCGAAGAAAATCGCGGAAGCGGCCGCAAATCGACATCCTCCGGCTCCTCAGGGTACTTGAAGGGATCACTGTCCGGAAGATAACTACCTAGGTCTAGAAAATCATCATCTCGTCGGCCCTTGCACGAGTAGGCAGTGGCGAGATCAGCCATTGCGTCTCGCGCGGGCCGCGCAGCGAGGAACGTCGTCGGCCCATAGAGACTTTCAATACCTGCCAGCGCCTTCTTCTGCCATCTCTGGTCCAGGTCGACGTATAGGAGCTTGACTTGCTTGTCATCGTAGTAGAGTACACTGCGACGCCGCGGCCGAATGTTTTCCGTCTCCGCCGTGCTGAGAACATCCAGAACGTGCTTCGCGAGCTGATAGATCGAGGCCGGATTCTTCCGCAAGGACACAAAATGAAGGTCCAGGGCAATTGGACCTCTAAACGGATACCGCTGCCGCATCCCATCGATGACTGCCCGCTGAAATGAGGCAGCCGTGTGTTTTCCTCCTCTACCCTTACGCTGCGGCTCACCGTCGATCTTCGCACGAACGGTGCGCCTCCGCCGAGCCCGCCGCTGGAACACCCAGAAGTCCCGCGGTACGTCCCAGCGCAGATGGTCAAGCATTCGGTCTCCAAGGGTCAATCTGGGCCCATTCGGCTGGGCGCCTCGGTCTGGAGCGCACCTGGATGGGCTTGGTCTACCTTAAACCAGAGACAGCGATGCACCGTAGCCATTAACCACCGCGGTAGCAGCCTGCCAGCCAGACGAGTCGAGAGTCGAGGTGGCCTGATTTGGTCGTACAACGTTCCATACCAAAGACGCCGAGCACCAGGGAAGACAACCGAGTCGCAGAGAGCGGGAGATGCCCGACAATGCCGAGGAGTTGGCGCCGCTTCAGTGTCTGCAAGAGCCGTTGCTGAGTTGACGGCGCGGGAGACCGGGAGGCTTGCGGATTGCCTGGAAGGTGAAAATAACGACGCGACGCATAGCAGTAGTAGCCGCAGGCCTGCCGGTACGACAGACTGATCCATCATGGACGCCCTGTTTGCCAGCATTATCGCGGTCGCAGGAACTCTGCTGGGTTCAACGACCACCAATGTTTTTCAGCGCCTCTCTGCCGGACGCGCCGAAGAGTTTGCCCGAAGCGAACAACTGCGCCAGGAGCGTCTCGCGGCTTACAGCGCCTTTGCCGGAGCTATCACTGAGCTTCGGCAGGGAGTCATCGCAGTCTGGTTCCGGCAGCACCGTGATCACCCGGACCCGGAGGGCGTGTACGCCCTACGGGCTGAGGCCAACCGCCTGGGAGCGGTCGCAGACAACGCTCGATTCCGGGTACAGATGGTGGCACGAGACCCAGATCTAGTGAGGCACGCCGACGCAGTCTTCGAGCCAATCGACGCTATCTTCGAAGCCGCAGATCTCGCCGAGCTTAAGGAACACGAAAGGCGGTGCCAGGAACTAGTAAAGGCATTCATCACCGCCGCGGGAGACCAAGTTCTCTAATCGCCGGTCATCCCCGCTGCAAGAGGCACTCATTTGACCCTGTGAGTCGCTTTATAGAACTGATCCGATCATGCCGCGACGAGGGCCGGTGCCACTGAGGTGTTTCCGCTGCACGCATTGCTGCCGCATTGCTGGCGTGAGCCAGTATAAGTGGTCGTCCCGCGGGCGGGTGCTTGCTTGAAGCGAACTTCGACCAGCGACCTGCAGAGAGCTCCGGCAGAGCTTGACGCGGGGGCGAGGAGAAGCTTACTGAGAACGCGCACAGCCCCGTCGATTTCGAAGTGGCCAGCTTCCTTTTCTAGCAATCCAGCCGGATAGTTCCAACTCAGCGCTGTTCCTCGGTCAGGCTGCGCGGGGGTGGCGTCTTCACCGGCGCCGCAACAGACCCAGCCTGCGCGCTGAGCCTTGTGAAAGAACTAGAAAGCGAGTGAATCTGGCGCTACGGTCAAGAACGTCACATAGCAAGATCAGCGAGCAGGTGGTTATGGACAAGGATCCGGCTGAGATAGTAGCGACGCTGCGGCGGTCGATTGAGGTGAGCCAGCGGGGTTCGCGGCGGTTGCGGGCGCGCCGGTTCAAGGATCTCTTCGGGTTTCAGGCCTGGTCGCCCGCGCGGCGGGAAATGGTGGGGAAACTCCTCTCGGATGAGGGAGTCGTGGTCCAGCCGCCGCTGGAGCAGGCTGGACGCGATGACTGGCTGGTCTTCTCGATGCCCGCGCTAGGGGTGACCACGGCGACACCTCCCGACCCGCGGCCAACGGAGGCGTGGTTCGCCGATAAGGCAGGATTGCGGCTGGGGTCTGAGCGCGAGGTGGAGATACACTTCGTGTCCCCGTTGTTCGAGCAGCTGGGTTACCGCGAGGAACAAGAAGCAGCCGGGTTCGGCTTCGTGATGTGGGAAGGCGTACGCCAGCATCATGCCGAAGCTGATCTGCTCTACTTCGCAAACGACATCCACGACGTAGCCAAGGGAGACCCCTTGGTGCTGGTGGAGTGTAAAGCGATCGGGAAAGGCCCTGACGCCGGCCTTGGACAGGCCCGCAGCTACGCCTACTGGCTCAAACCGGCCTACTATCTAGTCACGGACGGTGACTATCTCACCGTGTGGAACTACCAGGGCGGCGCCGTCCCGGATCTGCGGGTGTGTGAAGCCCGGCGCGCCACGCTGAGCGAAAAGTTCGATGAGCTGCACGCCGTGCTCAACCCGCAAGCGACGCTGGCGACAAGGCAACAGAAGATGAAGTTGCTAGCAGGATCGTAGACAGCGGCGCCTGCCGGGTGAACCGCCGATGCGGTCTCCGAAGTCGACCGGCGGACTGCCGCCTATTTCTCCCAGCTCACCAATGGAGCAGACCGGGCCTGCGATCGAGTCTGTAAACCCCGGCTGCAATCTTCTGGCGCTCGTTCACTAGCGGGTGGGGGATGTGCCTAGGAAGGCGCGGAGGGAATCGGCCGTGACTCCGGGTCCGGACCCATGATCACCGAACTCCTGCACTTCCCGGTCGAGAAGGACAGAACCGTCGCGCACGATCACGGCCTTGATATGGAGGAGCCCATCCTTGTCGTACGTGTAGGTCAGGTCAAAGGTGTTCTCTTCCTTGGCGTCCGCTGGTGGCAACTCGACCTTGATCTCGCCGAGCTTGAAGTTCTCGGGGTCATCGAGCGGTTGATCGGCGTCCCCTTCCCACACCTCGACGCGCATGGCCGACCAGCCCGTCGGGGTGTACCGTTTGGTCTCACGACGCGGCAGAGTGGCGTTCCGCGGGATGATCTTGCTGAATGTCTTCCCGCCGTTTTTCTTAGATACGGTGCCGAGGTCATGCGTCGTCGCGACGGAAATGTCGAGGTCAAGCTCCCCGTCGAGAATCGCGGCGGCGATAGCGGCACCCCGTGCGACCGCGGTGAGCGGCTCGCAGACCTCCGGGCTAACGGCCGGCGCGTCCAGGATCTCCTCGATGCGGTGGCGCACCAGCGGGACTTGACTGGTGCCTCCGATAAGGAGGATGGCGTCGAGGTCGTCCGGACCGATTCGCAGGTCTGCTAGGCATGCACGCAGCGGTTCTGAGCTCTGCTTGACGAGGTCGCTGATCCGCTCTTCGAACGCCGAGCGCTCGATCTCGACGGCGCGGGAGTAGTCCGGGGTGGTCATGACCGCGAAATCCTGAGCCGAGAGCATGATCTTGGCCCGCTCCACGTCGCGGGTGAATTGGGCCCACTCGGCTTCGGTCCAGTCCGGCTTGTTCCCAAGGATGTCCAAAACGAGCTTTCCCAGACGCTCGTCCAGTTCGAGTCCGCCGAGCTCCGCGATACCCCGGGAGGCCTCTTCCTCGAAGAGTCCGTCTTCATATCGCATGATGGTCACGTCGACTGTTCCGCCGCCCCAGTCGAACACGAGGATGCGCCCGGGTGTGCCGACGTCATGGCTGTAGGCGATCGCCGCGGCGGTCGGCTCGTTTAGCAGCGCCTGGACACCGATTCCGCCTGCCCTGGCCGCCGCTCGCGTACGAAATCTGGCCGCGCAGGCCGTGTTGGCTGGGACTGTGACAACCGCTCGGTCGACGTTGATGCTCCGCTCAGCGGCCCGTTGCCGGAGTGTGTGGAAGAAGCCGGCGACAACCGTAGCCGCGCTAAAGCCTTCGTCCGCAAGGGTTACGCGCTCATCACCGCGAAGGAGTCGCTTGACGGCCTCGATCGTCTCTTCGGCACGGAGCTTGGCCTCCCACCCGAACAACCGGTCCGGCCGGGTCGCGCTATAGCCGACGACTGACGGAAATAGCAGCTCAAAGTTTGGATAACTCCACTCGTCGAGGTTGAAGTTATCAATTGGCACCGCCTGTGCCGAGGTCCCGTCAAACTGCGCGAGCACAGAGTTGGTGGTCCCGAAGTCAATCCCGAAGCTCATCGTCGCTCCCCGCTTGTCTCCGTTTCCGCCGAACCGCCTTCGCACCGGTCTGCTCGTTAATCGTGCTGTTGGCAGGTTCCTGATTGGTTGCCTGCTGACGTCGTGCCCGGCCGGCCAGGATGGTCCGCTGTGTGATGCTGTCTATGTAGGCGGGCTGTACGACCTCGCAGGCCCCGGAACCGTTGCCTTGCACGAGGACGAAGCGGGTCTCGTCAGTGAACTCGGTAAGGCGTTCGATACCAGCCTGCCGGAGGTAAGCGCCGATGGCCTTTCTCAGGTCCTGGATGTTGTCCGTGTTGCGGGCGATCCGGTCGATCTCGGCCAGCCAGGTCCGGTGGACGTCGGCCGCGGAGAATCCCTCGAGCACCGCATCCCGAAGGGCTGCCCTGTTCGTCGCAGACCGGGGTGAGGGAAAGCGAGGATCGGCATCCAGCTTTGCAATGATGTTGCCGATAAGACTTGGAATTCCGCCGATGGGTCGAGGGAGACTAGCTTTGCCGCTGAGTGGTTCGGCCCTTGCTGTGCGGGTCTTCGGTGCACTCGCAGAAGGCTTGGTTGCACGAGACTTCTTCTGCTCTGTCATCGAGCCCGTCCGCTCAGTGTGCCGATCAGCTCAAGGAGAGCTTCCACGCGCAGCTCGTCTATGGCCTGGGGCAGCGAGTCTCGTGTGCTGTTCGGGAACGGGCCCCGTGGCAGATGCATCCACGCGCGTTGCGTATATGGCGTCAGCGTCTCTGTGTAAAGCGGGACGAGGAACATGGGTTCTATTCCGTTTTGCTCGCGTGCGGTGATCCTGTCCTTAGCTTCGTTGACATGCGAAAGCTGATCTATGTCATTACCGCTCTTCACCCGGGCTCGGCGCCACGCCCTCCTCCAGACAGCGGTCTGTGCGCCATGCTCTACGCCCAGCACGAGGTACGGATTCTCAAACGAACCGCGCTCGTTCATCGTCCGCTTGGACTGGCGCCGAACCAACTCGTAGTTGGCGGAGTCGGCCTTGAAGTCGCGGATGCCACGCAGAATCTCCGTAGCCTGCTGCATCGGCTCGCTATCCTCATTTCGGACCAGGATCAAGTACGCTCTGAGGTTCTCGACTTCCTTCTGCAGGCGTGTAGCGGGCCGGGGTAGTGCCTCGAAGGAGGAGACCTGCTCCCAGGCCGCATCATAGGAGCGGGACAGGGTCAGGTCGTAGGCTCGTCGGAATGCCGCCCAACTGTGGAATGAACCTGCATTCGGGCTGATAGGCCTGGCAGGTGACCACAGGCGGAGCATGAGAAGCCAGAGTCCGCGGTCCTCATACAAATCGGGTGACCACTTGCCCGTTATGGCACCCGCGCGCACTCGACGGAGGGCCTCGCTGTTGCCAGCGGGAAGAACTTCCTCCAGCCGGTCTAGGACGGCGGTATCACCGGACACTGCGGCGTCGATCAAATGGGATAGCTCACGCGTCCGGAGCGCGAGGTACCGACGCTGCTCAAAGACGCGGCCCGACCACCAGGACGGATCCACCTCATCGTCGACAAGATCGACATAAGCGTCCACCGCGGGAAGCGGCGCGTGCGCGACGAAGTCACGCGGGTCCTCGGGCACGCGGCCATGAGTGATTCGCACAACGTCTGCGAAGCGCCGCCACGCTGGACCCCAGTCACGATCAAGCGTGTCGGGGTCGAGAGCCCGCGGGTCCGCGTGAGCCAGAGCATGCAGGGCCGGCAGTGGACCTGGATCGCCAGTCGTGCGCGCTGCTTGCCTTGCGGCAAGCAGGGTGCGCTCAAGTTGCACAGCGAGCGCCCACCCCCGCTCCGCGTCAATCGGAATCTCATTTACCACGTTGAGACGTTCCATGCCCAGGGCAACCGAACCAACACGGACTTGCCACCGATACCTCTTCGCTGTATGAGCGTTTATATCAAAATGACGCGCCATGACGTGGCAGACTACGGCCGACGGAGGTGTATTTGGCTCGTACCGCGGCGGATGAATGGCAGCTGCTCGACCATCAGGACAAGAGCTGGCGGCGGCTTCTGAAGGGTGTCTCGCTGGTGGCCGAAGCCAACATCGCCCCTGAGGACGGTCGCGAGGTTCTCCCCGCCCTCGGCTACGTCTACGGGTTGTACAAGGGCAGCTCGCGGGATGAAAAGCTCCGGGCCTTCCGGCACTGGCCCGCTGCTGTCGCAGTCGCGATGACCGCCGTCGCCGCGACAGACTACAAAGAAGGAACCTACTGGCCGCAGCTCTGGGCCGCCGTCGGCTACCATGGCGGGCCGCAGGACCAATCCATATGGGGCATGACCTTCCATAATTCCCTGACGGAACTCGGCCTTCCCGTCTTTTCCGCGACCCGCCAGACCTACCTTGGTCCTATCCTCATGCACTGCGGCATCCCGACGCATTGCCTCAGGGACCTGCTTCGCGCCCTGACCGAACATGCGCGCCGCGACCCGGGCATGGACGCCGGCAGCTTTATCGGGTGGATAACAGAGGTTCCGGGCCGGATGATCAGCCTGGACAAGCCGGTGCAGAGCCTTCTTCTGGAGGGCCGCGAGTACGCCTATGACATCGTCGACCGGCTTATTGCGTTGCTCGATCGCCTGCGCGACCCGCAACCAGATCTCTACGGAATCGGACTACCTCAACGCTTCATCGACGAGGCACGCTCGCTGGTCGGCCAGAAGACCGTAACGTTGCCGCCCCCGTCACGCGTGCGGTCTCGCCATGGAGCGTGGGACAGGCCGCGTCTCGTCCTCGACCCGTTCGGGAGTGGGCCACAGGTGACGCTTCCAGCGGCCGAGGGCACATGGCGGGTTACCGTGGACGGCAATCCCACGGACATCCGCGGTGCGGCGGGCTGGGAAGGCGAACTTTCACCCGAGACCACCTTTCCGCTGCCACGACCGGCAAGGCACGTACAGGTCATGCTTCTCGATGCAGCCGAGCCACCGACAACGTTTACGGTCGTCCGCGATGAAGACCCGCTCCTGGTCTTCAGCGAGGATGGCGAATTCCTTCCCCCGAGCCAGCCGCTCCCATCCGCCGCGGTCTGGGTTCTTTACCGCGAGGACCTGGACCTGGTCTATGGGCGGGAGGCGAGAGTGATCTCGGAGGGGGAGCTCCCGTTCGGCTGGGACCAGTGGACGCTGAAGGAGCTCGATCTCACCGAGGTCAGGCAGCTTGGCGTAAGCGAAGATCACATTCGAAAAGTCCGTGATATGGGCCAGCCCCGGCTGACGCTGGACGCGCCTATCTCTGGCGTGACCACAGCACATCGCCAGCCGGTCTATCGGAAGCCGCCGGAGATCGCTCTCCCAGAAGGGGATCTCGCTCGTACCTGGTGGATTGAACTGCGACGGGAGACCTCCGACGCTCACACGGCACCGGTTCGCGTCACCGCGCACTCTGGGGTGGTCGATCCGTGGCGCGGATTCGATCGTCCAGCAATCGGGAACTTCGAGATCTCAATCGTCGGTCCCCTGGGCTTCCGCCTCTACCGCCGGGTGTGCGTTGCAGAAGGGCTCTCGGTCCGGTACGAGCCCGCGATCCGGCTGCTGACGCACGCCGGGCTGGATCGAGCTGAGGCCCGGGTGACCGGCTCAGTGGCGCTGAGCCAGGCGCGGCTGACGTTCGACGAGGACCAGCCTGAAGCAATGATCACTTACGGCGGAACACCGCTGTGCATCACACCGCCGCATCTGAGCGTCCTGCGCGACGACGGTACGAATCGGGCGCGGTGGTCAGCGAAGCCCCTCCACCTGGACACGGAAAGCTTCACCGGACGAGACCCGGGCCTTCTTCTCGTCCGCGGACTGGGCACCCTGCGGGCTCCGCCGCTGGAGGTCCTATGCGGAGACATCACCCAGGACGTGTACTCCTCTGGCGTGCAGCACGAGGGGCGGGCGCGGTACCCGCTGGTCCAGGTCAAGGACACCTTGGCTTACGTCCAGGGCGCCGACCTGCAACTGCGCGTCGGCGACCGGGTAGTACCGGTGGCGTCGGTACAGCCGCGCGCATTCGCGACCGGTGCCGACTGGATCGGCGGCCAGCTTCGGCTCGCCTCCTACCGGAAGACCCCCGGCCTGCAAGCCGGCGTCTATCAGGTATACGCCCCATGGCGCGGCGTCACGGTCCTTCCGGTCAGGATGGACGGGGTTATCCCGTTTCCGTCCCAGCTCAGGCAACCCGGTCCGATCCGCGTCTATCTGGCCCAGCTGACCGCGAATTCCCCATGGCCGCGCTGGCCATCCCGCGAATCCCTGCTGGTCCAGGCACCCGGGCGCCCAACGGGTCAGGATGACTCCGAGCGGGACCTCATCGCGTTCCTGGCGGGCGATGGCGGGCTGCCACCAGCTGATCACCTCGAACGGCTGTGGCTGGTCAACACGCTCGCGGGACAACTGCAGGCCGACGGTGCACGGGAGGACCTGCGCCGTCAGTGCGACATGAGCCTGCGCGCCGACCCGGCGGGCGCCTTGGTCGCGCTGAGCAGGACCCAGGTCAGTCCGGCCGAGGCAGTGACCGCGCTCATTCGGACTGGCTTGGCCGCGCTCCGGCCGGTCGATCGCATCACGCCGGAGCAGACGAGGCACGTGTGGGCGCGGCTACCTTCCGTCGCCGCCATCCTGTCCGCCTCGGTGATGTCCGAGCCGCTGCACATGCCCGAGCTGCTCGGCTTCGTGGCCGCCGATCACGGCGTCGCCATTGCCGACGTACTGACCGGGGAAAGCGACCCGCTCGCCCGGGCGGACGCGATCGTGGAGCGATCGCTGGCCCCGGACGCCCTGATCGACCCGGCACGGGTGATGGCAGAACTCAGACAGCATGGTGATGCCGGGCTCACGCGGCAGGTGCCGCAACTCGTCCCCCATGCTGAGGACCTGCTGGCTCAGACCGCGTACGCCGCCCTGGCCTCCCGGATCCGTGCCCGTCCGGACGGCCCGCTGCGCCTGTCAGCGGCGCTTGCTCTGACGGCGCGAGCCGGGGCGGCCAGCGGCAGCCAGAGCCACGCGTTCCAGCGGCACTACCGGCCCTTCTGGACCGATCTCGCACGGGCGTATCCGGACCTGGTGTCGCTGGACCTGGTCGTCGCGCAAGCCGCGGTGTCGGCCATCGACCGGCTGCGGTAACGTGCTCAGACGCCAGTCAGAGGCGCAAGGAACCGCACCGCGTCGCCGCGGCGCAAGTCGTCGTGCAACGTCTGGTTGCGGAAGTTGCGCAGGCATCCGTAGCAGCTCGTCTCTTCGCCGCACTCGCACTGCGCGACGCGCCGGTGCGCGGAGGTCAGAACCTCGCCGAACTCGTCCCCGATCCGGCTGGCGCCACCGGCGCCGCCGGGCACTGTGTCGAAGATGACGAGCGCCATCTCCCCGTTGGACCCTGGGTACAAGGTGCCGTCGATGTCGTCGCGGCTGATTTCCAGCAGATCCGAGGCGCCTTCAAGCAGTGCGTACAGAACCGAACGCCATTGCCCGTAGTTCCAGGCCCCTGCTGGGTAGTCGCCGAAGTTGACCTGTAGCAGATCGGTCTCGTACTTGTGCGCGAGCGACCGCAGCCGAAGCGTCCCGGTACAGTCCCGAGCCCGAAGCGGATCCTGGTGGGACTGGGGCGGCTTGTTCCCTGCGCACGCCGCTCGCGGCGTGCCCCAGCCGCACCACTCGCACAGGAAATAGCCCGACCCGCCGGGTCCATCCGAAATCGCGACCAGGGTCCCGCGCTCGCCCGCCGTGGTGACCACAGAACCACCGCCGGCCAGCGGCCACGGCAGGGTGCGCACTTCGGCACCCGGCGACAGCACGTAGGTGGCGCCGTGCCAGGAGCGCTTCGGCGCCGTCAGCCCGGGCGCCCTGGTGGCCGGTTCCGCGACAAAGCCGAACTCCGGTATCACGTAGGTCGCCCTGCCCCGGTCTGCTCCGCACCCCGTGCACGTCGGCTCGAGCTCGTCGCCTTCCTCATACTTGCCGCACCGGCCGCATGCCGTGTAAGGGCTGGAGATCAACTCCCGTTTCGGCAGCCGGTAGACGCCGCCGGAGGTCCATAGCCGTCCTCCGGCCACGACCTCCGATCCCGGCGCGTATTCGTAGATCGCCGAGGACAGGTCACGCGACAGCTCCACCCGGGTGCCCTCGGCGTCGCCCGTATGCGAAGTCCGGAGCTCGACCGTATCGGTCGGGAACCCGTATTTAGGCAGCACGTTCCGGTTGGCGAGCAGCCCGATGAGCGGTCGCCTGGTCAGCGTATTGATCGTCCGCTGGTAAACGTCCGCGAGCCTGAAATTCTTCGCTGCGGAGGCTTCATCCATGCGCTCGGTGAAGAGCTCCACCTCCGAGGCGAGCTCGAAGCGCACATCTTCCAACAGCTCGCAAAGCCTAACCACCCACTCACCGGTGTCCACCCCGATCCTGCGCCGCACCTCCTCCGGGAGCACGCGCCGCAGGGCGTCGGTAAGCCCGGCCGGGACCGGGGTGAGGTACGGCCGGACCCGGGCTACTGGCGGTGCGTCGCCGACGAGGAACTGGCCCGCCGTGTGCCACTCCTCGCCGGTTTCCAGCTTCGCCTGCCGGAAGAACGCCGCCAGCGCCACCGAGTGCGCGTGCCGGCGGTCGATGCGCTCGTTGCCCAGCGGAACGTAGGGAGCGCGCACCTTCCCCGCGATCATCGCTTCCGGATCGGCGTACTTCGACAAGTCGTGTGACCGCCGCTGTGCGTAGGTGACCGCCAGCGCTGCCGACTCAGTGCGCCGCCCGGCCCGGCCCGCCCGCTGCACGTAGTTCGCGGTCGTCGGCGGCATGTTCCGCAGCACCACCGTCTGCAACTCCCCGACGTCCACGCCGAGCTCGAACGTGGTGGAGCAGGACAGCGCGTTGACCTGGCCGCGCACGAACTGCTGCTGGACGTCGGCCGCGTACGCGGAGGTGAGCTGCGCGGTATGTTCCCGCACGACCATCGGCACCGGCCGGATCGTCCGGTACAGGTGGCGGTAGTGTCCGTCCTCCTCGATCGCGATGCTGGGGACGAGCCTGCCCTCACAACGCAGCGCCGGGCAAACGCCGCGGACGGACACCGGGGCCACCCTGCGGCACTGCTCACACCGCCACACCGGCTTGGCGGAACTCGGCGCGTCGAGGGCGAGGAACCTATGGTCGACCTGCCGCACGACGCCGAGTCGCTGAACCGTTGTGGCAGCGCACCAATCGTTCGGCAGCTGTGCCCAGCACTCGCCGAGGACCTGCACCGGGTCTTCGTGGCTGCCCAGCACGGCGAGAAGCCGGGTGAGGTAGTCAAGGCGCCGGTTGCTGCCGCGGGTGGGCACCCAGCTGATCACCTTCCGTTTCGGGTCGGAGCCGTCGCCGCGCACGTAGATGGGGCCGCTCCGCGGGTCGAACGCCTCGTCCCTCGGATCCACGCCAACGGGCATGGTCAGTGCGCCCTGCTGGCGGACGGTGCGCACGAGCTCGGCAAGCACCGACCACGACTCCTCCGAGTCCAGGCCGAGGCTCGTGAGGGCCGAGGGCGGCGGCTGGTTAGCGGAGCGGGTGAGGCGGATCCGCAGCAGTCCCTGTCCCTCAAGCGACTGGCGGTCATCGATCGCGGTCAGCTCGGCCATTACCCACAGCGCGGCCGCCCGCTCGCGCGCCTGAGCCGACACATGGTGTTCAAAGACATGCGCGTCCGCAGCGGCCTGGGCGACGTAGTGGACGAGGTCCGGGACCCGCACCTCACCCTGCGCGGTCGCGCGTTCCAGGCCCTGCACGATGAGCCTTCGGTGCTGAATCGTCCCGTAGGTCGCCTGCAGGTACGGCGCGAAGAAAGCAGCCGCCTGACGGCCGTCGCTGAATAGCAGGAGCTTGCGACCCTCACCCGGCTGGTCGGCCTGCTCAGCGATGTCAGCAGGTGGCAGGGCCTGGTAGAGCGCCGTCGACAGCACTGACACGGCCGCGTCCGCACCGCTGTCGAGTCCGCGCACCATCAACGGCCCCATCGCTCCACAGGCCAGGCATCCGCCGAGTGTGTCCCTCGCCGTCTTCAGCCTGCGCACCCGCACGGGGCGGGGATCGCCACAGTCAGAACGCGGGCAGGTGCCCCCGGCCCCGTCGCTCAGACTGCCGCACGACGCGCACAGCATCGCGTCCTGCGCATCGAGGGACCTCGCGCCCGCCTCGAGGGTCTCGTCGTCCTCGTCGGTCACTGGCGGCCGGTCGTCGACGAGCAGCCACGTCCGCCGGTCTTCCTTCGCCGTCCTGAGCCCGAGCGTCTGAAGGCGGCCCTCGGCATAGAGCGTGCCGGATAGGTACAGGGCGCCGCAACGCCGACAGGCACTGAACTCGAAGGCGTGCGAACTGCACCGGTCGCAGCGGTCACGGCGGCCCAGCGACACGTGCGGGCCCGACGCGGACAGGCAGGTGTAGGCGCCGTCGGCGGCGCGCACGAACAGGTGGTAGCGCGCGGACAGCACGGGAAGCCCGTCCGGACCGATGATCCTGCCGCCCGCCAGCACGAGAGCGTCCAGGGTGCGGCGTCGTTCTTCCGCGTGGAGGTCCGTATCTTCGAACAGCTCGGCTGCTAGTTGCGCGGCAGGGCGGGGACCGTCCGCGAGCAGTTCGCGGAGCCGGGCCATGCGTCGTTCCTTGGCGAACACCGGAGCTGCGGCCCCGTTGCCGGTAGAGCCAGTTGCGCCGGAGAGAGCGAGCAGCCTAGCGGCGGGATCTTGGGCGCTCGCAATTTTCGCGTAGTCGCCGGAGGCGAGCGGCCCCCAGAACGGACCGGCTGGAAGCGCTATGCGGCTGGCCTTGACGAGGTCCTGTCGGGCCGAGTCCGTTTCTGCCCATTCAAAGGGCACGCCAAACAGCTTCGTCGCGAACCCGGTGACCGCGCTTGGGTCGTCGCCGACGGTGGCGCTCGTCGCGATGCACTGCAGCCGGGTGTCGCGGGCGACGCGATCCCGGAGCCTACGCAACAGCATCGCGACCTCGGCGGCGCGTGCGCCGTCGTACACGTGCGCCTCGTCTAGGACCAGGAATCGCCAGTGCCCCGCATAGTCACCCTCGAACAGCTCGATATCCGCCGGGCGCAGCAGCAGGTACTCGAGCATCGCGTAGTTCGTGAGCAGGATGTGCGGCGGGGTCTGCCGCATCTCGGCGCGGCTGAGCAGTTCGTTCGGCAGTATCGGTTCGCCGGGGTTAAGCAGGCGGAACATGTCCTCGGCCTTGCGCTGCTCTTCCTCGGTATCGCCGACGTACTGGCCAAACAAGATGTGCGGTGCGTCGGCGAGAATCTGGCGCAGCCGCTTGAGCTGATCGTTGGCGAGGGCGTTCATCGGGTAGAGCAGGAGCGCGCGGACGCCGGGCGTGAGCTCACCACGCGTATGCTCGGCAGACAGCGCGTCCAGGATCGGCAGCAGGAAACTCTCGGTCTTTCCCGATCCGGTGCCAGAAGCGACGACCACGTTACGACCGGCCGTAATCCTGCGGATCGCTTGCTCCTGGTGCATGTGGAGCCTGCGGTCCAGCGGGAGCGCCTGGCTGCCCAGTGTACGGAAGGCAGGGTTCAGCACCCCTTCGGTTAGCAAGCCGTTCGGCGTCGTACCGGCCTGGTAGGGCGGTGTCGCCTCCAGCAGCGGCCCCTTGGTAAGGACAGGGCTGTTGGTGATCTGCTCATCGAGTTCCCGCGCGAGCCGCGGGTCACGTACCGGCAGCAGCGACCTTAGGTACCTCCGGTAACCGGTGGTGATCAAGTCGCTAGCCGCAAGCGGATCGAAGTGTTCGGCCATGCAGAGTCCCCGCGTCCAAATTCGTATATCGATGGTCAAACTAGGTCATGCCTGTCAGTCAGACCAGATCATTGCGTAAGGCTTACGAAGCAGTAGGTGGCGTGTTTTGGAGTTAGATATACGTTAGCGGCAAAGCCCACCACGGCCCGTCGGCTGGCCGTCAGCTTGAGACAGGAGGAGTCCTAAATCAGGTGAATCGGCGGCTGGCATTCCACGAAACCTTCCTTCCCGAGCTTCCGATACTGGAAAAGCACGTGCTGAAGCTGACGTGTGATGCAGTAGCGAAGTTTAACAGCGGGCCGGAACGCGCCGGGGCGCATCTGGAGCCGGTACTCAACGCCCGAGATCCTCGGATCCGGACAATCCGCATCGACAGGTCCTACCGCGGGGTCGTGCTCGCGCCGGAGACCGGAGAGGTGTACTGCCTGCTCAAGGTGCTGCCCCACGAGGAGGCGTATCGCTACGCCCGGGACCACCGAGCCAGCGTGAACCCGGTCACCGGTCTGATCGAGATCAGCAACGCGGAGGTACTGAGCAAGGCCGAGCCTGCACTGGCGATGATCGCGGACAACACCCTGGAAAGGCTGTTCGCGAACGTCAGCGATTCGGACATGCTCCGCCTGGGGATTGGCTCTGATGCCATGAAGGAGCGGGGCCTCCTCGCTCCCCGTAGCTGTCCCGGGCGTTCATGCTCGGGGTGTCTACGTCATCTACGACGATGGGAGGCCCCTGGTGGAAGCGTACGACGGCCCGCAGATCGTGGGCATGGACCTGCACCGGCGCCGGTCGGTGCTGGTCCGGATGAGCGAGGATGGCCGCAAGCTGGCCACCGCCCGGATCGCCAACAGCCCGGCCCGGCTGGCGGCGGAGATCGGGCGGGCGGGCGTGCACCCGAAGGTGGTGCTGGAGGCCTGTTACGGCTGGTACTGGGCGGCGGACGCGCTGGCCGAGGCCGGCGCGGAGGTGCACCTGGCCCATCCGCTGGGGGTAAAGGCCTTCAGCTACCGGCGGGTCAAGAACGACGAGCTCGACGCCCGGGACCTGGCCGACTTGCTGCGGATGGGCCGGCTGCCGGAGGCGTGGATCGCTCCGGCGGAGATCCGCGAGCTCCGCGAGATCACCCGGTACCGGCACAAGCTGGTCAAGCTGCGGACCGGCTGCAAGGACCAGGTCCACGCGATCTTGGCCAAGCTCGGCATCGAGGTGACCTGCTCGGACATCTTCGGCGCCTGGGGAACCCAGTGGCTCGATGAGCTGGTCCTGCCCCAGCCGTATTCCTGGAAGGTCGCCTCGCTGCGCCAGCTGATCGGCTGGCTGACCAGCGAGATCACCGTCCTGGAGCAGGTGGCCGCCGACCTGCTGGCCGGGCACGACGCCTACCGCGCGGTCCGGCAGCTGCCCGGCATCGGGCCGGTGCTCGGCGCGGTCATCGTCGCCGAGATCGGCGACATCACCCGGTTCCGCCACCCCGCCCGGCTGTGCAGCTGGGCCGGGCTGACCCCGCGGCACCATGAGTCCGACACCACGGTGATCCGCGGCCGGATCACCAAACAAGGCTCCCCGATCCTGCGCTGGGCGCTGATCGAAGCGGTCCAGCACACCCCGGCCGGCACCCCGGTATGCCAGGCCCGGGACGCCATCATCGCCCGCCGCGGCCCCCAGGCACGCAACATCGCCAAGGTCGCCGCGGCCCGCAAGCTGCTCACCTACGTCTTCTACGCGATGCGCGACGGGAAGGTCAGGGCGCTGGACACCCCCGCCGCACCGCACCAGGCCCGGTGAGCAGGCCCGGCCGCGGGCAGCGCGTGATCGCTTCCGTGTCTGGCCCCGCCCCGCGCGGCGGCCGCCGCATCTGATTGATCCCGCTGCCCGCGCGGACCAGCCCCATGCCCCGCGGCCG
>Ga0187783_10000757_pt1 | contig 23729 bp, 21 predicted proteins | sample 1015_SJ02_MP02_2_FD_132471 | JGI IMG/M metagenome (GOLD analysis project Ga0187783, IMG submission 132471) | Tropical peat soil microbial communities from peatlands in Department of Meta, Colombia - 1015_SJ02_MP02_20_MG | ecosystem: Environmental > Terrestrial > Soil > Wetlands > Peat | place...
CCAGAACAATCGCTCCGAGCCGATCGCGGAGCCAAGGCGAGGCGTCAGCGGTAGGGGAGAACGCCCATGCCGGCGGCGGCGACGCTGTCGCGCGTGGTGTTCTTGACCAGGTACATCGCCTCATCAGCCAAATGGAGGAGTTCGGCCTTGGTGCGCGAGTCGGTCGGATAGGAGGCCACACCCACGCTGGCCGTGACCCGCACGTTCAGCTGCGCCTCCTTCAGCCAGGTGGTTTCGCGAATCAGCCGATGCAGCCGGTGGGCGACGCCGACCGCGTTTTCCTTCGAGGTCTGCGGCAGCAGGACTACAAACTCATCGCCCCCATAGCGGAATGCCAGATCGATTAACCGGCAGTTTGCTTTCACCGCCTCGCCGATTTCCGCAAGCAGCTTCGATCCGATCAGGTGTCCATGAGTGTCGTTTACGCTTTTGAAGTGATCCAGGTCGATGAAGATGATGGAGAACTCGAACGAATATCGGTGCGAACGGTAAATCTCCGTGTCCAGCATGAAGTTCAGGTGTCGGGCATTGTACAGGCTGGTGCAATCGTCGGTGATGGTCAACTCGTGAATGCGCTGGACGTGCCGGGCGTTTTCGATGGCGATGGCCGCATAGTCGGCAAGAGCTTCGAGCAGGGCCAGATCTCGCTGACTAAACCCTTCCGCGCCGACACAGTTGATCAGCTCGATCACGCCCAAGCACTGGTCTCGAAAGCGCACCGGCACGGCAACAATCGAGCGAGTGGCCACCTTCGTCTTCTCATCGACCTGGCCGAAGAAACGTGAGTCCTTGCTCGTATCGGGCACAACGACGGCCTCTGCCGACTGAGCCACCCAGCCGGCCAGACCTTGCCCAACCTTGATCCGTATGTCTTTGAGTGCCTCGGCCCCTGTGCCCGTGGCGATCTGAAAGAAAAGCTCCTGCTTCTCCGGGTCCATCAGCAGCAGAGACCAGGTGTCGGGGTGCAGCACCTCGTTGATCTTCTCCATGATCGTTCGCAGGACCTGATCGAGTTGCAGCGAAGAGGTAAGAGCCTTGCCAAGCTCGTGAAAAACGTTGACTTCGCCGCCTTCGGCGACGTTCGGCAAAGGCCCGGGCGTGCGGCGGCGCTCCACGCCGGTAAAGGATTTCGCGTCGGTTGCCCGGCGCATCCGATCTGCGTGCGGGTGGGCGTTTTCGGAATCAGGGCGCAATTACTGGATTATAGTGAACGGTTTTCACCTGCCGCAATGGACATTCCGAGCGGATTGCCGAAAGGCCAATCCTGAGCGCCGCTCCAATCGAGTTATCGAGCGCGTTTGACCCACCGAACGTGGCTAGGATTGACACGCCAGAGACCCGCGCCTATATTTTTGTTGGTCCGCGACAGATGTCTTCGACACCTTTCGGCGAACACCTCAGGCGCGAGCGCGAAATGCGTGGCGTTTCGCTGGAGGAGATCGCAGCCGCTACCCGCATCAGTGCCCGCTTCCTCGAGGCCCTTGAAAAGGAACAATGGGATCGTCTCCCGGGCGGTGCGTTCAATCGCGGGTTTATCCGGTCGATCGCCCGATTTCTCGGTATCGATGAGGATGGCCTGGTTGCCGAGTACGCCTATGAACATAAGAGCGTAGACGACCCGCGCTCCGCCGCTCACGCAGAGAGGATTCCGCGAGCCTGGGGGTCGGTCATTGTGGCTGCTCTCCTGACTGCGGTGTTCGTCGCCAGCGGGTTCTGGATGTTCGAACATTTTCACGCGGCCCTGGCTGTCCGTCTCCACGGGCGATTTGCCGGAAGCGCCGCTGTGAATCGAGCTACGGCGACTGCGACTCCGTCCAGCACAGTGACACCCGCCCCGCCCAGCTCTCCAGGAGGTGCGCCTGTTGTGAGTGTAGGGACGCCCGCGGAGCCATCCCATTAGCGCGGAACTGTGTGCGCAGATACGTTCCGGCCATGCTCGCCCGGAGCAGAAACTGGCCATTTGCGGCGGCAGCGTCCCGCTCAGCCCCGCCGATCGCGTGGAGCTACTAGCGGTGTTGGCTGCTGATAGCGATCCGGCAATTTCCGAGCGGGCTCAGAATGCGCTGCTCACGCAGCCCGTCCAGAATTTCCTCGCGGCCTGCAATCGCCCCGACGCGGACACTCGTCTGTTTGCCTACTGCGCCGACCATCTGGGGAACCAGCCTGGCGTGGCCGATGCTCTGGCGAAAAACGGGGCGTGTCCTCCAGCCTGCGTTGCGCGCGTCGCGCAGCATTTGACGGTCGAGGGGATACAAGCGCTGCTCGACAATCTCGAGCGCTTTGTCTCAGACCCGCAGTTGGTTATCGCCGTGGCCGAATCGTCGTCCGGCTCGAGCGAGCAACGGGAGCTGCTCGGCGATCTGCAGAAGGGCGCGGTGGCTCAAAGCGAGATGCAGGACGCGGCGGCCGATGCCGAGCCAGATCCAGTAAAACGGGAGACGCTGATGCAGCGTGTCGCGCATATGAATGTCGTCCAGCGCCTCACCCTGGCGCTCAAGGGGGGCCGCACCGAGCGCATGCTACTGATCCGTGACCCCAACAAGCTCGTGCAACGATGTGTCCTGCAATCGCCGCGGCTGACCGACACCGAAGTAGAGGCCTTTGCCTCCATGACCAACCTCACTGGGGAAATCCTGCGGACCATTTCCCTTACACGAATCTTCATGAAGAACTCTGCGGTGGTCAAAAATCTGGTCAACAATCCCAAGACGCCGCTCGACGTTTCCCTGCATCTGATGGCTCGACTCACGGCAACCGATCTGGTGAAACTTACGAACAACAAGAACGTGCCAGAGACCCTGCGGTCCGCCGCGGTCAAGCTGCACCGCAAGCGCAAGATGAGCAGCTCGGGGGACTCCCACTAACCGTCCTAGCCGGGGAAACCCGGGCGCACCTCCCAGCGGTCAGCGATCGCTGAACCGTTGTTCCCGGAAGGGATCGCCGTACATGTGATAGCCGTTTTCTTCCCAGAAACCGGCCGCATCCTGATCGAGGAACTCGAGCCCGCGGACCCACTTGACGCTTTTCCAGGCATAGAGGTGTGGCACGACGAGGCGTACCGGATAGCCGTGTTCGGGAGAGAGTGGCGCGCCATCGTGCTCGAGCGCGAACAGAGTTGTAGAGCGCATCAAGTCGTCGAGCGGCACGTTCGATGTGAAATCCTGCTCCGCATGGATCATCACATACTTGGCCCCGGGCTTCACGACCGCTCGCTTCGCCACTTCCAAAAACGGCACACCTTTCCAGCGTACATCGAAACGGCTCCAACGCGTAACGCAGTGCATGTCGGCCGTGACTTCCTTCATGGGCAGATGGGTGAACTCCTGCCAACGGAGACGGACCGGCTGCTCCACCTGCCCGGTGATGCGAAAGTCCCACGTCTCGGGGTCAAAGGGTGGCACCTCGCCGACATGCAGCACCGGCCACTTCAGCGTCGCCGACTGGCCGGGAGGCAGGCGCCCAGCGTCGCGCATTTCGCGCTCCAGCTTTTTTCGTTCCGAAATGTGGCCGACGATCATGTTCCCCCAGTCTGTCGCGCCGCACAAAGCGGACAACCCATTGTACAACGTCCCCGCTGGCCGACCGCGCTTCGGCGGAAGTGGGCTGTGCTATGATTGCCATTTTCAGCCAGTCGAGAAAACGGCAACTGGGAGAGACCATTTGTCAGCCCGCCTTCTCAACGGCCACCTGATCCGCGATCAAATCTACCGCGAGCTAGAGCCAGAAATCGCCGCGCTGGCCTCCGCGGGAGTTCGCCCCGGGCTTGCGGCCGTGCGCGTGGGCGAGGATCCGGCTTCGAAGCTGTATGTGAACAGCAAGGTCGCGGCCTGCGAAAAGCTGGGACTTGCGAGCTTCCACATGACGCCGCCCGCTTCGACCACCACCGAAGAGCTGCTCGCGCTGGTCGAAGAGCTGAACCACCGCGACGATGTGGATGGAATTCTCGTGCAGACACCGCTGCCCAAACAGATCGATTCCAAGAAAATTCTGGACGCGGTCGCTCCGGCAAAGGATGTGGACGGCTTTCATCCCGTGAACGTGGGGCGTCTTGTCGCGGGACGTCCCGCGCTCGTCGCCTGTACACCCGCGGGTGTGATGGAAATTCTGCGACGCAGCGACATCCCGCTCGAAGGCGCGAATGCCGTCGTGATCGGCCGCAGCGACATCGTGGGCAAGCCCATGGCGTTGCTTCTGCTCCACGCCAACGCGACGGTTACCATCTGCCACTCCAAGAGCAAGGATCTACCCGGAATCGCACGCCGCGCCGACATCCTGGTTGCGGCGATCGGCAAAGCGGCGATGGTGACGGCAGACTATGTCCGTCCCGGCGCGACCGTGATTGACGTCGGTCAGATTCTGGTGAAGGATGCCGCCGAGGCGAAACGCATTTTTGCCAAGTTTCCAGCGAAGCTCGAATCGTTCCGCGCCAAGGGTTCCGTTCTGGCCGGTGACGTTCACCCGGAAGTCGTCGAGATCGCCGGTGCCTACACTCCGGTGCCCGGGGGCGTCGGCCCGCTGACCATCGCCATGCTGATGAGCAACACCGTGAAAGCGGCGCGGCTCGGGCGCGGCAGCCGTGTCCCCGCAGCCGCCTCCTCGCGGACCTGATGCTCCGCATCGGCCTCACCGGCGGGATTGCCTCAGGAAAATCCACAGTGGCCGCCCTGCTGCGCGATCGCGACTACCCCGTGCTCGATGCGGATGTTCTCACACACGAACTCCTCGAGCCTGGACAGGACGCCTACCACGAGGTGGTGCGCGAATTCGGCGAGGGAATTCTCACCCGCGGAGGGGCCATCGACCGGCGAAAGCTGGCCGCGATTGTTTTTGCCGATGTCGGAAAGCGGGAACGCCTCAATCAAATCATGCACCCTAGGATTCAGGAGATTGCCGCGCACTGGTTCTCCGTGCTCGACCGACCGGGCGGCCCTCGTTTCGCTTTTGAAGACGCGGCCCTGATCCTCGAAGCAGGTGCGAAGGGAAACTTCGATCGCGTTGTGGTGTGCTGGTGCCGCCCGGAGCAGCAGAGGGAGCGTCTCGCGGCTCGCGGATTCTCAGTGGAGGATGCCGAGCGGCGGATTCGGTCGCAAATGCCGATGGAGGAGAAGTGTCGATTGGCCGATGACGTGATCGACTGCTCCGTATCGATCGAGGATACCGCAAAGCATCTGGACGAGTTAGTTGCCCGATGGAAGCAAGCTGCGGCGAGGCCAGAGAACCGTTGAACAGGGGTTCCATTCTATGTCCGAGGCAAAATGGTGCTTCGAACCGGTTCGCTGTAGAATCTGTCGTTAGACGGGACGTCAGGCAATGGCGCAAGGACAACCCCGGCCGCGGGCGATTCGGCTGCTAGCGCTGGGCTTGATCGTGGGGCTGATCGCCTATTGGGCTGGATCAAGATACGGCCAGCGCGCGGTGACGACGGTGAGCGCGCTACCCCCGCCCGCGAACTCCGACGTCAGCCTCGATCCCATCGGCGAGGAAAACGTTCGCATCTACAAACAGGCGTCACCGGCCGTCGCCAATATCGTGACGCGCGCCGTGCAGTACGACCTGTTCTACGACCCGGTGGCGGTGGAAGGCGCGGGTTCCGGTTTCCTGATCGACACCGCTGGACATATCCTGACGAATGATCACGTGGTCGAGGGAGCACAGACCATCGAAGTCACCCTGGGGGATCAATCGCGCTTCAAGGCCAGATACATCGGAGCGGATGCGCGCAACGACATTGCCCTGATACAGATCGATCCGGGTGGCCACAAGCTGACGCCGCTGCCACTGGGCGATTCGCGCAATCTGCTCGTCGGCGAGCGGGTGCTGGCAATTGGCAACCCTTTCGGTTTTCAAAGCACTCTGACGACGGGCGTGGTCAGCTCGCTGGGCCGCACCGTACAGACCTCGGACAACACCTTCATCGACGACGCCATTCAGACCGACGCAGCCATCAATCGTGGCAACTCCGGCGGTCCCTTGCTCAATACGCACGGCGAGGCGATCGGCATCAACAGCGCCATTTACTCGCCGACCGGCACGACTCCGGTGGGAATCGGTTTCGCGATTCCGATCAACACGGCGCGCCGTGTGGCCAACGATTTGATTACCCAGGGTCGGGTGCGCCGGGCGACGCTGGGCGTCGAAGGCCGCGGGATTTGGCCGCAATTGGCCGTGGCGCTGAACCTCCCTGTCGAGCACGGGATTTTGATCGAGCGGGTTGCCCCCGGCGGGCCCGCGGCCCAGGCGGGAATTCGTGGCGGCACACGTACCGTGCTCGCTGGTCTTCAGCAGCTGATGATTGGCGGCGATGTGCTGGTCGCCATCGACGGGAAAGAGGTCAGCAGCCCGACCGATCTCAATCTCCTGCTCAACCGTGATGCACCCGGCGATATCGTTACCTTGACGATTGTGCGCGACGGGAAAAAGATGGATGTACGAGTGAAGCTGGGCCAGAGCTAGGCTGTCAGTGCTCCTGAGGACGGCCTCGCGCGCGACTTCGCCGCGAGCGCTGGCTCGCGCCACTCGTCGCGTATTCGATCGCGCTCCCGTTCCGTCAGTTGAAACCACGATTCGGCCAGATCCCGGACGCGCTCAAGCGCCGCCTGCATTTCCGCCTGTTTCTGTTTCACGGTATCGCTGTCCGCGTCGGCGGGCACACGAATCGGTGGCGCCACGAACATCACGGTGCGCGAAAAGGGATAGGGCAGGCAGAAAAGATCCCACGCTTTTTTGAAGGTGTGGCCACGCTCAACCCCGATATGGAATACGGAAATGGGTCGCCCGGTTCGCCGCGCGAGAATCACAGGCCCTGGCTTGGCAACGTAGCGAGGGCCGTGTGGCCCGTCGATCGTGAATCCCACGTGTCGGCCGGCCTCCAGATGGGCCGCCAGGGCTGTCAGGCCCTCGATCGCACCGCGTGTCGAGCTTCCCTGTGCTGTGCCGAAGCCAAGACGTTCGATCACGCGTCGAGTCCACTGCCCGTCGAAATTGACGGTATTGAGAACGACGATGCCGCGGTGGCGCCAAATCCACGCGGCCGGGAAAATGCAGCGATGCCAAAATGCGCCAATGGCTGGCTCGCCCCCGCGCGGAATCTGAATGGCATTGTGCACACCGATCACCTCGGTTCGCAGCGTGGGGCCCAGCAACCGGAGGACGGTCGACACAAACCAGGCGATGACTGGAATTTGCAGCTGCCGCCAAAGCGAAAGAGGCGGCAACGGAACCACACCCTCGGGGTCCGCACTCGCACCTGCCAACGCCACGGTCGATTTCGACACTTTCTCCACTGTCATTTAGGACCTTCGGTCGGCGAAACCTCATGAAAATCACCGCCAGGTAAGATTGCACCGCCTGGAGCGACGAGGTCGATAGCCGATTGGAGAAATCGAGGCTGTTCCACTGTCTGATCCGGAGCGCGCCGGCTTGAACGGATCACGCAGCACGCTCGCCGCCTCCGGCCGGGAGGAACGATGTCCTACAGGATAGCGGGAATCGATGTTCATAAAAAGATCCTGGCTGTAGTGTCGGCCAAAGGTCGAAGCAAGCACGCACGACGAGAATGATCCGCCCACTTCGAAGGCTCGGCTATCGGATCGAACCACCCGATGCTCACCCGCCCTTCCGCGCGCGTGCAGTGATTTTCGACCCTGCTGTATAGTATAGGCAGTTCGATGTGGGCCCAATTCCAATGCGCGCGGGCTCGCACAACTCTGGGCCGGCCGGCTCACCGTGTGCTGAGCGTGTTATCCGTGGCAGCGGCTATTCTGTGCCCCGCCACGGTGCGTGCTGACGACGCGCTGGGCAGTGCGGTCGGCCGGATCGAAGGCAGGGATGTTTCCGTTGAAGCTGGGGCCGGTGCGGGAGCCGCCTGGTCTGCTCCGAGCACCGTGTCCAACGGCAACGTGGTTACTGTGCACTCCGGTAACGCGCGGATGACACTTTTCAGCGGCGGAAAGGTTGAAATCTGCGGCCCCGCCAAGTTTACCCTGCTGCTTTCGGGCAAAGCGCTCACGCTGGCACTCGACTTCGGGCGGGTGCGGGCCGAGTTGCCCGTCACGACGACGCTCCGCATTTTCACGCCCACGATTGTCGGCACGCCCATCGATATCAGCGGTGGCGCGCGTGACGTTACGGTTGGCCTCAGCCTGGATGACTCGCTTTGTGTGCTGGCCACGAGCGGCGCGATCCAACTGGAGCATCAGTTCACCGGCCAGAAAATCATTGTGCCGGAGGCTGGTGAATTTTTCCTGAGCCCGGGACAGCTGGTGCCCACGGCAGGCACGCCGGGCCGGTGCCAGTGCCTGGCGGACGAGCAGAGTCCACCTTCGGCGACAGCCGAGTTCGCCGCCCTGGCGCCTTCGACTGTCCCGGGCACCGTGACTCGATCGGAGGAGCACGTCCGCTCCGCTCCCGGCCTCTCCTACAGCGTTCTCGAGCACGCCAACCAGGGACATCCACTGGCCGCGTCGGAAAAGATGGAAGTGCCGGCCGGGCCGCCTTCCGCCCTGACGGAGGAAACGGCCGTCGTGCCGGCTCTCGTTTTTACGGCGGCTTCGCCGCTGTCGCCCCCGGGACCATCCGAGCAGACGATCGTGCTGATCCGCGAGGCGCAGCTGTCGCCGGAATGGGAATTTACCGGGCACGTCGAGCCGCCGGAATTTGCGACCGCGCTCGAGCGTGCGCTCGGAGAAAAGCCCGTAACTGCGAGTGCCGCTCCCGCTGTGCCGGGGCCGCCGCCCGCGCAGCAGAAGAAAAGGAAAGGCGGATTCTTGACTGCTCTGAAGCACCTGTTCGGTGGCGGGGGATGAGATCGTGCTCCGGCAAGGTTGGCGCAAGGCAGCGGCACATCGGCGCGGAGGAGAATGTTCAGGTGGCCAGAAAAGCGCATCCGGCCCTCTGAGTTCAGGATCTCGAAGGACCTTTTATGATACTGAGCGCCGCGGGGGTTCGCTAAATGCGGGACCAAGCGCTGGGAGGCGCTCGACGCTTCTACGCGAAGGATCTGGGGGACAACCGGATGGAGTTCACTGAACCCGCGTGAGCCAATCGATGGCGGAAACCCTTCCACTCGAGATTTCACCAAGGCCGGTCGAGCAGACCACAACCGTGTTGCGCACCGCGGCGACGGCGTGGCCCGTGTGGTCGGGCGTGATCGCGGTTAGTTCTATTACCTTCGGTCTCTACTGGGATATTTCCTGGCATATGACCATTGGCCGCGACACGTTTTGGACGCCTGCGCATCTCGCGGTTCACTTCGGCGGCATCCTAGCGGCGATTACTTGTACCTATCTGATTTTTTCGACCACGTTTGGCCGAGATGCCGCCGCTCGCGACCAATCCGTGCGGGTGTGGGGATTCCGCGGGCCGCTCGGTGCTTTTTTCACGGCATGGGGCGGGGCCATGATGCTGACCTCCGCACCTTTCGACAATTGGTGGCACGCCTCGTTCGGCCTGGACGTCCAGATTCTAAGCCCGCCTCATTTTGTCCTGGGCTTGGGCATCAACGGCGTTGTTCTGGGGTCCACTCTTCTGGTCATCTCGCGAATGAACGGGGCCGCAGGCGTGGCGAAGGCCAAGCTGGTTCGCGTCCTGCTGTATCTGGCGGGCCTGCAGCTTGTGCTGCACATGATGCTAATCTACGAGTATTCCGATGCGGGGCTGATGCACAGCACCACGTTCTATCGGGCGCTTACGATCGGGGTGCCCGTCATCCTGATTACCTACGGCCGGGTGTCAGGCTATCGCTGGGGATCGACCACCATCGCAGCGGTCTACACGGGGTTCATGCTGGTGACGACTTGGGTGTTCCCTCTATTTCCGGCGTCGCCAAAGCTCGGTCCGGTCTATACCAATGTAACGCACATGCTGCCTTTGGGATTCCCCATGCTCTTGATTGTGCCGGCGTTGTTGTTCGATCTCACCTCTCCCAAAATCGCTGGGCAGAACCGTTGGGTTCAAGCGGCGATCCTGGCAACCGTGTATCTTGCCGGACTCATCGCCGTACATTGGCCTTTTGCGAACGTTCTGATTTCCCGGCACGCCCGGAACTGGTTCTTTGGAGAGAACAACATTCCCTACTTTGTCCCGCCTTCTGTCTACCAGCTCTTTTACCAATTCCGACGACTGGATCCGACGCCAACGGCATTGCTTGCGGGGATGGGTGTGGCGTGGGGCTCCGCCATGGTTTCATCGCGTGTCGGGATCGCCATCAGCGACGCGATGAAACGCCTGCGGCGCTAGGTGAACGTGAAACATCCCTTCCGCATCGGGCTGTGTCTGGTTCTGGCATCGGCTGCGACGTGCTTCGCCCACGTGGGAAGCCCGGACGTCTACTTTCAAGGTTCGGCGGGACCCTATCATCTCGTTGTGAGGGTTCGCACACCGCCCATGATCCCCGGCGTGGCAGAGATTCAGATACGCAGCAACACGCCGGGCCTTCGCGTCATCCGGGCGACTCCACTCTTCCTGGTCGGCGCGGGCTCCAAATACCCACCCCCGGCCGACGCTCTTGAACCCGTGCCCGGGGATCCCCAGTCCTTTACGGGAAAACTTTGGCTGATGGACGCCGGCTCGTGGCAGGTGCAAATTGTTGCGAACGGTAGCCTCGGCACAGGCTCGCTCGCGCTGCCCGTACCGGCGTTCGCGCGCAGCACGCTTCCCATGCAGAAGGGCCTTGGCACGGTCCTGTTCAGCCTGATGATTTTGCTCGTGGCCGCGCTCGTTGCCATTCTTGGCGCCGCTCGACGCGAGGCGACACTGCCGCCCGGCGAAGAACCGGGTCCGGCAGAGAAACGAGGCGCGTGGCGCGTGATGACAGCGGCTCTCGCAGTCGTCATCGGAGCGCTCGCCGTGGGGAACTGGTGGTGGACGAGCGTGGCTGTGGCAAACGAAACGAGAAAAATCTATCAGCCCCCCAACCTGGCCGTGTCCCTCGCGGGTGATACGATGACTCTGCATATCGACGAATCTCGGTGGCACTCGAGACGTCCTGACACCGTGATGACGGCGATCATTCCCGATCATGGCCACTTGATGCATCTTTTCCTCGTGCGCGAGCCAGCCATGGATCGGATCTACCACCTGCACCCCCAGCAGGACCAGGAGGATCTGGCAACCTTCGTCGAGGGTTTCGCGGGAGTTGCACCGGGACGATACAAGATTTTTGCGGACATCGTACGCGCGTCCGGATTTCCGGATACCATGGTGGCCGACATCGATATTCCTGAGACCCAAGCGAGCGCCATAACGGGGGACGATTCGGAGGCCACCTCGGAACCGCTGACATGGGAAGGGGCGGGGAAGCTGACCGCTCCGCTTTTCGGGGGTGCGCGCATGGTCTGGGAGCGAAATGCGGGTCCGCTCCCATCCAATCAGCTGCTGTGGTTCCGGTTTCGCGTCGAAGATGCGGCCGGGAAAGCCGTGACGGATCTGGAGCCGTACATGGGGATGGGCCTGCACGCCGAACTCATCGCATCGGATTTCAGCGTGTTCGCGCATGTGCATCCCGACGGTTCTGTGCCGATGGCGGCGCTGAACCTGGCCGATGCGAGCCTGCGTGGGAAGGCCGAGCGAACCGGAGCGGAACCTAGCGCGATGGCGGGAATGGACATGTCCATGGCCTCAGCGGAAGCGCTCTCTGCGGAGGTCTGCTTTCCTTATGGATTTCCGAAAGCCGGTCTGTATCGAATTTTTGTTCAGGTGAAGCGACAGGGCAAGGTCCAAACGGGAGTGTTTGACGCGCCGGTGCGCTAGCACTTCGTGTCGGTCATCCGCCGCGGCGGATGCTGGCGATCGTCACATACCCTCATAGTTCGGCCCGCCGCCGCCCTCCGGCGGAACCCACTGAATGATCTGGTAGGGATCGGCGATGTCGCACGTCTTGCAGTGAACGCAATTCGCGGCGTTGATCTTCAATCGGGGCGCACCCTTTTCTCGGACGATCTCGTAAACCGCCGCCGGACAAAAATACTGGCACGGATTTCCGTATTCGCGGACGCAGCGGTCGCCGCAAACATTGGGCTCGAGCACAACGAGGTGGCAAGGCTGGTCTTCTTCGTGCCGTGTGCCAGAATGATAGACGTCGGTGAGACGGTCGAACGTGAGCTTGCCATCGCCTTTGAATCGCGCCGGCGGATCGAGCGGCGCGTCTCGGCCCACGAGTTTCGCGTAATCTTCGTAACCCGCTTTGGTGCGCATCGGATCGATGAGCCCGCGTCCCCCGCTAATGAATTGAAAACCTGCATGGACGAGGCCCTTCCACAACCCGCCATGAAATCCCTGATGGAAGTTGCGCACGGCCCAGAGTTCCTTTTTCAGCCAGCTCTGCTCGATTTTCTGCTGATAGACGGATAGTTTTCGAGCCGAGGTATCGCCGGCGGAAAGTGCTTCGTAGATGGTTTCCGCGGCGAGCATTCCGCTCTTGATCGCCGTGTGAATCCCCTTGAGGCGCTGGGAATTCAAGAGGCTCGCAGAATCGCCGACCAGCAGGCCGCCGTCAAAATAAGGACGCGGCATCGAATACCAGCCCCCGTAGGGCACCGTCTTGGCGCCGTAGCGAACCAGCTTTCCGCCTTCCAGAATTTTCTTCACGAAAGGATGCGTTTTGAATTTCTGAAACGCCTCGTGGGGATCAAAGAGCGAGTTCTGGTATTCCAACCCAACCACCGTGCCGATGGAGACGCGATGGTCGCGCAGGCCATAAATCCAACCGCCACCATAGAGATCGGAGCTGTAAGGCCAGCCAAGTGTGTGCGCAACCGAACCTGTTTCGATGCGGCCGGCCTCGACCTCCCACAGCTCCTTGATGCCGATCCCGTACACCTGCGGATTGAGGCCGTCGAGCTTGAGGCGCGCGACGAGATCTTTGGCGAGGGAGCCGCGCGGCCCTTCCGCCAGGACCGTCAGTTTCGCGCGGAGTTCGTAGCCAGGCGTAAAGTTGTCTTTCGGCCGGCCGTTCTTGTCGATGCCTTTGTCTTCGGTAATGACTCCGGCGACTCCATCGTGTTCGTAGATCAGCTCCCGGCCCGCGAACTGGGTGAAAAGATTGATGCCCTTTTTTTCAACCAGGCTACCGAGCCATTTGACGAGCTTGTTGAGCGAGACGACGTAGTTGCCATGATTGCGCAAAGGGGGCGGGGTAATGGGGAGTTTGTGCGCGCTGCTTTCGGTCAGGTAGTAGGCAGCGTCTTTTGTGACCGGCGTATCGAGTGGCGCCGTTTGCCGGAAATCCGGGACCAGCTCGCCGAGCGCCGAGGGATCCAGGATCGCACCGGAGAGCTGATGTGCGCCGATCTCGCGCCCTTTTTCGAGCACGTAGATGTTCTCCGCCGATAGCGCCGGGGATTGCTTGCGAGCGGCATGCCGCTCGATCAGGTTCGCGAGGTGCAGGGCGCAGGAAAGCCCCGCCGGCCCCGCGCCAATGATCAGGACGTCTGCCTCGAGTCGTTCACGCTCCATGGCCACGGCAGAATCCTAGCAGAAGTCGAAGGATTCAAAACCAGGGGTTGGGAGAAAGCCGGCCTGGCTCGGGCGAGCCTGTGCTGGAACAGCGACCGTTTGGCGGAACAGCGCTCGTAAGATATACTTTTGACGGCGGTTGAAAAAAAGTGGTCGCCCTGGAAGATTTGTTCCTGGCTGGAAGCCGTCGGGAGCGGGTCCTGCGGTACGCCTGACATTTCGTTTCCCAGTTACAAAATTCGCGCATGAGGCCGATTGGCGGCGGGGACAGAAGCGCAAGGGCAACGGCCAGAAGAGACCAATTCCATTTCCAGTTCCCACACAGGTCAACAAAGCGTCGCAGTAGTGGGTGGATCGGCGGCGGGCCTGTTCACGGCCTCACTGCTTGCGCAGCGAGGCGTATCGGTGCGAGTGCTCGAGCGCATCGAGGCGCTCGAGCCGACCGAACGCACGCTGATCGTGACCGAGCGCATGCGCGCCATCCTGGGACGCGCCGCCGAAGCCAGCATCCTTAATGAGATTCGCCGCTTCGAACTGTTCACCGATGGGCGGGCCGCAACGATTGCGCTCAAAAGCCCTGATCTGGTTGTCGAACGGCGCAGGCTGATTCAGATCCTGGCCAAGCAGGCACAGAAGGCCGGGGCAAGCATTGCATTGGGCCGGCGCTTTCACTCTCTCCAGGCGAACGGAAACGGTCTATCCGTAGAGGTGGAGCGATTGACCGACGGCGGCCGCGAGGAGATTCGGGCCGAGTCGGTTATCGGTGGCGATGGCGCCGCCAGCCGCGTTGCCAGGGCGGCCGGCTGGGCGCCGCTGGAAACAGTTCCCCTGGTGCAGGCCATCGTCCCGTTGCCCGCGGACATGGCGCCGGACACGGTGCGTGTTTGGTTCGTTCCGCAGGACACTCCCTACTTTTATTGGCTCATCCCCGAATCGTCGGCGCGCGGCGCGCTGGGGGTGATCGGCGAATCCGGTCCTCAGACGCGGCGGCGTCTGGAACAGTTTCTAGAAAAACGCAAGCTCGACCCGATCGAATTTCAAGGCGCGCGGATTCCTGTGTACCGGGGCTGGGTGCCGGTGAAGCGTCAACTGGGGAATGGTTCGGTCTATTTGGTGGGTGACGCGGCCGCGCAGGTGAAGGTATCGACGGTGGGGGGAATCATCACCGGGTTTCGCGGTGCTTTAGGGGTTGTCGAGGCCATTGTGAACGGCGGCAAGAGCCGCGAACTGCGCCGGCTGCGTCGCGAGCTCGACTTCCACCTCCTGCTGCGCCGGTCTCTGCACCACTTCCAGCAGCCCGATTATAGCCACCTCGTGGATCTGTTGAATGACCCGGCCAAGCGATCTCTCGGGGAATATTCCCGGGACGAAGGCTGGAAGCTGCTCTGGCGGGTTTGCTTGCGCCAGCCGCGGCTGGTCTTGCTGGGCCTGCGCGGATTGCTGATGAGCACCAAGGCGGTCGACAAGCCCACGGAATAGCTGGATCGATATGGCCCGCCGGTTCTCGTTTCGAATCGCTGCGCTCGTAGCCCTAATGGTGCTCTGCGCCATGGCCCTAGGGGCGTTGCGCGGTGCTGGTCGGTGGCTCGTGCGCGAGGACCCGCTTGCTCCGGCGGACACAATCGTTGTCCTGAGCGGAGGCATGCCGTGGCGCGCCGAAGAGGCTGCACGGATTTTTTGTCTGGGCGAGGCGCCCGAGGTTTGGGTAAGCCAGCCCGCGGCGCCTGTAGAGGAACTGGCCTCGATGGGTATTTCGTATGTGGGCGAGGAACATTTTAGCCGGGAGGTTCTGATACACGGCGGCGTGCCGGAAGTGGCGGTGCGCGTGCTTTCCGAGCCTGCCGCTAACACGGAGGAAGAAGTAGCGGAAATCGCGCGCGAGATGCGGCGCGCGCAAAAAAGAAGTGCAATTATCGTCACCTCACCGCAGCACACGCGCCGAGTGAAAGCTCTCTGGCGCAAGATGGTGGGCGACCACCCCAACGCGGTGGTGCGCGCAGCGTTTCAGGACCCATTTGACCCAGACCACTGGTGGCGCAGCACGCCCGAGGTATTCTCGGTCGTGCGCGAATTCATGGGTCTTGTAAACGTCTGGCTGGGACTTCCGGTGCGGCCGCGTCCGAGCGGATGACGGGCTTCGCCGATCAAGCTCGCTTCGGTTCCGACACCAGATGGATCGACGGGGATTCCAGGATCTTCCAGCGCTCCCACTCGGACCTTTTGGAGAGGTCATCGAGACGAAGCTGCCATTCGATGCCGAGGGTTTCGTCAGTTCCGGAGTAGAACGCCTGCCAGGTGTTCGCTTGCCCGGAACGCTCGTCCTCGGTAACGTCGCCGGTCCCTTTGTCGGCGGGATCGCGACCGCGGAACGCGGCCAGTTGGGCCGTATCGAGCGGCACCCGGAGGAAGACCATTTCTTGCAGAATCGCCGCCTCCCCGTGACCATTGGCGGAAGCAGTCGTTGGATGCAGGCGGAGATGGCCGCGGAGTTCCACGGAATTAGCGCGCAGCAGCAATTCGAGGGAAGGAGGGCATCGGGCGGGCAATCCGGGTCGCGAGAGCGGCAGCTCCCACAGCGTCCAGCAGCCGTTGGTCCTGGTCGGATTGGAATAGAGGTTGAGCGAACGCGTCTGCCAGCGGGCTTCTTTGCCTTCCGGGAGCACTTCGGTGATGGTGGCTACGGTGTGGCTACGCCATCGCTCCAGTTTCACCGAGCCGATGAAACTTCCGTAGGCGCGCACAAATTTCTTCTCGTCCTCGGTTGCCTGCAAGGCCGCGCTCCAGAAGCGATCGTCCAGGCGAGGGGAAAATGTGAAGACTTGCTCCAGAGGCATGGGTGCGGCTTCATTCAGGCGTTGGACGAACACCGGGTCGGAAATCGATTCCAGGTCCTCGACGCGCTCGGACAGGCGCTTGATCGACCAGGCCTGACGCTGTACCACGCGCTGCCAGTGCTGCACCAGCGTAAAGAACACGAACACGATGGCCACGGCGAGGATAAGGGCCAGCCAGCCGACGTCCATGGCTTTGATCTCCGGATCTCTCGAAGCGACGCTGCCGAGAGCGTTGAGTTGGGCGGATTCTACTACCAATTTTCTGCCTCGCCTACTCTGGCGGATTTCGCGGTAGCGTATACGAGACGGCCGGACGAGGGCCGCTGCCAGAGGCTGCCTGTGCTGGATGGTGTGCTCGGTTGCACCTGCGGAACGCCCGGATTATCATCAACGAACCGATGAGGCGGATCAAACTGCTGACCGCGATCCTCGTCCTGCGCGCCACTTGCGCCCCCGCGCAAGCGCCATCGCCGGAAAGCGCTTCGAATTCTGCGGCGAAAACCTACCAATTTGATATTGCCGCCACAAAACAGTGGATCGACACGAATGTCGACCTCCGCGCCGGCGAAAAAATCCACCTCACTGCTACGGGGACGATCACCTATCCCCCGGCTTCCTCGAAGGCGAAGGAACGCTCGTTCGGACCCGACGGTCTCGCCCGCAGCTTCGCCGATTTGATTCACGACTACGCGGTGCCGGACGCAGGCCACGGGGCACTGATCGGCCGGCTTGGATCAGCCGATGCAGGGGGACAGCCGTTTCTCATCGGCGCATCGTTTGACTTTGAAGCGCCTGTAGCGAATCGCTTGTTTTTGGGAATCAACCAAAGCCTCAAGGACGCCGAATCGGCGCAGGGCAGTTTTCACGTCACCATCGAAGTCGTGAATTCTGGCCTCGCCACCGCCGGCGTCGAGGGCGGTCCGCCAGAAACACGCATCGCCGCGGTCACGCCTGCGCTGCTCAATCAGATCCCACGCCGCGTCTCTGACCAGCAAGGCCATCCCGGTGACATGGTCAACATACTGATCCTGGGCACGGAGGAGCAGGTGGTGGCCGTGTTTAAAGCCGCCGGGTGGGTCCAAGTGGATAGCTCGGTGCAGGAGGCGGCCCTGACGGGTCTGCTCGATTCGCTAGAGAAAAAAGATTACCTGACCATGCCGATGAGCCGGCTTTATCTCTTCGATCGTGCGCAGGACTATGGCTTTGCACATGCAGAGCCGGTGCGCGTGGTGATGTCCCGGAATCATTTGCGCCTGTGGAAGTCGCCGTATACGGCGGGTGGGCAAACCGTGTGGTGCGTCGCCGCCACACACGATATTGGCTTCGAGCGGGATCAGCGCAACAACAGCATCACCCACAAAATTGATCCTGCGATTGACGGCGAACGAGAATACGTGAATAACACGCTTTCCGCTACGGGACTCGTAGTCGCGCGTGACCACGCTACCCCGCCGCATCCCCTCACCGAGGCGAAGACAGCGACGGGCGGCGAATTTCACTCCGACGGCCGCATCCTGGTGCTGGTGCTGAAACAATCCGCTCCCAAGGGCGGCAGCCGCTAGCCGAAGCGAACGCCGCCTACTGGCTCGCTGTCGCGCCGGTCACATTGAACCGAAACAGCGCTGTGCCAGACGGATAGAGCATGTCACGGAACTGTGCCGTCTGCTCGTCGCCCGGATCCAGGCTGACATTGATCTTGCCCGTGTTCTGAGCCAGGACGCTGCTATCCCCGCCCAAATAGGTGGTCTGATAAGCGATGTCCTTGTAGGTATAGGTGTGCGACATGTTGCGCAGGTCAACGGACCAGACCGCGATATTGCCCGTGACGTCCTTGTCCATCTTCACGCTGACGACTCGTAGATCTTTTGGCGCGTCCGCATTCGTTGCCGGCGCACTGGATCGAGGCGCCGCCACGGAGTTGCTCTTCGCGCTGCCTTTCGGTCCCAGGACGTAGTATGCCAGCGCAGCCACGATGACCGCGATCACCGCTACGCCGATCCACATGCCCAGGTTGCCAGAACCGTCCTTTTGTTGCTGTGCCTCGAACATGGCATTCGCCTCCCGAACCCGCCGGCTTTACGTCCCGGCTGGCTCTATTGTTCCCTGAGCCGCGTTCGATGGGAGATTCGCCGAATCGCGCACGACTCCCCCCTATTTGCGCGGAAGTTAACACGATGCGCGCCGCCCTTCAACACATTCTGTCCCCTGGCCGTACTCGAGAGGTCTCGATCGGCCGGCTCCCTGGCTGAAAGAATCGTTTTGGAAAACTCTTCCTCCTGCATATCATCCCCATCGGCCCCCAAGAGTCGGCGATGTGGTCGAGGAGGCGGTGATGGCAACGATGAAAGCAGTGCGAATTCATGAATACGGTGGGCCGGAAGTTCTTCGTTACGAAGAGGCCCCTCGCCCGGAAGCGGGGTCCGGGGAAGTTCTCATCCGCGTACACGCCGCCGCCGTGAATCCCGTCGACTGGAAAGTGCGGGCTGGCTTCGCTCGGGACCGCCTCCGGTACAAAATGCCATTCATTCCGGGCTGGGACCTTTCGGGGGTCGTCGAAGGCGTCGGGTCCGGCGCCTCGCGTCTAAAGGCCGGCGACGATGTTTACAGCCGACCGGACATCGCGCGGGACGGCTCCTACGCCGAGTACATCGTCGTGAAGGAATCAGAAGTAGCACGCCAGCCGAAAACGATCGATCACGTGCATGCCGCAGCGGTTCCTCTTGCCGCGTTGACCGCTTGGCAGGCTCTTTTTGACGCCGCCCAGCTCTCCTCCGGACAAACCGTGCTGATTCACGGCGCGGCGGGCGGCGTCGGCTCTTTCGCCGTGCAGTTCGCCAAGATGAAGGGCGCGCGGGTCATTGCCACCGCATCAAAGAGGAATCACGACTACCTCCGCTCGCTCGGAGCGGAGGAGACAATCGATTACAACACGACGAAGTTCGAAGACGTGGTTCGCAATGTGGACGCTGTTCTCGACACGATCACCGGGGAAACAGCCGACCGCTCCTATCCCGTGATCAAGCCTGGTGGCGTGTATGTCTCGATTCTGATGCCGCCCTCCGAGGACAAGGCCCGCGCGCACGGGGTGCGGGTGGCGCACACATTCGTTCAGGCCAGCGTGGAGCAGTTGAACGAAATTGCGAAACTCGTCGATTCTGGCAAGCTTACGATTCCTATTGAAAAAGTCTTCCCGCTCGCCGAAGCCCGCGCCGCCCAGGAACTCAGCGCCCAGGGCCACACCCGCGGCAAGATCGTCCTCCGGGTGATCTAACGGGCGACGGCCAGGACGACGTCCATGGGAACTGCGCGAGCCTCGGATTAACCGCGCAGGTCGGGGAGAGGAAACGCCGACCGTGCAGGGCACGTCACATTAGGCGCGCAATCAATCTTGCAAGCTTAGGGGGAACCGGATGATCAAGGCTCATACTTTCTTGTGTGCGCTGGCGCTGCTGTTGGCAGGGGTGCTGGCGCCTGCGGCGCGCGCGCAAGTGGAGGAGGGAGTCGCTCCGCCCCCGCCGCAGGGACAGCCGGCTCGCCCGCCGGCTGGACCTCCGGGACAGTTTACTGCCCCGCTCGCGCACGGTGAGGTGAAAGACTACAAGCCAGTGACCAATGAAATGCTGCTCAATCCGAGTCCCGATGATTGGCTGCAGTTCAGCCGCACCTACGACGCCTGGCGCTACAGCCCACTCAAGCAGATCAATAAGAAGAATGTCGGCGAACTTCGCGAAGCATGGGTCCGCGGCCTGCCCGCCGGCATCACGGAAACCATTCCGATTGTTCACGATGGAGTGATGTATCTGATCACCCCGGGCGGCGGCGTCGAGGCGGTCGATGCCACCAACGGCGACATCATTTGGGAGTACAAGCGCCCGTATAAGGACCCTCGACTTGGAGGACAGGAGCGCACCAAGGCGATTGCGATCTACAACGACCTGCTCTACTTCACAGCTCCTGACGGCTACGTGGTCGCCCTTGACGCCAGGAACGGCAAAGTCCGGTGGGAAACCTACAAGACCGACACGCAAGATACCTCCGGCGCGATCGTGGTCGATGGCAAGGTCATCTCAGGGGGCACGTGCGGAAAAGGCCGCGAAAGCTGCTTTATCGAAGCCGACGATGCGGAAACCGGGAAGATGGTCTGGCGTTTCTTCAATGTCGCTGGCCCGGACGATCCGGGCTACGCTTCTTGGGGCGGCGCGGATACCACGAACTTCACCGCCTCAACCTGGGGGCTACCGGGAAACTATGACCCGATCCGCAAAACGATCTACTGGGGCATCGCCAATCCGTCGCCCTACGAGCGCTTGGCGCGCCACGGCGGAAATCCCGATGGCACTTCTCGGACTGCTCCCGCCGATCTCTACAGCAACTGCACGGTGGCGCTAGATCCTGAAACGGGCAAGCTCAAATGGTATTACCAACACCTACCGGCTGACGACTGGGACACCGATCACACGCACGAGCGTACGCTGGTGACCACGACATTTAACCCCGATCCCAAAGCCGTGAAGTGGTACAACACGCAAGTTCCGCGCGGATCGAAACACGACATGGCCGCGATGGTCGGCGAGAGCGGGATCCTGTTCGTGCTCGATCGCAACGATGGCACGTTCCTTTGGGCCGAGCCCGTGCCGGTCGACGCGCCGAACCTGGCTCTATCCAATATCGATGGAGCGACGGGAAAGGCCACGATCAATTGGGACGTGGTGATGAAAAAGCCGGGTGATCATCACGTGATCTGTTACTGGAATGGGCGCAGCTACTGGCCCACGGCCTACGACCCGGAAACCAATTCGCTGTACACGGGCTACATCGACAATTGCCTGGACATGACGGCAAACGGTTTGAGTGGGTTCAGGCATGGCGTTTTGCGTGAGGGCTCGGACATCAACGCCATCGCCGGCATCGCCAAGATCAACCTCTCCACGGGCGAAATGATGAAGTTCGACGTGCAGCGCCAGCCCGGCACGGGTGCGTTGCTGGCCACTGCAGGCGGGCTAATTTTCCACGGAGACATCAACCGCAGATTCCGGGCCTTTGATGCCGCCACCGGGAGAAAGCTTTGGGAATCGATTCTGGGCGGCCCGATCTCGGTGAGCACCATCACCTATGCGGTGAACGGCAAGCAGTACGTCTCGGTGATCACCGGAGACAACCTGGCCGAGCCGGTGCTTTCGCGCCAATCCGAAACGCCGCTGCTCCAAGGACACAACGCGATTTACACCTTCGCCCTCCCCTAGCGGCGCCAAGCCGCACGGGCAGCCGGCTGGAAGCAAATGGCTTGCTCAGCTGGCTGCCGCCTTCGATAAGTGAGGGGGGCGCAAACATGCTCGCGGTCCGTTCACCGAAGACCGAAAAGCCGCACGGCATTTTCCTTCAGGATCAGAGGCCGCACCTCCTCTTTGAAAGCTGCCTTTTGAAAGTCCGCGAGCCAGCGGTCGGGTGTGATCAGAGGGTAATCGGACCCAAACAGCAGCTTGTTCTTAAGGAGCGAGTTGCCATACTGAATGAGGTTGGGCGCGAAGTATTTCGGTGACCAGCCGGACAGATCGATGTACACATTCCGCTTGTGCAGACAGACCGAAATGGCCTCGTCCTGCCAGGGAAACGAAGGATGCGCCATGATGATTTTTAAGTCGGGGAAATCCACGGCGACATCGTCGATGTACATCGGATTGCCGTACTTCAGCCGGATGCCACCGCCGCCCGGCATCCCCGTGCCGATGCCGCTGTGGCCGGTGTGAAACACCACGGGCACGCCCGCTTCCTCGATGACCCTGTACAAAGGGTACGCCACGGGGTCATTGGGAAAGAACTGCTGGATCGGAGGATGGAGTTTGAAACCGCGGACCTGCCCGGTCGCAAGCAGCCGTTTGGCTTCGCTGATGGCCAATGGGCCTCGCGTGGGGTCGACGCTGACAAAGGGCATCATGATATCTCGATTCTGAGCGGCAAACTCCAAAACGGAGTCGTTGGAGACTTGGGGGCGACCGGACAGGCGTTCGTCCACGGTGAAGATGACGCAGGCGATGTTCCGCGAGCGGTAGTATTCCGCCATGCCCTGGCGGCCGCGAGGCGCGCCTTCGCCGAAATATTTCCGGGCCGCTTCATCCGTTTCTGTCCCTTCGCCCTCGTGCTCGACGTGGGTGTGCACATCGATCGCCGTCAGGCGATCCACATCCATCCCTTTTTCGCTGACCATCGAAAGCTCCCTGTTTTGGATTTCGAAGAAAACGCTCGATTTGGCCCTGCGATTATCTGTTTTTTGAGGGCATTCCTCAACTGATGGGTGGAAGGTGATCGAAAAAAAGTCAGCAATTGCAACCGGCCGATTCGCGTGTACAATCACTGGGAAAACGACTCGTGGATGTCTCTGCTACCCTCGTGGCAGACCACCCTGCGGCAGGCGGGGACATCTGAGTTGCGATACCGCTTTCTATCCAGCAGAAAGCGCCAAGCCAAAATTCAAAACTAGAGGTGAAGTGTATGAAAGTGATCTCTATGCTCTTGGCCTTGGCAGCTTTGCTGGTTGGCAGTCTAGCTGCCCTGTCGCCGGTGTCGGCGCACAACCAAACGGCGGCTTCGGCCGCGCCCAACGAGGTGTCCCCCGGTACGCGCTTTCTGGTCCGGCTCGAAGACACACTCGCCACCAAAGACCTAAAGGGGGGCGATGCGTTCACCGCACGGACGATTGTGCCCATCAGCAGCGCCGATGGGACCACTTTGCGGGAAGGCGCCGAGATTCGCGGCCATGTCGACAAAGTCTTCCCGGCGAACAAAGCCGGTCGAGCGCGGCTGTGGCTCACCTTCGATGACATCCGGACTCCCGGTGGGTGGATCCCGCTGGTTGCCATGGTGGACGACGTGCCGGGCGTGCACTCGATTCACGTTGATTACAACCGCGAGGGTGAGATTGAGATGAGCGCCGATAAACGCCAAGATGCCCTTCAGGCGGCTGCGGCCGCGGCGCTTGTCGGAGCCGCGCCGGGTGTCCTCAAGCGCGATAAGCGAGATGCCGCGATGGGCGCAGCCATCGGTGCCGTGACCGCATACATGGCCGCAGCGAGTCTCGGACAGGAACTGACCATCGAAAAGAACACGAAACTCGAGCTGATTCTGGAGCGCTCGCTGTTTTTCCGACGAACCTAGCCCGTAAGCCGTTGTCGAAATGCACTGCTTTCTTGCCGGCCCGGGCGGTGGTGTCGCTCGACAGCCGGCCTCCGAACGGCCTCGGACTTAAACCAAACCACACCTGGCTGGTATGGCGCGCGCGTGCGCCTCGCCTTGGAATTCAGCAGGACTGCTGGTAGATTCAAATGATTGATGGCCACCGAGAACCTATCTCTGCAACGCATCCTCATCGTCGAGGACGAAGACAACGCGCGCAAGGGCTATGAGGCGCTCTTGTGCAAATGGAACTGCGAAATTCTTGGTGTGGGG
>Ga0187783_10000758_pt1 | contig 23697 bp, 20 predicted proteins | sample 1015_SJ02_MP02_2_FD_132471 | JGI IMG/M metagenome (GOLD analysis project Ga0187783, IMG submission 132471) | Tropical peat soil microbial communities from peatlands in Department of Meta, Colombia - 1015_SJ02_MP02_20_MG | ecosystem: Environmental > Terrestrial > Soil > Wetlands > Peat | place...
CATTCGAGAGAGGCAGCCCGGCTACCTTCCTGCGTCAGGCCGAGAAGGTGGCCGCTACGAAGGCAACTTGAAGAAGAGGGATTCTTCGGGACGCGGTGCGTCCCTCAGAATGACGATGGCGGAGGCTGCGGTGTGGTGACGGGCGAAGAAGGGAGGGATTCCTGCGTGCCGGCAGGCAGGCCTCGCGACGCTTCGCGTCTCTCCGTTCGTTTCTCAGGGCAAGCAGAATGACGAAGTGAGGGGCTAGTGACATTCGTGGTGTGAAGGCCAAAGAAAGGCAGCCCGGCTACAGCCGGCCGCTACGAAGGCAACTTGAAGAAGAGGGGTTCTTCGCGACGCTTCGCGTCTCTCAGAATGACGAAGTAACGTCAATGAGCCGCGGGGGGCTAGAGTTTGCGGGGCATGGCGCCGGCGAGGAGAAGAACGGCGCCGCAGTACATCAATGTATCGCCGAAGTAATTGAGGCCATTGCCGAGACTGGCGCGATCGACGCTCGCGATCGGCAGGTAGACGACCAACACCACGAAGAGTACCGCCAAGCCCACGCACGTGGCTGCCGCGCGGGTTTTCTTGCCGACAATCAGAAGAATGCCACCGACGGCGTAAACCACGGCGGCGAGGTACGCCCAGAGGAGGCGCCCGTGGATGTAGTGGGGCGTCAGGCGCGCCAGCGGAACGCCGGGAACGTAATCGGCGTGCAGGAATTGCTCGAAGCTGTAGAAGAGCACGGGAACAGCGACGAAGTAGCGCGCGATGCTCGCGAGGATGTGCGCGCCACGTTCGCGCGACATTTCCGTGAGGCTGGCTGCGAGCGCGAGAGCGCCGCCGCTGAAAGATAGTTCGCGGAGCGCGAGCGCCAGCGCGATGCGGTCGCGCGGATTTTGCGCCCAGGCTGGTGCGTCCATCAGGACCACGAAAAGGAAGAAGGTTAAGGCGAGCAAACTGGCCGCGAGACGCGCCTGAATGCGCGTCACCAGGCTGAGCGCGGCGGCGATAAAGCAAGCGCCCACGAAATAGGCCCAAAACCGATGCCAGGGAATCCACGGCGGCACGATCGAGGCGATGTCGTTTGTCAGCGTGAAATGTTCGGTACCGAAGGCCGCGAGCGGCGCCGCGTAGAAAAGCGGTCCGAACAGAAGCAGCTTGTCGAGTCCCGGTGCGTTTTGCCAGTCGCCGCGCAGAAAAATCATGAGCAGGCCGATGGCGAAGACCAGTCCGCCGACGGAGTACGACCAAATCACGGTGCGGGGAATCGCGAGGAGGGCGATGGTTGCGAGTGTCATGAAGTGGGGAGAGTCTACATCAGAAGCGTTTGCTATCGAGCAGGATGAGGGGAAAGTTGCAGGTATGTGGCGGTGAGTCGGGCGATTGGTCTGCTTTTCTCCGGCGATTATCGGGATAGAATTTTCGTGCATGGCGATGGAACGAAGCTACGACGTGTGCGGCGACGAGAACGGTCGCGCGATCGTGTTTTTGCATGGCATGCGGGTGACGCGGCGAATGTGGCAGCCGCAGATGGAGAGGTTGGCAGCAGAATTTCGAGCGATCGCGCTCGATTTGCCGGGGCACGGTTCGCTGCGGAGCGAGCCGTTCCATTTGGATGAGGCGGTCGAGCACGTAGCGCGAGTGGTGGACGAGGCGGCGAATGGGCGCGCGGTGGTCGTGGGAATGTCGCTCGGCGGATATGTGGCGATGGAATTCGGCGCGCGGTATCCGGAAAAGGCGGCGGGATTGGTGATCGCGAGCGCGTCGGTTGAGCCGAACGGATGGTACAACCTGCCGTACAAAATATTTGCGGTGGCGATGGCCACGCTTCCGTCGCGATGGCTGGGACACGTGAATCGCGCGATATTTCTCGCGGTGTATGGCAAGGAGCGCGCGGAGCCGTTGATTGGTCCGGGATTTTTCATGCGTGGGGGCGCGGCAGGAATTCGAGAGGTGATGCGGCAAGAGTTCGGGCTGAAGCTGGCGGCGTATCCGGGGCCGGTCCTTTTATTGAATGGCGCGAGGGACCTGGGATTTCGCATGCATGAGAAACGGTTTCTGGCGACGGCGCGGCGAGGGCGGTTGGAAGTGATTCCGAAGGCGTTTCACATCGCGAATATCGATCAGCCGGAGAAGTTTTCGGAGGCGGTGCGGCGGTTTGCGAGGGAGGCGGAGTGGTGAGTGGGCGAAAGAGAAGAAAGGAGGGATTCAGTGACAATCGCGGCGCGCAGACGAAAGCAAGGCGGCCCGGCTACCCTTCGGCCAGAGCCTCAGGGTAAAAAGCCGGCCGCTACGAAGGCAACTCAAAGAAGGAGGGATCCTTCGGTCGCTGCGCTCCCTCAGGATGACGACAGCGCGGTTGGGTGGGGGGCGGGAATGGGTATAGAATCGCGCGCAAAGCACGATGCTCGATCGAGCGAAGAACGAGCTGTTCACGCGGGTGGGCCGCGGCACGCCCATGGGCGAACTGCTGCGGCGCTACTGGATGCCGATCGCGGGCGTCAGCGAATTCGAAAAACAAACCATCAAGCCGGTGCGAGTGTTGGGCGAGGACCTCACGCTCTATAAGGATATGAGCGGGAATTTCGGGCTCGTCGGGCGGCATTGCCCGCACCGGTGCGCGGACATGTCGTACGGATTCGTCGAGCAGACCGGGCTGCGCTGCAATTACCACGGCTGGCTTTTCGATAAGGATGGACGCTGCCTGGAGCAGCCGTACGAGGATGTGGCGCATCCGGAAGCGCGATTTCGCGACAAGATTCGCATCACGGCGTATCCGGTCGAGACGCTGGCGGGGCTGGTGTGGGCTTATCTTGGGCCGCAGCCGGCGCCGCTGGTGCCGAACTGGGAGCCGTTCACGTGGAAGAATGGATTCGTGCAGATCGTGTTCGCGGACGTGCCGTGCAACTGGTTTCAGTGCCAGGAAAATTCGGTGGACCCGCTGCATTTCGAATGGATGCACATGAACTGGACCGTGCGGCTGGCGGACAAGGGCGGGGCGTATTCGCCGCGGCACCTGAAACTCGCGTTCGATGAATTCGATTACGGGATCGTCTACCGGCGGATTCGCGAAGGGATGAGCGAGGACGACCCGATGTGGAAGGTGGGGCGCGTGTGCCTGTGGCCGAATTGTCTTTTCACCGGCGATCACTTCGAGTGGCGCGTGCCGATCGACGACGAGAGCACGCTGAGCGTTACGTGGTGCTTCAGCCGCGTGCCACGCAACCGCGAGCCCTATGCGCAGGACAAAATTCCGGCGTGGTCGGGGCCGGTGCGCGATGCGGAAACCGGGCGATGGATTTCGACGCACGTGATGAATCAGGATTTCATCGCGTGGATGGGGCAGGGAGTGATCGCCGACCGCACGCAGGAGCATTTGGGAACGAGCGACGCGGGCATCATCATGCAGCGGCAAATATTCTTGCGCGATATCGACGCGATCGCGCGGGGCGGGGATCCGAAGGCGACGATTCGCGATCCGAAGGTGAATCGGTGCCTCGCGCTGCCGATCGCGGACCGCAAGGCGCTGGTCGAAGGACGCACGCTCGAGGAAATTGCAAAACATCCGCTGGCGGGCGGGCAATTGAAGGACTACGTCTTCCAGGCGGGGCAGCCGCACGAGGTGCGCAGAGCCTACGCGGAAGCAATGGGCATTGCTGAGTGATGGCGGCCACGTGATGGCGCGCGGCCGTTCTTCTCGTAGGTTTCCAAGCAGGTCTTCAAGCAAGTCTTCACAGAAAACTTCAGCGAAAAAACCCGGGTATTTGCGGATCGCGACCGAGGAGGCGTTCGCGCCGCCGGAGCTGGTGCAGCGTTGGAAGGCGTTGATCGAGAAAGGCGGGGACCTGGATCCCGGATTCGTCTCGCAATGGAAATATTTTGGAGGACAGAGCGAGCGGGCGAAGGCGATCGAGACGCGATTGGAAGACATTGGCGAAGGGCGCATCCGGGACATGGATGCGACGGGCATTGCGCGGCAGATACTCTCGCTGACGAATCCGGGCGTGCAGATTTTCGACGCGGCGACTGGAGCGGCGCTGGCGATTTCGCTGAACGATCAGCTGGCAGAGGCGATTCGCAAATATCCGGCACGCTTTTCAGGGCTGGCAGCGATCGCGCCACAGAATCCCGCGGCGGCTGCGAAGGAACTCGAGCGCGGCGTGCGGAAATTGGGGCTGAAAGGCGCGATCATCAATTCGCACACGCACGGCGAGTACCTGGACGACACGAAATTCTGGGACATTTTCGCAGCGGCGGAGTCGCTGGATGTTCCGATTTACTTGCATCCGAGCACGCCTTCGGCGCGGATGTACGGGCCGTTCGCGGATCGCGGGTTGGAGGGTGCGATTTACGGTTTTGCGGTGGAAACGAGCCTGCATTTGCTGCGAATCATTTTGGCGGGCGTGTTCGACCGGTTTCCGAGGCTGCGAATGGTAGTGGGGCATCTTGGCGAGGGGCTGCCGTACTGGTTTTTCCGCATCGACTTTTTCCATCGCGCGAATGTGGCGACCAATCGTTATGCGAACGTTAAGAAGCTCGCGAAAAAACCGAGCGATTATTTGCGCGAGAATGTGTGGGTGACGACGAGCGGCATGGCGTGGGAACCGCCGATTCTTTATTGCCAGCGACTGCTGGGAGTCGATCGCGTACTGTATGCGATGGATTATCCGTATCAGTTCGTGCCCGAAGAAGTGAAAGTGACGGACAATCTGCCAATCGGCAACGCGGATAAGAAAAAACTGTATCAAACGAATGCGGAGCGCGTGTTCAAGCTGCCTTGAGGATTTGTGCCGGCGGCGCGAAGGCGAGGGGGAGGTGCAAGGTGAGGGAAATTATTCAGGATTATCTCGACGAGTATGCGCGGTACAAGGCGATCGGGGAGAAAGCGCTCGAACAGATGCCGGACGCGGCGCTGAACCGGCGATTTGGCGAGGACGGAAATTCAGCGGCGGTGATCGTGCGGCACGTCAGCGGGAATTTCTTGTCGCGGTTCACGGATTTCATGACGGCTGACGGCGAAAAGCCGTGGCGGAAGCGGGACGAGGAGTTCGAGGTTCGCGACTACACGCGAAAGGAGACTATGGAGCGCTGGATCGAAGGGTGGGCGGTGCTCGAAAAGGAAGTGGGCGCGCTGCAGGATGCCGATCTGGGGAAGACCGTGCGCATTCGCGGCAAAGAGTTGACGGTGAATGAGGCGATCGCGCGGTCGCTCGCGCACGTGGCGTATCACGTGGGGCAGATCGTGGTGCTGGCGCGCATCAACTGCGAGAGCGAATGGAAATGGATCACGATTCCGCGCGGGAAATCGGAGCAGTACAACCAAAACCCCATAAACGAAAGAAGAATGGTGAAGTAAGGAGCCGCGGGCGCTGGAAAAGCGCTGCTAGCCGCGGCGAGCGGGTTTCCACTTTTCCAAGAATGAGGTGACGTCGGCGGGGCTGAGGCGCGCGCTATCGTCGAATTCGCCGTTGCGCTGGCTGTAGATGACTTTGCCAGCGGAGTCGAGGACGGCGAGGCTCGGCACGCGCACGGCCTGGCGCAGCGGGACGCCGTATTTTTCGGCGAGATCGAGATTCTTATCGCCGTCTCCGATGTTGATGTGGACGACGTGGTAGTTGGCGGTCACGATCGGTGCGACTTTCGCGGAACGAAACGTGGTGTCGAGAACGTGGCAGTCGTAGCACCAGTTGCCGCCAAAAACGAGGATCACATTCTTGTGGTCCGTCGCGGCGGCGCGCAAGGCGGAACTAATCTCAGCGGGAGCATCCTCGGGCGGCGGGTAGAGATCGGTATTGGGTTTGGCTGGCTCGGGCAACTGAATCGCGGGATTGGGAAGCACGTCGCTGCGCTGGGTGATGTAGATACGCCAAGCGCCGCCTTCTTGAACCCAGACCTGTGAGGCGGAGACGCGAAACGGCTGGACGCCAGAATCCGTTTGCAACGTGAACACGATGCGAAGAACGAGCGCAACGGCGCCGGGCTGCGGGCGCTCGATTTCGAGAATTTTGGGATTCAGGTTGGCGATCCCGCGCGACGCGAGCGCAGACCAGAAGCGCGGCTCCTCATCAGGATCGGCCGACTGGCCGCCTTGAGAGAATTTCACCTGCGCCGGCGGAATCTTGGAGTAGAGGTCGACGAGCGCGGAGAAATTTCCGGCGAGCACGGCCGCTTTCCATTGGTCGAGGGGCGGAAACGTGGATGAATCCGCGCGAGCGGGGAGCGACCAGCAGAAGGTCAGGGCGAAAAGGCATAGACTCGCGCCCGTGGCGCGGAGCGTTTGCCGTCTAATGGAGCGCAAATCCTGAGGTCGCATGCCAGTGAATATAGCACGAGGGCGCGATGACGACGGTCGCGCAACAATCACGCAGACTTGATTTGGCCGTCGACTGAGACGGCTGATACAATGCTGGCGCATGGCAGATTGGCGTCAAATTCAAGCAAGAATCCGCAAGGCGAAGAACAGCCCCGAAGCGCTGGTCAAACTCACCGAACTTTTTCAACGCACGCGCGACGCCATGGTCGCGTGGGAACTCGGCGCGATCCAAGAAAAAGCGGAGTTAAAGGATGAGGCGGCGCGATGGTACGCGATTGCGGCGCAACGGTTTCGGCGCGCCGACTGGAAGCAAAAGGCTGAAGCGGCGCTGACGCGATTGGGAGTCGAACCGCCACCTCCAGGCGGGCCGCTGATTGAGCCGAACATCCCCACGGCGCCGGCGCCCGCCGCTTCTGCGGTGGGACGCGAGGACTCCGAAGAGGAAGAGGCAGAATTGGAAGAAGCCGAGGAGCCGCAGCAGCCGATCGCGGCCAAGGAAATCAAGGAAACTGAGGAGATAGACGAAGTGGCACAAATAGGAAACAGAATCGAACCAGGTCAACAGACAGGCAACAACACAGTGGAGCAGGGACAACAAGGCAGAAGACGACGGCGCAGAGGGCGTCGCGGTGGACGCGGGCGGCACAAAGGCGGAGTTCCCGGATCCCGGCTGCCGGGACAGGCATTCGTCGGGACGACGGAATCACAGACGGCGCCGCCGCATGCGACTCAAGCTTCCGCCGAGCCGCCAAGATCTGCAGTCTCGTCGGCAGCTTCGATGGGCGCTTCAAGCCGAGCAGAAACGTCGGCAACGGCGGCAGCGGCCGCTGCTGGTCAGACACACGCGGTGGCGGCCGAGAGTTCTGCGTCGGAAGCGGGCTCGGCGAGGTCGATACACGGCCGAGCGGGAAATCCGGCGCTGGCGTCGCGCATGGCGCAGCTCGAATCGACGCTGCGTCGATTGATTGGCAGCCCATTGCACCGGCTCGACGAGATGGAGGAGGCGCCAGCGGGACCCGGTGTTTTCCTGTTGTCCGATTCCGACCAGACGACGATGTACTATGTGGAGGCGTGCCAGACGCTGCGCATTGGTCTCGCAAACCTCGGGCGCGGCGGGCGAAGCGGAAAGAACCGGCCCAGCGGACGTTACGAGAACGATCTGAAGGCAAAACTCGCGGACTACCTGGGTGTTAACCAGGCGAAGGTGTCACAGTATATAAAGGAACATTGCGTCGTGCGGTGGATCCAGCTTGATGATGACGCTTCGCATTTGGCGCACTTCGCGATAGGCGTGCTGCGTACCCCGCTGAACTTAGATTAAAGCTGGTTCAATTTGGAGTGCCGCGAGCCCTTCCTGCGAGGGGTTTCAGGTTTGCACATGGGCCGTTAGATTCTTGCTAACCCCTTTGTGCACAGCAAGATTCGGGCTCGACGGCCTTCCCATTGGCTGCTCCAAGAAGCAGTTCAACCCCTGAATTGCCCCATTCAGCGCAGCGGCGTAGACGCCCCCTCGAAAAGCAAGTGAAACTAGCGCTGGCTGAATAGCTAGGCTTGTTTGCTTGGGTCTTTATCTCTGGGGGATCCTCACAAAAGTTCCAAACCGGGGCAACTGAGGAAAGGTGGAGGACTATGTCGAGTAAGGTAACGAATCAGCTCTGGAAGACATTCGATTGGACAATGTGCAAGACGGCGAGCGTCACGTTTGACGCGATCCAATTTTTCAACAAGCGAAATCCGAATCCATCCTTTACGCCGAAATGGTCTGACAAGCCGCTTCTGAAGTCGTGGGAGAAGTCGAAGCCCACACTTGGCTGGCCGCGGACGACGGACTCGCTGTGCCCGGAATGCGTCAAAGAGGCGCGCGAGGCGATCACGAATGGCAAGAAGGACTGGACCGATCTGGTGCACGAGAAGGTCGGCGAGATCAAGGCGCAGATCATCGAGCGCGACGGGCAAGTGTGGATGGTGAAGGAGTGTCCGATTCACGGGAAGTGCGAAGACTTGATGGCTGTGGACGCGAAGTTCCTCGAGTGGATCGAGAAGAATTTCCCCGGGCGCGACATTCCGGCGCATAACGACGCGGATTTGCACCGGCACGGGTCGAGCACGGTGCGGCACGGGCGCGGCGCGGTGTTGACCGTGGACCTGACGAACCGCTGCAACATGATGTGCGATCCCTGCTTCATGGACGCAAACCAGGTGGGCTACGTTCACGAGTTGAGCTGGGACGAGATCACGGAAATTTTGGATAACGCGCTGAAGATCAAGCCGCGCCGGCAGATGTCGGTGCAGTTCTCGGGCGGCGAACCGACGATGCATCCACTGTTCGTGGACGCGGTGCGGTACGCGCGCAAGATCGGTTACAACAGCGTGCAGGCGGCGACGAACGGAATCGAGTTCGCGAAGAGCAAGGAGTTCTGCAAGAAGGCGTTCGAAGCGGGCATGCGCTACGCGTACCTGCAATTCGACGGCATCGGCAACGACGCGAACAGCCACCGGCAAGTCGGCAATTTGTTCGACGTGAAGCTGCGTGCGATCGAGAACATGCACGAAGCGGGCATCGAGATCGTGCTGGTGACGACGATCGTGAACAACGTGAACAACGATCAGGTCGGGCCGATCGTGAAGTTCGCCATGGAGAATCCGAAGAAGATCGCGTTCGTTTCGTTCCAGCCGGTGTCGTTCACGGGACGCGACGAGGACATCACTCCGGAACGGCGGCTGCGGCAGCGCTACACGCTTTCGCACCTGGCGAAGGACGTGAGCCAGCAGGTGGGCAAGATCGAGCCGACGCGCGACTGGTTCCCGCTGTCGTTCATTTCGCCGTTCGCGGGATTCGCGGATCTCGTGCACGGGCCGGAAGCGCAGTGGGGCGCGCTTTCGTGCGGCTGCCACCCGAACTGCGGGGTGGGGACCGCGGTGATGGTCCACAAAGAAACGAAGGAGTGGGCGCCGATTTCCCGGTTCCTGAATGCGCCGCGGCTGGTGAAGGACGTTTCGGCGATCACGGACGCAGCGCGCGGCAGGAAGTTTTCGACGTTCATGATGGTGATGGCGATGCTCAGGAACTACGATCCGTTCCAGGCACCGCCCAGCCTGAAGCTGAAGGACATTCTGAAGAAGTTCGACAAGACGTGGGCGGTGTCGAAGGGCTCGGAACACAAATACGGGCGAACGAATCCGAACCGCACGTACGAAGATGCGATGAAGCGACGCAAGGAAGACAACTGGAACATGTTGTTCATCGCGGGCATGTGGTTCCAGGATCTGTTCAATTACGACTTCCGGCGCACCGAGATGTGCATCATCCCGTACGCGACGCAGCAGGGTGAAATTTCGTTCTGCGCGTACAACACGGGAATCGGCTGGCGGAAGATCATCGAGAACATGTACAAGAACGCGACGGTCGCGGAGTGGTACAAGCAGCATGGAAAGCACCAGATTTACGCGAAGGGCAAGAAGGTCGATCTCGCGAGCTACGAGCATTCGCTGAGGATCGACAAGGAGGACGCGACGCGGGTGCGTCACATCGAGCATGACATTCCCGTGACGGCCGCGGAGGAGGATCGCATCCGGCGCAAGAAGGCGTTCGAGGAAGCGGCCAAGGTGCGGAAGATTTATGAGGAGCTGGTGCTGAAGAAGCCGGAAGAGCCGATGGTGCAGATCGAGTCGATCGATTCAGTGCTGTCAGCGGTGCCAGGCGCGACCGTGAAGCGGGTGCAGATCGAGCCGGCGAGCGGGAATGGCAGTGGAAACGGCTCGGCGGCGCTGAATCCGTCGGAAGCGGCTCCGGTGGCGGGCGACTAACTGGATCGGCCTAGCTAACAAGCAAGCGAATGTTTCGATGACAGCCCCGGCTTCGGCCGGGGCTGTTTTGTTTTTTGGCGTGCACCGTGGCGGTATGATGGTGGTATGCCGGCGATGCCGTGGAAGAGTTTTCGTGAGGCGCAGCAGGGCAAGGAGTATGTGGTCCTGCTTTCGGTGCTTCCACTGAAGAGCTACTGGATGATGCCGCGGTTCATGCAGTTCACGTTGGGGACGATGCGGCAACTGAAGAATTCGCACGGGCTGATTGGATATTCGCTCAACGCGCAAATGCTGCGGAAGCGGTTTTTCACGCTGTCCGTGTGGGAGGATCAGCAGGCGTTGATGGATTTCGTCGAGGAGATTCCTCACAGCGAGATCATGCAGAAGCTGAAACCTCACATGGGGAAGACGAAGTTCGTGCAGTGGAAGGTGCGCGCCCCTGAGATTCCGATTCAATGGAAGAGCGCGCTGACGCGCGCTGCTTAGGGCTCCATGATGGACCGCAGGGCACGCGCGCGCGAACTGGCCACCGAGTACATCGCCAAGGGCGATCCCTTCGGATGGTTCGAGGCGCTCTACCGCGAAGGAGAAGCAGGCAAGAGCATCATCCCGTGGGCGGACGCGCGGCCGAATCCGCTCCTAGTCGAGTTTTGGGAAGCGCACGGGTTTGATACGACGGGGAAGCGCGCGCTGGTGATCGCAGGAGGGCTTGGGGACGACGCGGAGCAACTTGCGCAGTGGGGATTCGATACTCTGTGTTTTGATATTTCGCCTACGGCGATTGAGATGGCGAAGCGGCGTTTTCCGGAGACGCGCGTCGAGTACACAGTGGCAGACCTGTTTCAACCGCCGCGAGAGTGGCTCGGTAGTTTTGATTTCGTATTTGAGACAAACACACTGCAGGCGCTGCCTGCGGAATTGCGCGAGTCCGCAGCGAAGAAGATCGCGCAGTTTCCGAATTCGGGCGGGCTAGTGCTGGTGGCTGCGCGCGGACGCGAAGAGAACGAGCCTGAGGGAGACTTGCCGTGGCCATTGACGCGCAACGAAATGGACGGTTTCGTGCGCGCTGGGCTGCGAGTGGAATCGTTCGACGATTTCGCCGAGCCGGAGCCGCCGTGGGTGCGAAGATTTCGGGCGCTCTACAGGAAACCGGAAGGCCACAGATCGCATTGAGGCCGTAGAAACTTGCGTGGGAAGTAGACTACTTGCTGCGGGTGAGCCCTTCGCCCGCTGTGCGGCTCAGGGCGAGTCAGCGCATAGGAAGGCGCTTCGCGCCGGCGTTTTTTTGGTCGGACCTAAAGGTCCGACCCCTAAACCAAGGATGAGCTACGTTTGCTAAATTTGCCAAAGCCGGGCAAGTTGAGGGCGGCGGAGGTTCTCGAATTGCCGAGCCGCTAAAGGAGTTTGCGCGCGGGCGACACGCGGCGCGAGTCAAGCTTTTCCTATGCTGCCATTCCGGATAAGAACCAACGCCAGCGTGCGAGAGAGGATCTCGTTCAGGGACGCGGCGGGGGTAGTTGCAGAAAGCGAGTTGATAGCAATAAATCAATGCGATAACCAAGTAAGGCCGAATCCGACCAATCAGATTCAGCCGGCCCCAGGGCGATTCCGGCGGAGCGGTGCCAAGGATCTTTGCCGGGCACGACATGTCGTGCCCCTACGGGAGATGCGGATGGGAAGTAGTTGCAGAGAAATTTGATAGAATAGAGGCAGTCAGATTCGAATTGAGGACGACACCATGCCGATCTACGAATATATTTGCGACGATTGCGGCGAGCATTACGAGCGGATCGTGATGAATCAAAGCACGACGATCACGTGTCCGAAATGCGAGAGCGGCAAGCACACCATCCAGCTGTCCGTGTTTTCCGCGCGCGCGAATGGAAGCAAAGCGTCGTCTGAATCGTCCTCCGGACCATCTTCCGGCGGCGGTTGCTGCGGCGGTTCGTGCGGTTGCGCGAACTAAGCCTGTCAAAGATGAAATCCCCAGGCGCGGTCTTCTCCAAGGAGACCGCTCTCTTTTTCCGCGAGCTGACACGCAACAATCACAAAGCATGGATGGACAGTAATCGCGAGCGGTATCGCTCGGCTGTGGTCGAGCCGTTTCGTGAACTGCTCGACCGGCTGACACCCGTCGCGTTGAAGCTGAGCAAGCGATTTGTGATTACGGGTCGCACGGGCGAAAACTTCTCACGCATCAACCGCGACATTCGATTCGCCATGGACAAGTCACCTTACCGCGCGCAGATGTACCTCTTTTTTGCGGAACCGGGAGGCGAGGGCGGGCAGCTCTACACCGGCGTTTCGACGGAAGCGGTCACATGCGGATTTCGAGTTTATGGCGGGTCGAAGACAGCGCCATTGAGGCAGATCTGCCGTCCGCGCGCGCAGGAAAATACGAAATGGATCGAGCGCCAGAAACGCCGGCTGGCGGGCAAATACGAGAGCTACTGGTATTCGTCTGAAAAGGGAGAATGGACCAAGCACAAGGGCTGGCCGGCGAAGCCCGAGAACTGGAAGAAACTTCAGGGATGGGTGGTGCGGCGCAAGCTGACGCATGCGGCCGCAACGCGCCCCGGATTCGAGAGCGAGATCGCCAAGATTTTCCGCGAAGTGTACCCGCTATTGCCGTTCACTTCATCGCCGGATTGGAAGCCGTAGGTCAGACCTGGGCGGAGCGATGCCAAGAATGTTTGCCGGGCACGACATGTCGTGCCCCTACGCTCGGGCGGGCGGGTCCGATGTAGAAAAGGAGGACCTGTACCCCGCTCGAAATTTCTGAAACAAACGAAGTGAGCGGCTGGATGAAAAGGATATGGATGGCGCGGCCGGGGCTTCTTATGTACCATGAGGCCGAAATTGCGCGTCGGCAGGACGCTGGCGACTTCGGGGGGAGAGCCATGCGGAACAAGAAATTCATTCTAGTTTCAATTCTCGCCGGAACAGTCGTGTGCGGCGGCGCTTTTTTGCACACGAGCAGAGCGCAGGAGACGAGCCGTCAAAAGAGCGACGCGCCTTCGACCGACTGCGACCGGAAGTGCCTGTACGGCTTCGTCGATCAATACATGGACGCGCTGATCGCGAAGGACCCATCGCGGCTACCCTGGGCGAAGACGGTGAAATTCACGGAGAATAACGTCGAACTGCAAATTCCCGATGGGTTATGGAACACAGTCAGCGGAAAAGGGGCGGAAGACTTGCGCGCGGCCGACGTGCAGAACGGCCAAGTGGCGTATTACGGAGTCATCGACGAGCATAACGTGCCTGGTTTTCTCGCGCTGCGGCTGAAAGTGGTGGACGACAGAATCGCGGAGGTCGAGACGATCATCGACCGCAAGGGCAACGGACCCGGACCGTTCGGCGACCCGGACAAGATGACGTCGTTGCCCATTTTTCAGCAGGAGGTGCCAGCGGAACAGCGAACTCCGCGCGCGAGGATGATTGCGCTTGCCGACGGCTACTTCAACACGCTGCAACTGAACGACGGCCACATATTCACGATATTTGATCCGGCGTGCAGCCGGCGCGAAAATGGAGTCTGGACGGCGAGCGATCCTAATGCGGACGCGAACGCGACCACTGGCCCGGCGCAGTACGGGAAATTTTCGTGCGAGCAGGGGTTCAAGCTGGGGAATTATCGCTGGGACGACCGGCTGCGCGCGCGGCGTTTTCCGCTGGTCGATGAGGAACAAGGAATGGTTCTCGCAGGCGGGTTCATCGATCATTCCGCGAAAATCGATACGTACACGACGACGGATGGCGTGACGCACCCGACGCCGCTGAAGTCGCCGCATTCTTTTTGCTTCCTGGAAACGTTCAAGATTGTCGACGGCAGGATCCGGCACGCGGAGGCGATGTTCATCACCGTGCCGTACAACATGCCGTCGCCGTGGTTTCGAGCGGACGATTAGGACCGCACCCGAATCTTTGAAAACGGAGATGAGCCATGGTTGATTTTTCCAATCAGCCGACGATGAAGGGATTTTTTGCGCCCACGCGATTCGAAGCGGACGTGTATGACTGCGAAGTGATCGGCAGAGTCCCCACGGACATGAACGGGGCGTTCGTGCGGCTTGGGGGCGACTGGCTCTACCCGCCGAAGTTCGCGGACGATTCGCCGTTCAGCGAGGACGGCTACATCAACATGTTCCGCTTCAAGAACGGCGTCGTCGATTACAAAGGCCGCTGGGTAAAGACGCCGCGATTCAAAGCCGATCTCGCAGCGCATAAACAGCTTTTCGGCAAATACCGGAACCCATTCACGGACGATCCGAGCGTCAAGGGGCTCGATCGCACCGTACAGAACACGACGCCGCTCGCGTTCGCGGGAAAGCTTTTCACATTGAAAGAAGACAGCCTGCCGTACGAGATCGATTGCAACACGCTCGAGACAGTGGGCCCGTGGAATTTTCACGGCAAATACAAGAGCCTGACGTTCACCGCGCACCCGAAGGTCGATCCGGTGACGGGAGAGATGATCTGCTACGGCTACGAAGCGACAGGCCTGGAAACGAATGACGTGTTTCTCTACACGATCGACAAGACCGGCCACGTGACGCGGGAGTTGCGGTTCAAGGTGCCTTACGTGAGCATGGTGCACGACATCGGGCTGACGCAGAAACACGTGATCATTCCGGTGTTCGGTTTCGTGACGAGCATGGAGCGGCTGAAGGAAGGAAAAGTTCACTGGGGATGGGACGACAACGCGCCCGCGTATGTGGGAATCGTGCCGCGCGATGGCGAAGCGAAAGACATTCGCTGGTTCAAGGGGCCGGAACGCGCGACGGTGCACACGCTGAATGGACGAACCGAGGGCGACAAAGTGATTCTCGAAGCGCCAATCTACGATTACGATCCGTTCCCGTTTTTCCCGCCGGTGGATGGGTCGCCATGGAACGCCGCCAAGGCCAAAGCCTACATACGGCGCAACACATTCAATTTGAATTCGAAGGATGACAACTTCACGGAAGAAAAATTGTTCGAGCGCAACGTAAGTGACCTCGGGCGCATCGACGACCGATATCTCTCCCTTCCTTATCGATACGCGTATACGGCTTACAGCGATCCGACGCGGCCGTACGATGAGGCGCGCGCCGGGAATTTGCGCGGACGCGTGAGCAATTGTTACGGGCGTTTCGATATGGCCACGGGGCAGATGAACTCGTACTTCGTTGGCGACACGCACAGCCTGCAGGAAGTGTGCTTTGTCCCGAAGGGCAAGAATGCGGCGGAAGGCGAGGGCTACGTAATCGGCATGGCCTCGAATTACGCGGAAATGCGGTCGGAGCTGATCATCGCCGATGCGCAACATCTCGAACAGGGAGATATCGCCCGCGTGATCCTGCCGTTCCGCGCGACGGCACAGGTGCACGGCCGTTGGGTGGACGCGGACCAGTTGCCGTTCGCGTGAGCGAGATACAAATGCAAAATTCTCGAAAGCTGAAACTGAAGCTGCAACTCACGCGGCGTCTATTCATCGGCGAGATTGCCGCGGCGGGTGTGGCGCTGAGCGCGCTGCCGCTGTCGATGGGTGGGATGTTGGCGAACGATCAGGGCACTCGACTCACAAAAGCGCCGTCTGCCGGAATCGTCTCCATTCATATGGATCAACCATATTGGGATGCAAGTGGCGCGGGCATTCCTTATTTACCGCCATGCGGGATGCGAGCGGCGGCGCCGATTGCGCATCTGAGCGAGCAGGCATTTCGCGGCATGCACTGTTACGTGTGAGGAGACAGGATTGGCGATCAGCAGAGCCCAGGCGCGCAGCGAACATTCCGCACAAAAAGGGCCGGGACACGACCAGTTCACCGAAACGATTTACGGCGTGATCTGCTCCGCGTGTCACAATTACGTTCTCATCGATAAAACAAACTGCCCGCCAACCTGCCGCGAACACGAAGCCTGCGGGCAAGCCTATTCCTGATTTCCTCGCTGACAGTTCCGCTGCAGTGCGACTTTCATCGAGGCGCGTGAGGCCGCGCAAGCAAGCGAAGCCTCACGCTAAGTTCAGCACTGCATTTGGTGGCTGAGCCGCATCAACCTGCTTCGATGGCTCGCAATCAGAAGTGAATCACCAAGCCCACGTACGGTTCGGACATGTTGGTGACCGTGTTGGTGATCTGCGTGGGAACCGCGAAATCGGGCGTCTTGTAGATCAGGCCGCGGTAGCCCAATCGCAACGAAACCTGACGCGCCACTCGAAAATCAGCTCCGGCGCCGAACATGAACGCGCCGCGGTCGTCGCTAAATCCGCTGACCGTGGATCCCTTCGCGATCGGAGAAAAAATCAGGGCGCCGGTGCCCGCTTCGACGAAGGGCCGGATACGGGCGCTTGGCCGAACTCCGAGAGTGCTCACGAAAGCCAGGCTCAACTCGTTTGCATCGGCTTGCGTGGTGCTCGCGATCGTCGTGCTAGTGACGGGCCCATAATTCTGGGAAAACCTGGTGAACGCGTAGTTGAACTCGAAGCCAGCCCAATTATTGACATGGTAGCGATAGTTGGCGAGAAATCCGCCCGCGTCCGTCGGAGTATCGGTGGTGCCGAGCCCGGTGGCCTGGCTCTGAAAATTGCCGGTGAAATCCACCGACACTTCCGAGCGGTTTCCAACGTCCTGCGCCAGAACCGGCAAAGCAAACATTATTGCTGACACGAGTACCACTGATTTGATTCGCATGATTTGCAAACACCCTCCCCTATGGATTTCGACCGGCGCACGCACGTGGACACACGTGTACCGATCGGTTTTGTACGTAGAGCTACGAGAGACAGCTACAGCGCGCGTCCCGAATGCCGGCGCCGCGGCTGCCGGCGGTTCGAGACCCTGAGGTGCTTCAGAACTAGTTCCGATGATGTTCGACGAAAGTTCCTGCCGGGGGAGTTGTCTTCAACTCGGCAAAGCTTTGTGGAGAATTGTCAATCATCGAAAGAAGGCAACACGTCGCGACCAGGAAAAAAAACCTGAACAGCGGTGGACAGAATCGACTCGCTATGCCGGATTGAAGCGGATAAAAGCGATAGACAGGGAAACTTAGCCGCACGCAGGAGATTGACAGTGCGCGAGGCCCGATGCAAGCTTGCCGGTGTTGGGAAACCTGCGGGTAACCTGGAGTCAAACATGCCCTACAAGTTGATCGTGAACGGTCACGTCAAGACAGTGGATGTGCCGGGCGATACCCCTCTGCTTTGGACACTGCGAGACGTGCTGGACCTGAAAGGTCCGAAGTTCGGCTGCGGAATGGCGCTGTGCGGATGTTGCACGGTGCATTTGAACGGCGAGGCGATTCGCTCCTGCATCACGCCCGTCTCGGCCGTGGTGGGGAAACGGATCACGACGATCGAAGGCCTCTCAGCCGACGGCAGCCATCCCGTGCAGATCGCATGGCAAGACATCGACGTGCCGCAATGTGGCTATTGCCAGGCGGGGCAGATGATGTCCGCGTCAGCGCTGCTGACGAAAATTCCGAATCCCACTGATGACCAGATCGACGCCGCGATGGCGGGCAACCTGTGCCGCTGCGGCACCTACATGCGCATTCGCAAAGCCATTCACCATGCCGCAGAAATCGCGGCCAATGGATCGAAACAGAACCAGGGCGCCGAGCTGATCGGGGCGCGCCACTCGGGCGAAGAGTAAGGAGGAGCGCCGTGGGGACCACAATGGTGAAATCTCCAAAAGAGATCGAGGGAATTAGGCGGCTGAGTCGCCGGTCGTTTTTGCGCGTGAGCGCGATTGCCGGCGGCATGCTGCTCGCGTATTACGCGGAACCAGCCAAGAAAGTGCTGGCGCAGTTTGGGCCGCCAGTTGACTTGAAGCCCGCATCGTTCATCACGATCACGCCGGACGGAATCGTGACGATCGTCGCCAAGAATCCGGAAATCGGGCAAGGCGTGAAGACGATGCTGCCGATGCTGATCGCGGATGAGTTCGATGTCGATTGGAAGGACGTGCGCATCGAGCAGGGTGACCTTGATTTCGCGAAGTACGGATTGCAGATCGCAGGCGGCAGCACGGCCACGCCGATGAACTGGGTGCCCATGCGGCAAATGGGCGCCGCGGGACGCCAGATGATGATCGCAGCCGCCGCAGCCAACTGGGGCGTGCCCGCGTCCGAGTGCACGACGTCGGCGGGCCGAGTGCAACACACGCCTTCGAATCGCTCGGCGAGTTACGGCGAGCTGGCGTCGAAGGCAGCGACCATGCAGGTGCCGGATCTGAAGACGCTGCAGATGAAGGACCCGAAGGATTACCACATCATCGGCCAGCCGCTGCACGGCGTGGACAACACGCGAATCGTCACGGGCAAGCCGCTTTACGGGATCGACTTCACGATGCCTGGGATGTTATCGGCGGTGTTTCAGAAGTGTCCCGTGTACGGCGGGAAAGTTAAGAGCGCAAACATCGATGAGATCAAAGCGATGCCGGGCGTGAAGTACGCGTTCGTGGTCGAGGGCACGGACGATTTGACCGGGTTGCTGGGCGGCGTGGCGGTGGTAGCGGATACATGGTGGCAGGCCAACTCAGCACGCAAAAAGCTGAAAATCGAGTGGGACGAGGGACCGACTGCGTCGCAGAGCAGCGCCGGATTTCAGCAGCGCGCGGATGAGCTTGGTCCCCAAGCGCCCGCGAAAGTGCTGCGCAAGGATGGCGACGTCGATGGCACTCTCGCGAGCGGCTCGAAAGTGGTGGAAGCGGCGTATGCGTATCCGTTCCTTTCGCACGCGCCCATGGAGCCGCAGAACTGCGCGGCCTATTTCCACGATGGCAAGCTCGAGGTCTGGGCGCCCAGCCAGACGCCGCAGAACGGGCAGCGGTTGACGGCCAAGACGCTGGGCATACAGGAGAGCGACATCACGGTCCATTTGATGCGCGCGGGCGGCGGCTTCGGGCGGCGTCTGAGCAACGACTACATGGTCGAAGTGGCATGGATCGCGAAGACGGTCGGCGTTCCGGTGCGACTGCAGTGGACGCGCGAGGACGATATGGCGCACGACTTCTATCGTCCCGCCGGGTATCACTACTTGAAAGGCGCCGTGGACGCGCAGGGCAATTTGGTCGCGTGGAAGAATCATTTCGTCAGTTTCGGCGATGGCGAGCGGTTCGCGCAATCGGCGGGAATCGGCGAAGACGAATTTCCGGGCCGCTTCGTTGCCAATTACCAGCTCGGAACGACGATGATGCCGCTCGGCGTTCCGACGGGTGCGATGCGCGCCCCCGGGAGCAATGCGATCGCATTCGTGATTCAGTCGTTCATCGACGAGCTGGCGCACGCGGCGGGCAAAGATCCGGTGCAGTTCCGGCTCGCAATGCTCGCAAATGCGCCGCTCGCGGTCACGCCACCGTCACGGGGCGGTCCGCCGGGAGCTCCGCGCGGGCTTCCGTTCGACGCGACGCGCATGCGCGGGGTGCTGCAATCGGTGGCGGAGCGGTCGAGCTGGGGCCAGCGCCAGTTGCCGAAGGACACGGCGATGGGCGTCGCGTTCCATTTCAGCCACATGGGCTATTTCGCGGAAGTGGCCGAAGTCACCGTCAGCGGCGGCACAGGCGTGAAAGTGAACCGCGCCTGGATTTCCGCTGATATCGGCAGCCAGATCATCAACCCGAGCGAAGCGATGAACCTGTCGCAGGGCGCCGTTATCGATGGCATGAGCCAACTGATGGGCTACGAGATCACCATCGAGAACGGGCGCGCCAAGCAAAGCAATTTCGACGCCTATCCGCCGCTGCGCATCACGCAAGTGCCGAAGGATATCGACGTCTATTTCCTGAAGACGACGTACTCGCCGACGGGACTCGGAGAGCCGGCGCTGCCGCCGATTTTGCCGGCGATCAGCAACGCGATCTTCGCGGTGACGGGAAAGCGCGTACGTTCGCTGCCGCTGGCGAAGAGCGGCTTCAGCTGGGCGTAAGCGCCACTTTCGCAATTTCCTGAGGACCACACACCAGCGCCCGCGTTGGTGTGTCCGCACGACCCGTACTGCTATTCTCCATCATCATTTCTACGAGAAGCTCTCGGCGGGCTCTGGCCGTGATTGGCGCGGCTTGACAGGCGTTGGAAGCGCGTGAAATCATTTCGCGAAGCAAGCAAATGAGGCGGAATTGCGCGGCGCGCGCGGCGAAGGCGCGAAAGCCGGCGCAAGGCGCGAGGGGGACCACATGGCGACGCAATTGGCGACAACCGAGTACGCGGATCTTGGCCTGCTGATCGGCGGCGAATGGGTGGCGGCCGAAGGACGGCGACTCTCGCCGGTGATCAACCCAGCCACCGAGGAAGTGATTGGGCAGCTGCCGCACGCGTCGACGGCCGATCTCGATCGGGCGCTGGCCGCGTCGCAAGAAGGATTTCGCGCGTGGCGCGCGATTTTTCCCGACCAGCGCGGAAGAATCTTGAAGCGAGCGGCGGACATCCTGCGCTCGCGCACGGAAGAGATCGCGCGAATCGCGACCATGGAATCGGGAAAGCGAATCGCCGAGACGCGCGTCGAAGTGGCCATGTCGGCGGCGATCTTCGAGTGGTACGCCGAAGAGGGACGCCGCGCTTACGGGCGCGTGCTGCCGCAGCGCGCTCCGGGAACGCGGCTTTCGGTGGTGAAGGAGCCGGTGGGGCCGGTGGCGGCGTTTGCGCCGTGGAATTTTCCGCTCGGCAATCCAGCGCGGAAAACCGGCGCGGCGCTGGGCGCGGGCTGCTCGGTGATTCTGAAGCCGGCCGAGGAAACGCCGGCATCGGCGCTGGCCGTGGGACGCGCGCTGCTTGAAGCCGGAGTGCCGCAGGGCGCCCTATCGATCGTGTTCGGCGTGCCGGCGGAGATTTCGTCGCACTTGCTGGCGTCGCCCGTGATTCGCGCGATGTCGTTCACCGGCTCGATACCGGTGGGCAAGCATTTGATGAAGCTCGCCGCGGACGGCATGAAACGCACGACGATGGAGCTGGGCGGCCACGCGCCAGTGCTGGTGTTCGATGACGCGGACGTGGACCAGGTGCTCGATGCGTCGGTGGTGGCGAAATTCAGGAATGCGGGACAGGTGTGCGTCTCGCCGACGCGATTCTACGTGCATGAAAAGATCTACAACCGGTTCGTCGAGGGTTTTGCGGCGCGCGCGAAGGCCGTGCCCGTTGGCGACGGGCTAGTGGAGTCGAACCAGATGGGTCCGCTGATTCACGCCCGACGGCTGACCGCGGTCGAGGGTTTCATACAGGATGCGAAGGACTGCGGCGCGCGCGTGCAGGCCGGTGGGTCGCGGCTGCGCAGCCCGGGCTATTTCTGGGCGCCGACGGTGCTGTCGGACGTGCCGAACAAGGCGCGCATCATGAACGAAGAGCCGTTCGGGCCGATTGCGGTGCTCAATCCGTTCAAGGACTTCGACAGCGTGATGAAGGAAGCGAACCGGCTGCCGTACGGTCTGGCGGCGTTTGCGTTCACGGGATCGTCGCGAACGGTGAAATTGCTCGGCGAGCAACTCGAAGCGGGCATGATCGGCCTCAACACGTACCAGATTTCAGTGCCGGAATCTCCGTTCGGCGGCGTGAAAGAGAGCGGGCACGGGTCCGAGGAAGGAATCGAGGGACTCGACGCGTGCCTTATCACGAAATTCATTAGCGAAGCCTGATCGCGACTGATAGGCTTCCCACAAGAAACCAAAGGCGAGGACACAATGACCACACGCTTCCCTGACACTTTCGACTACGCGGGCATGAACGCGCCGATGCGCACGGAATGCGACATCTACGATTTGGTGATCGAAGGCGCGATGCCGAAGGAAATCAACGGCGCGTGGTACCGCACGATTCCCGATCCGCAGTATCCGCCGATGCTTGGGCACGACACTTACCTGAGCGGCGACGGCATGATCAGCTCGTTCCGGTTCGAAAACGGGCACGTCGATTTCAAGATGCGTTACATCATGACGGACCGGCTGAAGGCGGATCGCAAGGCGCGACGTGGGTTGTTCGGTTTGTATCGCAATCCCTTCACGGACGATCCGAGCGTGCGCGGCATCAATCGCTGCGTGAACAACACGACGCCGATTTTCCACGCCGGGAAATTGCTGGCGCTAAAAGAAGACGGCCACGCGATGGAGCTTCATCCTGAGACACTCGACACGATCGGCGTCTTCAACTATCGCGGGAAGCTGAAGAGCCAGACGATGACGGCGCACACGCGCCTCGATGAAGACACAGGCGACCTGCACTTCTTCGGCTACGAAGCGAGCGGGCTGTGCACGCGCGATGTTTCGTACTGCGTCGCCAACAAGAATGGTGAACTCGTAAAAGAAGAGTGGTTCCAGGTCCCGTACGTTTCGCTGATGCACGATTTCGCGGTGAGCAAAGAGCACGCCATTTTTCCCGTGTTTCCCACGACGGCCGATCTCGACCGCCTGAAGGCCGGCGGCGTGCACTGGGTCTGCGAGCCCGACAAGGACGCCTACGTAGGAATCATGCCTCTCGACGGCCACACGAGCGATATGCGCTGGTTCAAGCATCCGGCGTGCTCGGCCTTCCATTTCATGAACGCGTACACCGAAGGCAAGTACGTCCATCTCGATTTCGGCATCGGGAAATATGCGCCGTTCCCGTTCATGGTCCAGGCTTCGCATATTCACCCGAAGCCGGAGGACATGGCCTATGGCCGCGTGGTCCGCTGGACATTCGACATGTCGAAGCCGGGAGAGAATTTCGAGGAATACAAGATCGCGCCGTCAGGCGATTTTCCGCGCATCGCGAACAAAGACCACATGAAGGACTACGGGATCGGCTACTACGAGCGATTCGATCCCGAGGCCGGCGCGCCGCTCGTTGCGGGTCCAGTGGGCGCGGGATTCAACACGCTGAGCCGGCTGGAAGTGAAAAGCGGCAAGCTGAAATCGTGGCACCATCCGAACCGGCCGGTCACCATTCAAGAAGAAGTGCACATCCCGTCGAAGATTCCGGGGCATGAAGGGTATCTCGCGCTCGTTGCCGACTTGCACGACACGATGCTTTCGGATCTGCTCGTGTTCGAAGCGGAGCATGTCGACAAAGGACCCATCGCGACCGCGCATCTGCCATTGCGCCTGCGCAATCAGGTGCACGGCAATTGGGCCTCGGCGGAAGAGCTAGGCTTCTAGTTCGAATTTTGAAGCGAGCAGCGAGCGCGGGCTCGTTCGGGCTGATCGGCGCTCTGCGTTATTGCGAAGAGTTCCTGCAGGTCTGCAGTTTCCTGAAAAATGACAAGACTCACGGGAGAGATCGCAATCGTCACCGGCGCGGGCCGAGGCTTCGGCAAGGCGATCGCGACACGACTCGCCGCCGAAGGCGCAGCTGTGTGTGTCACGTCACGCACGAAGCCGGATCTCGAAAAGGTGGTGGCGGAAATTGAATCGGCGGGCGGCCGCGCGCTGGCCGTCTCGGGTGACGTGACCAATCGCGAAGATGTGGCGCGAGTGGTGGCCGCGACGCGCGAGAAATTCGGACCGATCACGCTGATGGTCAATAACGCAGGCGTCCCGGGCCCATTCGGGCCGATCGGCGTGGTCGATCCAGACGCATGGTGGGCGGCGCAAGCGATTCATATTCGCGCGCCGCTCCTGTTCATGAGCGCCGTGTTGCCCCAA
>Ga0187783_10000759_pt1 | contig 23692 bp, 18 predicted proteins | sample 1015_SJ02_MP02_2_FD_132471 | JGI IMG/M metagenome (GOLD analysis project Ga0187783, IMG submission 132471) | Tropical peat soil microbial communities from peatlands in Department of Meta, Colombia - 1015_SJ02_MP02_20_MG | ecosystem: Environmental > Terrestrial > Soil > Wetlands > Peat | place...
AAGTGTAGGACCAAGAGACCGATGATCGGCACTCAGAGCGTTACCTTCAGCAACGGAAGGCACGCAGTCCAAGGTTCTTGCCCTATCTGCGCTACAAAACTTTACAGGATTGGAGGCTAGCTCATCAACTCAAGCCGCGCCACGGGTGCGAGTTTTGGAGCGGCTTCGTTGTGTCGATTCCAGCCGAGCGATGCATCATCATAAGGTGCGAGAATGGATCAGAAGCATCCATGATTCCCAACACGAACCTGCTCGACTGCCCATTGTGATTTAGGTAACTTCTCTTGACTTTAGCAACCCCATCAGATTCCCTCCTCGCTTTGAAGATGGGAGACACAGATTCAGGAACGATGAGAGACTCGGCCATGGTGACTAAGCCCACCGCGAGTCCGGGAGCGGTAGTGACCGCCGTCTGCCCTAGGTGCTGGGGTGCGCTCAAGCTAGTCCGAATCTGCGATGAAGAAGCTGGGTCTATCGCGTCCGCTATCATGACCCAATCTGTGGTGGCAGTTCCAAAACTTACAGTAACTCCGCTCTGAGTCGAGCTTACTATCTCATACTCAACAGAGATGACTTGACCCGTGTTTGTGTGCGAAGCGAGAAGGGTGAAACCGGTGCCGGCGGTTTGGATTGTGCCTGAGGAATCGCCCTCCAGGCCGACGATCAGGTCAGTCGGGTTTGTAGTCGATATTCCAGTTACGGAGGGGTCTGTGCCGAAGAATCCACCGGTGCCCGTCGCCTTCCCAGGAACTGATGCGTTTGGATCGTACTTGCTGGATGAGGACACTCCGGTGACTCCGAACACCTCTACATCATAGCTGTGTGCGGCTGACATCGTGACCGTCACTAGCTCGCTGGTGAGCGCCGTGGTGGTGTAGGCGTAGTACTCGAAGACGCTCTCTCCGTTGCCCGTTTCCGAGGTCCTCGCGGTGAAGGTCAGGCCGGTCGCCGTCACTGAGGAGACCGTCTCCGTTGTGGAGCTGCCGGTGATGACGACCACGATGAGATCGTTGGCCTGGCAGGATGTGAGTGTGGCAGACAAAGTGGTACCGCTTGCAACGGACCCATATGCTACGCATCCAGGGGAGTCGAGACCCTTCGATTTCACGAACGTCGCCGTGATTGTACCTGAGCCTCCGATAGTGGCGGTGGTGCTGGCCGAGGTCGCACTGGCGAAAGTGATCGAGCCCGTGCTAGAACTCCAAGAGGTGAAGGTGTACCCGGAGCCAGGAGTAGCGGTTATCGCCAGTGCTCCGGCGTTCTCCCAGACGCTCGTCCCCGTGGGAGCCGTCGTCCCAGACCCCGAGGGAGTTACGGCGAACGTGATCTGGTACTGCGTGACGTACGTGCCCGTTATCGTGCCGACCGCCGTGGCCGTGAACTGACCTGTCTGTCCGGTCTGTGCAGGGGCGATCCCTGTCGAACCAGTCGAGCTCCACGAGTACTGCTTGGTGGTCGCCGTCGTGGCCACCGGAGAGGTGTATGCGAAGTAGACACACGTTCCAGAGCTGAGATATCCGGTCGTGAAAGGCAGCTGGCCTTGCGTAAGCGTCGTCGAAGTGGAGCCGGCGCCCGTGCAGGTCGCGCCTGTACCGCCGGTGTTTACCGTCAGGACCGTGTTGGTCGAAGTGTCCGATCCTATGCCCGTGTCCGTAAGAGTGATCTTGTACTGCGGCGTGTACGTTCCCGTTATCGTGACCACTCCGGTTACCGTGTAGGGGGACGCTTGCGTGGAGGAGCTGAAGATGAACTGCTTGCCCGATGTCGAACTAGACACCGTAGCCGTCCATGCGAATGTTACCTGTTGGCCCGAAGTGATGTAGACGGAGTATGGCAGGGACGTGTAGGTCTCAGCGTTTCCGTTTACCGTCACAACCGTCCCGGTCGCGCTGCTGTCCAGCCCGGATGATGCAAAAGTGACCTGGTACTGAGCGACGTAGGTAGCCGTAACCGTGGAAGCCGATGTCAGCGTGAACGAACCGGACTGAGTCGTCACTGCGGACGCGCTTCCAGTCCCGCTCGTCGAACTCCACGCGAACTGCACTCCTGCCGAGGTGGTGCTTATTGGTGAGGAATAGGCGTAGCACACATCTGTACCTGTCGCGACCGTGAAGCTGTCCGGAAGCGCGCTCTCCTTGACAGCGGTTGCCGTGCCGCCGGTGCAGGTCGCGCCCGTCCCGCCGATCGTCACGGTCAATACCGTTGTGCTGCCGCTCACATCTCCAGCGGTTCGAATTACGGGGGCATCGAAGGTGACGGTGTAGGCGATCGCAAAGTTCGCCGTTATCGTCCCCGATCCCGATATCGTCGCGGTTGTGCTGGCCGAAGTGGAGCTGGCGAATGTGATAGAACCTGTGCTTGAGCTCCAGGAGGCGAAAGCATACCCAGAATTCGGCGTCGCGGAGATCGCAAGCGAGCCTGCGTTCTCCCAAACGAGGGTTCCGGAGGGCGCGGTCGTGCCTGTCCCAGTCGGGCTGACGGCGAAGGTGACCTGGTACTGGATTGTGTAGGCGCCCGTGACCACCGAGTTCGCGTTGATCGTAAACGAGCCAGCCTGGGTCGTCAATCCTGCCGCGCTTCCAGTCCCGCTGGTCGAGCTCCATACGTACTGCTTGGTGGCCGCGTTCGAGGCGATTGGAGACGCGTACGAGTAGCACACATCAGTCCCTGGTGTGACCACTACAGAGTAGCCGGACGTTCCTAGCAGTGTCGCTGTGACCGGAGTAGGCGTGCCTCCCGTACACGTGCTCCCGGTCCCGCCGATGGTGATGGAGACTATAGTTGTTCCGCCCGGAACGTCGCCGCCACTGGAGATAGCAGGAGCGGTGAAGGTTACCAAGTCGCCGATGGTGACTCCCGTCGACCCAGAGCTTCCCTGGTTGTTGACATCGCCTGGGTATGTGGCGGTCAGGGTTACCGAACCCGCTGTCTTACCGGTCACGGTGATCGAGCACTGGCTCACTGACCCGCTAACGGCTGCCAAAGTGCAGGTCGCGGGGGTGGGCAGTGTCAGAGATCCCGTTCCGGACTGGGACCATGTTACCGTACCTGTGGGAGACGTGCCCGTCACCGTAGCCTGACATGAGGACGTGCTTCCTATCGCAACAGTGCTCGGGTTGCAGGTTACAGTTGTGGATGAAGCGCCGGTCACGCCTACCGTGGCGTATGCGTTGTCCACACCGTCGGAGGTCACGTAGATTCCGTAGAAGTTTCCAGGCGTGGCTGACGGCGGCACCGTAAAGCTGACGGTGCAGGTGTACACCGTTGATGTCTCTCCTTCTCCGTTTCTTTCTGTTACGGGGGTACAGCTCGATCCGCTGGCGGTGCCAACAACCTGGGTTACGCCATTGGTGTTCGTCCAGTAGACGCTCACAGTTGATGGCAGAGTTGGAAAGTCAGTGGCGGTCAGAGTTATGGTGGAGCCAATGCCACCGGTGATGTAAAGAGCTCCGGGCGGCTGGGCTGGCGACACGGACTCTATGTAGACGGGTGAGACGTACGAAGCCACATAGGGGATTGTCTGCGCGAATGGAGTTCCGTCACTGTATAACCCAAAGAGACCCACCGAGACCACGAGGCTTTCGCCAGGCGGTGGGGCATTCTCCGTCCCCCCCGCACCCGGGTTCACGGCAGAAGTACAAGGGCCTCCGGTGCAATAGAAGTAGAGAGTCGCGGTGGCCCCTGGAGCGATTGTGACCGGATTGTTGACGTTGTATGGCTGGGGAACAGCGCCCTCGCCTCCCGAGCCTGAAGGTGGGCTGATTATCCAGTAGCTCTGCGCGAACGGCGTGCTCAGAAAGTCACAGAAGAACCCTACAGCGCACTGGCCTTGAATGAAGAGGAAGGACTCCGGACTCAAAGTGATGGTCCTCGAGGGGTCGGTGTTCGAGACCTTGATCTGGAAGACGTCCGGGTTGGCTACCGTCTGCGCTCCACCAAAGCACCCGAAGAAGAACTCCTCCGCGCAGGTTGGAAGAGGATTGAACGAGAGCCCGTACCCATAGTATCCGCCCACAGAGACTCCATCGCCTGCTCCAGGAGGGCAAGTGCCAGAGTTGTCCTCAGAATTGCAGTTGGAGAAGTAGAACCTGAAAGACTCCGAGACCAGTCCCAGCGACCCGCTCGAGGTCGTCGAAGTGCTGGCCAATACTGTCAGGGGTTCGCAGGGACTCGTCACCGGCCCAGCGTTCTTCCCGCCTCCGCTGTAGACTGCGTACCAACTGTAAGAGCCCGCTGACGAATACGCGACAGCTGTGGATGGAGGGGCACTGCCTGAGGCGGTGAGCGTGACGGTATTGACCGCGTTTCCACCAGAACAGTCGTTCGCCGAGGAGTCGTAGTAGGTCACCGTCCCGGTCGGTATTCCGGTGGGGTATTGGATTGTCGCAGAGTCGGTGACCGAGGCGCCGACAAGAATCGTCTGGGCAGAGAGGGTCGTGGTGATGGCGAGTCCGACGGTCAATGGTTCGCAAGCGCTGGTGGCCGGAAGGTTGTTGGTGTCTCCCGTGTAGTTGGCGTACCAATAGTATGTCCCCGCGGTGTTGAACGTCGTGGACGTCCCCGAGCTGTAGACGCCGTTCCCTCCCTTCTGTCCGCTCCCCACCTGAGTCGCGCCGTTCTCAGGACATGAATCCACGGTCGAGAACCAGAACTTCAGAGTTCCACTGGCTCCGCTGGTCGCACCGGTAATGCTCGCAGAGTCACTCGTCGAACCCCCCACGGGTATGGAAGTCTGAGAGAGAGTCGTTGATATGGTTGGTTCGCTACCGACGAGGAGCGCCTCGCATGGGCTCACCACGCCCTGATTGTTGCCATCACCGCTGTAGACCGCGTACCAATAATAGGTTCCAGCTGTAGGGAATGAGACGGCCGCTGACGTGGGAACGCTTCCGTCGGGGTTTAGGGGGACTGAGCTGACGAGAGTTGCGCCATTGGCGGGACAAGAGTCCGTCGCGGAGTAATAGTACAATACACTGCCTGTGTAGGGAGCGTCGTCGCCTCCCACTATCGTGGCGGTGTCAGATACCGGTTCACCGACTGCTGCGGGTTGGGAGCTCAAGGATGTCGTGATGGTTGGGTCAGCCAATACGCTGAGCGGCTCGCATGCGCTCGTCACCGCCGGATTGGTACCCTGCGCAAAGGTGGCGTACCAGTAGTACGTCCCAGCCGAGCTGAAAGAAATCTGAGTCGCGCTACTACTGTACGTCCCGTCCCCGTCCACAGAGACTCCGGTTCCAACCTCTGTCGCGCTGATCGCTGGGCAGGTGTCCTGAGTCGAATACCAGAACTTCATAGTTCCTTGGGTACCGGCCGCGACTCCGGTTAGGGTCGCCTGGTCGAACACCTGCTGTCCTATGTTTATGGTCGAAGAAGGCGAAAACGAGGTGGTGACCGTTGGATTCGAGCCTACTGTCAGTACCTCACCGCTTGGACCACATGTCGAGGTTATAGACGGATTGTTCGCGTCTCCGGAGTAGATCGCCTGCCAGTAGTAGCTTCCGGCTTGTGTCGGCGTGTAGGATGGATTCGAGAAGTACTGGCCCTCGCCGTTGACAGCTATTGCTTGGCTCGTGTAGACGTTCGATCCAGCCGAACAGGTCGAGGATGTGAAGGCGTAGAATGTGATGCTCCCGGTTGGCGAGGTTCCCCCAGTTATGTTCGCGCTGTCGTAGATGGGAGTGAGCGCTAGCTGGTTTGAAGATGGAAGAAGGGTCGTGCTCAACGCGACCGTTTGGAATATTGCGCTGAAGGTATTTCCTCTCGCTGTCAAGACCCTGATAGAATAGGATCCCGATTGGGCGACCGAGTCGGGGGTGAGAATCCCTTCAACGGTTTCACCCGCGGCGATTGGAAGCGGGAGCGCAGGGTCGGTGTTCGGATTGGTCCCAAGCGGAGATGAGAAGCTGACCCCTGACGGAGGATACAATACGCCGTCAGGCTCCGTGACGAAAAGGTCCGTCACGTTCACAGCGATGCCTCCCGTGTTGGTTATCGTGACGCTTAGGTCAGCGCCGCCAGGGTCGGTCGCAGAAAGAAGAAGGCTCTCCTGGGCGCCTGATTGGATCTCGGCGGCCCTGTTCGCAAGTGCCGAAGAATAGTTTCCATTGAGCGTACTGGTCCAAAGGAAGTATCCTGTTCCCACGGTGAACAGCATTACGAACAGTATGAGAGCCGCTAGAATGCCTGAGACGCCGGATTTCTTCGACCTTCGCCAGATTTTCTGCGAAGACGGCCGATTGCTCAGTCGAGATACACCTGATAGGAGTTCACCACATTGCCATACGCTCCGATTACGTTTACTGAGTAGGCGCCTGAAGCAGAGTCACTCTGTGGACTGAAAGCGACCGGCGGACACCCTGCAGGGAAACTGGGTAGGGTAAGGGTCACAGAAGAAGTCGACCCGATCGGGTCGGAGAAGGCAGTGATGAATGGATTCTCGTATGTCGCCGGGGTAGTTTCAGAGCACTCCTTCAGTTGGTCTTGTGCTACGTTGAGTTCAAAAGCTCCAGTGGAGTTGTAGAGGATGTCCATCGAAGACCTCGGAGAACCGTACACCTCTATTGAAGCAAGACTGAGAGCAGCCTCTCCGTTGTTGTACACGTACACGGTAACCGAACCCGAAGCGAATATCATTTGGGCAATGACGAACCTCTCTTTGAGATAGTTCACGTTCCCCGCGTAAGCCGCGCCGAGTTGACTTTCGTTGGAAGCCGCCTGGACGTTTACGTACCCGAAGACCGCGAAGCCCGCTATCAGAGTTATAGCGATTAGGAGGACGGTCGCAGTTAGCTCCGAGATGCCTACTCGACGACGCGGCAAATACACTGACCTCGAAATTTTGAACGACCTCGGCCAGTTTTTAAACGGGAATGGTTTTCGAGTTTGTGAATGTGTATTCAGAATCTATGGGAAACCGCATAGATTACCGCTCATCAATACCATGAGAATGGGTCGATTTCACGTCTGAAACAATCGCGTCGCTGAAGCAGAATCCAATCCCTGTTGCATCAGGGTTCAGAATACATATATACAGTTTGGGTTCGATTTGAAAATAATAGATGTCCCAGCGCGAACTGGTTTTGAATTCAGGGCTCGTTCAGTTCGAGACACTCGAGGACATAAGGGGGTATGTCGGACGGCTACTCAAGCTCTATGAAAGCGAGGTGGACTCCTACACCGACAAGTTAGGCACCCTCATGCGTGAGAAAGAGGCGAAGGACCGCGCCAACAGGAAGAAGATCGTTGAGAGGAACTGGCAAAAGGTCGGCTTCATCTATGTGAATTCAATCGATCCAGTGCTCGGCACCCTGGAGCTAATGCTCGAAGCCCTTGAGGACTACAAAGCAAAGGTGCTCAGAACCAGAGAGATGCTGAAGGACTTCGACCGATTGGCAGAGCTTGACGTGCCGAGGGGAGCCATACTGACGCTGTACCTCAGGAACGGAGTCCCATTGAGAATCGTCGTCGACACGACCAAGGTCCCGGTGATTCAGGCCGGACAAATGGTTCCTGCTCAGCAGGCCGCTTGAAGTAATCGACCGTAGACTAACAATTTCCGGTCCGTCTCCCGGACCCTTTTCCTGAAAATTGAGCGTTTGCGCTACTCTAATTGGCAAGATTCTGTAAGAAGAACTTGAGACCTGCCTTGAATTGAATTGGCGAGTTCGATGCTCCGCTGTTCCGTCACGCGACGCCAGGCTGACAGGATAGCGACGGAGATCATGGCTCAAGACGTCTCCATAAGGGCGGTCATGGTGCTCAACAATCAAGGGGAGGTACTCGCCCACATAAGGGACGAGGCTCCCGATGACGAAGAGGGGATAACTCAAGGTCTCCCGAGTCTGATCACCCTCCCGGGAGTCGCTGCGTCAGTCTTCCTCAGGTTTGCGCCGCTGAGGGCTCGGCTAGATTACGCGAGAAAGTAAAGACCAGCCACTGGAAAGGCTCACACAGGCAGAGCGAAGAATCTGCTTATGATAGCTATGGCGACCACGTTGAGTACTACCAAAATCAGACCGTGCTTGAAACCTTCCGAAACCGCGCCCTCTCCCATCTTTCCTGCCACGATGCCGAGGACGAAGGATGAGAAGATTCCGGCAGTAAGAAGGCTCTGCAATGTCCCGGGCTTGGTCGTGATGAAATTGGCGCCGGACGTCCCGACGTGAAGCGAAGACTGCTGGTTTAGAAGAAGAATCATCATGAACGTCGTCATGAGCAGCATCATTCCTCCGATGTATATGATTATCACGTAGTGTCTCAGAACCGACCTCCTCTCCGCCTCGATGCTGCTCATCCGCTGCGTGAACTCTGCCATGTCCGCGAAGCCTCTCATCGTCCCACCCCCCACCTCCACCACCTCCAGGAGCAGAGTGCCGACCACCTTTGCGATCCAACTGTTGACTGAGTGGGCGAAGGAAGAAATCACCTTCGTGAGAGAGACGCCCCAAGACAACTGTGCAGCCATCTTGCTGACATACTTTGAAAGCCCCCTGTAGTTTGTGTCTCCCAGCCTCTCGATGCTCGCTTCGGGCGGCAAGCCGATCTTCCTTCCCTCGGAGACGTCGTTGATGAACCCAGGCAGCATTTTCTCAATTGTCCTCCTTTCTCTGGAGTATTTCGAAGCGTAGAACGAAGGCACCAGGCTCACGGCGATGAGTGCGAGCGAGAGGTGCAGGTAGAGCTGCAGTGGTAGTGGGATCAGGAAGACGGCGACGCCGACTGGAATGAATAGGGCGAAGATCTTGTAGGGTCTGTAGTCTGAGAGCGGCCACTGCGGCTGAACAGCATCGAGCAGCCAGCAAAATCCGGCCGAGAAGATTGGGATCAGCAGGTATGAAAAGAAGTAGATGCTCTCGATCGAAGATGAGTTCCCGTCGATTATCGTCTCGACGAGGAACAGAGTGAATAGCGTCACGCCCAGGACCACAGTGACTATGAGGTAGGACTCTGCCACCAATCCAGTCGTTTCTACCGACCTCTTCGTGCGCTCGGTCCTCTCTTCGAACGCTTCCTTGAGCTGGAGGTTCAGGTAGTTGACATAGTCACCGCCAGTCCTCAGCACAGTCGTGTAGCCTGTCAAGAGGGCAGAGAAGGCCTTGCTGGGACTGTACTTGGCCGCTTTGTCGAGGGCCGTGAGTGGATCGTCACCGAAGACGTCGACGTCAATCAAGACGCGCTTCGCTTCGTAAGAAGCCGCGGGGAATATCTGGAGCTCCGAGATTCGCCTCAACGAATCGATCAAGGAGAGACCTCCTCCCGCCAGGATGGACATGTATCCTATGATGAAAGGAAGCTCGTTGTCGAGGGCGTTCCGGCGGTTGGACTGGCTGAGCTTAGGGAGGTTCAGTGTGAGAATGAACACGACGGCAGGAAGGGGCGCTACCAACAAGAGATAGGGGAAGCCTACTGCCAGAGCGTAGCCCACTGCCACGAGTGTTCCCAGTGCGGAAACGACCGTCCAGAACAAGGCCACCGAGATCAGCCCGTCAGGAGTCACGCGCATGTTTGACTTTAGAAGCTCCTCGCGAAGAGAAGGAATACTCTTCGAGATCTTGTGCGCGGGAGCCTTGAAGATTCTGTAAGCGACTAGCGACAGCCGGTCGAACTCATTGAGAGTTGGGCCTCTGGGGGCGAGCTGTTCGAAGACCTGCTGACTCACTGGGCCTTCGCTTCCTCAGGCTTCTCGACCGGAATTTCGGGCGTCGAGACCTCGCTGAGCGCCTTCTCATATGTCCCGGCTGGGTCTTCGACGTAAGCCTCGAGTAGCGGAGTTATTTCCTTGTAGTTCCTGACACCCTTCTTCTGCATCCAGGCTAGAACTGCCCCCCGCCTGGCGATCTCTTGCTCCAGCTCCTTCATGGTCAGACCTAGGTCGCTCCCGAGCTTGACCAGTTTCTTGCTCGCTCTGAATTGGCCCGAGACTAGCCTGTCCTTGGCCACATCCAAGGTGAACATGCGCGTGTACTCCCCGACGCCCGTGACCTCGTCGATGGAAATCACTCTCCTGACCGCTCGCCGGCCACCACCTGGCTCGGGGATGGTTATCCTCCTGACCGTGATCGCGACATCGAGGAACGGGATGAAGGAAGGCGGGACGTCCATCGGCTTCGAGACGAGCCTTTGGATTGCGGATGACGTGTCGTCCGCGTGAAGGGTGCAGAGGCCACCGTGTCCCGTGCTTATCGCCTGGAAGAGCACGTACGCCTCTTCTCCCCTTACCTCACCGACTACCAGGATGTCAGGTCTCATCCTCATCGCTGCCTTCACTAGGTCGAACAGCGTCACGGCTCCGGCGCGGTCCTCGGTCATTCCGTAGCTCTCCCTCGAGACCAGAGCAGTCCAGCCCTCATGCGCCAGGTTGATCTCCTGTACCTCTTCGATGGTAATGATCTTGCTGTTCATCCGCATCAGGGTAAGAAGCGCGTTGAGCATCGTCGTCTTCCCCGCTCCGGTCGCCCCCACGACGATCGCCGTAGCCTTGTTCTCCATGAGGAGCCAGAGGTAAGCCGCCGCTTTCGTGTCCAGGACGCCATAGTCAAGCAGGTCTACGATGGTGATGGGATCCTCCCTGAACTTTCTGATGCTCAGAGTCCCGCCCCTCGGTGAGATCTCCTTTCGGAATGTGGCCATCACCCTGTGACCACCGGGAAGGATCCCCTGCATTATCGGGAAAGCTACGGAGATGTGCTTCCCCGCGACGTGCGCGAATCGGGCGATGACGTTGTTCAGCTCGTCCTCCCTCTCGAAGTTTATGTTTGTAGGGATGCGCTCGTACTTCCTGTGGTAGACGAGAACGGGTCTCGTGATACCATCGACGGAGATGTCTTCGACGTTCTGGTCCCTCATGGGTCCGTCGAGGACTCCGAACCCCACTATGTCTCGCTCTGCGTAGTAGAGGATCTTCGACCAGGAGAGCCTCGGCAGTATGATGGAATACTTCTCCGCGATCTTGCGTGTCTGCCCCTCGAAGTATGCCTTCGGGTCTATCTTGTTCCTGGGGACGCTCAGCTCGTTCTCGAGCGTCTCCAAGACTGAATAGTAGACGTCCACTTCCTCCGGCGACATCCCGATCTCGTCCAGACAGTAAACCTTGGTTCTTGATGGTGTCTCCGCGATTACTGCGTAGGAGAAAGGAGCATACAGGGGATACCTATCGATTACAGTCCAAGTCGACTGAAGTCTCTTGCCGGTGATAGGATGAGGGCGCGAAGCTAGTGGAACGGGCGAATCGGGAACAGCGGGTAGAGTCTTCTCTGTCTCCATGGTCCTACTTCGACTCTCCCAATGCCTCTGCTGTAAATCGCTGTTCAGAGGCTCTCTTCATTGTCCCACAGCCTCCATCGGTTATCTTGAGACCGCCAAGCCTCACCTAGGTATTAAGCGAAATGATGGTCGGAATCATCGGTGAGAGACAGTGCTCCTTATGATTTATTGAATGGACTTCGATGCTATACAGAATAATTGTATCATTTATCAGGATATACTGAACTAATTACCGCTGCTGAACGAGCAATCCGTACTGCTCTTCGACACGGCATAAGTATGCTCGCGGGTCCGGAGCGAGAGTATGCAGAGCATCACGCTTCCGAACAACGGAACGCTCGCTGCGACCTCATGCCGACGTCACAGAAACCTTCCTCTTACGTCACTAACAATCGCAAAGGGACAATGGAAGCTGTATGGCGTAACTCCAAAGCAGAGTCGCTTCTGGAGGAGCCTAGCTGACACCGAGAAGGAAAAACTGGTCCGAAGAGGGCGAAGGGCGTGCTTTTACTGCGCGCTGGAGGTCGCGATGTCGGAAGAGAAGTCGATGGAAGATGAGCTATACCGTAGCCTGGTCAGGTCGCTTCTCCTAGACAGCTGGCCTGGCAGAACCACTCGCAGAAGCTGACTGACGAATAACCGATTTTAGCGTTCGGCTGATCCTCGTGAAGAGAGACTTTTGGTCCACATCAATAGAATCTTAGACCGTCAGGTTGCTCAGGGTTCCGAGATGTTCAGACGGGTCCAGAACTCCTTTCTGTCGCAACAAGTGACGGTCTCCGTCTCCTGCTTCGCGTGCCCCATGTAAGAGAGGACGGTCGGGATTGGTACTGGAGACTCACAGATTCTGTGCATGCCGTTACGGCATTTCGTGCAGGGAACATCACTCTGGGCCAGCGTCACTCAGTTTCGGAGAAGGCAAAACACAATTTGACCTTTGTGAACCACAAATCGGTATTTCTGGTGCCGATAACAAGGGGATGCAAAGCAAGGAAACCCATAACCGAAATAAGTTCGGGGCGGTGATCAACGAACGGTCTTGAATTCCGGTGTCAGGACGGTGGCGAAGAGACTACTGCCCACCATCTACTCACTGTATCCGCCCTCTCAGTGCTTCCAGAAGTACAGACGAACATTCGGTAGATTCCCCAACGTAATCCTTCCCCGACGGTTGACAGAAAAAGTCCAGCGAAAGATGCTCTTCGACCGGAACCCGATGGCGACGGTCTTCGCCGATAAGGTCAGGGTGAGAAACTATGTTCGGTCGAGGCTGGGTGGTGAGGAGTGCCTCTCCAAATATTACGCGGTGGTAGAGTCGGCGGACCAGATTTCGCATCTCGAATTGCCGAACAGCTTCGTCATGAAACCCAGCCACACCTCCGGGGATGTCAGAATCGTCCGAGATGCAAGCAACTTGGAGCTGGGAGAGCTTGAAAGCCTCGCTGGCAAGTGGTTGAAGCGCAACTTCTACAAATTCTCAGGCGAGTGGGGCTACAAGAACGTGAAACCGAGGATAATCTTCGAGGAGCTACTTGGAGCGAACGGACAGATACCTATGGATTACAAGTTTCATTGCTTCCACGGCGAACCTCGTTTCATTCTCGTAGTGAAGGACAGGTTCGGGCCTCAGAGAATGCAAAACTACTACGGAATTGACCTGACTCGGCTGCAAATCAAGGACCGTCGCTTCAGGAACTTCGATGACGACATCAAGCCGGTCCGCAACTACGGCAAGATGCTTGACGTCGCGAGACGACTATCCCGTGGCGTCGATTTTGTCAGGATAGACCTCTACAGCTTCGGAGACCGCGTGGTCTTTGGAGAAATGACGAACTATCCAGCTGGAGGGCTGGTCCCCTACGACCCTCCAAGCTGGGACTACAAGTTCGGCTCGTACTGGTAGTAGAGCTCGAAATTGACCGCTGCGGTAGCGCTTCCTTCCTTTTCCGCAGTGGTAGGGTCGTCAGTTAGCCCTTCCACCAAAAAAGGCCATAGGTGCGAGTCATATTCGTGAAAGGTATGAAGACGACCACCGCGAAAAGCCCGAGGAAGTCCGCCACGAAGCGTACGAGGGCGAATGCAGCGGACAAGGCCGCCGCCAAGGTGCCAGAAGAGCCTGTGAGCCCCCCAGAGCCCGTTGTCGTAGCGCCTCCACCCCCTCAGCCCGCGCCAGAACCCGTTCCCGTTCAGATGGACGCACTGCCGTCGAGTCCGATAGTGACCGAGATCCCCCGAGAGGAGCGCCTCAGCTCCGCTGACGCTCAGTTCAGGAAGGATTTGATCAAGGAGAGGAATCTGCTTCTAGTGGCGACCATGATATCCCTGACGGTCTCTGTGGCAAGCCTGCTCCACGTGCTGGGAATCATCTAGCAGCTAGCCAAAGGACCCGGCCAGAGGGACTAGTCCTCCGTTCGAAAGTCCTAACGACCCCTCCAACGGTTGTCCGCTCGAGAAGTGGGCGGTTCCAATCGAGAGAAGGTTAACGTAGAGCTCACCGTTCGGAGGAACCTCACAAGCCGACCCGCCTAGAGCCAGGGTGGATGTAGACCCTGAATAGGTGATGGTCAGCGAGGTCAAGACCGCTGATTCCACGCCCCTGTTCGTGACAAGAATGAAGCTGCCGCTGTCCGCGCTTGAACACGCCGCGTCTAGCGGACCAATCCCTATGTTCCTCGATATTACCATCCCAATCTGCTGGACTTCTGCGGGGTGGACTGTCGAGCCCATGAACCCGAAGACGAAGCCCGCGAGGGCGACCGCGGAAATAAGAGTGATGATCACGAGAAGCATTTCGACCACGATGGTCTCAACGGCCCGCCGCCTGTGGATTGGAGGATTCATCAGACTGGAAACGAAGCCGTTCAACCTCGATTAAATGCGGGGAGTGAGTATTTCTACAGTCTTGGGTCGAAAGCCGAAGAGAACTATACGCCGATCTTCGGTGGTGCCGTGATCGGTACAACCTGCAGCTCGCAGAACCTGTGGCCTTTGGCGATGCATCGCGTCTCCAGGCACCTCACCGGGATGTGCAACACTGCGGACATCGCCCCTGCGACGTGACCTCTCAGGAGATGGCTCCCGGGGGAACCCTTCGGAGCCGTGGCGCACTCGAAACTGTCATCCATCCTCAACCTTGCGGTGCCCAGACCCTGGTCGTAATCCAGGACCTTCAGTCGGCACCAGCCCACCGCGCTGTAAATCTGAAGGGCGTAGTTCAGGCTCTTTGCGTCCTTTACCTTCAGAGTCTTGAGGAGGTCGTCCCACGTAGGGTTTCCGTGAGCGAAACCGAGCTCGTACAGAAAGGGGTCTGCTCCTGACGCGAAGAGCTCGCGGATGACCTTCGACATCTCACCGAAGAAAGCGGTACGAAGCATGAGGACCCTGTCGCCCGTCCCCCATGTGACGGGAAAGTTCACCGTGTCGATTATCGCACCCTCCCTGCCTTCCTTCACCTCGACGCTCACCACGGCCTTCGAGTCGGCCAAGGCCGCCTTCAGTCTACGAGGGGTGAGGGTCGGAGACCTCAATTCGGCGAAGAAACTCAGGAAGCCTCCCTTTGCCCCCTCTGAGTCGCTGAAGGAGCCCTCGAGAAGGTTTAGGCCGACCTTGGCGAGGCGATCGGTCACTTCTGCTATCGCACCAGGGACGTTCTTCATTCCAACCGTTATCTGTACAAGCTTGTACTTTCTAGCGCGATGGTATACCATCACGTCCTTCCGCGGCACGCGCAGATATCCGTGAGCCGAGTATAAAGTCCCTCTCCCAAGACGGACGAGTCCTCGTGTCGAGTCGAGCCTTCGAGATCATCGCGATATAGATTCACCCTCTACAAAAATTCCAGAAAACCTCCTTCTCGACCTCCTGAAGGCAGCAAGAAACGAGATGTATTCCCGCCGGCGATGTACTCTCATGAACCCCAACGAAAACAGCGAGCCGGAGTCGAAGTTCGCATACACTGCGATCTTCGTGGATCGAGACACACTGAAGCTCAGATAATCAGTTCATAGCGTTCTAAACAAGTTGAGAGATGTCTCACTGGACCGACTCTGAATGTTCTCCAGAGCAGTGCGTGTTGGTTCTGTCCCTATCCAGCGCGAGAGTTCTCTAGCCCTCGGTTGAGGAGGGCGGCGATAACGCTGGAGGCTGGGACTCGGGAGGTGGAGTAGCGGGTTGAGCCTCAGGAGTCTGTACGATCTTCTTCTTGGGAGGGAAGAGCTTGTCCTTCAGACCGAAGACTAGGAACAGAACAGCGACGATAAGAACGGTGGCTATCGTGACGAGTATCAACTCCGCATAGCTGAGCGCGACCTTGGTCTGAAGGCTACTCTGGACCGCGGCGTCGCCGGCTACAGATGATGTCTGGCCCAGGTTCGATATGGTACCCGTGTAGGTTCCGAGCGGTATCTGTCCCAGGTTAATCTCCCCCGAACCACTCGACACGACGTGAACGACCGTGGAGTTTGCGAGCTTCAGAGTGGCACTCGCGCCAGCCACCGGGAGACCGAAGAAGTCCGTGACGTAGATTGAGGCGTAGTAGACCTGTGTGGAAATGTGAATCGTTGTCGCTCCGGTCACAGTGTAAGTCTGTGACGACCCGGGTTTGACGTTGGCCGCCTCCCATGCGACCTCGTAAAGCTCGAAGGATGTTCCGTTGTCTAACCATATCGACCCGCCGTTTACCCGAACCGTCTGACCAGAGAAAGAAAGCTGAATCGAGGGGGGCACTGGTAGAGACTGTCCCTCGGCTCCGACGACCTGGAACCTGATCAGGTACTGGGTCACCGAATAGAAGACTAGCGAGTGCGGGGATGACATGTTGATTGGGGACGTGGACACCTCAGGATTGGAGCCGAGCGACATGTTAGCACCTCCATCTAAGCTCCAATCCACGACCCTCTGTCTAGAGTCGCCAGTGTTTGCGTAGGTTGAGTTCGTGCTCACCGTCACCGAGGTCCCGGAATCGAACCAAGTGCCCTGGCTGGGAATGGGTGGCTTGGGCGAAAACGAGACCCCGTTCCCTCCGGAGACCGTCAGCAGGTACTGTGTCGCGACGACGGCAATGACCGACTGAGGCGCGCTGATCGAGGTGATGTTCGCAACCATGACCTGTCCAGACTCAGCAACATCAGTCGGAGGAGCCCCGTCGAAGGAATAGGAGGAGAGGCGATAACCCGTCGCAGACGACCTCCCCCAAACTCCGTTCAGAACGACCGTCACAGTGCTCCCTGAATCGTACCAGTAGTTGTCGCCTGATATCGTCGGACTTGTAATCGAGTAGAGGGCGCTGACAGCCCCGGGACTCAACATCACCTGAAACTGCGAGGTCACCACGGCGGAGATGGTGAGGGGAGCCGAGATCGGGGTCCCGTTCAAGACGGTGACGTTCCCTGACGAAAGCAGCTCCACCGGGATTCCACTACCCACCTGGTAACTTGCGAGCCTGTATCCTGACCCGTCCGACCTCCCGAACACCCCAGAGAGGGCGAGGCTCACCTGTGTCCCTGCGTCATACCAGTAGTCGTCACCGGGAATGGGTGGGGAGGTGACAGAACTCACCGCTCTAGAAGCGCCAGAGCTCAGGGAGAGCTGGAACTGGGTGACGGAGTCAAAGTTGACCGTGTGATAGGTCGACATGAGAATCGACGGGGTCGTGACCGAGCCCACGGTGGCCACCGTGGTGTTGGGCCCACCGTCTAAGTTCCATGAAGCCACTCTCTCGCCAGAGCCGTCCGACCTACCCCATACGCCCTCCGAAGAGACAGTTGTCGAGGTTCCGGCGTCGTACCAGGAATCCAGGGTCTGCGACTGTGTGCCGAAGAAGATCCCGTTCCCTCCGTTAACCTTGAGGAGGTACTGCGTGACAGACAGGAATGCTATCGACTGCGGGTCGTCCATCTTCACCGAAGGCGACGTGAAGGTCCCTGTGTCCCTCCTTGTCAACAGATGAGATGTTCCATCTATCTCGTAGCCGGTCAATGCAGATCTCGACTCGCCCACAACGACGTTCCAGACCCAGTCTGAGGTTGCTGTGACGGTGGTTCCACTGTCGTACCAGTTCGAGTCCCCGGAAATCGTCGGGCCCGGGCTCAGGATTACTCCGCTCCCTCCCGTGACGGTAAGGAAGTACTGGGTCACGCTGGTGGTGCCTATCGTCACGGGTGACGACATCGCATGCGACGTCAGTACCACTACCGACCCTAGGGTTTCGACGGGAGTCGACGTCCCGCCGTCCAATTCGAATGTTGCGAGCCTCAGGCCGGTCCCGTTCGCGCGGCCGTAGACCCCGTCCAGCGACAGACTGACCGAGGTTCCGTTGTCGTACCAGTAGTCGTCGCCGGGGATCGTGGGGGAGGTCACAGAGTCCACGCCCGGACCTCCGTTCAATGTCATCTCGTACTGGCCTTTCGACGAGGTGTAAAAGTCGTGGGGCTCGCTCATCGTGAAAGAGACGGTGAAGTTCCCCGTCGTGAGAACGTCGGTCGGCGCGCCGTTGTCGGTCCAGTAGTTGACCGTCCTCGAACCGACTCCCGAGCTCCGGTCGTATACACCTGCGCCGGTGTAGTTCACCTTGGTCCCTGCGTCGTACCAGTAGTTGTCTCCGGCGATCGGAGGGCTCGAGATGGCAAGAAGAGCCGAGGTGGCGGGGGTGTTCAGAGTGAGGCTGAACTGGGTGACGATGTTGAACGCGACAGTGAACGGCTGGTCCATGGTAAGCGGCACGGAGACTTCGCCGCTCGTGGCGACGATGGTCTTGGCTCCGTTGACCGTGTAACTCGAGACTCTCAGCCCGGTTCCTGCTGACCTGGAGTAGGCACCCTCTGACGTGGCGGTCCCTGTAGCCCCGCTGTTGTACCAGCCCTGCCCGTCAGGAGCCCCGGACCCGCCTGTCACTGTCAGGTAGTACTGTGTCTGAAAGCTGGCGACGTAGGTCGTAGAAGATGCTGGGGCAGTGACCATGTGAGAGATCGCTCCGCCGTCGCTCCATGAAGTCCATACGTACTGGACGCCGGTGGCACCGGCGACTGTGGAAACTGCGGCCAGCGTGTGATCGCTGCCGACTGTCCACTGGAACGTCTGGGCAGTCGTGTACGTGACGCCATCTACACTGAAGGAGTTCGGTATGTTGGAGGGCGATGTCTCCACGATGACCGTCACGGTCGCTGCGCGGGCTGGTGGAGCTGAGACGGATACTGCTGCTACCAACAGCGCGGCTACGACGAAGAGCAAGAAGGTTGCCTTTCGCAAACTCCTGAACCTGGGTATGAAACGGTGAAACCGCTTATTTAACCGCGAAAGTAAATTCTGCAGAAAAATTTTGTCGAACTTCAGACGTTGGGCAGACGCGAAGATTTCTCCACGCCTGTGGGTCGGAGTCTGAATTACCGGGTCGCTCGCTCTCAACGCGCACATCCCCTAGGTCTAAGGAGGCAGCGACGTGACCGGGAGAAGCCTCTCCCTGAGCGACCTGGGCTTCAGGAAGCCCTTGTACCAGTCGAATGTCGCCGCGAGGCCCTGCTGGAAGGGCGTGTATTCGAACCTCGGGAAATAGAGGCTGAAGTCGGCCCCGTTCAGTATCATCTCCCTAGAGTAATCGTAAGGGACTTCGCCGAGCTCCTTCGAGTCGTAATCGAGTATACCCGCCACCTTCAGGAAGCTCTTGCGCCAAGTCCCGTATCTCGGTGGTTTCCCTGCGAGCTTGAAGGCGAGCTCTATGAACTGCTGGCCAGTCGTCGGCGTGCCTGAGGAGATCTCCCAAGACCTGCCGTAGGCCTTCGGAGAGCGCCCGATAGACGAGATGGCACGAGCCGCGTCCTCCAGGAAGAGTAGGTCTCGAGGAGCGTCCAATCGGGCCACCCAGTAGGCCTTTTTGTCCGAGAGGATAGCGTCGAATATCTCGTCGTAGAGGGTGCTCCTAGCCCCGGGGCCATACAGCTCCGGAAGACGCGCGACCGCCCCTCTGATGTATCCCTCCCTGTGCGCACTGAGGACGTCGTCTCCAAAATTGTTCACATACGGCTGAGAGTCGTAGACCATGTCGGCGAAGACGAACCCGGTACGATTCTGGATTGCGTAGCCGAGCAGGTTTCCCATGATGACGTGCGCTGTGGACCTCCACTTCTGGCTCCTGAACACCACGCAGTGATAGATGGTGTCTGTTCCGGCGCAGGCTCTTGCAACGTCGTCAGGGTCGAGAGGGTTTCCCTTCGCTATCTCGACCGAGGCAGGGAGGTATCCCGCAGCCGCGTCCGGGTTCTTGACCACGGCCCTCACCTTCTCTCCTGCGTCCGCTAGGCATCGGACCACCGAGGCGCCCAGGGGAGATCCAGCACCAAACACCACTAGCTTCTCCGTCGCCCCCAATCACCATCCGGGTGACCGTGGGGACCTGCGTCCGCTGGCGTCCTTCGCGAACGACTTGACCCTCATGCACAAAATGAAGCCTGGAGAGCTATTAATCGTCTAGGGAGCCTCAATCTCGATTGGTAAGTCTGGAAGGAGGATGACCGAGCCGGACTAGTGTTCCATCTCGGTGGTCTCGACGTCGAACTGGCAGACTGGGTCTCCCCTGCACTCGCACTTCGACTCGGTTATGGCGTGTTCCTCGTCCGCGAGTTCGTCAAGCAGCCCGTGGAGCACACCTGTGAAGAAGGTACAGCCCAGGGATGGGTCGCCCTTCATGGAGGAGCAGAAGACACAGCCGTTCAGTCCGAGGCTGGACGAAGTACCTAGGGGGTCCCCCGTGAGCACGGTCAGCTTACCCCAGCCATTAGTCGCGACGTACAGCCCGAAAGCGCCAATCTTGTCCGAGGCCCTCCCCAGACTCGAAGCGAGGTCTGCACCGTAGCTGTACCCCATACGCTCCAAGATGATCCCGGATTCGGTCGGGAACGTGTCCGCGAGCTCCTTCTTGATGGAGGCCCATCCGGACGCCGACATGACGAAGATGCGAGAGCCCGTCTTCGCGTCCTTCATGGTACCGGTTTCTCCGTTGGCCAAGTAACTACCATCACCTTGACCCGTGCTCAAAGTCCGAATCCGCTCGCCCAAGAGCGGGATAAAAGCGCTTTCTTCGGACTACAAGCTACGCGAAGAGTCTCAGAATTGACTCGGTTTGCCGAGTCCTACGGTTCGCTCTGTTTCTTGGTGAACCCTATCGAGATTTGCCTTCGATCCCAGTAGACCCCGCTGAGGTTGACCCTCCCGGACTGGGTCGGCACAAATCGCGATTTTCTAGGAACGTATCGCATTTCGCGGGTGTAATCGTGAGGACAGAGTATGATTTGATGAGTGTGGAACCTCAGCGCAAGTGGTCAAATTTCCCGTACCCATGACAATCAGGGACATTTCCGCTCTTTTTGTCGTTTTGGATAATATGAAGAGGATTAAGGTAAAATAATCCACGAAATCAAGCATAACCGTTGGGCAAGGACAAGCAGGGCGAGACCCCCCTGAACTTCGATCCAGAAGGCGGCGTGATAAACGACAAGACGATGGGGGCGCGCGTTCTGGTCTTGGGCTCCGTAGGCTGGGCGAGCATAGAGAACGAACTCGACAGCACCTTCATGACAGGAGGGTCTGTGATACTGCAGAGAATGGGTTACAGCTATGGGCGTTTCTTGGGTAGGCTCACGAAGGCGATGGCACTGAAGTCGAACAAGAAGGTCACACCGGAGACTTCGTGGGACACGCTGCTGAAGGCGTCAAAAGACGAGGGATGGGGTAGGTTGAGCCTCAACTCGGGGGACTTCACGTTGGGTGTAGTCCGTTTGATCCTGAAGGACTGCGTCTTCTGCCTGCACGACAAGCAGGGGACCATGCCCAGGTGCCATTTCGTTACGGGAGTGGCTGGAGGAGTAGCTGACGAGATCACTGGATTCAACCATCGCGTAACTGAGGGGAGATGCGTGGCAAAGGGGGACACGCTCTGCGAGATTATACTCGAACGAGTCAGCCAGCCTGAGACGCCTCCGCGCTAGTCCGGGCTTCTATCTCTCAGGAAGTAGACCCCTTTCGATTCTGTCGTAGGAGTCCAGTATCGCCGCTCCCTTGTCCGTTAGGGTGTACAGCCTTCTGCTGCCGTACCTCTGGACCGAGACGAGGCCCGCGTCTTTGAACGCGGTCAGCTGCGACTTCAAAAGAGCCCAGGAGAGATTGGCCTTGTACATGATCTGCGTCGGCTTGCCGCTCCCTTCGGCCACGACCCTCAGGATGTCCATGCGGATCTGAAGGAGGGACCTTCTCGGCTCTGCGCCCTTTGGTCGGGCTCCGTTGTTCTCGGAGACCACCTGCGTCTGACTTTCCATACTAGGTGCGAATGTCGTAGTTGCCCTAATAGGCTTAGCCGAGTGTAAATCCAGATTTTGGGTATTCTGCGGCTACCCGAGCGGAGCTCCTTCTTCCCTATTCCCGAGACTCTGCTGCGATGAGCTTCATCTCCACCAAAAAGGCCCAAGTATGAACGGGCGGTCTCAGACTCTCGAACGAAGTTGAAGACTACGACGCAGGTCCAGAAGCTCGTGACGGGCTTCAGGTGCGAGGAGCTGGGGTGCTACGAAATGGCGTTCTGGTACGTCACGGCGGGTCAATCTTCGTTCCACTGGTGCTCAAAGCACACTAACAAGCGCATGAAGGACTCGCAGTTCTGGGAATCGAGGATCCCACCGGCCACGAACTTCGAGGTCACCGCCTGAAACGCGGCGCTCCCCGAGTATCGGCAAACTGGATTTTGTGTCCATAACGCATTATAAGCTGAGACAGCACAATATTCGACGATGTCTGACCAAGACCTCAAAGACAAACCTGACCTTCAGACGGAAGGATTCGTTGACCAGCTGCGACAGATTCAGGGTGAATATCTCCAGTTGACCGACCTCTACGGCCGCGAACGGGATTACAGTCAGAAGCTCGCCGAACTTATGCGGGCGCTGCAGTTCGAGGTTGATGCCACGATCCCTCTGAGTCCCACAGCGATCGCGTCTTCATTTTCGAGCCCAACTGCAGCGTTTCTAGTCTCCGACTCCGTTGTGGTCGCCATCGACCAGGACGGGTCCACCGTCTCGAAGCCTCTGTACAGGCTCTCGCCGGAGACGATAATCTCCGTTGTCCAAGACTGCACTCCACAGCTGAAGAAGCTGATCTCGGAGAAGAGGAAGAAGACTGCCCGACGCGTGAGCTCTCTAGAGAAGGTGGTCCACGAGCTGAAGAAGGCTCAGGCGACATTCAAGCAGTCGAGGACGGACGTAGAGCAGGACGAGCAGGAGGAAGAGATCGAGGAGGAAGAGGAGATGGAGCCAGAGCAGGCCCCTCAGCCGATTCAGAGAGAGGTCAAGACACCGGTTCCAATGAAGAGAAGGATCCAGAGCGACGAAGACGACATCGACAACTTCAGCTTCAGCGGGAACTTCGAAGAGCGGCGCCAGACTCAGTCTGAACGAGTGACCGCCTCGCAGTAGACGCAAGTCCCCAAAAGAGGTATATCCGACGAGGCAGCTCCACTGAGACATGCTCGACGGACTAAGGCAGCGCATGTCGGAGCGATATCAGGAGGTCCGAGAGAGAGACAGGAAGTGGGTCTTGCAGTTGAGGGTCCAGAGGCTCGACAAGTACCTCTTTTTGCTCGTCACCGGCTTCATAATACTGAACTTCGTCGACGTTCTCTCCACCCTCGCGGCGCTAGCAACGGGTCCGCCCTTCTACGAGATCAATCCCATAGCCTCTGGTCTCTTTCGGGGCGGGTTCAACGGCTTCCTGCTCGCGCTCTTCCTGAAGTACCTCCCTCTCGCTCCTATTCTCTTCGTCGTCTTCCTCCACGACTCCACCAAGAGGCCTGTTGAAGTGAGGACCCTGAAGTTCGGAGTACTTGCGATGCTCTGCGCGGCCGACGTCTTCTACCTCGCCGTAGTCATCAACAACCTGCACAACCTGATCGTCGGCTCAGTCATTTAGCCGTCTTTTGCCGAAACGCAGACTTTCGCCACTCCCTCGCGGGCGCGCGAACCGATAAAGGATTAATACGAAGCGCGACTCTGCACACGTGATGATTCCTGAGATCAACTTCTCGACCGAGACGGCAGTCTTGAAGTTCTACTCTCTCGCAGACCTCAGGCGCTATCTCAAACGCCTCCTGGAGTCCTACGAGAGGGAGATGGACAAGCTCGCGAACGTGATGGGAAACATGATGAGGGACGAGAAGATCGACGCGGAGAACCCGAGCACCAAGGGATGGGCGAAGGCGGGGAACGTCTTCGTCAACAAGCAGGAGCCCGAGAAGGGCACGCTCGACGTTCTCTTCCACCTTACGCACGAAATAAGGCCGAAGATCAAGCACGTCGAGGAGACGCTCACGAGCGCGGACCAGTTCGACTCGCTGGAGATCTCGGAGAACTCCACGTTTCTGCTCTACGTCCGGGACGGGGTGCCGGAGCGAATC
>Ga0187783_10000760_pt1 | contig 23691 bp, 23 predicted proteins | sample 1015_SJ02_MP02_2_FD_132471 | JGI IMG/M metagenome (GOLD analysis project Ga0187783, IMG submission 132471) | Tropical peat soil microbial communities from peatlands in Department of Meta, Colombia - 1015_SJ02_MP02_20_MG | ecosystem: Environmental > Terrestrial > Soil > Wetlands > Peat | place...
CGACAACCTGCCCAATGATCCGCGCGTACACGAACAGCGCGGCTCAAAGAAGATCTTTTTCAAGAACTACATGGACGCCCGCGTCGAATACATCATCCTCCCGATCGCCAAACGTCTGCTGCGCCCCGATCAGTCATCTCTGGCCTCCGCGGAAGGCTACCTGGCGACCACGATCATGCACGAGATTTCGCACGGCCTTGGCCCGGCATTCGCCCGCGTCGGTGGTCAGAAGAAAGACACTCGTGAAGCGATCGGCCCCGCCTACTCGGGTCTCGAAGAGGCCAAGGCTGATATCGTCGGTCTGTTCGGGCTCAAGTGGCTGGTCGAGCATGGAGTCGTGCCGCGCGAGAAGCTCGATCCGTACTACATCTCTTACATAGCCGGAATCTTCCGAACCGTGCGCTTCGGCGTGGGCGAGGCGCATGGGCGGGCCGAGATGATGGAGTTCAATTACCTGTTGGCGCGCGGGGTCGTCCTGCATGACGCCTCTACGGGCCTGTACAGCGTCGATCTGCCGAAGATGCCGGCCGCGATCGCGGCTCTGGCCAGGGAATTGCTCGAACAGGAGGCGACCGGCGATCGCGTTCGGACTGAAGCTTGGTTCAAAAAGTACGGCACCATGCCTGCCGAGCTGGAAACCGCATTGCAGGCGGCGGCGGACGTCCCTGTCGACATCGACCCGGTGCAGGATTTTCCGGAAGACTAGGCCAAGTCAGCGAGCGACGACGCGCTGGAGGTCGCGACGGAGCGCCTCGCGCACGATGATACTTTCACGACCGCGCCATCACCGTCACGCGTTGTGGCAGGATCTGCAGAAGGTCGGCGTCGAAGAGAAGATCTGGCTGGTTACCCTTATGCGCTTCGACTTAGGTTTCTTTGATCACGAGACATGCCGTATCGAGAGCGCGGAGAACCCCTTCGCCGCGAAAGTGTTACCTATGTGCCCGGAATAGTTCGTTACCTATGTGATCGGAACGAACCTGAGGGGAATGGTGGCCAGGGACAGAATCGAACTGCCGACACGCGGATTTTCAGTCGGGCCCCGGTGGTTCTAGGGGTTTCTCAATCAATCACTTGCAACGCTTGCCAACCCCGAGCCCAGCCTCAGCATGGCACATTCCTGGCACACCTAATCCGAGCTCGACACATTTTCGGCACAGCTCAGTTTTCTACGCGCCGGTCATAGGCTTCAGGGCCTCTTGGCAACAACCTTGCCGTTCTCCCACACGTAGATCGGCGTGCCGTGAGCGCGGGCCACTTTACGTGCCGCACGAGCGGCGAGCCGCAATCCGCGACCGACGCCGCTGGCAAAACTCCTAGGCTTCTTTGGGCGAGCCGACTTTGTCATGGCCATCGTTCCAAGAGTTTGGGTAACTCGCCTGAATTGTCGTACACGGCCCACTCATCCGCCAGCGGCCGATATATCTCGATGAAATGCTTCCACCCGCGCTCGAGTCTCCTAATCACATCGGCACGAGGAACGTCGTGTCCGCCCTGGCGCACCCGAGCCGCGATGCGGCGCAGCGCCAACCGGGGAGACTTCAGCCTAAGGTATGCGATCTCGATCCGATACCCCTGCTTCTTCCATCGGGCGATGTGACGCGCGTAGTTCACGCCGCTCAAAGTGGACTCGAAGGCAAAATCGACACGGGCAGCCGCGAGGCGACTGATCTCCTTCAGCAGGAGGCGACCGGCGGTCAGGGCCGCAAGGCGGGGATTAAGGGGCGCCAAACCCTGGGCGATCAGATCGGCGTTTACGAACTGAATGACCCCAGCGACTTTCGGGAGATACTCCCGCGCGAATGTCGTCTTGCCCGCACCATTTGGTCCGGCGATCAAGATGCAGCGAGGCCGCCTCTTCTCCTTTGGCATGCGTAGAGCATACACACCCGTTCGCGCTTCCGTTTACGTGACATTCGGGCGTCCGCCACCGGATAGCCGCGGTGCTCGCCATGGGATACGGCTCATTTGAGCCTGATCACGACCTTGCCCTTTGCGCGACCTGTTTCGACGTAGGCCAGTGCCTCGTTGGTCGACTCGAATGGAAAGACCCGGTCCACCACGGCGCGGATGACCCGAGCGTCCATGAGTCGGGCAATCTCAAGCAACTGCTGTCCGTTGGCTCGCATGAAGAGGAATGAATACTTCAGAGCACGACGGGCGGCGCTTTTCCTGACTCGCGAGCTGATCAGGCGGACAATGGTCCGCACGAACCACGGCGCCCCGACCCCTTTAGCAAATGCGGGATCCGGGGGGCCGGAAATCGAGACGAGCGTTCCACCGGGCTTCAGCACGCGCAGGGATTTCTCAAGGGCCTCGGCACCCTGGCTATGCAGGACCACATCATAGCCCTGAAGGACCCTCTCAAAATCGTCTTTGCGGTAGTCGATGACGATGTCGGCCCCGAGGCTCTTCACCAAATCGAAGTTCGCGCCACTCGTGGTGCTCGCTACCGTGGCGCCGATATACTTGGCCAATTGAATGGCAAAGGTACCGACGCCGCCGGATCCTGCCTGGATGAGGACCTTCTCTCCCTTCTTCAGATTGGCTGTTTCAATCAACGACTGCCATGCCGTCAGGCCGACCAGAGGGATCGATGCCGCTTCTTGCATGGTGAGGTTCTTGGGTTTCAGCGCGACATCGTTTTCATTGACTGCGATGAATTCCGCAAACGTGCCGACATGGTGGTCAGGCGGCCGCGAATAGACTTCGTCGCCTACTTTGAATTGCTGTACTCGCGATCCGACTCGCGCGACGACTCCGGCTAGGTCATGGCCCAACACTAGCGGCATGCGATAAGGCAGGATCAGCTTGAACTCACCGCTCTTGATTTTGGAATCCAGCAGGTTCACGCCGGCGGCGTGAACCTGAACCAGCACATCGTCATCTCGAAGCTTGGGCTCGGGCATCTCCCCAAGCCGCATCGGATCTTTCTTGCTGTATCGATCAATGATGAATGCCTTCATGATGTTTGTTTCCTACCGCGGCCTAAGCCTCGAGCCGCAGGTCCCTTCGAATCCCGGTGTCGATCAAAGCAGCCGGGGCAAATCTTCGAAGCAAGTGCAGTCGGTTCGCGCGCCCGCCCGCGGTGTATCGGAGCTTCGGGCGCGCCGCGGTTGCCGCTTCGAGTACGACGTCGGCCACGATGCCCGGCGGATCCGCTGTGGCCATCACTTCTTTCAGCGTTTTATCCAAGGCTGCTCGAATCTCGCGGTATTCATCGAGCTTCGAGTCGGCCTCGAGAAAGTTCGCGTCGAATTGGGTCTTCGTATATGCGGGCTCGACAACCGAGACTCGGATCCCCCGCGTGCGTAGCTCATGATCAAGCGATTCCGAATAGCCTTCGACCGCATGCTTGGTCGCTGCGTAGAGCGCGCCGTACGGCATTGGAAGAAAACCGAGGACGGAACCGATGTTGATGATGCGGCCGCTTCCTTGGCGTCGCATGTGGGGCACAACGGCGCGCGTCATCCGGACTATCCCGAAGAAGTTCGTGTCGAAAATCGATTGGGCTTGTTCGATGGAGCTCTCTTCCGCTCCAGCGGGGGCAACACCAAAACCGGCGTTGTTCACGAGCAGATCGATGCGGCTTTCCAGACGCATCAATTCGCGCATGGCGGCTTCAACCGAGTCATCGCTCGTCACATCGAGCGAAAGCATCGCAAACGATCGCTGTCCCGCCTGCGCCCCGCGTCTGCTCGTACCGTAGACCTTGTATCCCGCCGCGGCGAGCCGCTCTGCGGTAGCTTTGCCGATGCCTGACGAGGCCCCGGTAACAAGCGCTATCTTGCTGTCCTTCCTTTCGATCTTCATGGGAATTTCCTCTTGGTGAATGCTCAAGAACTCGGTGCCGCCAGAGACGCGTGGGTTCAATGCGATATGATGTTCATCATATTATGGCTCAAGGAAAAGTCAGTACGGATGCCAAGTGAATTCAGTTGCCAGCAGGGATGAGTCGCTTCAGCGACGCCTTCAGCAGCGCGTCGGAAAGCTTTGGGTCGTCCACAGCGCGCGCCAGTAGCAGTGTCCCGACCATCGTCGCCGCGGTCACGAGCGCCTGCTCGTGCGCGCGCGGCTGCCCCCAGTCATGTGACAGCCGGGCAATGCCATCAATCATTTCCTTGATCCGGCGCGTGACGGCGCGCCGCACCTCGGGTGCCTGGCGCGGGGTCTCTGAGCCGAGCGCGGCAACCGCGCAACCCATTTCTAAGTTCTCCACATGATCTTTCGAGAGATACGCGCGCAGCAGCGACTGGAACGCCTGTTCCGGGGGTGCCGACGCGGCTATGCGCGCCGACACGGCAGCGGTTTCGGCGCCGGCACGGTCGGCCGCCTCGGCGAGCATCGCCTCGCGCGAGGCGAAGTGCGCGTAGAAGCCGCCGTGTGTCAGCCCCGCCTCCTTCATGATGTCGGCAACGCCGGTACCTCCGTAGCCGCTGCGCCGGATGGCGCGCGCGGCGACCTCGAGGATGCGTTCGTGCGTAACGTCCTTGCGGCTGCGCGCCGTACGCTTGGTAGCTGACCGCTGCATGATGATCATCATATAGTGATTTGGCTGCGAGCGCATCCCCTAGTGTGATTTCTTATGCGGCATCGCAGCACACGAGTCGCGCGTCACGTGACTTCTTAACCCGAGAAGAGGAGCAGCAACCATGGCGACCGTCAGAATGTATCGCGGGCATTGGGTTGCCGACTATTACGATGCCAATCAGCGGCGACGAATCGAGCGGCCCGAAGGACACTTTAAGAAAGCGCGGGAAGAATTACGGGCCGCTCAAATACTGCTGGCAGATCGCGCAGCCGAAGTCGCGGATGGGCTGGTACACGAGGGCTGCGGAACGTTCGAGGATGCAGCCACTCGATGGCTCAAAAGCAAGGTCAGACTTCGACCCTCCACGCGACGCAGCTACGAGCACCTCCTGGTCTGCTACCTCATCCCCTATTTCGGTGACCGCAAGCTCCGCCTGATCCAGGTGACCGACATTGAACGCTACCGAGTCGAGCTCAGCCAGGGCATTCCCGACTCGATCAGGCAGGCGTTCGTCGCTCGTCTGCTGAAGGCAAAACCCGGTTTCGCGGAGACTCGCGCGAAGCAACGTGCGAACCGGCGCAAACTGGGAAGACGCTCGATCAACAAGGCGCTCACGGTTCTCAGCATGGTTTGCAACTACGCGGTGCGAAATCAATGGTTGATGCGCAATCCCGCCAAGTACGTGGCCCAGGCACGCGATGAGCGGCCACTTGAACAGCGGCCTTTGGACCTGAATGTTCTGACACCTAAAGAAGTCGCCGCGTTACGCGACGCAGCAAGACCCGCCAGTCATCGCGGCGGTGAGCTCATCACCAACAACTATCGCTTGCTGATCTCGTTCGCCCTGTTCACGGGCTGCCGGGTCGGTGAGATCTTGGGTGCCGCCTGGAGCCACATCGACTGGGAGAGCGGCCAGTTCCACGTTCGCCGTACTTTCAGAGAAGGTCGATTTCAAGAACCCAAGACGCGTACCTCTTATCGACGCCTCTCCCTCCCGACCTTCCTCTTGAAGGAGCTGAGAGTGTGGCGCCTGGCGTGCCCCAAGAGTCCGTACGATCTCATCTTCCCGAATCTCGACGGGCAGCCGATGAGCCACTCGAACCTGATGACGCGTGGCTTTCACCCGGCGCTTAAGCGCGCGGGCATCAGAAGAATTCGTTTCCACGATCTGAGGCACACGTTTGCGAGCCTGATGATCAGCAACGGTGAGGACATCGTCCGCGTGTCGAGGCTCATGGGCCACGCCACCGCGTCTTTCACGCTGAATGTCTACAGCCACATGCTGCCGCGCGAGCACGATGCGAGCGGCGACCGGCTCGCGTCCTTGGTTTTTGGAAACAAAATGGAAACTGTTGCGAATCTGCCAACACGACTCGAGCGGCCGAGCGCAGAAAACCTGAGTGAATCGGCGTAGTTAAAATGGTGGCCAGGGGCGGAATCGAACCACCGACACGCGGATTTTCAGTCCGCTGCTCTACCAACTGAGCTACCTGGCCGCCGAGGGTTGAAGGCCGCGTATTAGACCGACCCGTGGCAAGGGCGTCAAGCAATCGCCGCCCTAGGATCTTGATTCTCAAGGCTTCACGACGCTAGCGGCCCGATTCGCCCGCACGGCCGCATGACGGTGCGCGCACTTCGCCGAGGCTCGTCTCACCCCTGCGAGAGAGCTCCTTGCCCACCCGCGGTACACCTCCGTCGCTCTCCTGCCGATCCATTTTCCGATCGCACCGCACACCCGACTATTGGCTCTCGGCGCGGCCTCCCGGAGGGCGCTGCCGCAGGACTTGGCACAAAGCTCTCGGGGAGGATCCCATGCGTCACTCTTATCTATTACCCGCCGCCGCTGCAGCCGCATTCTTGTTGAGCGCCTGTGAGCGCGACGAGGCGGCAGAGTCCCGAGCGGCGCCGCCGGCGCCGCAGGTGACCGTCGCGGCCGCGATCTCGCGCAAGGTCACAGATTCGGGCGAGTTCACTGGCCGCTTCGAGGCGGTGGAGCGGGTCGAGCTGCGCCCGCGAGTGTCCGGATATATCTCCTCGGTCAATTTCAAGGACGGCAGCGAAGTACACAAGGGTGATGTGCTGTTCGTCATCGATCCGCGGCCGTACGCCGCCGAGCGCGACAAGGCTCGGGCGCAGCTGGCCCAGGCTCGCTCGCAGTTGACACTCGCGCGCTCCGAGCGCGACCGCGCCACCAAGCTGCTGGCGCAACACGCGATCTCGCAGGAAGAGTTCGATACCCGTACTTCGGGGCTCGAGCAGGGGCAGGCCAGCGTCGAGGCCGCGCAGGCCGCACTCGACGCCGCCGCGCTCAATCTCGACTTCACGCGGGTCACGGCCCCGATCTCGGGGCGCATCAGCCGCGCGCTGGTGACCAGCGGCAACTTCGTGACCAACGGTCAGACCCCGCTCACGACCCTGGTATCCCTCGATCCCATCTATGTGAGCTTCGACGGTGACGAGCAGGAGTATCTCAGGTACATCGAGGTCGCGCGCCAAGTCACGGCCAACCCGCAGCAGGCACGCAACCCGGTGCAGGTGGGACTCGCGAACGAGAGCGGCTTTCCGCATGAGGGCGTCATGGTGTTCGTCGACAACGCCCTCGATCCGATGACGGGCACCATTCGCAGCCGCGCGCTGCTCGACAACCACTCCCGCCAATTCACGCCGGGGCTGTTCGCCCGCGTCAGGCTCCTCGGCAACGCGCAGCACGATGCGGTGCTCGTCAACGACAGCGCGATCGGCACCGATCAGACCGTGCGCTACGTGCTGGTGCTCGGCAAGGACAACCGGGTGGAGTACCGACCGGTGCAGCTGGGACAGGTCGTCGATGGGCTGCGCGTGGTGCAGTCCGGTCTCACCGCCGGCGAAGTGATCGTGGTCAACGGCCTGCAGCGCGTGCGCCCGGGTGCCCAGGTCGCGCCGCAGCGGGTCGCTATGGGAGAAAGCCACGTCAATGGCGAGCAGGCGCTGTTTGCCGGCAACACGCGGCCGCACGCGGCCGGGGGAACGGGCCAGTGAAGCTCTCGGACTTCTTTATCGACCGTCCGATCTTCGCCGGCGTCATCTCGGCGTTCATCACCATCGCGGGACTGCTGGCGCTCTTCAAGCTGCCGATCAGCGAGTATCCGGAGGTCGTGCCGCCTCAGGTCGTAGTGCACGCTTCGTATCCGGGCGCAAATCCCAAGGTCATCGCCGACACGGTGGCGGCCCCTCTCGAGCAGGCGATCGTCGGAGTCGAGGACATGCTCTACATGTCCTCGACCTCCACCATGGATGGCTCGTTGACCCTCACCGTGACCTTCAAGATCGGCGCCGACATCGATCGCGCGCAGGTGCAGGTACAGAACCGCGTGTCGCAAGCGTTGCCGCGACTTCCCGAAGAGGTGCGTGACCTCGGCGTCAACACCGTCAAGGCCTCCTCCAACCTTACTCTGGTCGTCAACCTGACCTCGCCCAGCGGCCGCTACGACTCTCTCTATCTGCGCAATTACGCCGTCTTAAACATCAAAGACGTGCTGGCGCGGCTTCCCGGAATGGGCGACGTGCAGGTGTTCGGCGGCGGCGACTACTCGATGAGGGTCTGGCTCGATCCGCAGAAGCTCGCCGCCCGCAACCTGACGGCCGGCGACGTGGTGAGCGCGATCCGCGAGCAGAACGTGCAGGTGGCCGCGGGACAGCTGGGCGCCCCGCCCTCGCCGAATACCGAATTCCAGATTGCGCTCAATGCCGCCGGTCGGCTCACCGACGAGCAGCAGTTCCGCGACATCATCGTGAAGACCGGCGACGACGGCCAGATCGTGCGCCTCGGCGATATCGCGCGCGTCGAGCTCGGCGCGCAGGCCTACGGCGTGCGCAGCCTCCTCGATAACAAGCCCTCGCTCGCGATCCCGGTGTTCCAGTCGCCCGGGGCCAACGCGCTCGAGCTTTCCAGGAGCGTGCGCAAGACCATGGAGGAGCTCAAGAAGAGCTTCCCCGAGGGCATGGACTACGGGATTCTCTATGATCCGACCCAGTTCGTGCAGCAGTCGATCGATGCGGTGTTACACACGCTGCTCGAGGCTGTCGCCCTGGTGGTGCTGGTCGTCATCCTGTTCCTGCAAACCTGGCGCGCCTCGCTCATCCCGCTGATTGCCGTACCGGTATCGGCGATCGGCACTTTCGCGGTGTTGCTGGCGTTCGGCTTCTCGATCAACACGCTGTCGCTGTTCGGCCTGGTGCTCGCCATCGGCATCGTGGTCGACGATGCCATCGTGGTAGTGGAGAACGTCGAGCGCCACATCGCCGCGGGGCTCTCCCCCCGTGAAGCCACCAAGGTGGCGATGCACGAGGTCAGCCGCCCGATCATCGCCATCACGCTGGTGCTGTGCGCGGTATTCGTGCCGGTGGCGTTCGTCAGCGGCCTGACGGGCGAGTTCTACCGACAGTTTGCCCTCACCATCGCGATCTCGACGGTGATCTCGGCGTTCAACTCCCTCACCCTCTCCCCGGCGCTGGCCGCGGTGCTGCTGCGGCCACACGATGCGCGGCCGGACGCGCTGACGCGGGCAATGAACGCCGTCTTCGGCCGCTTCTTCCGCCGCTTCAACCGCGGCTTCGCCCGCTCGGGCGAGGGCTATGCGCGCACGCTCACCCTCACCATGCGGCACGGCGCGATCGCGCTCGCCATCTACTTCGGTCTCATCGGGCTCACCTGGCTCGGGTTCAACGTCGTGCCGGGCGGCTTCATTCCGGCGATGGACAAGCAGTATCTGGTGGCGGTGGCGCAGTTGCCTCCGGCCGCATCCCTCGATCGCACCGAAGCAGTCACGCGACGCATCGCCGAGATTGCCCTGAGGCAGCCGGGCGTGGCCCACGCGGTGGAGTTCTCCGGGATGTCGGTGAACGGCTTCACCCAGAGCTCGAGCGCCGCGCTCATCTTCTTCCCGCTCGATGACTTCTCGCGCCGCAGCTCGGCTGCACTCTCGGGGCCTGCCATCGCGGCGGCGCTCAACCAGAAGATGGCCGGGATCCAGGACGCCTTCGTGATGGTAGTGACGCCGCCACCGGTGATCGGGCTCGGTACGCTCGGCGGCTTCAAGCTCGAGGTCGAGGACCGCGCCGACGCAGGTCCCCAGGCCCTGTTTGCCGCGCTGTCGGAGGCGCTCGGCAAGGCCAACCGCAACCCGGCCCTGGGCGGCGCATTCAGCACTTATCAGATCAACGTCCCGCAGCTCGACATCAACGTCGACCGCGTCAAGGCGAAGCGTGAGAACGTGAAGCTCTTCGACGTGTTCGAGACGCTGCAGGTGTACCTCGGATCACTCTACGTCAACGACTTCAATCGCTTCGGCCGCACCTATCAGGTGGTGGCGCAGGCGGATGCGCCCTTCCGCGCGCAGCTCGACGATGTCATGCCGTTGAAGACCCGCAATGCCAGCGGCGAGATGGTGCCGCTCGGCTCGGTGATCAACGTCTCGCACTCCTTCGGCCCGGACGTCGTGCAGCGTTACAACGCCTACACCGCCGCGGATATCAACGGCGGTCCGGCACCCGGCTACAGCTCCGGGCAGGCGCAGGCGGCCATGGCGAAGATTCTCGATGAGACGCTGCCGCGCGGCATGTCGTACGAGTGGACCGATCTCGCCTATCAGCAGCTGATCGCAGGCAACACGGGAATGCTGGTGTTCCCGCTGTGCGTGATATTCGTCTTCCTGGTGCTGGCGGCGCAATACGAGAGCCTGGCGTTGCCGCTCGCCATCGTGCTCATCGTGCCGATGTGCCTGCTGCCCGCCATCAGTGGCGTGCTGCTCTCCCATGGCGACAACAATATCTTCATGCAGATCGGGCTGTTGGTACTGGTCGGCCTCGCCTGCAAGAACGCGATCCTGATCGTCGAGTTCGCCAAGCACCTGCAGGAGGACCGCGGTCGCGATGCGAGGGAAGCGGTGCTCGAGGCTGCACAACTGCGATTGCGTCCGATTCTCATGACCTCGATGGCCTTCATCATGGGAGTCGTGCCGCTGATCCTGGCTGCGGGCGCCGGCGCCGAAGTGCGCCATGCGCTCGGGGTCACGGTATTCGCCGGGATGCTGGGGGTCACGTTCTTCGGGCTGCTGCTCACCCCGGTGTTCTATGTGCTAGTGCGGCGGGCCTCGGGACGGCGGACTGCGCCCGCGACCGAAGTCGCGCTCCCCGCCCCGGAGTCGGCACATGACTGACCGCAACCGCAGCTTCGGTGTCGCACTCGCTACGACCGTGGTGCTGATCGTCGTGGCCGCGCTGGCTGCAGCGCTGGTCGGCTGCTCCGTCGGACCCAACTATGTCAGGCCGGTCACTCCGGTCGCGCCGCAGTTCGCCGGCACAACGCAGGGACCCTACTCGGGCGGCGACACCCAGGCGCGGTTCTGGACGCAGTTCGGCGATGCCACGCTCGAGCAGCTCGTCGACGAGGCACTGGTGGCGAACCACGACCTGCGCATTGCGCTCGGTCGCCTGGTCGAGGCGCGCGCCGAGCGGCGCGCGGCGAAGCTCGACCTGCTGCCGACCGTGACCGCCGCCGGCGGCTTCACCGACGAGCGGCTGTCGGCGGCGGAGAGCCTCGTCGGGCAACCGCTCGATGCGCGCTACTACGACGCCGGGTTCGACGCCTTCTGGGAGCTCGATCTCTTCGGTCGTGTTCGCCGCAACGTCGAGGCACAGAGCGCGCAGGTTCAGGGCGCGGAGGCGAGTCTGCGCGACGCTCAGGTGTCGGTCACGGCGGAAGTGGCCCGCACGTACTTCGAGCTGCGCGGCGAGCAGACGCAGCTCGCCGTCGCGCGGCGCAACGTGGACAATCAGCGTGAAACCCTCGAGCTCACGCAGGCGCGGCTCGATGCGGGACGCGCCACCGAGTTCGACACCTCGCGCGCGCAGTCGCAGTTGTCGACGACCCTCGCGACCATCGGCCCGCTTGAGGCCGCGGTCGCACGCTCGATCCATCGCCTGGCCGTGCTCACCGGGCGCCAGCCCCATGCGCTCGATCAGCTGCTGCAGCCGCCGCGCGAGCTTCCCGATCTGCCGCAGATCGCGACGGTGGGTGACCCGGCCGGGCTGCTGCGCCGCCGGCCGGACATCCGCGTCGCCGAGCGTCAGCTCGCCGCCTCGACTGCGTTGGTCGGGGTCGCGATCGGCGATCTCTTTCCCAAAGTGACCTTCACCGGCAGTTTCAGTTACTCGGCGGCCGCCGGCAGCCCGCTCGGTGGAGGTTCTACGCGCGGCTACGTCGTCGGGCCCGCGATCTCCTGGGCGGCCTTCGATCTCGGGCGCGTCAAGGCGCAGGTCGAGGGCAGCCGCGCCCGCGCCGACATCGCACTCGCCGGCTACGAGCAGACGGTGCTGCGCGCGCTCGAAGAGACCGAAGACGCTCTGGTCACGCATGCGCGCAGTCGCGACAGCCTGACTCAGGCATCCGCTGCCGCTGCCGCGAGCCGCACCGCCGCCCGTATCGCGCGCACGCGTTACGAAGGGGGCATGGTGGATTTCCTCGAGGTGCTCGATGCCGAGCGCACCCAGCTCGCCGCCGAAGACCGCCTGGCGCAGTCGCGTACCGATGCGGCCACCAGCCTCATTGCGGTCTACAAGGCGCTCGGCGGGGGCTGGGATCTGGCCCCGCCGCCCCATTATGTACGTCAGGCCGGAGGTTAAGCCTTTGATCCCCAGGCAGCGGCAAACCCGCCGGCACGCTCGCTCGACGCCGACCGCACCCCTCCCCCCGCGGTCGCGGGCATCGCTCCCCCTTAAGATAGAGGCTCCGGCTGACGCCCGCAGCGCGCCCGCGCCTCGGGGTAAACTGGCGTTTTCCCTGCCGTGGCAGGTCTTAAGAGCGCCCGCCGACATGAATGCCAACGTCGCCCTGCTCGAGCCTCAAGTCGAAGCCACCCCATGCGCGGAGCAGATCACCCAGATCAACGAGTCGCTGCAGGCGCGCGAGCGGCTGCTGACGGCTACCGCGCGGGCCAGCCGCCTGCTGCTCGAGGCGCCTGACACCCGCACTGCAATCCCGGCCGTCCTCGGACTGCTCGGAGAAGCCGCCCATGTCGACCGTGTCAACCTGTGGCAGACCCGCACCGGTCCGAACGGCGAGCCGCTGCTGTTCATCGTGAGCGAGTGGACGGCCGAGAGCGTGACGCCCACTCTCGCCGACGGCGAGACTACGGTGCGCGGATGCGACGAGCGCAAGTTTGCCAGCGTGTGCGCCGAGCTGCGCGCCGGGCGCAGCGTCTGCCTGAGCAAGAGCGAGGTCTCCGACGGAGACGGCTACTCTGTGATCGAGGGCATCGGCACGCGCACCAAGGCGCTGGTGCCGATCTTCGTCGCCGGCGATTTCGTCGGCGTGGTCGCTTTCGACAACACCCGCCAGCTGCGCGCCATCGATGCCGCCGAGCTCGCCGCTCTCGAGACCGCGGCCGGCGTCATCGGCGCGGCGCTGCATCGCGAGCGGCTGGTCGATGACGTGCGCCGTGAGCGCGAGCACGCCGCCGAGGAGCGTGTCGCCGAGCTCGCCAAGGCGAATGCGGTCATCCGCGGCAACCTCGAGCGGCTCGCCGGCCAGCCGGACCTGCACAGCTTCATGGGCCAGATGCTGCTCGAGGCGACGCGGCAGTTCGACGCGGTCTCCGGTGCGGTGATCGTGCTCAAGGACTCGCTGCAGGAGTGGCGTATCGTCGCGCACGTGCGCGACGGCGAGCTCGCACAGCCGCCGTACGTGACCAGCGTGCCGGTCGCGGACTCGGTGTTCACCGCACGCTACGGCGAGCTGCGCGCGCCGCTCTACATCAGCGTCGCCGAGCAGATGAGCGAGATCTGGCCCGGGGTGCTCGCCTTCTTGCGCCGCGAGGGTGCCATGGGCACCGTGCTCTACCCGCTGGTGTTCGGCGCACGCAGCGTCGGATTCCTGGTGCTCAGTTTCCAGCGTGACGCGGAGGACGTGCAGCGCAGTGAGCTGCTGGTGGCACTCGCACAGCAGGCGACGCTCGCCGTGCAGCTGACGCGTCTCGCCTACTCGGCCAAGGAGGCCGCAGTGCTCATGGAGCGCACCCGCATCGGCCAGGAGATCCACGACGGCCTGGCGCAGGCCTTTACCGGCATCCTGCTGCAGCTCGGTGCGGTGGAGGAGTTTCCCTCGTGCCGCAAGCGCGGCTCGGAGCTCGCGGTGACGCTGTCGCGCATCCGTGAGCTCGCGCGCGACGGCCTCGCCGAGGCGCGCCGCTCGGTGATGGCGCTGCGGCTCGACCAGACGCGGCGCGCGGGACTCGAGCTCGCGCTGCGCCAGCTCGCCGACCGCTCCACCGTACCCGGTGGCGTCACCTGCACCTTCGATGGCGGCGGGATCGTGACGGGACTGAAGCCGGAGCACGAGCACGAGCTGCTGCGCATCGCGCAGGAGGCGGTCAGCAACGCCGTGCGCCACGCACGGCCGCATAGCGTGCGCATCAGCATGAGCGACGAGCCGGCGCACTGGATCCTGGCGGTGGAGGACGACGGCATCGGCATGGAGCAGGGTCCGGCACAATCGGCGCGGGAAGGCTTCGGCCTCTCGAGCATGCGCCAGCGCGCCGGCGCCATCGGCGGGGAGTGGCAGATCGACAGCGGGCCGGGTCGCGGCACCCGGGTGAGTGTGCGCATGCTGAAGCCGGCGGCCTAGCATGGCGACCGTGGTGAAAGCCCACATCCGCGTGGTGCTCGCCGATGACCACCCGGTGGTGCGCGACGGACTCGCGGCCATGATCAACCAACAATCCGACATGGAGGTCGTGGGCGAGGCGGGCGACGGCGATGAGGCCATCGCGCTCTATGAGCAGCATCGCCCCGACGTCATGGTGCTCGACCTGCGCATGCCCAAGCGCGACGGCGTCGCCGTGGTGCAGCGGGTGCTCGAGATCAATCCCAAGGCTTGCATCCTCGTCATGACCACGTATGACGGCGATGAGGACATCTTCCAGTGCCTGTCGCAGGGCGCCAAGGGCTACCTGCTGAAGGACGCACCCCGCCAGGAGATCCTGTCGGCGATCCGCGCGGTGAGCGAAGACCGCCCCTACACCTCCTCGACGGTGGCCGCCAAGGCACTGCAGCGCATGGCGAAGCCGAGCCTCACTCAGCGCGAGCTCGATGTTCTGCAGCTGGTCGCTCAGGGACGCAGTAACAAGGACATCGCCCGACGCCTGTCGATCACCGAAGGCACCGCCAAGACCCACGTCAAGGCGATTCTCACCAAGCTCGATGCCATCAGCCGCACGGAAGCGGTGGCGGTGGCGCACAAGCGCGGACTGATCCACCTGTAAGCGCGGCGCCGGCGCCGGCGCCCGGCGCCGCGGCCGCTCTAACCGGCGGACGGCGGCTGATAACCCGCCGGCGCCTGCGAGCCTGCGCCGAAGAAGAATTTCTCCATTTCCGATTCGAGGAATCTGCGCGCCTTGGGCTCGATCGGCGTGAGACGGTACTCGTTGATCAGCATCGTCTGGTGCGCGAGCCAACGCCCCCAGGCTTCCTTCGAGACATTCTCGTAGATGCGCCGTCCGAGCTCGCCCGGATACGGCGCCCGCTCGAGGCCCGCCAGTTCGCGCTTCAGTAGGACACACTGCACCATGCGGGTCACGCCGAGACTCCCCATTGATCGCTCGCGCTCGCCGGCGCATCGAACAGCGTCTCGTCCGCCAGCCGCGTAAACAGTGCCGCAATCGGCGCCGGCAGCCCGATACGCGCCGGCGCGCGGATGTTATACCAGAGGCTGGCACCCTCCTCTATGACGGCATCGGCGCCGGCGCAGCGCACCAGCAACGGGGTGATGGCGAGGTCGAAGTGAGTGAACGCGTGCTCGAGCACTGCGAGCGGCTGCGTCGCGCCGGGCTCGCTCAGGCTGTTGCGGATGAACGCGCCGGCGGCGGTGTCGGTGGAGAATTCCGGCAAGCACCACAAGCCCCCCCACACGCCGCTCGCCGGACGCCGCTCGAGCAGCACCTGCCCGGCACTATCGAGCGCCACCACCATGAAGGCGCGGCGCGCCGCGCGCCTCAAGCTGCGCCGCGGCGAGGGCAGCTCGTGCTGCCGCCCGCTGCGGCGCGCGACGCACTCCGCCGCCAGCGGACAGCTCAGACACAGCGGCTTGCGGCGCACGCACACGGTCGCGCCGAGATCCATGAGCGCCTGGGTGTAGTCAGCGACGCGCTCATGGGGCGTGCAGCGCTCGGCCAGCTCCCACAGGCGCTTGCCGCCGTCGCGATCAGCCGGCGAGGTCGCGATGCCGAAATAGCGCGCCAGCACGCGCCGCGCGTTGCCGTCGAGGATCGGCCAACGCTCACCGCGGGCGAGCGCGAGGATCGCACCGGCAGTGGAGCGGCCGATGCCGGGGAGTGCGGCGATCTCGCCGAAGGTCAGCGGCAATTCACCGCCGTGGGCCGCAAGGATGTGTTGCGCGGCGCGGTGCAGGTTACGGGCGCGCGCGTAGTACCCGAGCCCCGACCACAGGTGCAGCACTTCATCGAGCGGTGCCGCCGCCAGTGCCGCCACATCGGGAAAACGCTGCAGAAAGCGCTGGTAGTAGGGGATGACGGTGGCGACCTGCGTCTGCTGCAGCATGATCTCCGACACCCACACGCGATAGGGGGTGCGCTCGCGCTGCCACGGGAGGTCGTGCCGTCCCTCGCGTTCGTGCCAGGCGAGCAGGGCGGGAGCGAGCGCGGCGGTATTCAGCATTGGCGGTCTGGCTGGCAGGGGACCCCGATAGCGGAGTCCGTCCGACGATCGTGAACAACATTGTTCACTATTAGCGACGGGCCCTCAACAACGCGCCCTCGGCCAGGCTGACGAAGCGCCTGCGCCCGAGGGTGGCGATCAGCTCCGGTCGCAGAGCTGCACGTCGCCGCTCATCGTCTTGATGCGGATGTGCCCGGCGCCCTCACCGCGCGTACCTTCCAGCTTGCTCCCCGGCATGTAGCGGCCGGTGCGCTCGGCCTTGGTATCAAAACAGTCGGTGATCTCGCCGCTGAAGCTCGAGACCTCGTAGGAGAAGCCGCCGGCCTCGGCGCCGGCGCGCACGCTCACATCGCCGCTCACCGAGCTCGCCTCGACCGTCGCGCCGTGGGCGAGCTTTGCCTCGAGGCGTAGATCGCCGGAAGTGCTGCGGGCGCGGATCGAGCTTGCGCTGTCGAGCGATACCTGGAGCGTTCCGCTCACGGTGCTGCCCTCGAAGTCGCCGGCGCCGTGCTCGAGACGCACATCGCCGCTCACGCTGCTGACGTGCAGCCGTACCGCGGCTCCGTGGCCCTTGAGGCGCAGCTCGCCGCTGACGGTCTTCGCCTCTACGTCCGCGTCGCCGAGCTCTGCGGTCACATCGCCGCTCACGGCATTGAGCCGCTCGACACCGAGCACACCCCGCACCCTGAGGTCGGCGCTCACCGCCGACACGTCGAGCTCGCTCCCCCGCGGTACCTGCACGCGCAGCTCCGCCTCGCCCTGTCCGCTGGTGTGACTCGGCAGCACGACCCTGATCGTGGTGCGGCCGCCTTCGCTCGATACGTCAACGCGCTCGACCTCAGCGCCGATCTCGGCGTGCACGCTCACCTCCTGGCGATCCCAGCCGCTCACCTCGATGGAGCCCGCGACGTTGGAGATGTCCACCACGCCGCGCGGCTGTGCAGCTACGGTCTTGTCGAAAGTCCGGTCCTCTCTGGCGAGCGCCAGGCTGCTCGCGGCCAGCGTGAGCAGCGACAGCGTCATCCCGCAGGCGATACGCATCTTCAAATCCCCCTGCCAGGCTCGCTGGCTTCACGCACGTCCGTGAGGACGCGCATCTCATCCTGGTAAGTGTCGACCAGCAGCTCCTGCAGCAGCGCGTTGCTCGGATCCTTGCCGAGCGCGCTCTCGAGATCCTGCTTGGCCTTGCGGATAGCCGCGAGGCTCGCGAGGACCTTGGCGCGCGCCGGTGGCGGCAGCGCTGCCAGCCGCGCCGGCAACGAGCGCAACAGCGCGGCGCGCTGGCGCTGGTAGCGCGGATCGTTCACGTAGGCGGCATCGAGCACGGTCGCGTCGGTGGCGGCGGCGAAGCCGGGGGGCGCAGTGGCCGTCGTGGCGACCGTACCCGGCGCACCCGGCCCGACACCGGGCAGAAGGTTGCGGCCGATCCACACGCCCACCGCCACGCTCGCCACCATCGCCGCAGCCGCCAGCCAGGACAGCCGCGCCCGGCGCAGGCGCGGAGGAATCGCGTTCGCACCTGTCGTCGTTGGCGCGGCCGCCTGGATTCCTTTGAGGTGTGCCTCGATGTTCGGCCACAGGTCACGCCCGGGCTCGATCGAGCGCGGCAGCTCGCCGAGCGAGCTCACCTTGCGTTCAGTACCCTCATACGGGCCGCTCATGTCAGTTAACCTCCGTGCCCAGTCGCTCGCGCAGCAGCTTGCGCGCGCGGTGCAGCTGAGCCTTGCAGGTACCCTCGGCGATGCCGAGCATCTGTGCGGCCTCGCCATGTGAGTAGCCGTACAGGGCGTGCAGCACCAGCGCATCACGCGCACCTTCCGGCAGCTCGCCGATGGCCTCTTCGATGTCGCGGACCTCGACCGGCGTCTCGAGCGTCCAGGCCTCGGCAATGCCTTCTTCCGTCGGCTCCGGCAGCGGCTCGACCGGTGAGGTGCGCCGCCGCTTGGCCAGGCTCACGTTGACCGCGATGCGGTGCAGCCAGGTGCCGAGCGAGCTGCGCGTCTCGAATCTCGGCAGCGCCCGCCACGCGTTGATGAAAGTGTCTTGCGTACAGTCCTCCGCCAGTTGCACATCGCGCGTCATGCGCAGGCACAGTCCATAAACGCACCCGGAGTGCTCACGGTAGAGCCGCTCGAATGCGCGGGTATCCCCGGCACAGGCCCGTTGGACCAGCGCCGCCTCCCATTCGACCCGCGTATCCTGCGCTTGCGCGTGTGCCATTCAGTCCGTTAGAGCGTCGTGTCCCAAACCGCGTTTAAACCCTTCGTCGCCGCGCGGCAACAGCTTTCCAGGGGAACCTGTTGGCCCCGCAGACGCTCTAGGCTAATGAACGAGCACAAGAATCGGAAAGGAGCATCCCGTGCGTACCCCGGACCGGTTGCGGCGGTTGTGGCGGCCGCCCGCAGAGACGATCGCGGGCGTCGCCGCAGTCCTGCGGGAGCATTGGCGCGCTGCGGCAAAAACGCGGCCGGCGCGGCTTTTCTGGCCGACTCCGGCACGCTGGCTCAAGGTGCGGCAGGCCATCAGCGTTGGCCCTGTCAGCGTCGGCCCGGTCGGCGTCGGCCCGGTCGGCGCCGCCCCGCACGCGGCTGCGGTCACCACTTCACCAGTGGTGGCAGGCTCATCAGATAAGCCTCCGGATCCGCATCCGTACTGAAGCCGAAGCGGGTGCCGCGGTCGTACACCAGGTTGAACTCGACGTAGCGGCCGCGCTTCCACAGCAGCCGCTCGCGCGCCGCATCGTCATACGGGGTGTCCTTGCGCCGCGCCACGATCCGCGGATAGACCTCGAGGAATGCCTCGCCCACCGAGCGCACGAAGCTAAAGTCTGCCGCCCGGTCGGCACTCGCGAGATCGTCGAAGAAGATTCCGCCGACGCCGCGCGGCTCCTGGCGATGCGGCAGATAGAAGTAGCGGTCGCACCAGGCCTTGAATTCGGCGTAAGCCCCCGGGCGGTAGGCCTCGCACGCGCGGCCCAGCGCCGCGTGAAACGCCTGCGTGTCTTCCTCGAAGGCGAATGTCGGCGTCAGGTCCGAGCCGCCGCCGAACCAGGCGCGGCTGGTCGCGAGGTAGCGCAGGTTCATGTGCACCGCCGGCACATAGGGATTCCTCATATGGGCGACGAGCGAGAGGCCGCAGGCACTGAAGCGGCCGTCTGAATCTTGCGCGCCCGCGACCTGCGGCCGCGCCTGCGGCTCGAGCACGCCCCACACGTGGCTGACATTCACGCCCACTTTCTCGAAGACCTCAGCGCGCATCACGCGTGACTCGCCGCCGCCCTGGAGGCGATGCCCCGGCGGCTTGGCCCAGCTGCGCGCCTCGAAGCGGCCGCTGGGCTCTAACGCCTCGAACGCTGCGCACACGCGCTGCTGCAGGTCGCGAAAGTACGCGGTAGCCGTCGCCGCGAAGTCGTCGGCCTCGCTCATGCGGCTGCGGTGCGCTCGTGGACGTGCTCGACGAGGCGCGCCACGGCATCGGGGTCGGTGTCGGGCCAGATGCCGTGACCGAGATTGAAGATGTGTCCGGGCGAGGAACCGGCGGCCGCGAGCACCGCATCGGCGTGGCGGCGCAGCTCCGCGGGTGGTGCGAACAGTGCGGCCGGGTCGAGGTTGCCCTGCACCGCCTTCCCCGGCCCCAGAACGGCGCGCACCTGCCTGAGATCCGAGCGCCAGTCGACGCCGATGACGTCGACCTCGAGACCGGCCACCGCCGGCAGCAGCGCATTGCCGTCGTTGACATAATAAATGAGTGGCACGCCCGCGCTGCGCAGCGCGGCCGCCGTGCGCCGCACCGCAGGGAGCGCGAAGCGCGCGAACTCGGGTGGTGCCAGCAGGCCCGCCCACGACTCGAACAGCATCAGCGCCTGTGCGCCTGCGAGCGCCTGCGCGGCGAGGTACTGCGCCATCGCATCGGCGAGATGCGTCAGCAGCCGTTGCGCGGCCTGCGGCTGTGCGTAGAGGAAGGCGCGCGCCGCGGCGAACTCCTTCGACGGGCGCCCGCAGACCAGGTAGCACAGCAGCGTGAAGGGCGCGCCTGCAAAAGCGATCAGCGGCACACCGCGCGGCAGGCCGGCGCGCACGACTCGGATGGTCTCGAGCACGAAGGGCACGTCGCGCTCCGGAACCAGCGCCGGCAGTGCCTCGATCTGCTCGAGGCTGCGGATCGGCACGCGTACCACCGGCGCCGGCTCGAAGTCGAGCTCGACACCCATGCCCTGCAGCGGCGTCATGATGTCGCTGAAGAGGATCGCCGCATCGAGCGCGAAGCGCCGCAGCGGTTGCAGCGTCACCTCGGCGGCGAGTTCCGGGGTGCGCGTCAGCGTGGCGAAGTCCACCTTCTCGCGCAGCGCGCGATACTCCGGAAGATAGCGTCCGGCCTGGCGCATGATCCAGATGGGCCGGTGCGGTACCGGCTCGCGGCGGCAGGCCGCGAGAAACGTGCTCGCCGCAGCGCCACGCGCGCCCGGGCCGCGGTCAGCGGACGGCTCGGCGCCGGGCACGGAGGAGTCCGCTGCGCTCACTGGCGCAACCACCGCGCCACTTCGGGCGCGAAATAACTGATGATGAGATCGGCGCCCGCACGGCGGATGCCGGTCAGCGTCTCGAGCACCGCGGCGCGTTCATCGATCCAGCCGCGGGCCGCGGCTGCCTTGATGAGGCTGTACTCGCCTGAGACCTGATAGGCAACGAGCGGCACGCGCACCGCAAAGCGCACCTGGCGGATGATGTCGAGGTAAGGTCCGGCGGGCTTCACCATCACCAGATCCGCGCCCTCCTGCACGTCGAGCACCGCCTCGCGCACGGCCTCGCGCGCATTTGCCGGATCCATCTGGTACGAGCGCCGGTCGCCGAAGGCCGGCGCGGACTCGGCGGCCTCGCGGAACGGGCCATAGAAAGAGGAAGCGTACTTAGCCGCATAGGAGACGATCGGGGTGGTGACCTGACCGTTGGCATCGAGCCGCGCGCGAATCGCCGCCACTCGTCCATCCATCATGTCGCTCGGCGCCACGGCGTCGGCACCGGCGCGCGCATAGTTGAGCGCCACCTCCGCCAGCGTAGCAATCGAGGCGTCGTTGTCGATGACACCGCCGGCAACAACGTGTCCGCAATGACCGTGATCGGTGGCGCCGCACAGGCACACGTCCGCCCACACCAGCAGCTCCGGGCAGGCCTCCTTTAGCGCCGCAATCGCAGTTGCCGCGAGACCTTTGGGATCTCGCGCATCGCTCGCCTCGGCATCCTTCTTCGCCGGCGCGGCGAACAGCAGCACCGCGGGTACGCCGGCGGCGGCGGCCGCGCGCGCCTCCTTCACCAGCTCATCGACCGACAGCTGGCAGATGCCGGGCATGCTCTCGATCGGGTGGCGCACGGCGCGTCCCGGGACGGCGAAGAGCGGGTAGACGAGCGCGTCGGCGCTGAGGCGGGTCTCGCGCACCAGCCTTCGCCACAGCGGCGACTGGCGGGTGCGGCGCGGTCTTTGTTGCGGAAATCCCATGCGTTCAAGGCCTCATTTGCAGCAATCGCAGTGTCGTCAAGGCAAGTCCGTGCAGCGTGGCCGACTCGGCCACCACCGCCGCGCATCCGCGGCGCTCGAGCTCGAGCGCCGTGGTGCGGCCGATCGCCACGGCCGCGGCGTCGGCAAGCAGCTGCGCGAAATCTCGATCGCCGAGCGCGCGCGCCAGCTCGCTGACCGCCGAGGGGCTGGTGAAGGTCACCGCGCCGATAGCGCCGCGCGCGATCCAGGCGCGGCATTCGGCGAGATCGAGGCTCACGCTTTCGGTACGGTAGGCCTCGACCTGCGTCACCCGTGCGCCGAGCTGCTCGAGCCCGGCGGCGATTGTCGGCAGCGCACGCGAGCTGGCCGGATAGAGTACCGCCACCCCCGCATCGGCCGCGGACCCGCGCGCGGCGAAGCGCGCGGCGAAGGCGGCGACCAGCGCCGCGGCATTGCCCTCCTCGGGCACCAGGTCCACCGGCCAGCCGCGCTCGCGCAGCGTGAGCGCCGTCGCGCGCCCGACTGCGGCGATTTGCACGCCGGCCGGGGCGCGTGGCAGCCGGGCCAGCACGGCGGCCACGGCGTTGCGGCTCGCGAACACGATCCAGCCGAAAGAATGCACGCGCGCCAGCGCCGCATCGAGCGCCGCAAGGTTGGTGCTGGCGATGCCGACTGCGGGCCACGACAGCACCTCGAGCCCGAGCTCGCGCAGCTCGCGGCTAAGCGGCCCGTCTTCGCCCTCGGCGCGGGTGACCACGACCGTTCGCGGTGCGGGCCGCAGGGACGGCGCGCTCACGGCGCCTCCACCGCAGCCGTCGCCCGCCCGGCGCGCTGCTGCGCGATCAGCTCGGCTGCGCCCCGCGCGAGCAGCTGCGCGGCGAGGCCTCGGCCGAGCGTCGTGGCTTCCTCGGCGGCAACTGCAGCAGACCCGGCCACCGCCGCCGTGCCGCGAGCGCTCAGGTAACGCGAGCCATCGAGCGCACACACGCACGCCTCGAGAGTGAGCGTGTCCTCGGCGAGACGCGCCAGCGCTCCGAGCGGCACCTGGCAGCCGCCTTCGAGTCGCTCGAGCAAGGCGCGCTCGGCGGTCACTTCGAGCCGCGCCCGACGGTCATCGAGCGGCTCGAGCCAGCGCAGCGTCGCGCGGTCGCCGGCCCGCGCCAACAGGGCGATCACGCCCTGGGAGACGGCCGGCGGGAAAGCCTCGGGCGACAGATACTCGCTGACGTGCCGCTCGAGCCCGAGCCGCGTAACGCCGGCGGCGGCGAGGACAATCGCGTCGTACTCGCCGTTACTCAGGCGCTCGATCCGCGTCGGCACGTTGCCGCGCAGCTCGAGCAGCACCGCGTCCGGGCGCGCCCGCGCGAGCAGCGCCCGCCGGCGCAGGCTGCTGGTGCCGATGCGCGCCCCGCGCGGCAGCTCGCCCAGCCCGACGCCGCTCGCACTGAGCAGCGCATCGCGCGGATCTGCTCGTGTGAGCGTGGCGGCGAGCACCAGTCCGTCCTCGAGCCGCGTCGGCAGGTCCTTCAGGCTGTGCACGGCGACATCCGCGCGCCCTTCGAGCAGCGCACGGTCGATCTCGCGGGTGAAGAAGGCGCGGCCGCCGAGCTGCCACAACGGCACCTGGCTTTGCGCATCGCCGGCGGTGGTGATCTCCTCGAGCTCGATGGCCGGCGCAGCGCGCTGCGCGCCGATGAGCGCCGCGGCATGCCGTGCCTGCCACAGTGCCAGGCTCGAGGCCCGCGTACCGATACGCAGCACCCCCGCCGTGCTCACGCCTCGCCCTCGCTCAGGAAGCGGTAGCCGACACCCCAGACCGTGAGGAAGTGATGCGGGTTGGCGGGGTCGCGCTCGAAGCGCTTGCGCAGCCGCAGGATGAAGTTATCGACCGTGCGCGTCGAAGGAAACACGTCGTAGCCCCAGACGCGCTCGAGCAGATCCTCGCGCGAGACGATCTC
>Ga0187783_10000761_pt1 | contig 23634 bp, 18 predicted proteins | sample 1015_SJ02_MP02_2_FD_132471 | JGI IMG/M metagenome (GOLD analysis project Ga0187783, IMG submission 132471) | Tropical peat soil microbial communities from peatlands in Department of Meta, Colombia - 1015_SJ02_MP02_20_MG | ecosystem: Environmental > Terrestrial > Soil > Wetlands > Peat | place...
CTCAACCGCTTTCCCGCGCTCTCACAATTCCCCGGGCACAAACAGGCCCAGGAAGCCAGGTGTGCCGCCGACGGGAACTGATCCATGTTCCGTCCGATTTCTGCCAGTAATCCCCAGGCGGTCCAGAGTGAGACGGCCTCTGTCGCCGATGCGGCGGCACAACGGTACGCCATCTCGACCGCATTTTCATTCTTCGTTGTGGCTCTGAAAGAGCCATGAGTTACTCGTATCTCAAAGCGACTATCGGATCTAGATTCGCGGCGCGGCGCGCCGGAACACCTCTGCGTGCGCACAATGTAGCCGGCAGAAGTGCCGAAGGCTTTGATTACGGAATCGCGGCGCAGAGCGGGCATGTAAAACTGGGGAAAGGCTGGCAAGCTGGCGCCGGCCCCTTCGTCCACAACGTGCCCTGCACGAGATCCGAAGGTTTGCTCATCTCTGTGTCCTCGGTAACCGAGACTAACACCTCTGCCCTCGGTAAGCAAGGGGAGACGCTTGTCGGGGGCACCCGTGGCGCCAACCTTCTAGGTCGTGGGGGCCCCGAACATCGCGGCACAGGTCGTGGCGGGCCAGTTGAATCCGACTGTTCGTGCTATGCACCCGAAATTTAGCCGAACAGATCCGGCTGTTCGCGTGTGATCATTTCCCAGAGCGACTGAAACTGAAACCAGCCCGCTTGGGATGTACCAAGGAGGTCGCGAGTTGCGAGGGCGCTTTCCCGCGTGATCGGCATCGGTTTACCTGCGGCTTCGGCGAGCAGTTGCGTATGGCAGCTGCGGTCCATGGTGATGAACCACCAGGCCGCTTCGTCGACCGTCTGTCCGACCGTGAGCAACCCATGGTTCTGTAGGATGGCCGCTTTGCAATTTCCGAGCGCTTTCGCGATCCGCTCTCCCTCCGTCGTCTCGTATACCACACCGGTAAAATCTTCGAAGACGACGTGATCCTCGAAAAACGCGCACACATCCTGCGTAATCGGATCGAGCAGCCGCCCGAGCGACGCCCACGCCTTTCCATACAGCGAATGGGAATGCGCCGCGGCAACCACGTCCGGACGCGCGTGATGGATGTTCGAATGAATCGCGAATGCGGCGACGTTCACCTGATGGTTCCCTTCGACGACCTCGCCTCTTGTGTTCACGAGGATAAGGTCCGAGACGCGGATGTGCCTGAAATGCATGCCGAAGGGGTTGACCCAGAAATGGTCCGGCCGTTCCGGATCGCGGGCCGTAATGTGCCCCGCCGCGCCCTCATCGAAACCGAACTTTGCAAAAAGTCGGAAGGCAGCGGCAAGGCGTTCTTTGCGATGCTGGCGTGTCTCCTCCGCCGTGGCGAACTTCGGGACCGGCGGTATCTTGAACACGTTTGGGGCTCTCGCGGCCACGAAACACCTCGATGGGAAAATATGCCCGGATTATAGCACCGCACCATCTGCCAGCTCGGCCGCCCAAACGAATTCGTGGGGTGCATTGCCGTACGCGCGCCTTACCTCTCAACAAACCTTCTCATAGGCCGGGGCAGACGTAGGAGCGATTCGCCCCAACGGCTGGCTCGCCCGTCCGCCTGCATTTTGTATCTCTCTGCTCTTTCGCGCCCGAGAAGTTGGGGTCAAGGATGCGACAAGCCGTGGGCTTTTTTTGAACATCGAGGTGGGCGGCGCATGTCCAAGCTCATCTCTCGCGAACATGTCAGGTCTACGCATAACGAAGGGCAACGATCGGGTCGACTTTCATGGCACGGCGGGCGGGAACGGTAGCAAGTGTGCACCGCCACTTGAAAGTTGGGCAAGGAAAGGAGGTAACATACACAGAATGCGCGCCCTTCCGGTTGCTCTCGCAGGTTTTCTCTTGTTCTCTGTTGCGACCGCCTCGCAGCACCAGCAGTGGATCGTGCAAACCAGCGGCCTGGATACCAACCTGCGCGGGGTCAGCGCCGTTTATTTCTCTGTGAAAGCGGGCGAGGAGCCCGTGCCGGCGGTGTGGGCGTGCGGCTCAAACGGGGTGATCCTGCGCTCGCTCGACCAGGGAAAAACGTGGAAGCGTTTACACGTCAAAGACGGCGATGCGCTGGATTTTCGCGGTATCGTCGCGCTCGATGAGAAGGTCGCGTACGTAATGTCCATCGGCAACGGCAACAAATCGCGGATCTACAAGACGACGGACGGCGGCGAGACCTGGATGCTCGAATATTCCGGCAAACGCAAGGAGATATTTCTCGACGCGATTGTCTGTCGCTTTCCGACGCGCTGCTATGCGCTGGGCGACCCGATCGACGGAAAATTCCTGCTGCTCGCTAGCGCCGACGGTGATGCCTGGGAAGAGCTCCCGCGCGACAAGATGCCTGCGGCCTTGCTGAATGAGGGCGCCTTCGCCGCCAGCAATAGTTCGCTGTTCGTGAACGACCACGACATTTATATCGCTACCGGCGGGGGTTCGGCTGCGCGCGTTCTTTACTCGCCCGACCTTGGGCAGACCTGGAGCGTAACGGAAACGCCGATCGCCGCTGACAACGTGTCTTCCGGCATTTTCTCGATCGATGCACGGTGGGGACCGACGATCTTCGCTGTCGGCGGCGATTATAAGGATGCCTCGCGCGGGTCTCGTTCTGCCGCCTCGTCGCTGGACGGAGGCAAGACCTGGCAACTCTCGAAACGGCAACCCGGAGGCTTTCGGTCGGGCGTGTCCGCTATCAGCGGTAGCATCGCCGTCGCGGTCGGTCCTAGCGGGGAAGAAGTGACCGGCGATCAAGGTGTGACGTGGGTCCATACCGACTCGCTCAATTTGAATGCCGTGGACCTTCTGGACCCGGAAAACGGATGGGCCGTGGGGCCGAACGGGACGATCGCGCGATTCGCCGGCTGGGGGACCATGATCCTCCGCAACATGCTCCCTGGGGTCAACTGGCGCACTTCATTCTGGGACTCAGCGGAACGCGCGCATGTATCGTCGTTCCCTGTTCGGCTCGTGACTCGATCCAGAAATCCCCGTTTACGCAGCGCACTCTCTCTCGCATGCTGATTAGGCCCAGTCCGCGACCAGAAATCGCTGCGACCGGATCAAAGCCGATACCGGAGTCACTGACCGAAAGATGGATCTCTTCCGGTGTACCTCGCAGGTGCACTTTGAAATGATGCGCACGGCTGTGTCGCACCGCATTCCGCATACTCTCCTGTAGGACCCGGAACAGACAGAGGGAGACCTCCTTGGGCACGTTGCGCGGGACCTCGGTGTGACTGAAATCAATCTCGACTTGGTGTTGCTCGGAGAGTTCCTTGCAGTGGCTGCGTGCCGCCGCCGCGATGCCCAGGTATTCGAGCTGCACGGAATGCAGTCGGCGAGACAGGGTCTGAATGTCCGTGCCGATCTGCGAGATGCGCTCGAGAACCTGCCGAATGTGGTCGCGAGGCCCAACCGCCGACTTCGGAAGACTTCGTTTCAACTGTTCCAGCTCGACAGCCAACAGCGCAATCTGTTGATTGATGTCGTCGTGCAGCTCTCGAGCAATCCAGGTACGTTCCTCCTCATGCGCCTCAAGCAACCTCCTTCCGATGCCGGCCAGAGCTTCCTCGGCGATCTTTTTGTCCGTAATGTCGATGCACGATCCTATATAGCCGGCAAAAAATCCGTCGGCGTTCAACCTGGGCACACCGATATCGAAGACCCATCGATACTCTCCGTCATGCCGCAGCAGACGGAATTCCCTCTTGAACGACTCGCGCTTATCAAATGCTCGTGTGTAGGTTTCCAGGCATGCACGCAAGTCGTCGGCATGCACCCCTTGCGACCAACCGTTGCCCAGCTCAGCTTCAACCGCCCGGCCCGTGAAATCCAGCCATGGCTGATTGAAATAATTACGTAGCCTGTCCGGACCTGACATCCAGATCATCACCGGAGCAGAGTTGGCCACCAGGCGGAAACGCTCTTCGCCCTCGCGCAGGGCCTCGAGGGCCTGTTTATGCTCATCGACGAGCGCAGCCAGAACCATGAAAGGCGTCGCCGCCAGCAATAGGAAGAGCTGCAAAGACCACACGTTCTCGATCGGCTCAAATCCGGTGAAGGGGCCGCGTCCGTGAACGGCGCCCCAGATGGAGAGAAACGCAACCACAATCATCGACAGGCTGGTTCCCGTAGTTCCAAAGCGCAGGGCGGCCCACAACAAAAACGGGAGGATCGTATAAAGGAGGACCGGCAAATTGCCACGGCCGGACGAATCCAGGGTGATGTAGCCGCAGAAGAGCAAGCCGCCGATGAGAATGGCTGCTTCGAGGTAGTAAGCACGCGATTTCCTGGACCCCGTCAGTTCGACCAAACCCAGAACCGCCGGTGTCAGTGTGAGGAGCGCCAGAGCCTCGGTGAGAAAACTGACTCGCCATCTAGACCAATAGGATCCTCGGAAGGCAATTGCGCCCAGAAACGCCGCCGAAATGGGGGCAAGGAATACGGCAAAGAATGAATATCGCGCCAGGGACTTTACGGTGTTCAAACGAGGCAGCCCCTCGAAAGAATAGCTGATACCCAGAGCGGCGATAAGAACTTCGACCAGGTCGCACAGGAAAAGCAGAATAATCGGCCGAAGAGTCAAACCTGTCGTGGCGTCATGGAGAACAAATCCAGCCAGTCCCGCGGCAATCAGCGGCGGCCACAGCCTCCTCGGGACGAGTAGCAAGATGGCAACCAGCAGCGCGCATCCCGGCCAGAGTGGCCATAGCATTTGAGGACGCAGCGCCAGCACTTCGCCCAGTCGAGCACTCAGGTAGGATAGGGTGGCTACCAGACATACCAAGAGCACGGTCCCAGATAGCGATCGCGGACAGATCAAGGTCTTCCGGAAGCGTGTCTCGTCGCCGGCGGAAGACAAAGTCTCATCCTCACTCCGGCCGGAGATCGGAACGATCCATTTCCCACCGGGTGCACGAAGGCTTGAGATATCCAGAACCCGGGAAGCGCTTTTCCGCAACCACTCGGAAGTGATCGCCGTCTTGAATTTCACTGCCGTTCCGACCAGCACCTTCGGCGTGGTGTATTGCTTCTTCCCGTTTTTTGAGAGGGGAAAAAGGAATATTGCGATGCGGGTAGGCAAAGATCGAACCTCAGTCCGCATCCGACGCATCGCGGGGTTCACAGATCGTTCCCCAAACTGGTCTGTTCTCCTGCGGTTGAAAAGCCCTTTTTCCTTGTGATTACGCGGCCACGGAATCTAGCACGACGCGGCCGGAAAGCACCTGTCAAAACTACCAGTAACAGTACCGTCCTCCGTGGGTTTCTGGTGGGAGGCCATGCCGGAACGAAGCCGGACCACGTGTTGAGGTGAGGCTCGATCGATAAATCGCCTCGCATCCCGGGCCCGACCGGGTCGGCTAGTCCGGCGAGGGAAGGCGGGGAGAGGAATCGCATCAGGAAGCTTGTAGGAACTTGTAGGAATTTGTGCTGGCTGCACACCGGGACAATGTGGAAAATCGGGGGATCGACGGTTGTGAGATGAAGAGACCTTTGCGAGTGATGAAATTTGGCGGCACCTCCGTAGGCGACTCGGCATGTATTGCGCGTGTCGCCGAGATCGTTCGTGCTGCGGCGTGTGAGAGCTCGGTTGTGGTGGTTGTCTCCGCAATGAGCGGTGTGACCAACCACCTGATTGAGGCGGCGAACAGCGCGGAGGCCAATGACCAAGGTCAGGTGGCGAGGATATTTGACGCTTTGCGGGAGCAGCACGAGAAGGCACTGGCTGCTCTGATTCGATCTGACGAGAGCCGTGCCAGACTCGCAAAATCGACTGAGGAAATCTTTGCCCAGGGCGAGCGCCTTTGCGAAGGCACTTACCTGCTGCGTGAGCTGACACCGCGAACGCTCGATGCGGTGTCCAGCTTGGGCGAGCGCCTGTCCGCGCCGATCGTCGCCGGGAAACTTGCCGAGCTCGGAGTGCCCAGCGACTCGATCGACGCCGGCGAACTGATTGTCACAGACTCCTACCATGGTGGCGCCGCACCGCTCATGGAAGCGACTCGCGAGCGGGCGCAGGCCCGGCTGAGCTCGCAGCTCGGTCAAGGTATCGTTCCGGTCGTGACCGGATTCATTGGGGCCAACGCGCAAGGTGTGCTCACGACCTTGGGTCGCGGAGGATCCGATTACTCGGCGACGATTCTTGGCGCGGCTCTCGATGCAGACGAAGTGGTCATCTGGACGGACGTGGACGGAGTTCTTACCGCCGATCCTCGTCTAGTACCAGACGCGCGCACCATACCGGAAATCTCCTATCGCGAAGCGGCCGAGCTCGCCTATTTTGGAGCCAAGGTGCTACATCCGAAGACTCTTCGGCCGATCATGCCCGCGGGAATCCCGGTATGGATTCGAAACAGCTTTGCACCGGATCGAGCGGGAACGAAGATTACGGCCAGTGGGCGCAGCAATGGAGGAGGCGTCAAGGCACTGACGGCTATCCAGGACGTTGCCCTGATTGCCGTCGGCGGACCGGGAATCGTGGGCTTGCCCGATGTGGTGGGCCGCACGTTTTCGACGACCGCGGAGGTGCGCGCGAACGTTCTTTTGATTTCTCAGTCATCCTCCCAAAACGATATTTGCTTCATCGTGACCGCGACCGATGCGAAGCGGACCGTCGAGGCTCTGCGCACGGAATTCGCCCAAGACGTCGCGCACGAGAAGGTCGAACACATCACCGTCGATCCGAACATCGCGATTGTTGCTGTTGTTGGCGAAAACATGCACGGCACGCCCGGTGTCGCCGGGCGAACCTTCAGCGCGTTGGGCCAGCAAGGCGTGAACGTCATCGCCATCGCGCAAGGCTCCTCGGAGTCGAACATCTCCTTTGTCGTAGAGGAAAAGTGCATGAAAACCGCTCTGCTTTCCGTTCACCGGGAGTTCGGACTGGGCGCCCCGAGTGCGGCCGAACGCACCGGGTCGCTGCGAAGCTAATGGACAGAACGGCTAGCGGCGAGACGAAAGCGGGCCAGGGCACGAACCAACGGTGCATGGAGCCTTCCTGCGGCAGCGTGTATAGCCTCAACGCGCGGATTTATGTATGCCCGCGTTGCGGCGGCCCGCTCGAGGTCGAAACTCCCCTGACCATGCTCGACGGGGCGGCGCTCCGTGAGCAATGGCGTCAGCGCGCGTCCTCCTGGAAGCCGATTGATCGCAGTGGCGTCTGGCGCTTTCGGGAACTGCTTCCTGGCGATGTCTCGGCGGGGGTTGTTACGCTGTTCGAGGGCAACACGCCGCTCTGTGAGGCACCGCTCTGCGCCGAATACTGCGGCCTCCGAGAGCTGCGTCTCAAGAATCAGGGTTCGAATCCTACCGGATCGTTCAAAGATACCGGGATGACCGTGGCCGTCACGCACGCAGTGCGGCTGGGCGCCGCAGCGGCGGTTTGCGCGAGCACGGGGAATACAGCGGCCAGCCTGGCCGCCTACTGCGCCCGAGCGAGATTGCGATGTGCCATCCTCGTCCCGCACGGCCAGATCGCCTCCGCCAAACTTGCCCAAAGCATGGATTACGGCGCCCTGCTATGCGAACTCGAGGGGAACTTCGATGATTGCATGCGTGTAGTCCAGGAAATCGGTGATGATCCCTCCCTTTACATCGCCAATTCGATCAACCCGTTCCGCATTGAAGGACAGAAAACCGTAGCTTACGAACTCCTGGAGCAATCAGAGGGGCAGGTGCCGGACCACGTCGTGGTTCCCGGCGGAAATCTGGGCAATAGCTCGGCACTCGGCAAAGGTTTCAGGGAGTTGTTGAGCCTCGGCCTGATCGACCACCTGCCTCGGCTTCATGTCATACAAGCACAAGGCGCGGCCCCGTTCGTGCGTGTGTTTACAGAGTGTAAGAAACGCGGATCCTCACGCGCGCAGCTCTTACCGGAGGCGATGATCCCTGAGTCCCGGCCGCAAACTCTCGCCACCGCGATCCGAATTGGCGCTCCCCTATCGTGGAGGAAAAGCCTGCGAGCCGTTCTCGAATCCGGCGGCGAGGTGATCGCCGTTACGGAAAAGGAAATCGCCGATGCGAAAGCGATGATCGGGCGCGACGGCATCGGGTGCGAGCCTGCCTCCGCGACAACCGTTGCAGGGATCCGCAAACTTACCGCTGCGGGCCGGATTCAGCGGGATGAAGCGGTCGTCGCTGTGCTCACCGGACACCTGCTCAAAGACCCCGAATATGTTGCCAATTACCACCGGGGAACGCTGGCGTTGCCGGGCGGATCTGCGCAAAAGATTGAAGGCGCCTTTCCTAATCCCCCCGAACGGGTTGCGGCAACCAAGTCGGCCTTCCTCGAACTCCTCAAACGCCACAGGCCATGATCCCCGCTCGGGAATTCTCGATCGATGTGCGGGTTCCGGCTTCGACGGCGAATTTGGGCGCGGGTTTCGATTGTCTGGGACTGGCGCTGGAGATGTACCTCGACGTGCGCGCGACGGTCGTGTCAGGACCCGGTGCACGCGCGATCGCGCGGAGCCGGGGAGTGGGCGGGAGTGCCGCCCTTCCGAGCGCGCCGGAAGAGAACCTGATCTTCCGGGCCATGCACTACACAGCCCGGCGGCAAGGTTCTTGCCTGCCGCCGGTCCGGCTCGCCGTTCAAAACAACATTCCAATGGCCAGCGGCCTCGGAAGCAGCGCGGCGGCAACGGTTGCCGGTGTCGTGCTCGCGTTCGTCCTGGCTGACTGCCCCGTGGACAAAGACGCGGCTCTCGAATACGCGGCCGAGGTCGAAGGGCACACCGACAACGTTGCGGCGTCGCTGTTGGGCGGATTGGTGGTGACCGTCCGACGAGCCGGCGGCGCCGTCACGGCCGTGCGCAGGCGGTGGCCCAAAATGATCCGCATCGTCGCGGTTACCCCCCAGTTCTCGCTGGAGACCAAGGATTCTCGCGCGGTCCTTCCGAAAACGGTGCCCTTGTCGGACGCCGTTCACAATGTGCAAAGAGCCGCTTTGCTGGTCGCTGCGCTCGAAGAGCGGCGCTACGACCTCCTCTGGGATGCGCTCGAAGACCGGTTGCACCAAACCTACCGGCAGGCGGTGATTCCCGGCCTGGACGATGTTCTCGCCCTTCCACGAATGCCCGGATTGTTGGGGATCGCTCTGAGTGGCGCCGGGCCGAGTGTCGTAGCCCTGGCGACCGACCGCTTCGATCTGATCGGAGGAGAGATTATGAGCCGCTTCGAGCGCCACGGGCTCCGCGCCTCTTTTCAAACGCTCGAAGCCTCCCAAGAGGGATTCTCTACCTTGGAGAAGCACCTTCGCCGCCCCTAGCGGGCGAGACGACCGAGAGCGGCCCTCCGTCCCGGGCCGTATGGAGAGGCACGGGCAAGGGAAACACAGGATCCGCTTCGACTGCGCACCCACCGATTGACTGACATAGACAATTTGTCTATGATGAAACCGTGGATGTCGAAGGCCACGCCGACATCGTGTGCAGAATCGCGGCTGCCATTGGCGAGCCCGCGCGAGCTCGCATCCTCTACCGCCTGGTGGACGGCCAGGCGCGAACCAGCACGGAACTCTCCGTGGTGGCCGAGGTGAGTCCGTCCACGACGAGCGTGCACCTGAATCGATTACAGGCCGCGCATCTGGTTAAGGTGGTCGTGCAAGGGAAGCATCGGTTCTACAGTCTCGAAGGACCTCGCGTGGCCCGTGCGCTCGAAGGATTGAGCGTCCTCGCGGGCCGTACTCGGAGCGCGTTGGGGTCCAGGGCCCCCAGCCGGCTGGCTGCCGCGCGCACTTGCTACGATCACTTAGCGGGCAGAATCGGTGTCTCGCTCCACGACCGCCTGACGGCGCTCGGATGGTTATCTACCCAATCGAGGGGGGGCGGCAATTCCTACGACCTTACCTTGGATGGGGTGAACGGTTTCAAGAGGCTTGGCGTCGAAGTCGATGCTGTTCGAGCGCTGCGCCGCCGGTTTGCTTACGGGTGCCTCGATTGGAGTGAGCGGCGCCCTCACCTCGGCGGTGCGCTCGGCGCCGCCTTGCTGAACATCGCGCTCAAAAGAAGATGGCTCATACAGGATCTCGACAGTCGAGCGCTGGATGTCACCAGGGCCGGCCGGCGCGAGATGCTGACTCGCTTTGGCCTTCAAGTTTGAAAGATTCGGTTGTCGACCGCTATGATTAGCCGCGAATGTCGAAGCGGGAGTGGTGCGCCGGCAAAACGGCCGCTTCAGCGAATGTGAATCTGGTAGGGCATACGGACCTCGACGGTTCCCGCTTGGTCTAGGATGTGCTGGAGTATCGAGCGAATCGAAACGGCCGATGCAGGTGCCGATTCGCTCATGTTTCGCTCGCGCTCGAACAGCAATTGCCAAAACGTTTTTTCCTGCGGGAAGCGCAAGACGTGGACGGATTCGCCCGACGGAATGTGCGCGAGCTGCTTGGCAATGTCGATAGCCCGGTCCAGGCCGCCCAGTTCATCGACGAGCCCGAGTTCCTTGGCCTGTGCCCCCGACCAAACGCGCCCCTTGGCAATCTTGTCGACGGCCGCTACGCTCATGTGGCGGCCCTGTGCGACACCCTGCGTGAACTCCGCATACGTCTCCTCGAGCGATTTCTGGATGATTTCACGCTGGCCGGGCGTGAAATTCTGCTGATCGGAATAGATGGTAGCGTTTGGGCTGGTCGTCACGGAGTCGGTGCTCAGCCCCAACAATCCGTACAACCCGGAAACGTTGAATTTTCCGATCAGCACGCCAATCGAGCCGGTAATGGTGTCCGGATCCGCCACAATCTTCCGGGCCGGTGCCGCGATCCAATATCCGCCGGAAGCGGCCACATCCGACATCGAAACGACCACGGGTTTTACCGCGTTGGCCAGCTCGACCTCGCGCCGGATTACTTCACTGCCGACCACCGAGCCGCCGCCCGAATCGACGCGCAAGACGATGGCCCGCACGGAGGGGTTTTGTCGCGCCGTGCGAATGTCGGCGGCCACGCTGTCTCCGCCCATGACGAATCCGCCCGTGGGGCTGTCCTGGGAGTCTCCGGAAACGATCAGCCCCGTCGCGTGCACGACCGCAATGTTCGGTCCGCCGATACCGCCGAGGACGCTGCGATACTGCGCCAAACCAATCGGGGTCCATCCTCGCCATCGCCCGCTCTTGAAGTACCCTTCGACCTGATCCCAGTAGCCGAGACGATCGACCAGGTGGGCTTCGACGGCCTGGCGCGTCAGAAGCGGTCCGCGTTCGACCAGCCGCTCAAAAGCGGGCGGATCGATTCCGCGCGCCAGCGCGGCCTGCTGGATGTACCGGTTGTAGACGCTGCGAAGCAGGGATTCGACTTCCTCTTTGTGCGCGGGAGTGAACTTCTTTTCCGTATAGGTGTTGCCGGCGGTCTTGTATTCGGCGATGTGATAGTACTCGGGCACGATTTTCAGCTTGTCCAGGGTCCCCCGCAGGAACAGGGTTTCCGCCATCATCCCGCGAATGCCCACCGACGCTGTGGGGACCAGCCAGATCTGCGAGCAGCCCGTGGCCAGAAAGTATTCGGGATTGCCAATGCCGTCGTAGCCGAGGTAGCAGATGCTCGGTTTCCCACTCCTCTGAAATCCGAGGAGGTGCGCGCGAATCTCCTCGATTTTGGCCCACCCCGCATCGATGGGCGCAATGCGGACCACGATTCCACGAATGCGCGGGTCTGTCGCGGCCGAGTCGATGCCGTCCAGATAATCATGCAGCACGGGTGTGACATTCCCGTTGAACGCGCTGAGCAGATCAGAGGGGCGCTGTTCGTTGATCTCGCCGGCGGCGTCGACGATCAGCACCGAATTCGACGCCAGCCGGGCAGGGCGCCAGGCGGCCCACAAAAACACGATCAGGAAGAGAACCACGATTCCAATGACGATCGCACGCCGTTTCCCCCACGTCATGGTCGTTCACCTCTCTCTTTGAGCGCCCGCGGAGAACCCGCGAAATGTTTCGAACGCGGAGCAAGCAGGTCGGCTGCCTCGGGACATCCCACAAGGTAACATCCGCCGCAGGAAATCCGAAATCACAAAGTTGTCTAGCGATTTTCGCGATCAAAACCGATGTCGATACGGTACCAATTGAGCAAAACAGAGCTGGAATGGGAAACGGAGCCGTTAGCGCGTTGCTAGCATAAAAGGCGGTGGCTGGCCTTCCGAAATCAGGCCCGGCAGAGGCTCGAGGGGGCGTCGATGAGGCATAACTGGCTCGACCAGCTCATGAGGGTCAACAAAGAGCTTCTCCTGATTCTTTCCATCATCGTTTTTGCCGCCGTGATTAACTTTTTTGTGTCCGGGCAGAGGCTCGTTCTCTCTTTCTATGACCTCCCCACTCTGTTCGCGGCCTATTATTTCGGGCGCTCTCGGGCCATGCAGACCGCCATCGCTTCCGTCCTGATCGTCTGCTGGCTGAATCTGGTGAACCCCACGGCGCTGGCCAGCGGGCTCAGACTTACCGAGCGGCAGCTGATGGCCTGGTCCGACATTGCCATCTGGGGCGGTTTCCTGCTGATCACCGCCTACGCCATGGGAACGCTCTACGAGCGTAAAGAACAGGGGCTTGCCGAGCTACGCGAAACCTACTACGGCGTGCTGCAGATTCTGTGCGGCGTCATTTCGAACGATAAGTATACACAGAACCACTCCTATCGCACTTCGGTGTATGCCTCGCGCATCGGGAGCGAGATGCGCCTGCCGGATGAGCAGATCGAAGATATTCGCGCGGCCGCCCTGCTCCACGATATCGGCAAGCTTGAGGTGAGCCGTCAGATCCTGTACAAGGCTGCCAGGCTAAGCGATGAGGAGATCGTCGAAATGCAGTCGCATCTCGACAAGGGCATCGAAAAACTGAAGCCCGTGGGCGGCACGCTGCGCCGTGTGCTGCCCATCATCCTCGGTCATCACGACAAGTTCGATGGCAGCGGCTACCACACCACCAAAGGCGAGGACATCCGGCTCGAAGCTCGCATCATCAGCGTGGCCGACGCCTTTGACGCGATGGTGAGCGATCGCCCCTACCGCAAGGCCATTACGCCGTTTGAGGCCCGGGACGTGATCGTGAAAGGCGCAGGGAAGGATTTCGACCCCAAGGTGGTCGAAGCCTTCCAATCCGCGTTTCGCGGCGGACGCATGGAAGTCCCCGAAGTCCTGGTCTAGGCAGAATCCCGATTCTCCCCGAGCGGCTTGTGCTTTCCGGCCCCTACGGCCGGGCATCACGCAGGAAGCGCGCCGCCTCTTCGGGCGGAGTCGGATTGATGTAGAAGCCCGTGCCCCATTCGAACCCCGCGACCTTGGTCAGCTTGGGCATGATCTCGATGTGCCAGTGGTAGTGATCATTGATTTCTTCGCCGATCGGAGAGGTGTGGATTACGTGGTTATAGGAAGGGAACCCCAGCGTTACATCGAGGCGGCCCAGGAAATCGCGTATGACCTTGGCCAGGTTTCCGTAATAGGGCGTGGGCATGTTCTCGAATGCCGAGCTATGTTGGCGCGGCAAGATCCAAGCCTCGAATGGAAAACGAGGCGCATAGGGCGCCAGGGCGACGAAGTAGTCATTCTCGAGGATAATCCGCCTGGTCGTTTCCATCTCTTGACGGATCATGTCGCAGAAAATACAGCGTTCTTTCTCGTCATAGTAGCGCTTGGAGTTATCGACTTCTTCGCGCACACGTTTCGGCACGATGGGCAAGGCGATCAATTGCGAATGGGTGTGCTCGAGCGAAGCGCCGGCCGGCTCGCCGTGATTCTTGAAGAGGAGAATGTAGCGGAAGCGCCGGTCGTTCTTGAGGTCCGTCATGCGATCCCGATAAGCCCACAGCACCTCCTCGATGGAGCGGTCGGACAAGGTGGCCATGGTTTGCGTATGATCGGGGGTTTCGATGATCACTTCATGCGCTCCGATGCCGTTCATGCGGTCGAACAGCCCTTCGCCCTCGCGATCAAGGCCGCCCTCGATTCCCAAAGCGGGAAACTTATTGGGCACCACGCGCAAAGACCAGCCGGGCGTGTCCCGCCCGCTTCCATTTCGCCCATAGGCCAGAATCTCCGGAGGGGTTTTTCCCTCGTTGCCTGGGCAGAATGGGCAATTCGGATTTCCCCGGATCTGCACGCTCTCTCGGACAAAGTCGGTCGGGCGCTTGGCGCGGTCGGTCGAGATGATCACCCATCGTCCGGTAATGGGGTCCTTGCGAAGTTCTGGCAAACTTTCCCTCCTGCAGGTAAACGCGCGGCTAGGCGCGCCTGAAAACCACCCATTCTACTACGATGCACACGCTCGGTTGGCCGTAAAGTCGGCTGCAGGCATCGACGCCGTCATCAGGGTCGGTGAACGCGCGGGGTTCTGTCGCAGGGGTTCGGCGGCAATCGGAAGGTGCTACACTTGGGGCATGGCTCGCAGAAAAGCACGGAAAGAAACAAGACGGGGCGCCAAACGACGATCGGCGAAACGAAAGGCCGCAACCCCCAAGAGAGCCTCTCGCCGCAGGCGGCGAGTGCGCCGAGGGGGCGAGAGTCCGGGCTCGCTGGCCCGCATCCATCAAGGTGTCGGCTTGGCCACTGCGGGACAGTCGGGTGACCTTCAAGGCTTGTCCCAGATCGAAGACGTCGACGCGGAAAGCGTCGCCGAACTTGCTGAAGAAGGTCAAGCCTACGAGGCCGGCATCGTGGACGGCATTGAAAACGCGCCTGGCGCCGACCGCTCCCAGGTCCGCACGCGCGAAGTTCCCGAGGACGACGTGCAGCCCGAATATCGAGACTACCGCGAGCACGAAGATTAGATTGGCTTGTCGCTCGGGGGCCCGGTCGCGATTCCCCCGGGTGTTTTCCCTCGCTTGGGTCGCTCCTGCGCGATGAACGCTTCCTCCGACTCGAACTCAGTATAATTGCCCGCGCATGTCGGACGAGCTCTTGCGTGCGATCGAGTGGCTGCTAGGCCCGGAAAAGTGCGCGTCGGCTCCCCCGGACGCTCCGATCGAATTCCGCGCCCAGGGCTCGAGAGAGGACGAAGAACCGAGGGGAGCGGAAGGTCGGCGGAAGCCGACGCATCTTTGGCCGCGCTGGATTTTTCTGCGCGCCCTCGGACTCATTTATTTTTCGGCATTCTACTCCTTCTTTTTTCAGGTGAAGGGCCTCCTCGGGCCGCAGGGGATCCTACCCGCGGGCGACTACCTCCGCGCCATAGCCGCTTCGCCCAACCTTCACGCCGAGCGCTTCTGGCTTGCCCCAACCCTCTTGTGGTTCGCCTCGAGCGATCGCGCCTTGATGCTGCTCTGCTGGGTGGGGCTCATCGCTTCCCTCCTCCTGGTCGTCAATCTGTGGCCGCGAGCGATGCTCGCTCTCTCCTTCGTCTGTTTTTTGTCACTCATCGCGGCGGCGCAAGATTTTTCGAGCTATCAGTCCGACGGCATGCTCCTCGAGGCCGGGTTCATTTCCCTGTTTTTCGCGCCTCCCGGTTTCTGCCCGGGACTCGGGCGGAACCGGGGCCCCTCGCGCCTCAGTCTATTCCTACTGCAATGGGAGTGGTTTCGCATTTATTTCGAATCGGGTGTCGTGAAACTCGCAAGCGGCGACTTGTCCTGGCGCAATCTCACGGCTATGGACGATTACTATCAGAACGGCCCCTTGCCAACCTGGCTCGGCTATTACGTGCAGCATTTTCCGCATTCCTTTCACGCCTCGACGGTGATCCTCACCTTTGTCATCGAACTCGGAATCGTGTGGCTGCTGTTTCTGCCTCGGCGGTTTCGCATCGCGGCTTTCTCGATCGTGACGCCGTTCGAAATCGGCATCATCCTTACCGCCAATTATGCGTTTTTGAATTATCTGGTGCTCGCGCTCGGCTTCCTCTTGCTCGACGATCGACTGATCGAATGGCTCCTGCCTCTCGGATTCCGCAGGCTCCTGGAAGGACCGCAGAGGTCGGTTGAAATTGGTCCTGCCCCCGCAGCGTGGCGGCGGACGCTCCGCACGGCTCGCCTGGCCCTGTCTGGATGCTGTCTGGGCATCGTCTTCTACGTAACGACCCTTCAGCTGGTGTGGATGTTCATTCCCGGGCTGCCGCTTCCGCGAGCGCCTGTTGAGTGGCTCGATCCATTTCGCATCGCCAATCAATATGGATTGTTTGCCGTGATGACGCATGCGCGTTACGAAATCGAGTTCCAGGGTTCGATGGACGGAAAGACGTGGACTCCGTATCCGTTCCGCTACAAGCCGCAGGACCCGAAGCGAGCGCCCGGAATCTACGCGCCCTATCAGCCACGCTTTGAATGGAACCTGTGGTTCGCTTCCCTCGGATCGTGGCAGCAAAACAAGTGGGTGGTCTGGACGGAGGAGCGGCTGCTTCAGAATTCGCGCGACGTCTTGCAATTGTTTGCTGCCGACCCGTTCGCTTCGCCACCCCAGGAAGTGCGCGCGGTGATCTATCAATATTGGTTTACGGACCCCGAGACGAAGCACCGAGAGGGAACTTGGTGGCGACGCGAATGGCTCGGCGAGTATGCGCCGGCGCTCCTCCGGCAGCCCAACGGCAGGCCGGCCGTTCTCGATCTTCCCATTGTGAATCCGCCATCGCCCTAGGCAGTCGAACGGTTCCCATGGGAGACTCTGGCGGTCCGGTGTTTTTGGCCCGGAAAGGCGACGGGCGGGTTTCTTTGCCTGGCCAAGTGATTTTGGTTAGCCTGTGTGTGAACGCGAGCTTTCGCGATGAAGCGCCGAGAGAAAACTTCGCTGCCGGAGGATCGGCCGGAGGTCACGCCCGAGCAGGTCACCGCCCTCCTAGCCAGGATCTCGAAACCCGCCAGCATTCGCGAGATCGCGCACGGCCTCGAACTCAAGCACAACGGCAGGCGCTATCTCCCGCGCGTGCTCCGTCAACTGAGTCGTCAAGGGGAAATTCGGCAGGAGGGCAACCGCTATCGGCTGGCCGGGTCGCGCCATCCCTTGCGCGCGGCCGAACCGCCGGCCCTGGCCGCGTCGCGAGCCGCGGAGAAGGCTCAGCCGCGACGTCGCCAGGATCCCAATCTCGTCCTGGGCCGGCTGGTCGCCCACCGCGACGGCTATGGATTTGTGGTTCCTGATTCGCCCATGGCAGGCGTCGAAGGCGACTTATTCATTGGCCGCGACAAGCTGGCCGACGCCATGCACGGAGATCGCGTGCTCGCGCGCATTGAGAATCGAAAGCCGGACGGCCGCGCCGAGGGTCGCATCGTCCAGGTCCTCAAACGTGAGCATCCGACGATCGTGGGCCTGTTTCGCTACGGCCCGCACGGCAATCACGTCCTCCCCTACGATGTTCGACTTCAACACGAAGTGTTTATTCCCCCAGGCCAGGAGCTCACCTCAGAGCTGGGGGCCAAAGCGGGCGCCGGTCGCACAGCGCCTCCGAGGTTGCGCTTGCCCGAACTCGATGGCGCGGTTGTGAACGTCGAGATCACGCGCTTTCCGAAGGGCGGGGCAGCGCCAGCCGGGCGCGTTCTCGAGATCCTCGGCCGGCCGGGCGACATCGGCGTGGATACCGAAATCATGATTCGCAAACATCATCTCCCGCATGTTTTCTCGCCCGATGTTCTGACCGAGGCGCGCGCCATTCCGCAGCAGGTTCCCCCGAGCGCTTTGCGGGGTCGCCGCGACTTTCGGAGTTTGCCGATTGTCACCATCGACGGCGAGTCGGCGCGCGATTTCGACGACGCTGTTTACGTCGCTCCGCTCCCGGGCAGCGGCTACGAGCTTCAAGTGCACATCGCCGACGTGGCTCATTATGTCGCACGGCAATCCGCTCTCGACCGCGAAGCCCGCATCCGCGGCAACTCCGTCTACTTTCCGCGACGCGCGCTGCCCATGCTGCCCGAGGAGTTGTCGAACGGGATCTGCTCGCTCAACCCCCAAGTCGACCGCCTGGTCATGAGTGTGATCATGAAAATGGACGCCTCCGGACAAATGGTTGACGCCGAGTTCGCTCCCGGCGTGATTCGTTCGGCCGAGCGCATGACCTACACGAGCGTTTACAAGGTGCTCGAAGGCGATCAGGAAATGACCTCGCGCTACGCCCCTCTGGTCGCCGACTTTCACCGCATGAAAGAGCTGGCGCTTCGACTGAACCGCCGCCGCAACGCACGCGGCTCGATTGACTTTGATTTGCCGGAGCCGGTGATCGAGTTCGATCAGGCTGGCCGTATGTTGAGTGTCGTGCGCAGCGTGCGCAATGTCGCGCATCGGATCATCGAGGAATTCATGCTGGCCGCAAACGAAGCCGTGGCTCAGTACCTCGAGCGCCGGGGCATTCGCTCGCTGCATCGCGTGCACGAGAAGCCCGACCCGAGAAAGGTCCTCGAATTCGAAGAACTCGCGCATGCCTTCGGTTATTCGCTCGGAGTGGCAGACCTCGCCGAGCGCCGCGTCACCGTTCGTCACGCACGCGTCGAGGCCCCCGCGCGCGACACGCGCACCGGACGCGCCGCCCATCGGCGCCTGCGCCCGATGAGCGTTTCCTTTCCCCTCCCCGAGGACGTTCCGATTCGCCCCCAGCATTATCAGCGACTGACAGAAAAAATCGCCGGCAAGCCGGAAGAGCGCATCCTGTCGTACCTGATGTTGCGCTCTCTCAAGCAAGCACGCTACGCCGCCGATCCCCTCGGCCATTTCGCGCTGGCGGCTGACGCCTATACTCACTTCACTTCGCCCATCCGGCGCTATCCCGATCTGATCGTCCATCGCGCGCTCAAATGGGCTCTTGAAGATCCCTCGGCGAAACCCCCGCAGGCGGCCGCCCCCGAGCGGCGATCGACGGCCAAGCCGCCTGCCGTGCTGGGGCCGTACGGGCGCGTCGAACTTGAGGAAATCGCCGCGGAAAGCTCGGAGACCGAGCGCGCCGCCGATGCCGCTGAACGCGAGCTCCTGGACTGGAAGACCGCACAGTTTATGGAAGGCCGCCTCGGGGAGGAATATGACGCCTTGATCATTTCCGTGCAGAAGTTCGGATTTTTCGTCGAACTGATCGACCTGTTCGTCGAAGGTCTGGTCGGCATCGATCGCATCGAGGAGACGACCGGCCAGCGCGCGGTATATCGCGAGCGCGATCACTCGATCGTAACCGAGCCTTATCGCGGATCTCCTGCCCCGGCGCCGCGCCGGACATTTTCGCTCGGCGATCGCCTTCGCGTCCGCGCCGAACGCATCGACCCGCTCAGCCATCGCGTGGAATTTTCGGTTGTGTGACGGGGCCGCTCCCGCTATTGTGTCGTTCCGGAGGAACCCTCATGGCCCGTAAGTGTCCCCACTGCTTCGCCGTCTTTCCCGCCAAGAAAGTGCTTGCCTATTTGAATGACCTGGACTGCGCCTCCTGCGGTACGCCGCTTGAGATCTCCGCTCTGTCCCGCAATCTTTCCTGCTTCGTCGGCTTAGTGTGCGCGGCGGTCACCTGGCGCGCGAGTGCGGCGTACTATGGCGCTCATCCCGGCGCTCTCGGCTGGGCGCTTCCGGTCCTCTTCAGTTACCTCACCTACAGCGTGGCCGCGGCCCTCACGCTTATCCTGACGGGCGATCTCCGCCTGCGACCGACCCAGCCCGTTCCCGACGCGGCGCTTCCGCGCGGCGCCCACTGAGGGCCGCTCGGCAGGGGACGAACAACCTTCGATTGTGCGCGGTCAAACTTGGCGGAGGGAGGGGGCATGAAACCGACGGTCGGACTGATTGGACTCGGCCTCATGGGCAAGCCGATGGGCCGAAATCTGCTCAAAGCAGGATTTCCTCTGAACGTTTGGAATCGCACGAGCGAGCGAGCGAACGATCTGATTGGCGACGGCGCGAAACTTGCGGCGAGTCCCCGCCAAGTGGCCGCTGAGTCCGATGTTCTGATTACCATCGTCAGCGATCCGCCGGCCGTCGAGCAGGTCCTCTGGGGGGAGAACGGCGCATTCGACGCGCTCGGGCGCGGAAGTCTGTACATTGATTCGAGCACGGTCTCGCCCGAACTGGCTCGCCGCGTGGGGCGCGACTGCGCTGCCCGGGATATTGACTATCTCGATGCGCCGGTCACCGGCGGCACCTGGGGAGCTGAAAAGGGCGAGCTCGTCTTCATGATCGGCGGGAGGGAGAAGGTATTCGAGCGGGCCAAGCCGATTCTCGAAGCAGTTGGCAAGCGCTTCTTTCTTCTCGGGCCGAACGGCGCGGGGCAAACCGTAAAGCTCGCCATGAATTTGCTTTTAGCGCTCGAAGTCGAGGCTTTGGCCGAAGCCCTGGCGCTCGTCGGCAAATCCGGCGTTCCCGGAGAACGCCTGATCGAAGTGATGCAATCGAGCATGGCCCGCGCCGCCGTCCTCGATGTCAAAGCCCCGCAGATGCTAAGCCACGACTACCCGCCGAGCTTCCCCTTGCGGTTGATGCACAAGGACGTGCGGTTGGCACTGGAGCTTGCCAGGGAGGAGGGCGTGCGGCTCCCGGCCGGGGAGGCCGCTTACGAGGTTTACAGCGCGGTGAAGGACGCCGCCACCGAAGATCTCGACTACGCTGGTGTGGCTCGATTCTGGCAATGAAGGGGAGAACCCTTGCCGCAACCCCCTAGCCTGCCACGCTCTGCACCCTCGCGAGGGGCGGGAAAAAGGCGAGGGGCAGGTCGCGCGAGGTGCGCAGCCCGGCCGGCGCGGCAACAATGGCGGGAATCGCGTTGACCACCACGGCCGCCGTGGCGATGTCTCCGTGCGTTCCGCCCGGAATCACCAGCTTCAGATTTGGTTCCCCCTTGAGCTCAACCGTATCGGCAGGTTCCTCGGCTCCGACATACATTCGCAGCTCCAGTGAGATCTTCACCTCGCCGCCCGACCTGCCTTGCGCAAGTTGGTCGACACCGGCTACCTGCCCGGGCGCGACTTCCAGGTAGGCGGTCTTCACCGCTTGGTCGGCCATAACCGGCTCGATCGTTTCCGTGATGTCATCAATGGCCAGTCCGAGACCATCCCCGACCATGGCCACCGACTCGGGCAAGCCGTGATGCTTGATTACGCCCGCATCGACCTGCGCGCGAAATTCCTCCGCGGTCATCCCGGCTCCGATCTTTCGTTGCAGGGGCAGGCGGCGTTTCGAGGCGTCCACGATGCGAAGGGCGCGGACCGAATCGACCTGCTGGGCGACGGCGCTTAACGTCAGCACGAGCTTGTCCAGCACGAAGCCCGGGTTTACGCCCGTTCCAACCACGGCCACGCCCTCATCCTTTGCCGCGGCATCCAACTTGGCGGCCAGATCGGGGTGCTTGCGGAACGGGTAGGCCAGCTCCTCACAGGTTGACACCACGCAACAGCCGGCGGCGATCGATTCAAGCAGTTGGTCCATCACCGTCTTCAGATACGAGGACGTCGAGTGCACCACCACGTCGACCGGTTTTCCAAGCACGGCGTTGGCGTCCGAAACCACCCCGACGCCCCAGGGTGCGTCGGCCGCGCCCACCACTTCGCCCAGATCGCGTCCGGCCTTCGCCGGGTCTCTGTCGATCGCTCCCGTAATCTCGACCGACCCCTTCTGCCGTAGCAATTTCACAATGGAGGCGCCAATCGGTCCCACCCCGAACTGAACCACCCGTATCTTCTTCACCGTTGTTTCCTCGACCAAGAGTCTGCGTTTAGGATCAAGGCTGAATCACTCGGAATCAATCCGTCAGAGAATCGAGTGAAGCTGTGCTCCCGAGCGGTGGCCGGAAACCACCGGCTCAAAAGCTATATGAATTGTCACCCCCAAGCAAGCGGTCAGTTCGTGTGGGGAAGCGGCTAGCTTTCTGGCCCTGGCAACCTGCCCATTCCGGCGTGCTTCCAATCTCCAACCGGCGCACACCAACCCTATTGGGGAGAAAGGCTGAACGAGATTGATCCAGGTTCATCGAGCAATAGGAGCGTTCTCCCTGCTTCTGCTGTGCCTGGTTCCCGCCCGGGCTGCCTTCGCGCAAACACCCTCCCCTTCCTCCCCGGCCAAGCCCGCCATCCAGGAACCGCCCTTGCCGACGGTCGACCAGATCGTGGACAACTACATCGAAGCGAGCGGCGGTCGCGCGGCCTGGGAGAAGCTGAATTCGCGGGTGTCCAAAGGCACGGTCACGGTAGCGGCCATGAATGTTTCCGGCCCGCTCGAGATCGACGAAAAGGCGCCGAACAAATTGCTGGTTACGGTCACGATTTCCGGATCCGTTTTTCTGCAGGGCTTCGACGGAACGGTCGGATGGTCCGAGGACCCGCAGAACGGACTGCGCGAGCAGGCCGGTGCGGAACTGGCTGAAACGAAGCGCGAAGCAGACTTCTATCATCCACTCGATTTCCGCAAGCTCTACGCCAGGATGTCTGTAACGGGGATCGAAACGGTTGACGAGCGGCGGGCTTATGTTGTCGAGGCCGAGCCGCCCGAAGGTGGCAACCCCGATCGCATCTACTTTGACGCGCGGACGGGGCTTCCGCTGCGCGTGATTACCCAGCATCACAACTTCGACGGGAGCGTCGAGGATTTCCGGGAGGACTTCGATGACTATCGCACGGTCGACGGAGTCAAGGTTCCCTTTGCCATCGAGCAAAGCGATGCGCAAGTGGCCTTCAGGATTCAAATCGATGAGGTGCGCGACAACGTGGAATTGAAAGACTCTGAATTCGCAAAACCGGCCGGTCCGGCTACACAATAGGGCACTTGAGCCAAGTCCGCCGTACCCCGAGAGGGCTCTGGCAGGTGGCGTGCTGGACGGCGAAAAGGGCCTCTTGCAATTAAGTTGCCGCTGTGATATTTTTAGTCGGTTTGCCAGTGCTGGCGTAGCTCAGTTGGTAGAGCATCTGATTTGTAATCAGAGGGTCGGGGGTTCAAATCCCTCCGCCAGCTGAGTTTGAGGGATCGGGCTGTTTTGCATAGTTGGGGGAAGGATTCCTCGCGACAAAAGCGTTCGGGCTGGTGTCTTTGGACACGAGCCCTTTCTGCGTTGCGGACTGCCTCGCATAATATTCCGGTTCAGTTCAGATCGCCCTTTCGGGCGCAGTTATATTCGAGTTCGGTCAGAAGAGGCGACGAAAGCATGCCGCAATCCGCAGGACGGGTGGGTGAGTGGCTAAAACCAGCAGACTGTAAATCTGCCGCTCCTTGCGGGCTACGGAGGTTCGAATCCTCCCCCGTCCACCAGTTTCTTGCGGGAGGCAAATCGTATGGCGGTGCCGATCGGGCCGCCGCGATGCTCGAGCGGGATGAACAAACGCCACTCCGGCCCGGAAAGATTCCGGCGAAACCGGTCGGGCCTGGGTAGCTCAGTTGGTAGAGCGCGTCCTTGGTAAGGACGAGGTCACCGGTTCAATCCCGGTCCCAGGCTCCAGATTCAGCCACCCGAGTGGGGCCGCTTCAGAGGAGAGGATTTTGGAAGCTTTTGGGAGGAGAGATGGCAATGAGCGGGGGTAACTCAGGGGTAGAGTCTCTGCCTTCCAAGCAGATGGTCGCGGGTTCGAATCCCGTCCCCCGCTCCATCGCACCAGAGAGGATCAACCGACGATAGGTGGTGGGCCTGGCAGAGAGCCGATACGTCTTATGCGAAGGTGATGCGAAGATGGCCAAGGAGAAATTCGAGCGCAGCAAGCCGCACGTGAACGTGGGCACGATCGGGCACATCGACCACGGGAAGACCACGCTGACGGCCGCGATCACGAAGGTGCTCAGCAAGAACAATC
>Ga0187783_10000762_pt1 | contig 23628 bp, 19 predicted proteins | sample 1015_SJ02_MP02_2_FD_132471 | JGI IMG/M metagenome (GOLD analysis project Ga0187783, IMG submission 132471) | Tropical peat soil microbial communities from peatlands in Department of Meta, Colombia - 1015_SJ02_MP02_20_MG | ecosystem: Environmental > Terrestrial > Soil > Wetlands > Peat | place...
CGGTCCTTTACGGCGCGGTCGGTCCGAAGGCCCGAAGATTGTCCCGTCGGTCCTTCGTCACGATGCTCGCCCGGCGGATCGTGCTTCTCGTACCTCGACCTCTCGGTCCGCCAGCGCATCCTCACTTCACGTCGCTTGGGAGAGCGCCCGGCCGCGCTCATGGGACGCGCCGGAGTTATCTCGCGCCGACTCCCCGGAGCGCGACACGCGCGGGCTCGTCACTTGAGAAGACCGCCGACCCGGGAATTTTCGTACGGATACAGCCGAAACATCTTCGGAGTCCTTCCGACGGATCGACCAAAATCTATCATGGCCCGGTTCCAGTCAACGTCATCCGAGTACAGGACCCCCTTGTCCCGAAGGCCCGTCCACGCGGACTCGAACTCCTGCAGCATGTTCTGGTAGCTGTGATCGGAGTCGTGAAAGAACATGTCCATCCCCCGGGCCGCGATTCTCGTGAGCGTGGCCGTGGACTCCTCCGCAGATGCTACCACGTTCAATTCCCAGCGGCCTCGAAGGTACTCCGGAACCTCCCGACCCGTGTCCGAGATGACCTCGACGTGGGCTCGGTCGAACGTTCCGTCCGCGTTGAGTCGCCCGGTGGCCGTGGTCGGGAGGTCAATCGAAGTCAGGTGACCCGTCCCGTTGCGAGCCAGCGCGGTCAGGATTGCCCGAGAGCTCCATCCCAGCCAAACGCCGGTCTCGACGACGCGCTCGGGGCGAAGGGTACGCACGATGAGGTAGAGCAGCACCTCCTTTCGTTCCTGCACCCCGGACGGCACCAGCTCCGCAACGTAGCGTCTCGCGGATCCTCCGGGCGCTCCCGTCAGCGCGTCGGCGTACTCGGGCGCCCGGGTACGTTGATAGACCCAGTACAGGTCTCCCACGAGGTCACGAAAACTCATGGCCGGCTCCCTCCGTCGTCAGACGCCACGAGAGCCGGTCGTCGGCCACGATGCGACCACGTTCCACCGACCGCACGGGTAGCGTTCGGCCTATTCAAATTTCGGCCCCGGGGGGCGGGTCCGGCTCCGAGACCACCGGGAGGACGCGCGTCAATTCATCGCACCGTGCGGCCCCGTAGGGTCCGACCCCGCGGGCACGGGGTGGGTCCGCCGTGCGCGCACCGTACGTTTTACCTTCGGCGGTCGTCGCCGTCGTCCGCGCATGGCCCTCCTTCGCCGGCGTACTTTGGTCCCCGCCCTTCTGATCGGTGTGCTGGTCCTTCTGCTCGCCGGCAGCTCGGGGGGCGTAGGGGGTGCACCGAGCGCTGCAAACTTCACGCGCGACCCCTCGCCGGAGACGTTCTCGGGCGTCACCGGGTACGTCTACGGCAACACCAACGACTACGCGCCGACCGCGGCTCTCGCTGACGCGACCGTCTCGGTCTACGACCAGTGTATCTCGCTTCCCGATATGGACTGTACGCTCGTCGCGTCCACGAGCACCAACGCTTCAGGATTCTTCGGCGTAGACCTCTCCCCGGGCTCGGGGTACTATGTCGTGGTGTCGCCGGACGCGAGCCCGGCTCCGGCGGCCTTCGAAGGCTTCGGCGGCGACGTGCAGGGATTCACGGCGCCGACGACTTCACCGCTCTCCCTCCAGGTGTATCCGTATGTCGGCTACGGAAATGCCTCGATCGTTCTGCCCGGGTACAACTGCATGGCGGCGTATCTCAACAACCTAGGGGGCGCCGGTCCGGGCTGCCAGAACCCGATACTTTCGTGGACGCAGGACGGGGCATTCTACGTCAACGCCAGCAACGAACTGGTCTTCTACTCGTTCGCCAACCGGACCGTTTATCGCATCGCGGCGTGGATTCCGCTCTACCAAACGTTCCCCGACTACGCCATGATCTCGAACGAGCTGTTCGCCACCCAGGACGGCGCGTACCTCTACAGCTGGGGGGAGGAGAGCGCTTCCAACGCGACGCTGACGGTCGAGGCCGTGAACGTCACCACGGGCCGGGTGTTCCTCTACAACTACACCGAGGTGAACGCGGACGACGCGACGACGAACGCCGAGCTGATGCTCACGGGCTGGGACGGGAACGACTCGCAAGCGGTGTTGATCGTCGAAGGAGAACTCTTCGACCATGACCTGTGGTCCGACACCGAGAGCTTCGTCGGGACCGCCCCGTACTTCGAGGCCAACAACATGTACTGGGTGCCGTTCCTCAACGGGTGGGTCAACGTCGAAGCGGACGGTACTTCGGGGGACTACCTGCAGGAATACCAGCTCACCGGGCCCGTGACGAGCTCCGTCGATTACTTGCTCGTGCAAACCTACTCCTCCCCGTGGACGGACCAGTCGATCGTCGTCAACGGAGTCAACGGCATCTCCTTCAACGTCAGCAGTCGCCAGCTGTCGGTTCAACCGGAGAACAGTGGCCTGGTCTACAGCGTCCTTCCCAACGGTACGATCGACCAGCTGCTCGAGGTCACGAACTACGAACGCGACAGTTCCTGTGGGTGCGCCGCGCTCGGGCCCGTCTCCGCCTCGGACCGATCTCTGTTGATCGCGAGCGGGCCCGAGTTGAGCCACAACTACAACGGCTACGTGAACGACTCCTGGTTGATCGACATGACCCCGGGCCACATCGGGTACTACGCCACAAACCAGTCCCCCTGGGTCTACAATCCGACCGTAGCCAGCGGTCAGGTCTACAGCGAGCAAGCGTGGTACCAGGAGGGGCAGTTCGTCAACGCGAGCTACACCATCACCGCCGACTCGTACGGATGCAACGCGGTCCTGCCGGGATCCTGCACGATCGACGGCGGGGGCGGCGCGGCCGTGGGGACGATCTCGTGGCTCTGGAAGCTCGGACTCCCTGAGTTCCCCTACCCCGCCTCCAACCCGATCGCCAACGCCGAGAGCCCGGCGGCGACGTCGCTGACGGGAATCACGGTCGCGGGCACGAGTGCGACGATCACCTGGCGCCCGATCACGAACGACGCGATTCTCAACTACACGGTCACGTGGGGGACCTCACCGGATGACCTCTCCGATTCGGCGTCCGTCGTCGGGAGCACCGATACGTTCACGATCTCGGGTCTGGCCCTCAGCACAAGATACTATGTCGCGGTCGAGGCCTGGAATCTCCACTATCACGGGGCCAGCTCGGGAGTCTCGTCGTTCTTCGTCCCTCCCGAAGCGACCGACGTGCACGTCACCGGGTCGAACGAGACGAACCTCTCCCTCGCGTGGACGAATCCGCCGGCCGGGACGTTCACCAACCTTTCGCTCCAATTCGGGGACTCCCCGGAGGCGCTCAACGGTCAGGAATCCGTCGGGGTGGTGTCCGCCGTCACGGTCGCGGGACTCCGCCCGGGGACGGCGTACTACTTCACCGTCACGGCGTGGAACGGGACCGTCGAAGAAGGCACGTCGCCCATCGTCAGCGGGTCGACCACGTTCCCCGGGGCGCAGTCGTTGGCAGTCATCGGCACCGGAGTGACGAACATCTCGCTCGCGTGGACCAACCCCGCGGTCGGGACCTTCTCGAACGTGAGTGTGGAGTACGGCACCACGCCGGGAGGGCTAACCGTCCACGCCTCGGTCGGGACCGTCTCCAGCTTCGATGCGACGGGCTTGAAAATGTCGACGGCGTACTATTTCGTCGTCGTGGTCTGGAACGGGACGATCGGCGGAGCCCCCTCGAATCTCGCCAGCGGCCGGACGCTCTTCCCGGGGGCGACGTACCTGACGGTCACCGGTACGACCAGCCAGAGCGTCTCGCTGGCGTGGACGAACCCGGCTCCCGCGACGTATACGAACCTCACGGTGGTCTTCGGGACCAGCGAGGGCGCGCTCACCGAGCGCATCTCGGTCGGACCCGTCAGTTCCTACATCGTCTCGGGCCTCTCCCCGTCGACGACGTACTACTTCGCGGTCGTGGTCTGGAACGGAACCGAGATCGGGGCCCCGTCCAACGAGGTCACCGCCGCGACCTCGGGTACGGGCCTGACGAGCTCGTCGACCGGATTGAGCGCGCTCGACTGGGCCCTGATCGGCGTGGTGGTGCTCCTCGGAGTGATCGTCGTCGTTCTCGCCCTCCGACATCGGCCCGGTCCCCCGCCCTCGGTCGATCCCGGCGCCGGGGCCCGTCACGGTCCCCCCGCGTCAGGTCCCCCGGGCGGCGCGGTCTAAGACGCGACTGTGGGACCCCGAGAGACCTCTCGGCCCGGGGGTCCCGCCCGTTGCGTCTCCCGCGTCAGCCTCATATGCGAGCCCCCGGATGAAACGCGACGTGGAAGAGGTCGGCCGCATCTTCGGCGACGTCGGACTCGGCCAGTTCCAGCTCAGCCTCTCGAGTCCCGTCGAGCGCGGCGACTACCTGACGGTCGTCGACGAGCTGCACGGCAAGGTCCTCTGCCAGCTGGACGACCTGAAGCGCAAGAGCGACCTCGACCTCGAGGCCGCGGGCGCGCTCCGGCCCAACGACGAGGCGCCCGTCCACGAGAGCCTGCTCGGCGTCGCCCGGATCATCGGATTCCGGGACGGGCAGGGGCTCGTCAAGATGCCGACGATCCCGTTCCGCCCCGGGGCCCACGTCTTCCGAGCCGAGGAGCCGCTCATCGCCGAAGTGCTCGGACTGAAGCACCACGCGAACACGGGCGCCTACGTCGGATTGCTGCGGAATCACAACCTCCGCGTCGAGCTGGACATCAACCAGCTGGTGCAACGCCACGTCAGCGTGCTCGCGAAGACCGGCGGGGGGAAGAGCTACCTTCTCGGGGTGCTGATCGAGGAACTGCTTCGGCACAAGGTCACGTGCGTCATCGTCGACCCCCACGGAGAGTACGGCTCGCTCCGCGTCCCGGCCGAGAAGAACGGCGTCCACTCCCGCTTCGGCGTGGAGTCGCAGGGATTCGGCCGTCAGATCCAGGAGTACTCGCCCGACGTCTCCCTCAACCCGTCCGCGAAGCCGCTCACGTTCTCCCTCCGGCACATCGACCCGCGGGACCTGCTGGTCTTCATGGGACTGACGAACGTCAAGACCTTCCTCGCGCCCCTCAAGGCGGTCATCGAAGCCGTGGCGGCGGCCGTTCCCGACTACACCGTGCACGACCTCGTGCGCGCCGCCGAGTCCGGCGAAGGGGCGATCGCCGAGACGCTCCACGAGCGACTCGAGTACCTCGAGCAGACCAAGCTCCTCGGCCCCGTCGGCACGAGCCTGAACGACCTCGTCAAGAAGGGCGAGGCGACACTCGTCAACCTTCGGGGCGTCGCGCCCGACGTGCAGGAGCTCGTCGTCGCCCGGATCGCGCTGACGCTCTTCGAGAACCGCAAGAAGGGAAAGATCCCGCCGCTGTTCCTCGTCATCGAGGAGGCGCACAACTTCGCGCCGCAGCAAGGTTCCGTGACCTGCTCGCGGATCCTGAAGAACATCGCGAGCGAGGGGCGGAAGTTCGGGCTCGGGCTCTGCGTCGTCACGCAGCGCGCGGCCCGGATCGACAAGAGCGTGCTCTCGCAGTGCAATACCCAGTTGATCCTCCAGGTGACGAACCCGCTCGACCTGAAGGCGATCGCGCAGTCGATCGAGGGCCTGACCGCCGGGATGACCGAGATGATCCAATCTCTTCCGGTCGGTACCGCCCTCATCACGGGCGGCGGCTACCAGACGCCCCTGTTCTGCGAAGTGCGCCCCCGGGCGACCCGTCACGGCGGCGAGAGCGTGCAGATCGTCGCCGCGTGACGGTCGAGGAGCGGGCGCCGGAGGCCCCGGCCGGCCCTCACGTCGCGCGCGACGCCTCGGAGAGGTACTTCGTGACGAGTCGCACGCCGAAGCCCGTCGCGCCCCGGTTCTGGTACGAGGGTTGGTACCGCAGCGTCTGGCCCGTCGTGTACGCGGGACCGGCGATGTCGAGGTGGGCCCACGGCGTGCCGTCGACGAAGTTTTCCAAGAACGCCGCGGCGGTCAGCATCCCCGCGACCGGGATCTCGATGCTGTTCCGGACATCGCCGACGCGGCTCTTGACGAGTTCGCGGTGGTAGTCGGTGAGCGGCATGCGCCACACCGGCTCGCCGGTCGCGGCGGAGGCCGCGAGGAGTCCGTTCGCGAGTCGATCGTCGGTCGAGACGAGTCCCGCCATCGCGTCCCCGAGCGCTATCGTCTGCGCCCCGGTCAGGGTCGCGAGGTCGATCACTTCGTCCGGGTGGTACTGGTCGACCGCGTAGGCCAGCGCGTCCGCGAGGACGACCCGGCCCTCGGCGTCCGTGTTCAGCACTTCGATCGTCTTGCCGTTGTACGTGCGCACGACGTCCCCCGGACGGTAGGAGGTGCCGCTGGGGACGTTCTCCGCGCACCCCAACACGCCGATTACCCGGGGCGGGACCTTGAGGAGCGCCGCCGCCCGGAGGATGCCGAGGACGGCGACCGCCCCGGACTTGTCGAACTTCATGTTGGCCATCGCGGGGGCCGGCTTGATCGAGATCCCGCCCGAGTCGAACGTGATCCCCTTGCCGACGACCGCGATCGTCTTCCCTCGGCGGGCGCCGCCCGAGTACTCGAGGACGACCATCCGCGGCGGGTGGGCGGCCGAACCGCTCCCGACCGCGAGGATCCCGCCGCACTGCATCTCGGCAAGCTTCGTCTCGTCGAAGACCGTCACCTTCAGCCCGAGTTCCTTGCCCAAGGCCTTCGCTTCGTCGGCGAGCCGGGCGGGAGAGCAGGTGTCGGCCGGTAGGTTCGCGATGTCGCGCGTCCAGAGGACCGTCTCGACGATGAGCCGTTGCTCGTCGACCGCCTTGCGGACCGTCGTCTCCTCGCGCTCCAGTTCCTCCCCGAGCGCGATCGTCGCTTCCTCGACGCCGCCCTCGGTCGTCGACTTGTACTTGACAAAATCGTAGCTCGCGAGGAAGGCGCCATCGACGACGGCACGCGCCGCCGTCTCGCTCGACACCGGCTCCTGGGTGAACGCGGGCAATCGGATCGCAATGGTCCGGGCGCCCCGGCCCTTCAGCGCGCGAATCGCTTCGGCTACGGCGCGCCGCACGGTCTCGGCGTCGAACCGCCCGCGCGGGCCGAGGCCGACGAGGACGATCCGCCCCCGGCCATCGGGACGGTGGAGGACCGTGACCTCCCTCCACTTTCCCTTGATCTCCTTCGAGTCCCACGCACCCCGAACGAGGCCCTTCGCGGCCGCGTCCTCCTTCGCGAGCGTCCGGGGGAACGTCGTCTCCTTGTCGCCGCGCTCGAATACGCCGCTAACGACCGCGTCCGCGGTCGCGGCCGTCGCTTCGCGACGGTCGACGAGGGCCTTCATGGGGGGCGGGAAGGCCTCAGAACGACGGTCGGATCTTCTGTCGGTCGATCCGGATCCCGGCCGGCGTGATCGCGAGCAAGTTCTTCGCGATCCCCGCGACATCGCCGCCGGTGTCCTTGGCGACGTTCTTGAGATCGATGCTCATCCGCTTGACCGCGATCTGGTCGTTCGCGATCGACGTGTAGTCGAGGAGGACGATGTCCCCCTGATACGCCAACTTTGAGACCTGGTGCAGGTCTTCGAACCGCAGGATCTCCGCCATACGGACGGTACCCCGGGCCCCCGCGAGCGCTCCGGCCTCGTCCTCGAACGACATCGTCCCGAGGTCGAGGAACGTGCCTTCTTCCAGTGTGTCGGACCCGTGATGGCGCCGGAGGATACCACTCTTCGACATGCGGCGAAACCTTCTCTCGAGGGCGAGAGGAGGGGGTCGCTTCTTAAGTCTATTGTTCCACGGTGCGCCGGGAGCCCGTCGGTACCGCCGGTGGCGACGTGGTCCGCGGAAATCGCAGACAGAGCGTGACCCGGTAGACGTCCTGGCCGTCCTTGCGGCCGAAGAGCGTCGCCGACTCCTTCAGCGTGGCGCCGAACTTCTGCTTCGCGACCTTAGCGACCGCCCGCGCGGCGAGCGTCTGGGTGAAGAAGACGTCGTACCCCTCCGGGAGCTGCTCGACCCACGAGACCGCCTGCCGCCAGTCGGGGCGGCTCTCGGCGAGCACGTCCGCCCAGGTGCGGTCGAGCCGCGCGTGCAGGGCGGGGGACTTCTCCGTCGCCTTCTCGAGGCCCCCCCGAAGCTGCAGGACGGCCGTGTAGTATCTCCCGCTCTTGCGACTGCAGTCGGGGCACGTCTGGTGCTCGGTTCGGACGGAGAGGTGCACCTCGACCTCGCGCTCGACCCCGCGAAAGACGACGTCCGCGTCGCCGCGGAGCTCGCGCACGGTGCCGGTCGCCGAGGTCTCCTCCCATCGGACGCGGCGGACTCCGACCTCGGGGGGGATGCGCAGGAACGGGGCGAGGTCCTCGGCCGTGAGCAGCGGGCTCGCTCCGGCACGCTCCCACTGGGCGCCGACCTTGCGCGCGCCGCAGTGCGGGCAGATCACGACGACCGCCCGCTCGGGCGTGGAAAGTAGGCGGGTGCGGTCGGCCGCGCACTCGGCGCAGACCCCGTCGCGGAGCGGCCGGTCGGTCGCCCCACAGACGACGCAGAACTCTCCCTCCATGCACCGTACCCCCGCTCAGTCGTGCATGGCGAAGATCTCGGCGTGGGGGACGCCCCCCAGCTGGCCGGTCCCGCCGGGTCCGACGAATCCCCCTTCGCGGGCGAGGCGCAGGACGCGTTCACCGAGGAGATTGGCGATCGTCGCTCGTTCGAGAGCCCACAGCAGCTCCTCTTTCGAGACGACCCTCTCCCCGTAGAACTGGGAGGAGACGCGGACCGTCCGGCCCGCCGAGCCGACCGGCAGGTCCCGCCCGAGCAGCTCGGCGTCGCACGCCGCGACCACGAGCTCGGCCCGCACCCGGTGGACCCGCATCACCACCCCGGCGTCGTCGACCATCGATCGTCCCCGCTACGAGCCGACCGGGAGGATAAATCGCCGGCGCCCCGGCGCGCGGACCTAGAACCGGACGAGTTGGAGGCGGTTCGGACGGGTCTCGATGACCTCGCCCTGGTTGCGGAGGGTCTGCAGCAGCGCCTCGGCGCGGTTCCGGGGGACGCCGGCGCGGTCGGCGGCCTCGGTGAACTCCTCGACGGAGAAGACCCCCTCCGGCCGGTCCTGCAGCTCGCGCATGACGCGGAGGACGATGTCGAGGCGCTCGCGCTGGCTGTGGCTGACGCCCGACTGCACGAGGTCAACGTCCAGCTTGCCGCCCTCCGTCATCGCGACCCGGCGGAGGAAGTTCTGCATGATCTGGATCGCCCGCTGGGCGTCCTCCACGCTAACCTCGTTGGAGAGCCGCGCCTTCGCGGCCGCCTCGCTGAACCGCACCAGCGCCTCCAGCTGGCGCGCGGTGATCGGCACCGGAGCGTTCGGCTCCTCTCCCTGGGACCGTACCTTGACGTAGTACTCCGAGAGCGCGGCGAGCGCCGCGTCCGAGAGGACCGGGCGGACGGTCCGGCGGGCGAAGGCGATGTACTTCATCAGAAGGTCCGGAGGGAACGGCGCCCCGCTCGCGCCCGCTCCTTCGGTACCGGCGTAGACCCGCGCCTCCCCTTCCCGGTGCGAAGCGAGGATCCCGTCGGCGAGCCGTCGGTCCCGGTCCTGGTTCGGCAGGTCCTTGATCGAGAAGATCGCGTCGAACCGGGAGAGCAGCGTCGGCGGGAGGTCGATCTGCTCGGAGATCGTCCGGTCGCTCGTGAACCGGCCCCATTTCGGATTGGCTGCCGCGAGCACCGGGCACCGGGCGTTCAGCGTCGCCGTGATCCCGGCCTTCGCGATCGACGCGCTGCCCTGCTCGAGGACCTCGTGCATCGCCGACCGGTCCTCGGGCGTCATCTTGTCGAGCTCGTCGATGACCGCCATGCCGCCGTCGGCGAGGACGAGCATCCCGGCCTCGAGCACCCACCGTCCGCCGGCGAAGTCGTCCTTCACCGCGGCCGCCGTAAGGCCCGCCGCGGTAGCTCCCTTGCCGCTAGTGTAGATGCCGCGCGGCGCGACCTCGGCGATGTACCGGAGCAGCTGGCTCTTCGCCACTCCGGGGTCCCCGACGAGGAGGATGTGGATGTCGCCCCGGACCCGAACGCCGTCCGGATGCCGCTTCTCGACTCCGCCGAACAGCTGGAGCGCGATCGCCTCCTTCTCCTCCTCCATCCCCTTGATCGTCGGGGCCAGCGACATCACGATCTTGTCGACGACCGTCGGGTCGCCGCGGAATCCGAGGAAGAGGCGCTCCTCTTCCGGCGTGATCTCGATCTCGTCGTACTCCCGTTGCTTCCACTCGACCGACTTGCCGAGCACGAGGAGGTCGAAGGTCGTGTTCCGGACGGCGCCGCCGCGGCCGCCGCTCGTTCGCTGGAAGCTCTTCAGCTCCCCGTTCAGGACCACCCGGTTCCCGGGCAGAACCTTCCCCGCGAGGTCCTCCGTCAGCATCACGGCGAGACCCTGGGGGTGGGCTCCGTGCTTCAGCGTCTCGGGGTTCTCCTGGACCTCGATCCGTTGCGCGTCGACAAACGTCGACTTTTCGGGGAGGAGGCGGAACCGGGTCCGTCCGAGCGCCTTGCCGCACCCTCCCTGCGACTCGGGGCACTCGAGCGGCTCGTGGAATACCATCGAGGCCTCGTCCTGCGGCTCGTGAAACTCGGTCCGGCAGGCGACGCACTGGAACACCGCGTCCCGGATCTGCGGACGGACTTCCGTGACCCGCCGCACGATGCCGTCGAGTGCGATCAACCGATTGAGGTCGCTCTCCCGGATCTCCCGGATCACACGGTGGGCGGTCGTCGGGAGGCCGACCACGCGCAGGCGCAGGCCCACCGACTCCGGGTCCGCGACGGGGAGGAGCTCCCGCATCGCGCGTTGGCCGGCGGCCAGCACGTCCTCGGGCCGCTCGAGCAGCACGTCGGCGAGCGAGGTGTCCGTACGGTCGATGTCGAGGAACGGGACGACGAGCGACCGCTCCTCGGGGAACCGGTCGCTTAACGCGAGGATCTCGGGCCGTCGCCCGGACTCCTCCAGGACCGAGGCCCACCGGCTCTGAAGCTCGGGCGGCGCGGGAAGGGTCCTTCGGATCGCAGCCATGGAAACGTCGACTCCCTCACGGTTCGAGGCGGTATCGGTCGCGGGGGAAGAGGCGCGCCTCCCGTATATTGGAGAGCCCTGCGAGGGCCCAGACGAACCGGTCGACGCCGAATCCCCAGCCTCCGTGGGGCGGCATCCCGTAGCGGAACGCCTCGAGGTACCCCTCGAAGTTCGCGGGGTCGAACCCGGCGCTCTCGAGGTTCTGGCGGAGCTGCACCTCGCGGTGCTCCCGGGGGCCGCCGCTCGACATCTCGACCCCTCGGAAGTCCAGGTCGAAGTACCCCGTGAGCTTCGGATTGTCGTCCCGACGCCAGGCGTAGAACGTGTGGGCCTTCACCGCGGTCGGGAAGTCGGTGATGAAGTAGAACGGAGCGTCGAGCTCCTGCATCGCCCGCGCTCCGATGATCTTCTCGTCCTCGGTCCCGATGTCCTGCTCGGCGCCGGGGCGGCCGAGCCACTCTTCGCAGGTGGCGAACGGGATCCGGGGGAACGGGGTCTTCGCTTCGGGCAGGGCGTCGGCGAGGGGGTTCGTCCGGGCGCCGAGCCGGTCCCGTGCATACCGGAGCGTCTCCGCGACGACGCCCTCGAGCGTCGACCGGAGCTCCTCGGCGCCGTCGATGTAGCCCATCTCGGCGTCGAGGCTGGTGAATTCGGTCAGATGCCGCACCGTGTCGGACGGTTCGGCGCGGAACGCCGGAGCGATCTCGAAAACCCGCTCGAACCCCGCCCCGATCAGCATCTGCTTGTACAGCTGCGGGCTTTGCGCGAGGTAGGCGGGCCGGTCGAAGTAGTCGACGCGGAAGAGGGTCGCTCCGCCTTCGGCGCCCTGGCGGAGAAGTTTCGGCGTCTCCACCTCGAGGAACCCCCGTTCGGTGAACGACCGACGGAATCCCTCCAGCACGGCCGCCCGCAGCTCGAAGACGGCGCGCACCGCCGGCTTGCGCAGGTCGAGCACGCGGTGGTTGAATCGGGTGTCGAGGTCGGCGCCGACCTTGTCGACGACCCCGAGCGGCAGCGGTACGGCGGCCCGGGTCACCACCCGGATCGCGGTGGGGAGAAGCTCGACGCCGCGGTGGGATTTCTCGGAGAGGCGCGGCGTTCCTTCGACCTCGACCACCGATTCGCGGGGGAGCTCCGCGAGCAGCGCGAACAGCGCCGGGTCCGCGGTCCCTTTCTTCAGGGTCACCTGGGTGGTGCCCGAGACATCCCGGACCAGGGCGAAGGCGACCCCGCCGAGCGCGCGGTACTCCTCGAGGTGGCCCGCGATCCGGACGGTCGCGCCGTCCAGCTCGCGGAGCTCACGCGACAGTCGGCGGGGCGGCGACAGGGGTCGCGACCTCCTGGCGAGCGAGCGCGGCCCGGACGAGGGCCAAGAAGAGGGGATGCGGCGATTCCGGCCGCGAGAGGAACTCCGGGTGGTACTGCACGCCGACGAAGAACGGATGCTTCGGGTCCTCGAGCGCCTCGACCCGGCCGTCGACGCTCATGCCGGTGATCGCGAGGCCGTGCTCCCGGAACCGGTCGAAGTAGTCGGGGTTGATCTCGTACCGATGGCGATGACGTTCCCAGATCTCGGTCCGGCCGTAGACCTCGGCCACCCGGGACCCCGCGGTCAGTACGACCCGTTGGGCGCCGAGTCGCATTGTGCCCCCCAGGTCGTTGAGCGCGCGCTGCTGCTCGAGGAGGCAGACGACCGGATCCGGAGTTCCGGGCTCGACCTCGGTCGTGTTCGCCCGGTCGAGTCCGAGCACGTTCCGCGCGAACTCGACCGCCTGCATCTGAAACCCATAGCAGATCCCGAGATACGGGATTCCGGTCGTCCGGGCGATCTGGATCGCGCGGATCTTCCCCTCCACCCCGCGGGCGCCGAAGCCCCCCGGCACGAGCACGCCGTCCGAGCGGGCGAGACGGGCGAGGAGCGCGGGACTCTTCGGAATGTCCTCGGAGTCGTACCACTGAAGGCGGACCTCCTTGCCGAGGTGCCCCTGCACGTGGTGGAATGCTTCCGTGTGCGAGAGATAGGCGTCGCGAAGCTCGGTGTACTTCCCGACGATGGCGATCTCCACGGACCCCTCGCACCGCCGGTACGTCGCGAGGAACTCCTTCCAGGCCGTGTGGTCGGGCGGACGGTCCGGCAGATTCAGCAGTCGGGCCAGCAGCGGCCCGACGCCCTGCGCCTCGAGCACGAGCGGCACCTCGTAGATCACCGACTGGTCGGGGACGGAGATGACCGCCTCGGGTGGCACATCGCAGAAGAGCGAGATCTTCGTCTTGATGTCCGGCGCGAGCGGGGTCGGACCGCGCGCGATGATCAGGTTCGGCCGGATGCCGATCGCCCGCAACTCGCGGACCGAGTGCTGAGTCGGCTTCGTCTTCGCCTCACCGACCGGGCCCACGACCGGCACGAGGGTGGTGTGAACGAACGCCATGTGCCCCTCGCCCAGTTCGTAGGAAAGCTCGCGCAGTGCCTCGAGGAACGGCATCGACTCGATGTCGCCGACCGTGCCGCCGACCTCGACGAGCACCACCTCGGCGCCGGCGGCCTGGGCGACCTCCCGGATCGTCCGCTTGATCTCCCCGGTCACGTGCGGGATGATCTGGACCGTGTTCCCGAGGTAGTCGCCGTGGCGTTCCTTCTCGATGACCGCGCGGTAGATCTTCCCCGTCGTCAGATTGTGCGTCCCGACGAGGCTCTGCCCGAGGAACCGCTCGTAGTTCCCGAGGTCCAGGTCGGCCTCGGTGCCGTCGTCCAGCACGAACACCTCGCCGTGCTGGTACGGGTTCATCGTCCCCGCGTCCACGTTGAGGTACGGGTCGATCTTGACGATCGTGACCGGGATCCCGCGGGCCTTCAGGATCCGCCCGAGGGACGAGGTCGTGATCCCCTTCCCGAGCCCCGAAATCACGCCGCCGCTGACCGCAATGACCTTCATCGCCAAGTGCCGCGGGGTCGTAGTGGGCCATTGCCATAAAGTCTGTGGCCGCGCAACGGCCATCGGCGCGCGCCGACGGCCGGAGATCGCGCGTCAGCGCGCACCGAACGGCACGCGACGACCCGAGGGGTCGCGGTGGGACCGAGCGAACTCGGGTAACGGGAGAAGGCGCTCGGCGGGGAAGACCGGCCCGTCCACGCAGACGTGGAACGGACCGAGCGCGCAGGCGTCGCACATCCCGAGCGCGCATTTCATGTGGCGTTCCACCGAGCAGTAGACGGGAACCTTCGCCGGGCCGGCCGCCACCGCGACCTTCTGCATCATCACCTCGGGTCCGCAGGTCCAGACCGCGTCGAACGGTTCGTTCGCGAGCAGACGCTCCGCGACCGAGGTGACGAAGCCGCGGGTCCCTTCCGAGCCGTCGTCGGTCGCGACTTCGACGTGGGCGCCCATCGACTCGAACCGGTCGCGGAAGAGGAGCTCGGGGGCCTGCGTCGCGCCCAGCGCGACGGTCACCCGGCTCCCGTTCGCGACGGCGGCCTCCGCCGCGGGCGCGAGGACCGCCGAACCCGACCCCCCGCCCACGACCAGCACCCGGCGCGGCGCGAGGTCGAAGCGGTTCCCGTACGGCCCGCGGATCCCGACCCGGTCTCCGACCTTCATCGATTGCACGCGACGGCTGGTGTCCCCCATCGCCTTGATGGTGACGCCCTTCGAGCGGCCGCCCGTGAACGAGAGTGACATCGGCAGCTCGTCGTCCCCCGGGAACCAGATCATCACGAACTGTCCCGGCGCCGCCGGTGCGTCGTACGAAAATCGCAGGGTCACGGTGGACGGGGTTTCGACGACGCGGTCGGTGACCTCGACGATCGTGCGCACGGCGGTCCTACGGACCCCGAGATATAGCCCCTCGGTGACGGGCGGGGCCCGGTCTCGGTCGGCGTCAGCGGGACGTCCCGTGCGCGATCCCGACCGCTTCGGAAACGGTCGAGTAGCCGAGCTCGTCGAGCCGATGGGAGAGCCCGTCGGCCAGTCGCGAGAAGACGCCCACGCCCTGCTGCGTGACCACCGTGCCGACCTCGACCGCCCGCGCGCCGGCCATGATGTACTCGAGGGCGTCCTCCGCGGTGGAGATGCCCCCAATGCCGATCACCGGGATCCGCACGCGCTCGTAGATCTGCCAGACGCAGGCGAGTCCGACCGGTTTGATCGCGGGGCCGCTCAGTCCGCCGAGTCCGTGGGCGAGCACCGGCCGATGGAGCGTCGTGTCGATCGCGAGTCCGCGCACGGTGTTGATCGCGCTGACGGCCCCCGCGCCGCCGTTCTCCGCGGCGACGGCGAGGGCGGCCGCGTCGGGAGTGTTCGGCGTGATCTTCGCGATGACGGGCACCGTGACCGCCCGTACCACGGAGCGGACGATCGCCTCGACGTCCTTCGGTTCGCTCCCCACCTCGGTGCCGTAGCCCTCGGCGTGGGGGCAACTGAGGTTCAACTCGACCGCTACCACGCCGGTCTCCGCGATCCGGGTCGCCAGACGGGCGAATTCGTCGGCGTCTGCGCCGAACACCGAGCCAATGATCGTCGCCCCATGGGACCGCGCCGCGGCGATCTCGCGGGGATACTCGTCGATCCCCGGGTTCGGCAGTCCCATGGCGTTGAGCAAGCCCCAGGTCGAGTACTCCTCGACCGTCGGGTTCGGATACCCCGTGCGCGGCAGGCTTCCGATCGACTTCGTGATCACGGCCCCCGCGCCGGCGGTCCACGCGCCCGCGAGCGAGTCGCCGCTCTCCCCCCAGATCCCCGACGCGAGCAGGAACGGATTGCGTAGGGCGAGTGACCCAACTCGGACCGCAAGTTCCGCCACGCGATCCCGTCAGAGGTACTGACCTTAAATCGGCTCGGACGGGTGACCGTGCGATGCACCTCGACCGCCTCACGGACGCCGCCCGGTCCGCCCTCGAAAAGGCGTTCCAGCGGGCCGCCGAGCTGCGGCACGCGTCCGTTGAGCCGGAGCACCTGCTGGATGCGCTCCTGTCGACCGAAGACGGGACCGCGACCGCTCTCCTCGGGTCGCTCCACGTGCCCGCCGATCGACTCCGCGCACGGCTCGAGGAACGCCTCAAGTCGATGCCGACCGCCGACCATGTCGCCCCGTCAGACCAGTACCTGTCCCGCGGCCTCACCCAGGTGATCGAGGCCGCCGAGAAGGAGGCCGCCCGCCGGAAGGACCGCTACACCACCGCGGACCAATTGCTCCTCGGGCTCGCGTCGGTGTCGGGACCGACCCGCGACCTGCTCGAAGAGTTCGGCGTACGTCGGGCCGCGGTCGAAGCCGCGGCCAAGGACGTGCGGGGCTCCGACCAGCCGGTCGCCAGCCGGGGCGAGGAAGCCCAGTATCGTGCGCTCGAGAAGTACGGAAAAGACCTGACCGCGCTCGCCCGGGAGCGCAAGCTCGACCCCGTGATCGGCCGGGACGACGAGATCCGCCGGGTGATCCAGATCCTCTCCCGCCGCACGAAGAACAATCCGGTCCTGATCGGCGACCCCGGGGTCGGAAAGACCGCGGTCGTCGAAGGCCTCGCATTGCGGATCGCGGCCCGCGACGTCCCGGACGGGCTGCGGGAGAAGCGGATCGTCGCGCTCGACCTGGGCTCGTTGCTCGCGGGCGCCAAGTTCCGGGGCGAGTTCGAGGAGCGGATGAAGGCCGTCCTCCAGGAGGTCGAGCGCTCCGAAGGGACGGTGATCCTGTTCATCGACGAGCTGCACACGCTCGTGCACGCGGGCGCCACCGAAGGAGGGGCGCTCGACGCGTCGAATCTGTTGAAACCGGCGCTCGCCCGCGGCATGCTCCACTGCATCGGGGCCACGACGACGGCCGAGTACCGCAAGTACATCGAGAAGGACGCGGCGCTCGAACGGCGATTCCAACCGGTGACCGTCACCGAACCGACGGTCGAGGACACAATCTCGATCCTGCGCGGGCTCCGGGAGCGATACGAGCAGCACCACGGCGTCCGCATCCTGGACGGCGCGCTCGTCGCCGCGGCGACGCTCTCCGCCCGATACATCGCGGACCGTCATCTCCCCGACAAGGCGATCGATGCGATCGACGAGGCCGCGTCGATGGTCCGGCTGACCCTCGATTCGCGGCCGACCGAACTCGACCAATTGTCGCGTCGCATTCGGCAACTCGAGATCGAGCGGACCGCGCTCAATCGCGAGAAGGACCCCGCCTCCCGCCAGCGGCTCTTGCAGCTCGACAAGGAGCTCGCGAACCTCAAGGAACGCGAGACGGGGCTCCTGGCCCGGTGGAAGAAGGAAAAAGAGCACGTCGAGCGACTGCGGGCCCTGCGGGCGCAACTCGAAGCGGCGCGCGCCGACGAGGCGCAGGCCGAGCGCGCTGGGGACCTGGAGGCGGCGGCCCGGCTGCGGTACGGCACGGTGCCGGAGCTGCAGAAGAAGGTCGAGTCGCTGTCGACCTCGGTCGAGGGCGCCGGCGCGAACGGACTGCTCCGAGAGGAGGTCGGCGAGGAGGACGTCGCGCTCGTCGTGTCGAAGTGGAGCGGGGTCCCGGTGAGCCGGATGCTCGAGGGCGAGACGCAGCGCATGCTCCACATGGAAGAGGAACTGAAGCAGCGCGTCGTCGGCCAGGACGAAGCGGTCGCCGCGGTCGCGAAGGCCGTCCTCCGCTCACGCTCCGGCCTCGGGGATCCGAACCGACCGATCGGCTCGTTCCTGTTCGTCGGCCCGACCGGCGTCGGCAAGACGGAGCTCGCTCGAGCGCTCGCGGCGTTCCTGTTCCACTCCGAGAAATCGCTCGTCCGCATCGACATGACGGAGTACATGGAGAAGCACACCGTGGCCCGACTGATCGGAGCCCCCCCGGGCTACGTCGGGTACGAGGAGGGGGGCCAGCTCACCGAGCGGGTGCGGACCCACCCGTACACGGTCGTCCTGTTCGACGAGGTCGAGAAGGCCCACCCCGACGTGGTGAACATCCTCCTGCAGTTGATGGACGACGGCCGGCTCACCGACGGCCAGGGACGGACGGTCGACTTCCGCAACACGGTCGTGATCCTGACGAGCAACCTTGGCTCCGAGCTCCTCCAGGACGCGCGGACGGACGAGGAACGGCGCCGCGTGCTCGAACCGGCCCTTCGGACCCACTTCCGTCCGGAGTTCCTGAACCGCCTCGACGAGATCGTCATCTTCCATGCCCTCACCGAGAAGGAGATCACGGCGATCGTGGACCTGCAGCTCGCTCAGGTCGAGACGCGGCTCGCCGATCGGCGCATTCGACTGCGCGCGACCGAGGCCGCGAAGCGGCAGCTCGCCGCCGCGGGCTTCGACCCGCAGTTCGGAGCTCGACCGCTGAAGCGGACGATCCAGCGGCTCGTCGTGGACCCGCTGACGGCGAAGCTGCTCGCCGGCGAGGTGAAGGACGGGAGCGAGGTCACGATCGACGCGCGCGACGGAGAGCTCTCCCTCGCGGTCGGACGGCCCCGATCGGGGAAGGGCGCCGCATGACCACCGGCGTCACCGTCGCGGTCGTCGGTGCGTTGAACGTTGCGAAGGAGTTCGGCAAGAAAGGCACGGAGTCCGACGTCACCCTGTACAACGCGGTCCGCGACGACCACGCCGTCACCCTGGTCGAGCCGACCCAGTTTCCCGAGAAGATCGTGCCGCTCGTCACCGCGCTCCAGATGGCCGACCACGCCCTGCTGGTGGTGAACGAGCTCTCGCGCCCGGTCGCCGAGACGATCGCCACCCTCGACGTTTTGGACGTACCGACCACCGTCGTGATCGGCACCGCCGTCGGGCCGGACGAGCTCTCGCGGGCCCTGAAAGGGAGTCGGGTGGAACACGCCGATCGGCGACCGCTCGACCTCCCCCAGCTACGCGCCCTGATCGACGGTTGGACGGCACCGCCGCGGGACGGGCCGGTGCTCGTTCCGATCGACCACGCGTTCCCCGTGAAGGGCGTCGGCGCGGTCGCCCTGGGCGTCGTCCGCCGCGGCGCCCTGCGGGCGCACGACTCCCTCCGGCTCTGGCCGACCGCGAGGACGGTGGAGGTCCGCTCGATCCAGGTCCACGACATCGACCGGAAGGAGGCCGGCGTCGGCGAGCGGGTCGGCGTGGCCCTCCGGGGCGTCGAGGCGGACGAGTTGTCGCGGGGCCAGGTGCTCGCCCCCGAGGGTTCCTTGCGCGAGGCGCGCACGCTCTCGGGGAGTTCGCTGACCCGTTGCCGCTACTACCGGGGGGATCTGCGGGCGGGAGCCCAGTTGCACCTGGTCGTCGGACTCGCCTCGGCCCCGGCGTCGCTCGATGAACTGGGAACCTCGAGCCTCTCCGTGACCGCCGACCGGCCGATCGCGTACGCGGCCGGCGCGCCGGCGTACCTGCTCGACCTGTCGGTCCCTACGGGGCCCCGCGTCGTGGGTCGTTTCGAGATCCGTTGACCCCGTCGGCCCGGGTCACGGTCGCTTCCCGAAGAACCACTCCGACCCGTCGTCGGGCCAGTTGATGTCGATCACGTCGAAGAGGTTTCCGTCGGGGTCGGCGAGCGTGACGAAGTCGTGGCCGGCGTCCGCCGAACGGACGAGACGGGCGCCGAGACCGACCAGTCGGTCGACCTCGCCCTGGGGATCCCAGGCGTACAGGTCGAGATGCAAGCGGTAGTCGTCGAGCGGTCCCTCGAGCCCGAGGCTCAAGTTGACGTTGGGTCCCTGCCCCGTCGGATCCCGGAGGAAGACGCCGTCCGGCGCGGGCGGTCGCGCGGGGACGTAGTGGAGCGCTTCGCTCCAGAATCGGGTCATCCGCGCTAGGTCGGTACAGTCGACGACGATCGAGCCGACCCACACCGGCTTGTCTCGAGGTCGGGACGTTCCCAGGTGGCGCTCCTCGGGCGCGGGCATCTCCTCCGCACGCCGCCCGGGCCTTTGAACCTTGACGGCCGTGGCGTGACGGAGCTCGCGTCGACCCACTGGTTGGACGTCAGGCGAACATCGTGACGGACTCCTTGCGGAGTTCCTCTTCGCCGATGACCTTCTCGATGGCCCGGTCGAAGTCGGCGGCCGTCACGCTGTCGCGCTCTTCTCGGATCGCCCACATGCCGGCCTCCGTGCAGATCGCGCGGATGTCCGCGCCCGTGGCCCCGTCGCACCGGCCCGCGAGCTGCTCGAAGTCGATCGTCTCGCGGATCGCCATGCCACGCGAATGAATGCGGAAGATCTCCGCGCGTCCCTGGTACGTGGGCACGGGGATCTCGATGATCCGGTCGAATCGCCCGGGCCGGAGCAGCGCGTCGTCCAGAATGTCCGGACGGTTCGTGGCGGCGATGATCTTCACGTTGGACAGCGGTTCGAATCCGTCCATCTCCGCCAGCAACTGCATCAGCGTACGCTGGACCTCGCGGTCGCCGCTCGTGGCGACCTCGAGCCGCTTTGCGCCGATCGAGTCGACCTCGTCGATGAAGATGATCGTCGGGGCCTTTTCGCGCGCGAGCTGGAACAGCTCCCGAACGAGTCGCGCTCCCTCGCCGATGTACTTCTGGACGAGCTCGCTGCCCACGAGGCGGACGAACGTGGCGTTGGTGTGATGCGCCACGGCCTTCGCGATCATCGTCTTGCCGGTCCCGGGCGACCCGATGAGCAGCACGCCCTTCGGCGGGTCAACGCCGACCTTCTTGTAGAGCTCGGACCGGAGCAACGGATACTCGACCGCCTCCCGGATCTCCCGGATCTGATCGTTCAGGCCCCCGATATCGGAGTACGCGATCGTCGGCTTGTCGACGATCTCGCTCGCGGTGACCAAGGGGTCGAGCGACGCGGGCAGTACCCCCATGACGGCCAGGGTCTGCTTGTTCAGGGCGACCCGGCTCCCGACCGTGATCTTCCCGTGCTCCACCGTCTCCGCGGAGTTGACTACGAAGTCGGGGCCGGTCGAGGACTTCACGATGACGCGGCCGTCGGTGAGCACGTCGCGCACGCTCCCGACGATGAGGGGCGGGTAGCGCAATCGGTCGAGCTCGGTCTTGAGCCGCTTCACCTCGCGCTGGAGCCGGAGGATCTCCGCCTCCATGTAGTGCCGCTCGCTCTCGACGCGCTTGATCGCCTCGGCGAGCTGGGTGTTCCGCAACTCGAGGAAGTTCAGCCGGTCGAACGCGTCGTGAGGCGTCGCCGGCACATCCGAATCGCTCATTGTGACCCGAACCCACCGTCCTCGGCGGTTACGGATATTGACAAAGCGTGCCCCGCTTATAAGCAGTCGTTTCAATCGCAGACCGGGAAGTTATTTCGTGAGCGTACCGAGGGCGGTACGGGCCCGCGCGTTCGCGCCGGGGCACATTACCGGCATCTTCGCCCCGGTGACCGACGCGCGCGATCCCCGGGCCCGAGGTTCGTCCGGTGCCGGCGTGGTGCTCGAGCTCGGGGTCATCGCGACGGCGGAGTTTCGCCCGGGCGGTCGGAGCACCGTGCGCGTCTCCGGCGACGGTTCAGCGCCGCTCCCGATCTCCACGGAGGTCGCGCGACGACTGCGCCCCAAGGTCCCGGGCCTTCTCACCGTCCGGCTGGAGCACCAGCTGCCGATCGGACAGGGATTTGGGATGAGCGCCGCCGGCGCGTGCGCGACCGCGCTCGCCGTCGGGGCCGTCGCCCACCGTTCGCGACGGACGGCCTTGGAGGTGGCGCACCTCGCCGACCTGTTCGGCGGCGGAGGGTTGGGCGGCGTTGCATCGATCGTCGGCGGCGGCGGGCTCGAATTTCGGATGACGGGCGGACTGCCTCCGCGCGGCATCGTGCGTCACCAGGCGCTCTCGGGTCACGTTTGGGCTGGTGTCGTCGGCGGACCGATGCTGTCGCCGCGTCTGCTGCGGAGCGATCGATTCTTGGAACGCGTCCGGGACGCGAGCGAAGAGCTCGGGCCGCTGCTGCGCGCTCCGAGCGACGAGCGTTTCTTCTCCGCGAGCGAACGGTTCACCGATCGGCTGGATCTCGCTCCGCCGGCGCTGCGGCGGACGATCTCGGAGTTACGCCGTCGCGACTGCTGGGCGGCGCAGGCGATGTTCGGTCGCAGCTTTTTTGCGCGAGCGCGCGGACCGCGGGCACGCGCCGAAACGATCGCCTGGTTGCAGCGCGCCCGCGTGCCGGCCGTGGAGATCGCGGCCGCCCGACAAGGCCCCCGCGTGACGACCTCGCACGTCGCCGGCAGCTGACGGAGTCGCGGTCCGCGCAACTCTTTTAATGCGACGCCGGTCTCGCCGCGCCCCATGACGCGCAAGCCGGCCCGGATGTACCGGAAGGTAGAGGGCCAGGTCTACACTCGCCGGGAGTACATGGGCGGCGTCCCGAACTGCCGGATCTCCCAATTCGACACCGGCAATCTGCGGGGCGAGTTCCCCGTGGCGCTGTCGCTCGGCACGGAAGAGGCGGCCCAGGTGCGAGACATCGCGCTCGAGGCGGCCCGCATCAGCGCCGTCCGCGTGATGGAGAAGACGGCGCTCAACGAGTACCACCTGAAGGTGCGTCGGTACCCGCACCAGATCCTCCGCGAGCACAAGATGGCCATGGGCGCCGGGGCCGATCGTATCTCGGACGGGATGCGCGCGGCGTTCGGCAAACCCGTGGGCCACGCCGTGCGGGCGGAGATCGGCAGCGAGCTCCTCACCGTCTACACGACCGAAGCGCACGTCGAGGACGCGAAGGAAGCGCTCCGCAAGGCATCCCACAAGCTGCCGTGCCCGACCCGGGTGATCGTCACGCGGGCTTCGTAGTCGTCGGGCGCACGACGAGCACCGGACCCGGTGCGTGGTTCACGACCGCGCTGGACACACTGCCGAGCAGGAGCCGCTTCGCGGTCGAAAGGCCGCGGGAGCCGATCACGAACAGGTCGGTCGGATGCTGCTCGAGGTGCGTCAGGATCTCGTCCACGACGACACCTTCGTAGCTCACTCCGGTGACCGACGCGACCCCCGCTCCTTCGGCCTTCTTCACGGCCGCCTCGACGATCTCGCGGTAATGGCCGATCTCGCTCGGTGGGACGCCCGCCGGTACGTACGGCTCGCTTGTGCTGATGTAGACCGGGACGATCGGCGCGACCGAGACGATCACGAGGTCGCTCCCATACCGGTGGGCGAGGTCGATCGCGGTGTCGAGCGCGGCGTCGCTGTTCGGCGAACCGTCGATCGCCACGGTGATGCGGTGGAACGACGGCGCGGACATGGGAACGCCCCAGCGGAGTCGAGCTAAAGGGTCTTGCGAGCTTCCGGCCCTCGGACCGGTCGACACTCCGGAAGTTCCGTTGGCCCGCCGAGACCCGACGCAATCTTTTTCTACCGATGGCGGGCCTCTTGTCGTGCGATAGGTGTCCCCGTGCCACCGGTGTGCAGTAATTGCGGCGCGAGTGATTTCGTTTGGGCGAACGACCTCAAGACGGGCTCGATCGGTGGCGGGACGTTGTCCCTGCGGTCCCGCGGCGAACTGTCGATGGGGACCCGCATCTGCAAAGCCTGCGGTCACGCCGACCTGTTCCTGAAGGACCCCACGATCCTCCGGCAACCCCACACGTGGCGACCCGGCGAATTCGTTCCGATACCGTCCACCCCCGCGCACGCGAGCCACCACAGCGCCGGCGCGAGCTCGGCGCACTCGGCCCCGGCGTCCCCCCCAGCCGCCCCTCCCACCCCCGCCC
>Ga0187783_10000763_pt1 | contig 23625 bp, 38 predicted proteins | sample 1015_SJ02_MP02_2_FD_132471 | JGI IMG/M metagenome (GOLD analysis project Ga0187783, IMG submission 132471) | Tropical peat soil microbial communities from peatlands in Department of Meta, Colombia - 1015_SJ02_MP02_20_MG | ecosystem: Environmental > Terrestrial > Soil > Wetlands > Peat | place...
CTGCAATTCGTTTCGAGGCAGCTTTCCACGTGGCCTCTAGGGTGTCGACTGGGTTTCCACGCACCACGATTTGCCAGCCCGGCGTCTGCCGCAGCAAGAGGGGCTCAAATCTCCGCCGTCGTACCGCTTCGTCGACGCGGTTCGCCTCATCGCTTGCTGCCTCTCGTCGGGGGGGGACGATCTCGGGCTTGGGCGTAGGCAAGACAAGTGGAAAATCCAGGGGCGATTGCTGCGTGATAGCCATTTCCGAGTTCATTCACACCTTCTATCGATAACCGGCGGCCTGTAGCTCGAACATTTCAGCGTAATGGCCGCCATTTCTCACGAGTTCATCGTGCGAACCTTGTTCTGCGATCCTGCCGTCTTTTAGAACGAGAATGCGGTCCGCCATGCGAACCGTCGCGAATCGGTGGGAGATCAACAGTGTCATCTTGCCCCGTGCAAGTTCCGTGAAACGGTTGAAGACCTCGTGTTCGGAACGTGCGTCGAGGGCTGCTGTCGGCTCGTCGAGAACCAGCAGCTGTGCCTCACGCAAGTGTGCGCGCGCGAGCGCAATCTTTTGCCATTCTCCTCCGGAGAGTTCGATCCCTCCTTCGAAGCGACAGCCCAACAATTGATCGTAGCCGTTAGGCAGTTTCCGAATCAGATTCTCGGCATAGCTCTTCATCGCGGCGGCTCGAATTTGAAATCGATTGTTGGCAGACTCGACGCGTCCCATTGCGATGTTTTCCTGTGCCGTCATGTCATACCGCATGAAATCCTGAAAAATGACGCCTACCTCTTTCCACAGGTCTTCCAGGTCGTATTCGCGAAGATCCATGCCGTCGAGCAAAATCTGCCCCCGGGTGGGATCGTACAAACGTGTCAGGAGCTTGGCGATCGTGGTTTTTCCTTGCCCGTTTTCTCCCACCAGCGCGACGCACTCCTGCGGGGCGATGTGGAGGCTAATGCCGCACAGAACCGGATTCGGATGAGAGGGATAGGCAAACCAGACGTCCTTAAACTCGATTCCCTGTCGGATCATTCGCGGCGCGGCAATGGCGCCGGGTTTGGTGACAATGCGAGGCTCGACGGCAAGGAAATCCAGCAAGTCGGTCAAGAACAAAGCTTGGTCCGCAATGCCGGAGAAGGTGGAGAACAGCGCTTGAATGTTTGTACTGGCGCCAGCGATCGCTCCTGCCAGGAAGGTCAATTGGCCAAGACTCCAAGCGCCGATCACGGCCTGGTAGATGACATAGGCGTAGGTACCGTAATAACCCAGCGTGCCTAACAGCGTGAGAAGGGAGCCGAAGATGAGCTTGCGTTTTGCAAGGCCGACTGTCTGGCGATGAAGCTCGTCCGAGATATTCCTGTACTTGCGGACCAGGAAAGGACCCAGGCCGAAAAGCTTTAACTCCTTGGCGCTTTCTTTACTGCCACCAAGAACGCGCAGGTACTCCAGTAACCTCCGTTGAGTGGTTTGTTGAAAATTCAGCGAATAACCGAGAAAGGCGAAATGCGTCTCCCCGACAAAGGCAGGCACCACGCAAATGAACAGGAAAAACAACAGCCAGGGCGAGAAGAAAAAGATTCCGGCCGCTAAGCTCACCGTGGTGATCGCTTGTTGCACCAAGCGCCCGGCCATCTGAATCATCATCACGCGGTCGGTGCCCTGGACTCGCGCACGCTCCATCTTGTCGCAGAAGGCTGGATCCTCGTAAAGCGTCAGGTCGAGCCGCGAGGCATGCTCCATGATCTGCGTGCTGATGTGGCGGGTGAACTTATCGGCAAGCACGCTGTCGTAGAAATCAATGAGCCTCCCAAGAATCGTCGCCGCCGATGCCAAGCCGAATTCGAGTGCGACCAGCCACCAGAAATAGGTCGGAAGCGGCTGATGATATGACCGGAAAGCGTAAATCGAGTCGATAATGAACCGCGTTACTGCCAGCAGTGCGACGGGGGTCAGCGCGAGCAAGAGCCGAAAGAACACTCCTGCCCCTACCGCTTGGGGAGCCGACTCCCAAACAATACGAAGAACAGGCGGAATGTTACGCAGGGCTTGGATCCGTTCGCGCCACTTCGAGCGGAGGAGATGGACAGCTGGACTAGACATCTGGCTCATGGGGACCTGTAGCTCCTCGGACTCGAACCCCTGGGCAACGGCCGGGGCGGCTGGGTCAACCCCGTCGATTTCGGTCTAGATTGCATTTCCGATAGCACAAGTGGGAGCGGATCAGAGGGGCTCCACCGAACCGGCAAGTCAACCGGGAACCTGGAACTCCGTCAGCGGCGCCCAAACCGCCATATTTTGTCATGCAAGTCGGTTTCCAAAAATCCGGTGCCGTAAACTTCTCGAATCACGGTGCTTGCTTCGCAGAACTCGCCCAGGAACATGCCCGAATTTACTACCAACGGAAGGATTTACCTGGAGGCTAGCGCGTGGCAGTGCTTCTGCTTCGCTCAGACCCCGGCCTTGGGTGCGCCCAAGCGTTTGGCTAGCTCGTCACGGAGCTCGGCAACGATCTTCACGCCGCTGCTGGTGCCGAGCCTGTCGGCACCGGCCTCAATCATCTTACGAGCGTCGGCGGCGGTCCGAATCCCACCCGAGGCTTTCACTCCGATCCGAACCGCCCCGCGCATCAGTGTCACATCCTCAACGGTGGCGACTCCCCCCAAAAATCCTGTCGACGTCTTCACAAAATCGGCGCCCGCCCCTTCGCTGATCTCGCAGGCCAGCAATTTCTCATCAGTTGTCAGCAGTCCTGTTTCTAGAATCACCTTAAGGAGTGCACCGGCAGGGTGTACGACCTCAGCCACGGCCCGAATATCGGACCGAACATCTTCCTTCTCGCCGGCTTTCAGCCAACCGATGTTCATCACCATATCGATCTCGCGCGCACCCAGCTTCAGGGCCTCTTGGCTTTCAAGCACCTTCACGATCGTAAGCGTTGCGCCAAGCGGAAAACCGACCACGGCGCCCACCTTGACTTGACCACCGCGCAACTGATCGCCAGCAAGAGCCACATAGCAGGGGTTGATCATGACAGCGCCGAAACCGAACTCGCGGGCTTCTGCGCAGAGGCGCACGATTTGGTCGGGCGTCGCCTCCGGACGCAAATTCGTGTGGTCGATCAGGCTCGCAACGCTCTGCCAGCTTTCTGCCAGTCGCTTGCGATCGGCAGCTGAGTTTCGGCTCGACATAGACATCAAATCTTACTACGCTAGCTTGAGATTCCGGCAGCGAAGGATGATGCGTTCACACTCTCGGAGCGACCTGCGCGATCGCCTACTCGGAGCAGCGCGCACGGCCATGGAAAATGCCTACGCGCCGTACTCGAAATTCCGCGTGGGCGCAGCGCTGCTGACCACAACGGGCGTCTTGGTCACCGGCTGCAACGTGGAAAACGCCTCGTACGGAGTCACCAACTGCGCCGAGCGGACAGCGATTTTTTCCGCTGTTGCCCGGCTGGGACCGCGAATGAAGGTGGAGGCGATCGCGGTCGTCAATGACCACAATGCTCCTTGTTCTCCCTGCGGCGCATGCCGACAAGTGATTTACGAATTTGGCCCGACCGCAATGGTTTTGTTCCGCGGCGTGAAGGGCTGGAAAACCATTCCCATCGAAAAACTCCTACCGGAGGGCTTCCGCCTCAAGTGAGCGCGCTCGAACAGTCCTCCGCCCTAGGCGCTGTTCGCACGATCGATGTGATTCGCCGAAAGCGCGACGGCCACGAGCTTTCTCCGGCCGAAATCGCCTATCTTGTCCGAGGCTATACGCGCGGTGAGATTCCTGATTATCAGATTTCCGCCTGGCTGATGGCGGCGCTGATTCGCGGACTCACACGCGCGGAAACCGCCGCGCTGACCGATTCCATGCTGCACTCGGGCAAGATCCTCGATCTTTCCGAGTTCAAGGTCGCCAAAGTCGACAAGCATTCGACCGGCGGTGTCGGGGACAAAACTTCGCTCGTACTCGCACCCCTCGTCGCTGCCGGTGGGCTCGTCGTACCCATGATCAGCGGACGCGCCCTAGGGCACACGGGGGGCACACTGGACAAACTGGAATCGATACCCGGTTTTCGAGTTGATCTTTCGCTGGTGCGTTTCCGCGAAGTGCTGCGCGCCTGTGGCTGCTCCATGATCGGACAGACAGCAGAAATCGCCCCAGCGGACCGCAAATTGTATTCCTTGCGTGACGTCACCGGCACGGTCGAGAGCCCCTACCTGATTTGCGCTTCCATCATGAGCAAGAAAATGGCGGAGGGTATCGAGGCACTGGTACTCGACGTGAAAACCGGCTCTGGCTCGTTCATGAAAACAGAGAGAGACGCGGTGTTTCTGGCCGAACTGATGGTCGAAACCAGCCAACGCATGGGCAAGAAAACCGTCGCGCTCATCACCGATATGGAACAGCCCCTCGGCCGCCGAATCGGTAACTCGCTGGAAGTCCAGGAGTGCTCTGAGGTCTTGCACGGCCGGGGCCCTGCGGATTTGCGCGATCTTTCGCTCGAACTGGCTGCGTGGATGTTTCATCTCGGCGGTCGTGTGCAAGCGATCGCCGAGGGCAAAGCTCTCGCGGAGAGGATCATCCGCTCCGGCCAGGCGCTGGAGACATTTTGCAAGATGGTCGCTCTCCAGGGGGGCGATTCTCGAGCCATTGAGGATCCCACCCGGCTTCCGCGCGCCAAGCATGCGAGCGACCTGACGAGCGACAAAAGCGGCTACATTCGAGCGATTCAATGCGAGGATGTCGGCAAGGCCTGTGTCGTTTTAGGCGGTGGCCGCGAGAAGAAAGAAGACTGCGTCGATCCCGCGGTGGGAATTGTATTGCACAAAAAGGTCGGCGATCGCGTTTCGGTCGGCGAGCCGTTTTGCACGCTGCATTACAACTCAGAATCACGGGCGGCGCATGCCACTAAACTCATCGAGCAAAGCGTGGAGATCGCCGACGCACCTCCCGCGCCCCGCCCACTTGTTCACCGCGTCATCGGCGACCGAAACGCCAAGTAAAGTAGTCTGGTTCTTTCGCATACCTTGCTTTCCTCTGCCGAAGCGCCTAAAATCAGAATCGATTCATGAAGTTGCTCTCGACAAGGGACATTTCTGAAGCCCGGCGCGCCGCGCTGGGCTTTTGCGTTTAACAGGGAGAGGAACGGATGGCTAGAGAAGCGCTTTTTGTGGCCATGAAGGAAGAGAGCGCTGGTGAACGACTCACCGACCGCCTGATCCCGGAAGGGCTGACATTTGACGATGTGCTCTTGTTGCCCGGTAGATCGTCGGTTCTTCCGACGCAAGCCGACACGCGCACCCTTCTTTCGCGGCAGATCGCTCTGAACATCCCCATCGTTGCCGCCGCGATGGATACCGTCACCGATTCGCGTCTCGCCATTGCCATTGCGCGGCAGGGCGGGCTCGGATTCATCCACCGCAACATGACTATCGAGCGTCAGGCTGAGGAAGTCGATCGCGTGAAGCGATCAGAAAGCGGAATGATCGTCGATCCCGTCACCATCTCGCCGGAGATCTCCGTGCGTCAGGCCCTAGAGATTCTGAACAAATATAAGGTTTCAGGCCTCCCGGTGACGCGCGGTCACCGCCTGGTCGGCATCCTGACCAACCGCGATCTGCGTTTTGAGCGCAATCTCGATCAGCCCGTCAGCAACGTGATGACGAAGGAAAATCTCATCACCGTCTCAGTCGGTACGACGCTCGATGAGGCGGAACGTATCCTGCAGAAGCACCGCATCGAAAAGCTTCTCGTCGTTGACAACGATTTCAATCTCAAAGGCCTCATTACTGTCAAAGATATTCAGAAAAAACTTGAGTTTCCGAACGCCACCAAGGATGATCAGGGCCGCCTTCGCGTTGGGGCGGCCATCGGCGCGACCGGAGATTTCCTCGAGCGCGCCGTTGAGATGGCCCGCGAGAAGGTGGATGTGCTCGCCATCGACACCGCGCACGGTCACACCACGCGCGTCATGGATGCGATCGGCGCCGTCAAGCATCGCTTGCCGGACATGCAGCTGATAGCGGGCAATGTCGCCACGGCCGAAGCAACGCGGGAGCTGATCAATCTGGGCGTCGACGGCCTGAAAGTCGGCATCGGCCCAGGCTCGATTTGTACCACACGCGTCGTCACGGGGGCGGGCGTACCGCAGATCACAGCCATCGCCGAGTCGGCACGTGCGGCAGAAGGATCGGGCGTTCCCTTAATCGCCGATGGCGGAATCAAATTCTCGGGCGACATCACCAAGGCCATCGCGGCCGGGGCTTCGGCGGTGATGATCGGCAGCCTTTTCGCCGGCACGGAGGAGTCGCCGGGTGAAACCATCCTCTATCAGGGTCGCACCTTCAAGTCCTACCGCGGCATGGGATCGCTGGGTGCGATGGAGGCTGGCTCGGCTGACCGTTACGCGCAAGAAGATAGCGAGCGAGGCAAGACGGTGCCCGAAGGGATTGAAGGCCAAGTGCCGTACAAGGGCCCGCTAGCAGGTTTGGTCGAACAGCTCGTTGGCGGACTGCGTAGCGGCATGGGCTACTGCGGCGCCGCGAATTTGAAGGACTTACAGGAGCGGGCGAAGTTCATCCGAATCTCTCAGGCGGGTTTGCGCGAGAGCCATGTCCACGATGTGATCATCACCCGCGAAGCACCGAACTACCGGTTGGAGTAGAGTGCACTGGCTCACGCGTTGGTGGCCCGCGCTGGCCTGGGCCGCGGTCATTTCCGCATTTTCAACAAGCGCGTTCGGCGCGGAAAATACCGGCCGGATCATTATTCCGATTCTGCACTGGGTGTTCCCCCAGCTTACTCGGGATACGCTGCTTGTGATTCATCACGTCCTCCGCAAATGTGCCCACTTTATAGAGTATTTTATTTTCGGCTTTCTGATCCTGCGCGGAATTCGCGGCATCAGGCGAGAGATGCACCTACGCTGGGCGCTCCTCGCGATCTTCCTTGTCGCAGGCTACGCGTCGATCGACGAGCTACACCAGGCTTTCGTGCCAGGTCGCACACCGGCTGTTAGAGACGTCATGCTCGATACCATGGGCGGGGTCGCCGCGCAGATTGTGGCGGCGCTATTTGCGCGATACAGACCCGTACGAAATCAACAGCCAAAGTCGGTTGAGACGAGTGCTTAGAAAAACAAACCCGCTCAGGCGGCTGCCGGGGCGGGCCGTGGTCGATCGCTACGGCTAGCGTTGGGAGGCGGCGGCCTCCTTTTCCTTCTCTTCGGGAGCCTGTTCCGCAGCGGCTTTCTTGGGCTTCTTCTCCTTCTTCTTCAACTCAGAGCCGATGAACTCCAGAACGGCAAGTTCGGCACCGTCGCCGATGCGCCACCCGGTGCGGACGATTCTCGTGTAGCCGCCGGCGCGATCGGAGAAGCGCGGTGCGAGATCGGTGAAAAGCTTCCTGGTCGCCGCCGCCGTCATAAGGAAGCCGGCCGCCTGCCGGCGCGCGTGGAGTGAATCCCGCTTGCCGAGCGTGATCATTCGTTCGGCGAGAGGCCGCGCGGCCTTGGCGCGCCGAAGCGTCGTCTGGATGCGCTCCCTCTCTATTAGGTTTGTCACCAGATTGCGGAGGGTCGCGCGCCGGTGCGCGGGTTGGCGTCCCAGTTTCGATCCTGCCTTGAGGTGTCTCATGTTCTCGTCCTCGGCCCGCAAAACTCGTTACAGGGCCGTGGTTTCCTCCGATGGCAGAGGCGCCGTCTGGCTGGGAAGCGGCGGCCAGATGATGCGCCCGTGATCGTCAAACTTCATTCCGAGGCTCAAGCCCATCTTCTGCAGGATGTCTTTGATCTCATTGAGAGACTTCCGGCCGAAATTCTTGGTCTTCAGCATTTCCGACTCAGTCTTCTGCACGAGCTCGCGCAGATTCTGAATGTTTGCGTTCTTCAGGCAGTTATAGGAACGTACGGAGAGCTCGAGTTCCTCGACCGAGCGGTCGAGGTATTCCAGACGCGGGTCAGCGTAATTCTCGACCGCCTCTTCGGGAAGCTCGGGTTGCTCCTCAAAATTGATGAAGATGCTCATGTGGTCCTTGATGAGCTTTGCGGCAAGTCCGATGGCATCCTGCGGCGTGATCGCCGCGTTCGTCCAGGCCTCGATGGTCAACTTCTCGTAGTCGGTCATCTGACCCAGGCGAGCCGCTTCGACCGAGTAATTGACCTTTCGCACCGGCGAATGGACCGAGTCAATGGGAATGTAGCCAATCGGGAGATCTTCGTCGAAGTTGCGATCGGCGGCGACGTAGCCGCGACCGTTCTTCACCCGCAGCTCGAGCTCAAGCTTGCCGCCTTCGCTCACCGTGGCGATGTAGACGTTCTTGTCAAGCACGGCGATGTCGGCATCCTCCTCGATTTTACCGGAAGTGACCGGGCCGGGTGTTTCGACGCGCAGTGTGATCGTTTTGGGCTGGTCGTTGTTGAGCTTCAGCGGAATCTGCTTGAGGTTGAGAATAATATCGGTCGCGTCTTCGACCACGCCCGGGATCGGCGAAAACTCGTGCAAGACGCCCTCGATTTTAACCGCGGTAATGGCTGCGCCTTCGATAGAGCTGAGCAGCGCGCGCCGCAGGGCGTTTCCAACCGTGGTTCCCCAGCCGCGCTCAAACGGCTGCGCGGAAAACTTTCCGTACTTATCGGTGAGCGACTCTGGTTCTGCCGCCAACCGCTTAGGCTTCTGAAATCCCTTCCACATTGTTGCCCTTCCTCCTGGCTCGCTCGCAGCGGGCCTACCAACCGTTGAAAAATTGTTGTTACTTGGAGTACAGCTCTACGATCAGTTGCTCGTTCATTGGCGGCGTTTGCACATCCTCGCGGCGAGGCAAAGCCACGACACGCGCCTTGAAGTTTTCGCGATCGATATCGAGCCACGGCGCGAGGCCTTGGCTTTGCGCGAGATTGCGTGCCTCGAGCACCATGGCATTTTCGTGCATATTGTTCTTGAGCGCGATCTCGTCGCCGACCGCAACCAAATAGCTTGGAATATTCACCTTCGCTCCGTTCACGCGAATGTGGCCGTGCAGCACCAGTTGGCGAGCCTGCGCACGCGACCCAGCCAGACCGGCCCGATAGACGGCGTTGTCCAGGCGGCGCTCCAACATCACTACGAGGTTCGACCCCGTTGGACCCTTGGCGCGCACAGCTTTCTCGAAGTAGGACCGGAACTGACGCTCCAGCAGCCCGTAGGTGCGCTTCATCTTCTGCTTTTCGCGCAACTGCACGCCATAACCGACCATCTTCGCACGGCGTGCCTGACCGTGCTGACCGGGAACGAAGTTGCGCTTTTCGATCGCGCATTTTTCAGTGAAGCAACGGAGGCCTTTCAAAAAGAGCTTCTGGCCTTCCCGACGGCACAACCTGCATACGGCTTCGCGATGTCTTGCCAACTGCTCCTCTCCTTTTCCTCAGACGCGGCGGCGCTTCGGAGGACGACAGCCGTTGTGGGGTACCGGCGTCACGTCCTTGATGGCATTGATGTGCAACCCGGAGGATGCCAAGGCGCGGACGGCGGATTCGCGCCCAGCTCCAGGCCCCTTCACGCGCACTTCGACCGACTTCATTCCGTACTGGTCGCGCGCCACGCCCGCAGCCATCATGGCAGCCTGTTGGGCGGCGTAGGGCGTCCCCTTGCGTGAGCCTTTGAATCCGACCGAGCCGGCCGAGGCCCAGCTGACGGCGCGGCCGTCGGGATCCGACAACGTCACGATGGTATTGTTAAAGGTCGCCTGAATGCACACGACGCCGTGTGGCACAACACGTTTTTCCTTCTTCTTGCGAAATTCCTTCTTCCGTTTCGCCGGTTTCGTTCCGGCGGCCGTAGCAGCGGCTGCATCCTGAGGTTCTTTGGCCACGCTGGTTCCTCTTTTCTGGGTGTCTAGCCCTACTTGCGCGCCATCACTTTCTTCTTGGCCGCAACGGCGCCCTTACGCGGCCCCTTGCGCGTACGCGCATTGGTGTGTGTCCGCTGGCCGCGCACCGGAAGATTGCGGCGGTGGCGCAGCCCGCGATAACACTGAATTTCGATCAGCCGCCGGATGTTCATTTGGACTTCCTTGCGAAGATCACCTTCGACGCGCCCCTCGGCTTCGATAGCGGCACGCAAGCGCGTCACGTCGTCTTCGGTGAGGTCCTTGACCTTTTTGTTCGAGTCGACCTTGGCGGTCGCGGCTAGCGAGCGAGCGCGCGCTTGCCCAATGCCATAAATCGCCGTCAGTCCGATCCACAGCCGTTTGTTCGGCGGCAAGTCCACGCCTGCAATCCGTGCCATCTGTTTTCTCCTAGCCCTGTCTCTGGCGGTGCTTGGGATTGCTGCAAATAACCCGCACGACACCGCGTCGATGAACGATCTTGCACTTCATACAAATTTTCTTGACTGATGCACGAACCTTCATTCCTCAGCTCCGTTCTGCTTCTACTTGTAGCGATAAACGATTCGACCGCGCGTCAGGTCATAGGGCGACAGCTCTACAGCAACGCGGTCGCCGGCCAGAATGCGAATGAAATTCTTCCGCATTTTTCCGGAAATGTGTGCGAGCACCTGATGCTTGTTTTCGAGCTCGACACGAAACATAGCGTTGGGAAGCGGCTCGATCACCGTGGCCATCACTTCAATGGCGTCTTCCTTTCCGCTTCCCTCGCCCGGCTTCTTCTTTTCCGGCAACGGTTTTTTGGCCATGCGCTCCCTTTTCACGCCTCAGAAAACGCGACTACCAACAGGGCCCAGTGGCTTGCTTCGGCCGCGTCAGAATCCACGGTCCGTTGCTCGTAACGGCCACAGTGTGCTCGAAGTGTGCCGAGTCGCTCCCGTCGAGAGTCACGGCCGTCCAGTCGTCGTCCAGAATGCGCACCGCAGGGCCGCCTGAGTTCACCATCGGCTCGATAGCAAGTACGAGACCTTCCTGCAAGCGCGGCCCCACGCCCGGTGAACCGTAATTGGGAACCTGCGGTTCCTCATGCATCTTGGTCCCAATGCCGTGGCCCACAAACTCTCGCACGACCGAAAAGCCATTCTCCTCCACGACCTTCTGAACCGCGGCCGAAACATCCCCGACCCGGTTGCCAACCCGGACCCTCTCGATGGCTCGTTCCAGCGACTCTCGCGTAACGCGTAAGAGCTTCTCCCGCCCGGGCGTGATCTTGCCCACGCCAACGGTCAGCGCCGCGTCGGCGAAGAAGCCGTTCAGCTCAACGCCGAAGTCCATCGAGAGAATGTCGCCCTCCCGCAACCTCCGAGATTCGGATGGAATCCCGTGGACGACCTCCTGATTGATCGAGGTACACACCGAACCTGGATATCCCCGATAGCCCTTAAATGCCGGATGAGCGCGATTTTCGGCCGCATACGCCTCGGCGAATTCGTCGAGCTCTTTCGTTGACAGACCTGGGCGGACCATCTCGCGCATCTTGTCCAGCGCGCCCCAAACGATGAGTCCGGCCCGATGCATCCTCTCCAGTTCGGCCGGCGATTTGCAAACAACCATCTCAGCTTCTTTTGGCCCCGTTCAAAACTTCGCGGAGAGCGCGATTGACTTCCTCCACCCCCGCTCCACCGTCGACCGTTTCGAGCACGCCCTGACGACGGTAGTAATCGGTAACAGGCTTGGTCTGGCGCTCATACGCCACAAGCCGCTCTTTCACGACCTCCGGCTGATCATCGGCACGCTGAACGAGCTTGCCACCATCGACATCACAAATTCCGGGCCGCTTCGGTGGCGCATCGTAGATATTGTAAATCTCACCACCCACGCTGCACGTCCATCGGCCCGAAAGGCGGCGCAGCAGCTTCTGTTCGCTTACGTCAAAGTCGATCACCAGCGGCTTACCGAACCCGCGGCTCTCGAGGATGCGATCGAGCTGGCGGGCCTGCTCGAGCGTGCGGGGAAAGCCGTCGAACACAAAACCTCGGTCACAATCGGGCCGCGACAGCCTTTCCTTTACAAGCTTCATCACCAGATCATCGGGGACCAGCTCGCCGCGCTCCATGATCGGCTTGGCCAGCTTGCCGAGCTCGCTGCCCTGGCTGACGGCGTCCCGGAACATGTCTCCGGTCGAAAGGTGAGGCACGCTGCAGCTTTGCGCAATTTGCTTCGCCTGAGTGCCCTTGCCCGCTCCGGGAGGTCCCAGGAAGATCAGCGCTCGCTTCATAACGTCTTCGCCTGGTCCCTTCGATCAAACGCGACGACCCCGCACTCGACCTTTCCGCACAAATCCTTCGTAATTGCGCATCACCAGTTGCGCCTCGAGTTGCTGCACCGTGTCCATGGCCACGCCAACCACAATCAGCAGCGAGGTGCCGCCGAAATAAAACTGCACGTTCAGTCCATCCAGCACAAACCGCCACATGTGTGTATCAAACCAGTTGCCACCCAGCCAGGCGGGCAAGTGCTGCAAATGTATGCCTGAAATCATCCATTCCGGTATCAGGCAGACGAGCGCGAGATAGGCACCGCCCACGAGCGTGAGGCGCGAAAGAATCTTGTTGATGTACTCGGAGGTGTTCCGCCCGGGCCGAATGCCGGGGATGAAGCCCCCGTATTTGCGCATGTTGTCAGCCAGCTCGGTAGGATTAAAAATAATTCCAACGTAAAAAAAAGCGAAGAAAATGATCAGCGCCACGTAGATCAGCGTGTACAGCGGCTCACCCCACTGGATTGTCTTGCCGAATCGCTCGAAAAACGACGACCTGCTCTGGAACAGCAAGGCCAGCGTCTGTGGGAACGTGAGCAGCGAGCTGGCAAAAATGGGTGGAATCACGCCGCCGGAATTGACACGCAGCGGCAGATACGTCATCTGGCCGCCCATCACCTTGCGACCCATCACGCGTTTGGCGTATTGCACGGGGATGCGACGCTGCCCCCCCTCGACGAAGACAATAAAGGCAACGACGGCGGCCATCAGAGCCAGCAGCGCGATCAGTGCAATGCCGGTGAAGCTGCCCCATTGGCCATTAACGGCCTTGTCCCAGAGATCCTTTACGGCGCGCGGCAGCCCGACAACGATTCCCGCAAATATGATAAGTGACATGCCGTTGCCGATGCCGCGGTCGCTGATCTGTTCACCGAGCCACATGATAAAAGCCGATCCTGTCGTGAGCGTCAGCATGGTCATGAGTGTGAACCGCAAGCCGGGATGGTAGACCAGCGAGCCGCCGCCCAGAGGTTGTGCTTGGAGTGTTCGGGCGATGGCGAACGACTGAAAGGCACTGAGGATAATCGTTAGGTACCGCGTGTACTGCGTGATTTTGCGTCGCCCGAGTTCGCCCTCCTTCTGCAAGCGCTCCAGGTAAGGCCAGACCACCACAAGCAATTGCAAAATAATGGAGGAGGTGATGTACGGCATGATTCCCAGCGCGAAAATCGTCAGACGCCGGAAGTTCCCCCCACTAAACAGGTCAATGATGCCCAGCACGGATCCGCGATTCTGCTCAAAGATGCGCTGCAGCGCGTCGGTGTTGATTCCCGGAGTGGGGATGAAAGCGCCGAGGCGATACACGGCGAGCAAGCCCAGCGCAAACAGCACTCGCTTGCGGAGGTCCGGCGTTGCGAAAATATTCCGAAAGGCCTCGACCAGTTTTCTCATGACAGAACTTCAGCCTTACCTCCGGCGCGTGCAATTTTTTCTGCCGCGGACTTGCTGAAGGCATGCGCGCGTACCGTCAGGGCAACCTTCAATTCGCCGTCGCCTAGGATCTTCACGCCATCGGCCAGAACGCGCACGATGCCGCGCTCGGCGAGCAGCTCCGGTGTGACCGTCTGGCCCGCAGCGAATTCGTTCAGCGTCGTAACGTTGACGACCGCGAAGGCCTTGGGGAAGGGCGCCGAAAAGCCACGCTTGGGCAAGCGTCGGTGCAGGGGCATTTGGCCGCCCTCAAATCCAGGACGACGCGAGTAGCCCCGACGGGACTGCTGGCCCTTGTTGCCAGCGCCGGCCGTCTTGCCCATCTTGGAGCCCATGCCGCGCCCCACGCGCACCTTGCGGTGGCGCGCGCCTCGTGGCGGCTTCAAATTCGACAGTGTCGGTGTGGTCATTTCCCGCTAGTCCTCGACTTTGACCAGATGATGTACCTTCGCGATCATACCGCGGGTTTCCGCGGTGTCGGGCCGTTCGATCAGTTGGTGCATGCGCCGGAAGCCGAGCCCGCGAATAGTCTGCCGCATGCTGCGCGGGCAGCCGATGAAGCTGCGAACCCAGCGAATCTTCAAAGTACCGGATTTCTTCTTCGTCACCATGGCGTTTGCACAAGCGGCTAGGGCGCCGCCGCTTCCTCCGCGGCCACCTTGCCGCGGGTTTCCGCGACCTTCGAGGCGTCCTTCAGGTGCAAAAGGGCGTCGAAAGTGGCCTTGACCACGTTATGGGGATTCGACGTACCGAGGGACTTCGTCAGCACGTTTTGGATGCCCGCGACTTCCATCACTGCGCGCACCGGACCGCCTGCGATCACACCCGTACCCTCCGGAGCCGGCTTGAGCAGGACCTGACCCGAGCCGTACGACCCGATCACCTGGTGCGGAATCGTCGAACCCTTAAGATTAAGCTTCACCATGTTTTTCTTCGCCTGCTCGATCGCCTTGCGAATGGCCATAGGAACTTCGCGAGCCTTGCCCATTCCGAAGCCGGCGTGTCCACCTTGATCTCCTACGACGACAAGCGCCGAGAAACTGAGGTTCTTTCCGCCCTTGACGACCTTGGTGACTCGGTTGATTGAAACGACTTGGTCTTTTAAATTGGCTTGGTTAGCCGAAAGGGGCCGCCGAACCGCAAGCGTATCTTTGAGTTCTTGTTTCGGCATCGTCGTTAGAACTTCAGGCCCGCCTCGCGGGCCGCCTCAGCAAGCGCCTGGACGCGGCCGTGATATTGATAGCCGCCACGATCGAACACGACATTCTCGATTCCCTTGGCCTTCGCACGGTCAGCAATCACCTTACCGACCACCTTGGAGGCCGCGATGTTGCCACCCCCACGAAGGGCCGCACGAACTTCCTTGTCGAGCGAACTCGCGGAAGCGAGCGTGCGGCCGATGGTGTCGTCCACCACCTGCGCGCGGATATGACGACTCGAGCGGTGCACACAAAGCCGCGGACGCTCAGGCGTGCCTGTGACGCGCTTGCGCATGCGAAGGTGGATCCGCTCACGATGTGCTTCCCGCGATAGTCTCCGAACCGATACGGCCACTCTGGTTCTCCTTGGCCGCCCCTTTTAGGCGGCTGTCGTCTTGGCCCCGGCTTTGCCCGCTTTCTTCTTGAGCCGCTCGCCAGTGATGCGAACACCCTTTTGCTTATAGGGATCCGGTGGCCGCAGCCCGCGCAGATTTGCCGCGACCTGGCCGACCTGACCTTTGTCTGCTCCCGATACGATCAGGTGCGTCTGCTTGTCGACCGCGATCTGAATCCCTTCGGGAATTGGAAACTCGACCGGATGCGAGAAGCCGAGTGCGATCACGAGATTCCGTCCCTTGAGCTCGGCTCGATAGCCAACACCGACAACGTCGAGCTCCTTCTTAAACCCCGCGGTGACGCCTGTTACCGCGTTGGCGACCAGCGCACGCGCCAGGCCATGCACGGCACGGTGCTCTTCCGCTTCGCGCTGAGCGATGAGCTTGCCATCCTTCTGCTCGAAATGGACTCCCCTGGGTACCGGGATTTTCATCTTGCCTTTCGGACCTTGGACGTCGACGACGCCGTCCTTGATCTCGACCTTCACGCCCGTGGGCACGGGAACCGGCTTGTTTCCGATTCGCGACATAGTTCTCTCTCGACCCCCTTACCAGACTTCGCAAAGCAGTTCGCCGCCCACGCCCTCTTTACGCGCGGTCTGTCCGGTCATCAGCCCGCGCGGCGTGGAAAGAATGACGATGCCCATCCCCCCCACGACAGGACGAATTCCTGCCTTGCCGATGTAACGGCGCGATCCGGGGCGCGAAACACGGCGCAGGTCGGTGATCACGCTCCGGCGATCGGGCGTGTAGCGCAAAAAAACGCGCAGCGTGCGCTTACCTTTCTCGTCGGCTACTTTGAAATTCGCGATGTATCCCTCTTCCTTCAAGATGCGCGCGATTTCGACCTTGAGCTTGGACGAGGGCACGTCCACCCGTGGATGCCGGGCGCGGCTACCGTTGCGGATGCGTGTCAAGAGATCGGCAATGGGATCGGTGATCATCTTCGGACCCTCACCAACTCGCCTTCACCACGCCGGGGATTTCTCCCTTGAGCGCGAGACCGCGGAAACAGATGCGACACATGTGAAACTTACGCAGAAAACCGCGGGAGCGCCCGCAGATGCGGCAGCGGTTCCGCTGGCGAATTTTGTACTTCAGCTTCCGCCGCATCTTTGCGAACTGACTGGTTCGAGCCATTCGTTCAGGTCTCCTTAAGCACCTTGCGCACGGAACGGTACGCCGAGAAGCTTGAGCAGCTCGCGTCCCTCTTCATCGCTGCGCGCCGTCGTGGTAATCGTGATGTTCAAGCCTTTAATTTTGTCGACACGCGTGTAGTCGATTTCCGGAAACACCAGCTGATCCCGGAGTCCGAGCGTGTAGTTCCCGCGTCCGTCGAACGAATTGGGCGGCAGACCCTTAAAATCGCGCACCCGAGGGAAAACGACGGTCGAAAGCCGGTCAAGGAATTCGTACATTCGCTCGCCGCGAAGCGTGACCATGCAACCGATGGGCATGCCCTTGCGGATCTTGAAATTCGCAATCGATTTCTTGGCGCGAGTAATAATTGCTTTCTGCCCAGCGATCTGGCCGAGCTCAGCTGCTGCTGTGTCCAAGAGCTTCACATTCTGGCTCGCTTCGCCCAGGCCGATGTTCAACGTGACTTTCGCGACGCGCGGCACCGCCATGGTGTTTTTGTAGTCGAAGCGCTTCCTCAGCGCGGGAACGGCTTCTTTGCGATACCGATCATGAAGACGACTAAGCATCTTGGTTGCCTCTGTTTAGTGCTCGAACGTCGCGTTGCACCGGCGGCAGGTACGCACCTTGGTGCCATCGGGCAGCGTCGTGTGACCCACGCGCGCATGCTTGCCGCAGCTGGGACAGACAAGCATCACGTTCGAGATATCAATCGGGCCTTCCTTGTCGACAATGCCGCCACGAATGTTCTTTGACGGATTCGGTCGTGTATGCTTCTTAATGATGCTAGCGTGTTCGACCGTCACCCGCCTGCTGCCCGGATCAACCGCCAGCACTTTGCCTGTCATACCCTTGGAACGGCCCGCCATCACTTTCACGATGTCTCCGCGGCGGATGCCGACCGATCGATTTGTGTTTGCCATCCCTACCACACCTCCGGAGCGAGAGAGACGATTTTGGTGAAATTCTTGTCACGCAATTCGCGGGCTACCGGCCCGAATACGCGCGTTCCGATCGGCTCGTTCGCTTCGTTGATGAGCACGGCGGCGTTGTCGTCGAACCTGATATAGGTCCCGTCTTTACGCCGCTGCTCTTTGCGGGTGCGCACAACCACCGCTCGCACCACCTTCCCCTTTTTGACCTGGCCTTCCGGCGCAGCCTCCTTCACCGCCGCCGTGATGACGTCGCCAAGGCCGGCCGTGAGCCCCGCGTCTCCTCCCAGCGGGAGGATGCAGGTGATTTGACGGGCGCCGGAGTTGTCGGCTACCGTTAGCCACGTCCGCATCTGAACCATCGTTGTCCCCTATCGTTTGCTCGCAGCTCAGGTCACGCGGGTCGAGCGTGCCAAGACTTCCTTGAGCCGCCACCGCTTCAATTTCGAAAGTGGGCGCGTCGAAACGATGCGCACGGTATCGCCCACACGTGCTTCCCCGGACTCGTCGTGGGCATAGTATTTCTTACCCGAGCGGACGACCCGCCGGTACAGAGGGTGCTGCGTGGTGCGTGTGACTTTCACGACGATGGTTTTCTGCATCTTCGCGCTCGTCACCACCCCCACCAGTTCCTGACGGGCGCCGCGTTCGCGGACGTCTGCCGAAGTCGCCGTGGCCGGTGCTGTCGCTTCGTTCGCCATTACGCCTTCCTCAATTCGGCCTCGCGGAGCAGCGTCTTGACTCGCGCGAGATCTTTTCTTGCTTCCCGCAATTTCTTCAAACCCTCGGCCTGGCCGGTTGAAACCTGAAAGCGAAGACGAAAAATCTGCTCGGCCAGCTCGCGCTCGTGTGTTTCGAGCTCGGTGGCACTCATTTCACGGTACTTCTCCACGCGCCGCGCCATCAGAGTTCCTCCCCGCGCGTGATGAACTTCGTGGCGATCGGTAACTTGTTCGCGGCAAGCTCCATGGCGGCGGTTGCCGAGGCAAGATCGACCCCCGCCATCTCGAACATCACGCGTCCCGGTTTCACCACGGCGACCCAGCGCTCCGGTGGTCCCTTGCCCTTGCCCATGCGGGTTTCAGCCGGCTTCTTCGTGAAGGGTTTATCGGGAAACACCCGGATCCATAGCTTTCCACCACGTTTGATGAAACGAGTGATGGCCACACGCGCCGCTTCGATTTGGCGGTCGGTAATCCAGGCGGGCTCAAGCGCCTTCAATCCGTACTCGCCAAAGGCGAGCGACCCACCCCGCCAGGATTTTCCCGTGCGGCGACCGCGCTGTTGTTTGCGGTACTTCACTTTCTTCGGCATCAACATAGGCGTTGCCCGCTTTTCTAATTTTCCGCGCTTGCCGCGGCGGTCTTGCTGCGCGGGGGCACTTTTTCACCTTGATAGATCCAGCATTTCACCCCGATGACCCCGTAGGTCGTCTGCGCCTCGGCTGTGCCGAAGTCGATGTCCGCCCGCAGCGTTTGCAGTGGCAGCCGCCCCTGCAGATACCATTCCTTGCGAGCGATCTCCGCGCCATTCAGCCGCCCGGCCACGCGCACCTTAATTCCCTTGCAACCGAAGCGCAGAGCCGAATCCACGGCCTTGCGCATCGCCCGACGGAACGCCACACGCTTCTCAAGTTGCAAGGCGATCGATTCGGCTACCAGCGTGGCGTCGAGTTCGGGCCGGTGAACTTCCTGGATGTCGATGTGCACCTCTCGCTTGGTGCGCTTCTGTACTTCTGCCTTCAGCTTATCGATCTCCGAGCCCTTACGGCCGATGATAATTCCCGGACGGGCCGTATAAATGCGCACAACGAGCTTGTTGGCGGCGCGCTCGATGTCGATGGCATCGACGCCCGCCGACTTCAGGCGGTCCTTGAGCTGCTTCCGCAGGACCACATCTTCGTGCAAGAGGTCTGCGTATTCCTTCTTTGCAAACCACCGCGAACGCCAGCCCTTGTTGTAGCCGAGCCGAAAGCCGTATGGATGCGTTTTTTGACCCAAGCTCGCCTCCTACTTCTTCTTCTGCGCTTCCTTCGCGCGCTTCTCGATCGCTTTGCGGGCTCGCCGGATGGCGCCCTTGACGCCCTTCGCCGCTTCCGCTTCGGCCGCAGCCGTCGCCACGCGATGGGCCACGGCGCGCTGGTGTTCAGCCACCTCAACCACGATATGGCTTGTGCGCTTTTGGTAGCGGAAGCCGCGACCCATCGGTGCCGGACGCATGCGCTTCCAGCGCGGTCCCTCATTTACAAAGCAGGTGGTGACGTAAAGCTGATCGACGTCGATCGAGGCCCCCGTGTCGTCCGCCTTGCGTTCGGCATTGGCGATTGCGCTACGCAGGGTCTTCTCAATCTCCTTCGCCACACGCTTCTTGGTAAAGCGCAAGGTCTCGAGTGCATCTTCGGCGCGCAGGCCACGAATGAGATCGATGACCAGACGCGCCTTTTGCGGTGAGACCCGAATAAATCGCGCATTCGCCGTACCTTGGATCTGGCCTTGTGTTGCCGTTGCCATCGTCATGCCTCTGTTAAGACTTCGCGGGAGCGGGAGCCGCCGCTGCTCCTGCGGGAGGCGCGCCGGCGGCAGCCGCCGCCTTTTCCAGCGCGGCCTTGACCCCGTGCCCCTTGAAGCTCCGTGTGGGGGCAAACTCGCCAAGTTTGTGACCCACCATCTGCTCGGTGATGTACACCGGGATAAACTTCTTCCCGTTGTGAACCGCGATGGTGTGACCTACCATCTCGGGAAGGATGGTCGAGCGGCGCGACCATGTCTTCACCACTTTTTTTTCGTTGCGGGAGTTCATCCCTTCCACTCTTTCCTGCAAGTGGGTGTCAACGAAGGGACCTTTTTTGAGCGAGCGCGCCATCGCTTCTATTCCTCCACCCGGCGCAGCTTGACCCATTGCGCCCGACGCATTTTTCGGAACCCTCGTACCGGGCCCGGTACACGGTGAGAAAGCGGACAGAAGGGACATACGAAGCGAGTCCCTTGCGCGTTCGGTATTTTGTCAACGATCACGGCCCAGCCCGGCTTGCACAGACGGAACTGCACCTGCGGCGCCGGCGCGAATTTCGACGCCAATTTTCCCGCCGGCTTGGAGCCCGATTTGGGAACTCGTCGCGCAACCGCTTTCCGCGCACCGGAGGTCCGCCGCGTGGAGGCATGTCGGGATATTCTAGTGGCTGTCATAGGGGTACCCTCGATCCCCCGCCGCGCCGGGTTCATTTTTATCTCTCCAGTTTCCTTCTATTCATTCCCCTTCGAGTTCGACTTGCGAACCGAAAGGTCGTGCCATTGCTTACGACTTTCGCCGCTCCACAATCATCCGGTCGCTCGGACGTTTTTTGCGAGTCTTGGCGCCCAGAGTCGGGAATCCCCAAGGAGTTTGCGGGTGGTTGCCTTTCACGCGGCCCTCGCCACCGCCATGCGGGTGATCAACCGGGTTCATGGCGACGCCGCGAACCGTGGGACGCCGCCCGTGCCATCGTGTGCGCCCCGCTTTTCCGTAGGTGACATTCTCATGGTCCAGATTTCCGAGCTGGCCGACGGTGGCCATGCAATCCACACTGAACTTCCGTACTTCTCCGGAGGGCAGCTTCACCAAGGCCACCTCGCCTTCTTTGCTCAGAAGCTGTGCGGCGCCCCCCGCCGCGCGCACGATCTGCGCCCCTTTCCCGGGAAAGAGCTCGAGATTGTGAACCATGGTCCCCGGGGGAATGTGCCGGATTGCGAGAGCGTTGCCGGGCAAAATGTCCGCGCCCTCCCCGCTTTGCACCGTCATGCCGACTTCGAGACCGACGGGCTGCAGGATGTAGCGCTTCTCGCCGTCGGCGTAGTGAAGCAACGCGATCCGGGACGAACGATTGGGGTCGTATTCGATGGCGGCGACTTTCGCCGGGATGCCCGCCTTATCACGGCGGAAATCGATCGTACGATACTTGCGCGCGTGGCCCCCGCCACGGTGCCAGACTGTCACCTCGCCATGCGAGTTGCGGCCGCCGGTTCGCTGCTTGGCTTCGGTCAGCGATTTTTCCGGCTTTTCCTTACTAATTTCGCTGGTGTCGAGCACGGTAAGGAATCGCCGCGCCGGAGTGTATGGTTTGAACGTTTTTAGCGCCATGGTTGCCTCGTACCTTTACGCATCCCACTCGATCTGCTACAGATTCTCTGCATACTCGATCATCTTTTCGCCCGAAGCCAGCCTCACGTAAGCCTTCTTCCAGTCACTTCGAAAGCCCTCGAGGCGACCGCGGCGGCGCAGCTTGCCGTGGTAGATCGCAGTCCGCACATGATCCACTTTGACTTTAAAGATCCGCTCGACGGCTTCCTTGATTTCGGTCTTTGTGGCATCCGGCGCGACTTCGAAGACAACAGTGTGCTGCAGCTCTTTCACGCCGAGGCCTTTCTCGGTGATGATGGGGCGTCGAATCACTTGATAGAGTCGGCTCGCCATCGACTAGTCCTTTGCCTTGGGCTTAGGCTTGTCTTTCTTCACTGTCGGCTTCTTCGCTGCCGACTTGGACACGGCCTTGGCCGCTTTGGCGGGCTTTTCCGACTCTTGTGCCGGAGCAGCTTGCGAGGCCTGTTCACCCGTCTTGCCGAGAGAAAGCCCGCGGCTCAGTCTCAAGGCCGCCTCACGCGACAGCATCAGACGATCATGGCGCATCAAGTCATACGCTTTGAGCGCGGTGGGTGCCACAAGCGTGACGCCCTCAAGATTGCGACTGGCTCGCTCAAGATTCACGTTGTCGCCGCTTTCCACGAGCAAAGTCGTCTTCAATTCGCTGCCCAGTTTCAACAGCATCTGGCGAAACGCCTTCGTCTTGTGCGATTCGAGCGCCCAGTTATCGACAACGATTAATTTCGCCTCAGCCAATTTCACGGTAAGCGCCGAGCGCAGCGCGCCGAGAATCATCTTCTTCGGTAACGCGTATCGGTAGCTGCGCGGCACCGGGCCATGTACGGTGCCGCCATGGCGCCACAGCGGCGAGCGCACCGAGCCGATACGCGCGCGACCGGTGCCTTTCTGCCTCCAGAGCTTGCGGCCAGACCCGCTCACTTCGCTCTTGTCCTTCGTCTTGTGGGTTCCTGCGCGTTCGCTTGCCAGCTGATGGCGCACGGCTTCGTGCAACAAGTTCTGGTTCACCTTGGCCGAGAACACATCGTCGGCCAGCTCGAGGGTGCCGATCTTTTTGCCCTCCAGATTTCTGACGTCCACCACCGGCATTTTGTCCTCTTCTCGATTCCTTCTAGCGATGCCTTGCCTTCGCCTTGCGAATCACGATGTAGGCGCCGGCCGGGCCTGGCACTGCGCCGCGCACCAGCAGCAGGTTCTCTTCCGTGTCGATCTTCACCACGCGCAGATTCTTCGACGTTTGGCGCTCATGTCCCATGTGTCCCGGAAAATGCTGGCCGGGCCAGACGCGCGAGGGAAACGAGCTGGCGCCGATTCCACCAGGCGCCCGATGGAACATCGAGCCATGGGTCGCGTCGCCTCCCCGATAGTGCCAGCGCTTCACGCCACCCTGAAATCCCTTGCCTTTGCTGACGCCGCTCACATCGACGTATTCCCCGACTTGGAAGCCGTCCACCAAAACGCGATCGCCCGCCTTCGTTTCATCGTTTGAGTCCGCGATCCGCACTTCGCCCAAGCACCGCATGGGTGCAACGCCAGCCTTTTGGAAGTGCCCCGTGAGCGGCTTCGTAAGCCGCTGCGGCTTAATGAACTCAACAAGACCGAGTTGCACGGCATCGTAGCCGTCCTTATCCTTCGTGCGACGCTGCACGACGACGCACGGACCGGCCTGCAGCACGGTGCAGGGCACCGCGGTACCGTCGTCTTGGAAGACTTGTGTCATTCCCAGCTTGATTCCGAGTATGCCGTCGACGCCCACCGTTTGCTCTCCCTACTTCGACGCGTGCTCGCGCCCGAAGGCCTTGATCTCGACGTCCACGCCGGGAGGCAAGTCCAGCTTCATCAGCGCATCAACCGTATCCGGCGTGGGTTCGAGAATGTCAATCAGCCGCTTATGGGTCCGCATCTCAAACTGCTCCCGCGATTTCTTATCAACGTGCGGCGACCGCAGGACGGTCCAACGATTGATGACCGTCGGCAAAGGAATCGGGCCGGCCACGTCCGCGCCGGTGCGCTTGGCCGTATCCACAATTTCCTTTGTGGACTGATCCAAGATGCGATGGTCGTAGGCCTTCAGACGAATCCGAATTTTCTCTCCGTTGGACATAACCTACTCGATGATCTCCGAGACGGCTCCGGCGCCCACCGTGTGCCCGCCTTCGCGAATGGCAAAGCGCAGCCCCTTCTCGAGCGCCACCGGTGTGATCAAACTGATCTCCGCCGATACGTTGTC
>Ga0187783_10000764_pt1 | contig 23584 bp, 23 predicted proteins | sample 1015_SJ02_MP02_2_FD_132471 | JGI IMG/M metagenome (GOLD analysis project Ga0187783, IMG submission 132471) | Tropical peat soil microbial communities from peatlands in Department of Meta, Colombia - 1015_SJ02_MP02_20_MG | ecosystem: Environmental > Terrestrial > Soil > Wetlands > Peat | place...
CGGCGGCGGCACGACGCCTGGTCAGTCGCACCCTGCCAGCTCGCCCGGCGCCTGGGATGCTGATGCTCGACGGCGGCTGGTCCATGTCGGCCATCCGGTCGTAGAGCGACTTAATGTCTTCCTCAAGCATTGAAGGAAACCCCTTTGTGGGTTGGGCCGTCAGGCGCCGTTCGGTCAAGATCGGGACCGGACTCGTCGCGTTCAGACTGGCTGGCGGCCAGCCGGCTGGTGGCGTCGTCGGGCCCGAGTAGCCGCCGCAGCGTGCTGAGCGCCCTAGCCGTCTGGCTTTTCACGGTGCCCGGGCTGCAACCGAGGATCCGGGCCGACGCTTCCACGCTCAGGTCGCAGTAGAACCTGAGCACGAGCGCCGCTCGCTGCCGCGGCGGCAGTGCCGCGATGGCTGCCTGCAGGTCGAGCGCGGCCTCCCGGTCCACGACAGGAGCGGCCTGCTCGGCAGACAGCTCGTCGCCGAGCCTGACCAGCCTGGCCCACCCGCTGCGGTGCTCATGCAGGAACTCGCGGACCAGGATGGTGCGGACGTAGGCGTCAGTGTTGTCCGCTGCGGCCGCTTTGCCCCATTTCACGTAGAGGCGGATGATGGCGGCCTGGACAAGATCGTCAGCGCGCTGCCAGTCGTGACAGAGCAGCAAAGCCAGCCGGCGCAGCGAAGGGAGCCGGGCGGACACGTAGTCGGAGTACTCGATGTCTCGCCGTCCGGTCACCGTCGCCGTCCTTCCCCGGGTCCAGTCACACTGCTCAGAGGCCCTGGGCGGGGCGTTTGGTTGCACCGGCCGGTGCACTGGCTCCGCCGCCCCGCCAGCCGGTCCTGTCAGGCCTGCGTCAGCAGGCGACTAGCAGCCCTAGCTGTCTGAACACTCCAGCGGCCGAACCATCCTCGTGCTCGGAGCCAACGGTCATGGGAGGAAAGACATAACCGGGCACTCCCCGCATGGCGGGCAGGAACGACAACGCACCACCGTATGGTAAGGAAAACGAGGGCCCCATGCATCACATGCGTAGCAGCAGTACCAAGAGGCGGTTCTGGGATGAAGAAGCGGATTGACATCCACGGTAACGCCGCGACAGCGGGCGTCCGGTCTGAGAGTTCCCTGCTAGTTGCCGCCATGGCGGTAGGGCAGCGGGCCGCGCCGACGCCGCCGTGACCCGGAGGGCCTATGTGCGGCATGAGGCGCCCCACGGCGAAGCCCCTCCAGATGTGGCCAGGCTGGCAGGCCTCAACCAACTCTGGCCCGGACGTTCATGCGTCGAGCGATAAGGACCCCGGCCAGCTCTGGCGAGCTGCGTCAAGAACACCTGATCAGCGAAGGCCCCAACCGATCCAGGCTGTTCCGCTGACAACCTTGCCATATGTCGATATTAGAATATGATAGCTGGATGGCCCGCGCTTCCACGACGTCGGACGTCTTCAACGCGATTGCCGAGGCTGGCCGCCGCGAGATCCTGGACGTGCTGATGACAGGCGAGAAGGCGGTCGGAGCGATCGTGGACGACCTCTCGATGTCCCAGCCCCAGGTTTCCAAGCACCTGCGGGTGCTCAGCGAGGTGGGACTGGTCAGGTGCCGGGCGGATGGGCGCTATCGGCTGTACCGCGCGGAACCCGCGCGCCTTCGGCCATTGCACGACTGGCTGTCCAAGTACGAGCAGGCGTGGAATGCGCGGCTGGATCGGATCGAGGACCTCCTCCAGGAGCTACAAGAGACAAGGAGAGCACAGTGACGCCTAATCGGCACGGCTCGGCACGGATCGAGTTCCCGAGCGAGCTCGAGATTCTCATCACGCGAGAGTTCGACGCTCCGATCGCGCTGGTCTTCGACGTATTGACCAAACCCGAGTATGTGAGCAGATGGGGCGCCACGCCCCCGGACGAGATGAAGGAGTGCTCGATCGACCTGCGAGTCGGAGGGAACTACCACTGCTCCTTTGTGACGGAGGACGGAACCGTGTGCTCGTTCGACGGTACCTACCTGGAGGTCGACCCACCATTCCGGACCGTGGAGACCTGGCTGTTCGATGGCTGGCCGGATGCGGAAGCGGTCGAAACCTGGCAGCTGCACGAAACTGACGGAGTGACGACGGTGACGATGAGGCTGGCGTTCCGCGACAAGGCTGGCCGTGACCACTATCCCGCCAGCCCTCAGAATGTGGACGAACTGGCCAGCTCCAACGGGGTGCTAGCCAGCTTCGAGGCGATGGAAGATATCCTCCGGTCACTACTCGACACGAAGGAAACGGTCGCCGAGTAGCGCTTGGCGTGCGGGTTCTAATCGTGCGCCTGGGAGGACCTCAGTCTCCGACCGGTTCCTCATGAAGGTCCTATCAGGTGTCGACGGCCGAGTCTCATGTCGATCCAGTTAGCAGAATGCGCCAGCTCCCGGCAGGTCCTCGACAGGCTTTCCGTCCCAGCCGGGAGAGGCACTGCGGTCGAGGTCGAGCGGACGGTTAACGGCGCCGGCCTCGTCAGCCTGGCGGGCAGGCAGCTCAGCGTTTGGCTACGAGCGATTAGGGCCACACCACCCCTTTGTCGGTCCACGTGACCCCTTCGTGGCGGCACAGGCAGAAGGGATGGCCGACCGGGTCGGTGTAGACCTGCCAGCCGTAGCCCTCGGGTCCGGTGAAGTCCTTCTGCAGTGTCGCGCCGAGCTTGACGACGCGGCGCTGCTCGGGCTCGATTTCGCCGACTTCGAAGTCGAGGTGGAACTGCTTGGGGTGTTGGTCATCGGGCCAGCGCGGAGGGCGGTAGTCCTCCACCCGCTGGAAGGCCAGGTCGACCTCGCCGAAGGTGATGGCGGCCAAGTTGTCGGAACTGCCCTCCCTGATGGCGCGGCCTGTCACCTGGCAGTAGAAGGCCGCCAGCTGCATCGGGTCCGGGCAGTCGATGATGAAACCCAAGAGTTGTAGCATCGGCCGATCTTGCCACATATCCCTCGACACTTTCGCAATGGTTCGGGAGCCGAACCTGGTCGAGCATGCATACCGGTAGCGGAAGCACTGGGCGCTGCGTCAGAGGTATGTTTCGCGGATGGCAGTGTTCGCGTTGTGGAGCGCACCACGAACGCGATCGACGGCGTTCTTCCGCTCGATGGCTGAGCGCGGCGATATGACCGTGCTCCACGAGCCGTTCTGCAAGCTAAGGGACTTTGGCGCGACTGATGCCGGAGCCCGAACCTTCGACTCAGCGCAGTCGCTCCTTAACTGGCTGCATGACGAGGCGAGTGACCTGCGCGTGTTCTTGAAAGACCATCCCCCGACCTACTACCCGGAGGTGTTCGCCGACAGGCGCTTCCTCGCTGAGGCCCGGCATGCTTTCCTCATCCGCCGTCCGGAGGAGATCGCAGCGTCCAGCTACGCGCTGTCGCCCAGGATGAACATCAACTCGATCGGGCTGGAGTATTTGTGCACGGCGCAGGCCGCTGTCCGCGATGCCGGAGGGGATGCCTCGGTTGTCATCGACTCCGATGACCTCGTGGCACGGCCAGCAGCGACGATGGCGGCGTACTGCGCGGCGGTCGGGCTGCCCTTCATGCCGCGGGCGCTGACCTGGGAGCCCGGCGAGCTGCCTGAGTGGCGCCAGTACGCACGCTGGCACGTGGACGCTAGTGCCAGCTCTGGCTTCGAGCGGCACCAGCACGTGTACGCGCACACCGTCGAGAACTCCCCCGACCTGGCCCTTATCGCCGCCCACCACCGGCCGTTCTACGAGAAGCTTTACGCACAGCGGCTGGACGTTACGCCGTGGGAGCACGCGCAGCGCTCCTAAACCTGTCAGCGTAAGCGCAACCGCGAACTAGATGCGTCGTCAGCGAAGCCCTGCGCCAGGGCTAACTTGGGCACGTATCGGGCGCAGCGACCTGCATTTCACCACCCACGGCCGCGCACGGCCGCACACTTGTACCACCGGGCAAGATCACGGGTCGCAAGAGTTTGCCCAGGTCAGGATGCCTGGACCCAGCGCCTTCGAACAGTGGGGCGGGTGGGGCTCGAACCCACGACCGGCCGATGATGAGTCGGACCTCCTATGTCCACCGTGTGAGTCCCAGTCCATCAGTGCAGCTCAGGTATGGTGCGCAGTCTGTTCAGTGCGCCTCTGTCCACCCCGTGAACCTCATTTCATGGGCAAACCAGTAGCGGACGATCAAGGTGAGGTACCTCGACTTCCGGGTCAGGTTGACAGGGTGCATGGATGGACGGACTCAGACATGCAGGCTGGGCCGGTAGATGAGTTCCTGGGTGCGTCCATCGAGCGTCCTGCTCTCGATCAGCTCGAGGTCGAAGTCGGCCGCACCCTGGAAGACTGGCTCATCTCCGGTCTGACCGGTGATCACGGGGAAGATCGTCACCTGGACGCGGTCGACGAGACCCGCGGCCATCAGTGACCGGTTCATCGACAGGCTGCCGTGCGAGCGCAACGGCACCGCAGACTCCTCCTTAAGCCGGGTGACGACGTCGACGGCGTCACCACTCGCCACCGTCGCGTCCGGCCAGTCGAGGGGTCCTTCGAGTGTCGTCGACACCACTGTTGCCGGCAAGTTCCGCATCCGGGTGACCCATGGGTCAAACACCTCGGAGTCTTCGGTGCTCGAGGCCACCATCTCCGCGAACGCGCGGTACGTATTGGCCCCGAAGACCATTCGCTGCTGCTCGCTGTACAGGGCGAGGCGGTGGTCGAGCAGCTCGGGGCCTTGCTTGCCCCAATACCCGCCCCAGCCGCCGCCGCTGATCGAGGCGAAACCATCAAGGCTGGAAAAGACGTCGAAAGTGTAGGTGGCGGTCATAATGCTCTCCTCGAGTGCGTTGATCGGGCCGTTGCCGGTCTATCAGCTTGGCTACGAACAGGCTCCACGCAATCCGACACCACCGCTCAGCCCTGGGCCCTCCTTAGGCCGCACCTCCAGAAGTCTGTGCTGGTGTCTTGCATCCTTGCATTCAGAACAGTGAGCTCTTCACCCAGCCCGGAAGGCAGCGGCACGGAGCGCGGTAAAAGATCAGCGCACCGATAACCAGGTAGGTGTCCTGCCAGAGCCAGACGCCATCGTCGTCGGGTGCGACGCACAAGCGTGGTTCTCCTTGAGCTAGGTTGCGCGCGAGCCTGAGCAGTTCAGCGTGCGCGACGGCTGACAGCTCTCGCCGCCCGCTCATGGCGCAAGTTAACAAGTAGCCGATGAGAGGGCGAGTCATTCCGCCCAGATGGACCTGCTTGCTGCTCCACGGGCGGGCGCTGTCCCAGGTCGCAAACGGGTTCCCGACCTTGGCGGATGGGCGTGGCTTGACATGGCTCGATGGCCTGTTCCGACGGCGCGATCGCTGCGCCGCCGAGACAGCAACGCGCTGTCGGCATAGGGTCGGGACGTGGGTGCGGGTCCGGTGCGCCTTCGGGCGAGCGTGGAGGAATGTTTGTGGCCTCTGGTCGAGACCTTCCTCGGCTCGCACGACGTGGCGGGCCTGGCCGTTGCGGTGGTGGGCGAGGGTGAGGTCGTCTCGCGTGGTTTTGGCGTCCGTGACGTCGGCACCGGTGCGTCGGTCACACCCGAGACGATGTTCCACCTGGCCTCAGTGTCCAAGCCGTTTGTCGCGACCGCGATCGTGTCGCTGGCCACCGCTCGGGAGACTGGCGAGCCGATGCTCGATCTGGATGCTCCGATCGTCGCGTGGGTGCCTGAGTTCACGCTGGCCGACGGTCGGGCAGCAGAGGTCACAGCCCGGGGCCTCTTGAGCCATTCGAGCGGTCTCCCGGACGTCTCGGACTACGGCTGGCATGACCCGCAGCTGGGCGACGACGCGCTCAGCGACTTCGCTCGTAGCCTGTCGGGTTGGCGGCTGCAGGCAGAACCCGGCTCGGCGTTCTCATACTCCAATGCCGGGTTCGAGCTTCTTGGGCTGCTGCTGTCGAGGGCCACCGGCACGACGTTCGAGAACGCCATCCGGCAGCAGGTCCTGACCCCGCTCGGGATGCGCAACAGCACGTTCCTGCGCGGCGAGGTGCCGGCGCACCTGGCTGCCTCACCGCACGTGGGGATGCCGCTGACGGTGCCCGAGGGCGCCTATCCCTACACCAGGCGCCACGCCCCCAGCTCGACCCTGCACTCCAACCTGGTCGAGATGTGTCGGTGGATGGAGGCCCACCTTGAGCCGGCCGAGGTGACCGCTGGGGGGTCCAACGGGCAGTCGGCACGTCTGGACCCCAGGCTGCTCGACCTGATGTGGCGGCCGACGGTGCCGGTGGGTAACCCCCCGTGGGAGGAACAGTGGGCGCTCGGCTGGTGCGTGGGCTGCTACCGCGGGCACCGGACACTGAGTCACAGCGGTGCGGACCCCGGGTTCGGATCGAAGCTCGTGCTGGTGCCTGAGCGGCGGACCGGTGTAGTCGTTCTGGCCAACTCGAACACCGTCCCTACCTCGGCCATTACCGCGGCAGCGCTCGACATCGCCCTCGCCGATCCCGCTCTCTCGGTCATCTCAGGTGTGACGCCCGAGGAGTTGGGCGAGGGCGTGGCGGCAATGCGCGCGTTGCTGCCTCGGGTTGTCGGCCCGGTCGCCGAGACGTTGGCAACGTCGGGTCCGGACGCCGCAGCGGCGGCCTTCCACCGATTGGCTGCGGCCAAGCCGGCAGCGTTCGATCTCGACGACGACGGGTTCATCGATGCGGTGTGGGGAGCGATCGAGCTGCACCGCACGAGCCTGGTCTGGCCCCTCCTGCGAGTGTGGACCGCGTTGCGTCCGGACTCATCCGCTGCGTGGACGATGACCGGCTGGGCCCATCAGGTCGACGGGCATCGCGACCTGGCCAGGAGCCTCCTGCGACGGGCCCTCGACCTCGACCCCGAGAACGACGACGCCGCACTGATCATGAGCAACCTCCCGCCGGCATGACCCGGTGCTACCTTCAGGCAAGCCGAGCCCCAGATCTCCGGCAGTCGATCCCCCGCGCAGCGGCTCCACGTAGCCAGCTGGATGCTGATCGTTAGCCAAGCGAAAGCCTCAGGGCTGATGCTGTTCGTCGGCGATGACTGGGCTGAAGACCATCACGACATTGAGATCGAGGACGAGGCCGGGCAGCGGTCAGCGCGCAAGCGGCTGCCCGAAGGTCTGGCCGGGATATCGCAGCTGCTCGCGCTGATCACTGGGTGCATGACGGACGAGTTGGCGGACCTGCCTGAGGGCGAGGCGACCAGCCGGGTGAAGGTCGGAATCGAGCCTGAGCGAGGCCCGTGGTGGCGGCGCTGGTCGCCGCGCCTAGGCCCAAAGGTCACCGTGTTAGGGCCGGTGGTAAATCTCAGATCGATGATCGACATCGAGGACATGAGCCGGGCGGCTGCTCTCGTCGATGCGGTAGACGATGCGGTAGGTTCCGCGCCGCGCACCGTGACAACCGGCCAGTGGCCCGAACAGCGGCTTACCGACTCGGTGAGGATTGACCGCAAGCGCTGCGTCGCAGAACTCCAGTACAGCCGCGGCAACGCTCTCCGGAAGCCGTTCGGCAATTGCCCGGCGCACCAGCTCCTCCGCCGCCAGCTGCTCAGCGGTCGGCTCCTGCTTGATCTTCTTCGTCACGCCGTCCAGTGTTGCGGTCATGCCGGCACCTTTCCGGCCGAACCACAGGTTCGGCCATCAGGGCCGGAAACACCGTTAGATCCACAGTCCCACCCAGCCCCAGGAAGGCAGCGGCGCGGTGCGCGGTAAAGATCAGCGCGCTTGCTGTCTGGCCTGCGAGTATGCGTGCTGCTGAAGCGCCCAGGCTAGTTCGGGTCCACGACCAGACCGAAGAGATTGTTCTTGGTCACCTTGATGAAGTACTCCCTCACATCGGTGCCGTTGAGTTTGGCGCGTCCGATGCTCGAGCTGTGGTGAAGATAGCCGTTGTTGGCCCAGTAGAGGTACTGGGAGTCGACCGTCAGGCCACCCTCGGGGAAGTAAGCGCCGGTGATGAACTTCTGGTTGACGTCGGTGCCGTTGAGGTTGGCGCGGCCGATCCTGCCATGGGTCTCGTTGGTCCAATAGATGTAGTGCGAGTTGACCGCCAGCCCAGAGTAGCCGTACAGGCCCTTGGGGACATTAATGAATTTCTGGTTGACATCGGTGCCATCGAGGTTAGCGCGGCCAATGTTGTAGTCGTTGGACCAGTAAATGTGCCCTGAGCCCACCACCACGTCGTCTGGCCCTTCGCTCTGCGCGGTCTTGATGAACGTCTGGTCGACATCGGTGCCGTTGATGTGGGCGCGGCCGATCTCACCGGTAAGGTTGTTGGCCCAGTAGATGTAGCCCCCTGAAACAGAAATACCGCCCGGCAGGCTGGCGCCGGTGATGAAGTTCCGATCGACGTCGGTGCCGTTGAGCTTGGCGCGGCCGATCGTGCCAATGCCCTTCTTGACCGTCTTGCCGGCGTTAGCCCAGTACAGGTAGTTGCCAGAAATCGCTATCCCCCCGCTAAAGAAGTCCGATGCGTTCAGGATGAACTTCTGCTGGACGTCCGTGCCGTTGACATCGGCGCGGCCGATCCAACTCCCGTTGGTCCAGTAGAGGTGTCCGGTGCGGGTTGATAACGAGTCCGCCGTTGCGCTCGAAGCGGACTCGGTCGCAAACGCGCTAAGCGACGCAACGACCGCCAAGACGGAAAGCACCCTCAACAAGGACTGACGTTTAGCGAACACAAACCGCCGTCTCATCTCAGACACCTCCAGAATGCTCGTCACGCTCGATTTCCCAACCGCACAAAGAAGGGTGCGGATACAACATGCAACACCATCGGACGCATCATGGTATCTCCTAACAATCGAGGCGCCGTAGTTGGTTTCTCCGAGACGGCCAGGTCGGACCCGAACAAGGAGGGCTTCTGCGGCCTAGTCGCGGGAGTCCCCACCGGCAACACCCGCGCCTGCCGCCCGTTCATCTGGCAACACGGCAAGATGACCGCCCTGCCCACCCTCGGCGGAACCAACGGCATGGCCTCGGGGATCAACAACCGCGACCAGGTCGTCGGCCTCGCCGAGACCAGCCGCCGCGACCCGACGTGCCCGCCGCCTCTGACGTTCGCCCTAGGCGCCGTGCTTTGGCAGGGGCCATGCCCAGAAACTCCCTCCGCTCCCCGGCGACACCGTCGCGGGCGCCAACGGAATCAACGACAGAGGCCAGGCCGTCGGCGCCTCCGGCACCTGCGACCACTTTGATGTCGGCGCCGCCCAGCACGCCGTACTCTGGCAGCGCGGCAGACCCATCGATCTAGGGAACCTGGGATACCCGTTCGGCAACGTTGCCTTCGCCATAAACAACCGCGGGCAGATCGTCGGCCAGTCCGGAGTGCCCGACAAGTCCCCTGCCCATCCGTTCTGCCCGGTCGGCGCGACCGGTCCGCGCCACACTCAGCTCCCTCATGAACCGAGCGCTAAGGATCAGCCGAAGTAACTGTCAACCATCAGCCGAAACACCGTCAGGCATCAGCCGAACAACACATGTCAAAGATCAACCGAAGTGACATAATCCAAGCGGTGGGGCGGGTGGGGCTCGAACCCACGACCGGCGGATTATGAGTCCACGTTGCCGGCGATCCCTCCTAAGGCATCTGACCAGCGCAGACATCGTCAGTAGCGATCTTGACGGCCTCCATTTGGGCACGTATTTGGCATGATCATGGTCGGCCTCCTGCCCTACGCAGCGGCCTGATGACTCGCGCCCTGTACTGCCATGATCAAGGTTTCCGAGCGATCCTGCCGCGATCCCGACCGTCGGCCTACCATGAAGGCATGAGCGAGCCAGTGGCCATCGTGCGCGCCGAGGATGAGCCTTCCTGGGCCGAAGTCGTACGTCACGCCGAGCACGGCGAGTCGGTCTCCGTCATCGCCCACGGCAACCACGTCGCCGACATCGTCCCCTCCGGGGAGTTGGCACGGCTTCGCGAGACCATCGAGGTGCTATCCGACACCGAATTGGTTCGCGACCTGCGGGAGGGCCTGGCCGACGCGCACGCCGGGCGTGTCTTCTCTGCCGAGCAAATCGCCGCCGACCTAGCTGCCCGCCGTGACGCAGGCGAATGAGCCGGGGTCACCGTATGTCGTCGTCTTCACTCCGGCCGCCCGGCGTGGGCTGGACAAGCTGCCGCTTCCGGCCGCCACGGCACTGTATGAGCACCTGACCGGGCCGGTCGCCGGGAATCCATACCGGCTCGGCAAAACCATTAGACGCGCCCTTTGAGGAGCTGCGGTCTGCTCGGCGCGGCGACTACCGCGCCCTGTACACCATTGACGACCGCCAGCGAAGCGTGACGGTGGTGGCGGTTGCTCACCGTCGCGATGCCTACCGGCCGCGATGACATGCGCGTTTTCCGCTGACCTCCCAGCTTCGGCGAGCCAAGCTTCCGATTTTCAGGCGGCTTTGCCGGTCCATATGAGTCCTCCGCAGGCCGCTGAGCAGGCCGAGGCCGTTCTCTGGATAGCGGGTACGTCCGTAGTCGGCCACGCCGCTCCACAGCTGTTGTTAGCAATGCGTTAGCAAGACCGCTATCTGTACGGTCGTCGAACTTGACAACTCAACAGATGTCCGCGGCGCGGGCACTTCGGCAAGTAGCGCGAGCCCAACCCACAAGCGGGCCGTAACCTCGATAGCGTGGCTACCCAGATGCCGCCGAAACGCTCGCTGCTTGTCCTGCAATGATCCCGGCAAGATCACGCCGAACACATGATGTGAAGCCGGAACGGTCGCCGCGAGGTCCCGTCCGGCGCGCCTACACTCGCTGCCGGCAGACGGCGGACTCGATGAGCACTGAGACTCCAGACCGCGGTCGGCCTGTACGTCGCGATAGGAGGGAGCCCGGTATATGCATCTGACAGTTCTGGCGTCGCCGGATTGCGCGAACGCACCTGTCCTCGACGACCGGCTGGGAGTGGTTCTGGATGGCCGGGCTGGTGTATCCGTGTCGCACCAGGTGATCTCAGATAACGGCGAGGCAGCGAGGTGGGGCATGCACGGCTCGCCCACCTTGCTGATCGACGGGACCGATCCGTTTGCCGAGTCGGGCCAAGCGCCCAGCCTGTCGTGCCGCATCTACCGCGATGAGGATGGCGAGCTGTCTGGTACGCCATCGGTCGGCCAGCTTCGCCAGGTGATCGAGCAGGCCATGGAGACGACTGCCAGGCAGCAGGATCCGGACTGGCCGGACGGGCTTGGACGCGGCGGTGGGGGCCGTGTCGCGCCCGCCGAACGGCGCCTGCGGGCCGTACACCAGGCGGTGCTCAGGTCGTTCGTCAGCACCGGTGCCGCGCCTGCCATGGCGAGCCTGGCTCAGAATGCTGCCCCGTTCGATGCGGCACAGGTGCTGGCTGAGCTGGCAGACGGCGATTTCGTGTTTCTCGATGAAGCGGGTCAGATCGTGGCGGCCTACCCATTCTCCGCCCTGCCGACCCCGCACCAGGTGCGGCTAGCGGGCAGCACGACCGTGTTTGCCATGTGCGCGATCGACGCCCTGGGCATATCTGCCATGACCGGTCTTCCAGTAGTGATCGAGTCAGCCGATCCGTCTACCGGCCAGCCGGTCACCGTGCACGTCGACGGGTTCAGCAGCACCTGGGATCCGGTCACAGCCGTGGTGTACGTCGGCCACACGGAAGGCCAGTGCGTGGGGTCGTCCGCCTCAGTGTGCTGCGCATACATGAACTTCTTCGCCACCCGCGCATCTTCGGAGACCTGGGCGGCCTCCCACCCCAACATCAGCGGAGGCATCCTGGACCAGGACCAAGCCCTGCAAATGGGCGTCGGCATCTTCGGCCGACTGCTCAGCTAACCGAGCCTCAAGCACAAGGGCGCCTAGCACGGCAGGCGAACTGGCACGAGCGGGCCGCGGCGGACTCACGCGGTGGCAGAATCTTGTCCTGGGGCCTTGCAGCGAGGGGAGGCGATCATGGCTCAGAACAACATGGAGATCGTTCTTCGTGTGCTCGCTGACACCGTGCGCACTCAAGACATCCAGCACCTGGCTGGGCTACTCGATCAGGATGTGACCTGGGAGGGCGCGCTGCCTGGCCAGCGCTGCGACGGCCGGGACCAGGCGATGGGCGTCCTCGGCGGGTTCTTCGCCAACCGCGAGCTTGTGTTCGACGCCGTGGAAGTAGTCGTGCGCGGTGACAATGTCGTCGTGGGGATAAGCGGCCCTGGGCTCAATGGGATTCCAGGAGACTTCGAAACCGTAGGCCAGGTATTCCAGGTCTTCACGCTGCGCGACGGTCGAATTGTCCGCTGGAAGGCCTACCTTGATCGCCAGGATGCCCTGGCGGCCGGCGGAGCAGGCGGTCCGGTAGCCCCGGCAAGCTAGGTATAACGAAGGCTCACTCGCAGGGCATCTTTCCGGCTGGCGCGATGATGTGCCGACGCAACATCACAGTCCAGAGTGGCGCGTAGCGCCATCGCGTGCGACGCGGAGGCCGCAGGCCGCAGCGCTCTTGACGGTGATCTTGGTCGGCACGAGGCTGAGGCGCCGGGAGGATGGCCATCCCCGCCTCCGTGCCTGCAGCGACACCGGACGCGGGCAGCGACTGGACCGATGACGGCAGTCAGCGCGAACGGCGGCAGCTCAAGCACCGGGCCGAAGGTGACAGCCGGATCGTGCCGGTTCATCCGGAGCTAACCAGGATCCTGCGCGACGATTTCGCGCAGCTCGGCATCGCCCCAGATGGCCGTCTGTTCAGTGGCGTGCGAGGCGGCGATCTGCCCACGATCACCTACCGGCGTGCATGGATCAAGGCACGCCAGGCCGCTCTCACGGCGACCGAGCTGGCCTCTCCCCTCGCCCGGCGGCCTTACGACCTCCGCCACGCCTGCCTGTCCACCTGGCTGAACGGCGGCGTCTACCCCACGCAGGTCGCCGAATGGGCCGGGCACAGCGTCGAGGTGCTGCTTCGGATCTACGCCAAATGCGTGGTGGGCCAGGACGAGCTGGCCAAGCGCCGCATCAGCGAAGCCCTGCGCCAGAGCTAACTTGGGCACGTATTGGGCACAGCGACCTGCATTTCTCCACTCCCGGCCGCACACAGCCGCTCACTGGAGCGATGAAGCAAGATCACGGAATCTCAGCATTACCGCAGGTCACGAGCCCGCAACCAGGGCTTTCAGATAGTGGGGCGGGTGGGGCTCGAACCCACGACCGGCGGATTATGAGTCCGCTGCTCTGACCGGCTGAGCTACCGCCCCGAGGCTCGTAACCATTACAGCAGAAGCCTGCGCCTGCAGCCGGTCAAGACCTGGCTGACGTACCGGCTACCGGGCGCTGAGCTGCATCTCCATGGCGTGCTCGACGAGCGCGATCAATGTCGACTTAGTGGAGTTCCGGCCGCGGGCGTCGCATTGCATGATCGGCACCCGAGGGCTGATCGACAACGCCTCTTGCACGTCCGGCAGCTCATGCGGGAAGGATCCGTGGAAGCCGTTGACCGCGACGATGAAGGGCAGCCCGGCGGACTCAAAGTAGTCGACTGCGGGGAATGAGTCGGCAAGCCTGCGCGTGTCAACCAGCACCACGGCGCCGATCGCCCCCTGGATCAGGTCGTCCCACATGAACCAGAACCGGTGCTGGCCTGGGGTTCCGAACAGGTAAAGGATGAGGCCTGCGTCCAGGGTTACCCGGCCGAAGTCCATTGCCACGGTCGTGGTCGTCTTGTCCGGGGTGTGGCTTAGGTCGTCGAGGCCGTCGCTAGCGGTGGTCATGACGGCCTCGGTGGTGAGCGGGGTTATCTCGGAGACCGAGCCCACGAACGTGGTCTTGCCGACGCCGAAGCCGCCTGCGACGACGATCTTCACCGACGTCATCGCGGTTTCCGCCGGCGAGGCAGGAACGGCCCTAGAGCTTGCGAAGTCCACTGAGCACCCTTTCGAGCAGGTTGATGTCCGGCCGACCTTGTGCGTGGTCGATCTGGTGTACCCGGACCAGTCCTTCCATTGCCATGTCTGCGATCAGTACTCTGGCGACACCCAGCGGCATCCTGAGTACTGCTGAAACTTCCGCGACTGATCGCCAGTCACGGCAGAAGCCGAGGATGGCCTGACACTCGGGGCTGAGTACCGACAGATCCCGCGCCTCGTAGTGCGAGGCTGCCACCATGGCTTCGATCTGCAGCTGGTACCGCGGCCTCGTCCGGCCGCCGGTAACTGCATACGGCCTGACCAGCGCGCTTGCCTGATCGGCGAGGCCGCGCGGATTCGAGTCGTGTAGCCAGGAGTCCTGGGGTGCCGGGCGGTCGGCTGCGAAGGAGTCGAATTCCGGTCCGGCGAAGTCATCGCGGATGGCTGGGTACAGGCGCTCGCCCGTATCCCAGTCATCGCGGCCGTGGCCGAACACGGCAGCCTCCTGTCACTAGCGGCCGCCTTCAGCCCAGCCAGGCGAGCCGCCCCGTACATCGGGTGTCAGTGCGCTGCCCACCCGCTCGACAAGCAACGCCATCTCGTACGCGACCAGGCCCATGTCACAGTCGGCCGCGGCCAGGACGGCCAGGCTAGAACCATCGCTGATTGCCATGATGATCAGCAGGCCGCGCTGCATTTCCACCACGGTCTGGGTGACCGCTCCGCCTTCGAAGACCCGAGCTGCGCCCTGCGTCAAGCTGGTGAGCCCGGACGTCACGGCCGCGAGCTGGTCGACCCTGTCGGCTGGGAAGCCATGCGAGAAGGCCATGGGCAGCCCGTCCGCGGAGACCACGATGGCGTGTGCCACCGACGGCACGCGCTCGACGAAATTCGTGATCAGCCAGTTCAGGTCTTGAGCCGGACGAACAAGCGGGCTCACAGGCGCACCTTCCTCTCGCAGCTTGCGTCCGGTTGCGTCGGACGCCGCGCCATGGCTACACGCGGAGCAACCAGCCGGGGCATCCGCGGTCTCAGACTAAGCATGACCATCTGAACAAGATCGTGTCACCCTCATCGAGAACCGTCATCCTCATCGGAGTTTTCCTCATCGTCGGATGCCGCCGCTCGGCCTTCCCTGATACCGCGCTGGAAGCTCGCGAACCGTTCCCTGGTCACGGCGGCTGACCTGGCAGGTGCCGGGGCAACCGGCTCCGGGGCTGCTGCGCCCGGAACCAGGTTTGCCTGAGGCACCCGCTTCGGCAGCCCGGCCGACGTCGTCCCGCCAGTAGCTGGCGAGCTGACTGCCGCGGCCGCGGCCCACCCGTGGTCAGAGGGCGTTGCCCAGGCGACCTCTGGCATCGGCATGCCAGGCTCGCCTGCATCCTGCTCGGCTGCCCAACTGCCCAGGCCGGTGCGTCCGCGGCGGAACCAGTCGGACTCGACAGCCTCGAAGATCGGGAGCCTGTTCTCGGCGGCGACGTGCTCCGCTGGCGGCAGGACTACGCCGCTGACCGAGTTGACTGCCGGCGCCGGCGGGTGACCCACGACGCTCGGCTGGCCAAGCGTGACTGACGGCATGCCAGGAGCCGGCTGTGCGCCCGAAGCCGAATGCGCGGCCGCGCTGAAGTCGACGGTCGGGCCAGCCAGGTCCGCCAGCGGTATCGGGCCAGTCCGGAGCGGCTCCGCGTCCGCGAACGACGCCGTTCCGACCTCTGCCATGCGGCCTGCGTCGAAGTCATCGCCAGTGCCGGCCGACTCCTCGCCGTCGGACCCGATGGCGGGCAGCGGGCTCGTGGTAGCCGCACCGCCCCAGCCGGCGTTGCCGGGGTGCAATCCGGCGCCAGGAACCCGCCGCGGCCCTAGCCCGGAGTCGCCCGACTCGCCCTGCAACGAGGCAAACCTGGGTGCGCGGGCTGCGCTGATCTCCTGCCCCGCAGGCGAGGCCATGAAATCGACCCCGTTGGATCCCGACGGCAACGCAAGGACGGGCTCGGCAGGAGCGACCGACCCAGGCGAGGACGGGTCGAACCTGCGCAGGCCGGGCGCGCCAACGCCAGTATCGTGGCTGACCACTTCGTCGGGAAGCCAGACCAGGGCGGTCAGTCCGCCGGCGTTAGCGGGCCGCAACCGGACCCGGATCCCGTGCCTGGCAGCCAGCCGGGCGACCACGAACAGGCCCATCCGTCGGGAAACTGCCACGTCCACGACTGGCGGGTTGTCGAGTCGCCAGTTAGCGTGCGCCATTTCCTCGGCGCCCATGCCGACGCCCTGGTCCGTAATGTCGAGCAGCACGCCGCCGCTGCCGAGCACGTGTCCGGCGACGGCCACCGGGGTCTCGGCGGAAGAGAACGACGTCGCGTTCTCGGCCAGCTCTGCCAGCAGGTGAACGACGTCGTTGACGGCATGCCCGCGGACCGCGATTCCCGGTTGCACATTCAGCGTCACCCGCTCGTACTGCTCGATCTCAGACACTGCCGCGCGCAGCACGTCGACCAGCGCGACTGGCTGGTTCCACCGCCTGGTTGCTTCGTGCCCGGCGAGAACCAGCAGGTTTTCTGAGTTGCGGCGCATCCGGGTGGCGAGGTGGTCCATCTGGAACAGGCTGCCGAGCCGGTCGGGGTCCTGCTCGCCCTGCTCGAGATCGTCAATCAGGCGGATCTGCCGCTCGACGAGCGACTGGCTGCGCCGCGACAGGTTAACGAACATGGCGTTGACATTGCCCCGCAGCGCGGCCTCATTGGCCGCGAGCCGCAGTGCCTCCCGGTGTACCTGGTCGAACGCCCGTGCGACCTCGCCGATCTCGTCGGATGAATCCACGTCGATCGGTTCTACCTCGAGCGGCACACCGGCACCGTCGGACTCGCTCATCCTGCGGACGGTCTCTGGCAGCCGCACGCCTGCTACCTCAAGGGCGCCCGACCGCAGCCGGCGCAGTGGCCTGACCATCGACCGGCCGACGAAGCTCGTGAGCAGCAGGGCCAGCAGCAACACGATCAGGACGGCAGCGCCGACCTCGGTGGCCGTGGCAATGGCGTCCCGGTGCAGCGCGGACGCCCTGGAGATCGTGTCATTCACCAGGTCAGACTCAACGGTCCTAATGCCGCCGATGGTCCCGGTGGACATCGCGCCGTTCCACTCGTTCGCGGTAGTGGGCGAGGCATTCAGCGACTGGCCGTCCACGCCATACTGAATGGCCTGCAGCTCGTAGCTGCTGGCGAAGTCGACGAGGCCGCTCGAGAGCGTGTTGTTGTACAGCGTCACCTGCTGCGCGGTCGCGACCCGGTCATACTCGGCGAGGTTTGCGTTGTACTCCTCAAGCGCCGTCTGCAGAGCCGTGAGCACCTGCGGGTTGAACTTGGTGTCCTGCGCGAAGGCGTAATTAAGCAGCCCGCGCTGTTCTGACGCCTCCTCGGCGATCAGCGAGATCAGGTTCAGCGAGCGGACGTCGTCATTGAGGGTCGCGTCCCCGCTGTTCAGCGCGATGTTGTCATCGACGGACAGCAGCTGATCAATAACGTCGGTGTACTTCTGCATGACGACCAAGACCGGAAGCTGGGTCGCAGTCGCCGCGATGCGCAGCTGCTTAACGATGTTCAGCAATGGGCCGATGTTCTTGGCCTCATCCTGCACCTGAACCGGGAAGCCTGTCCCGATCGCCCCAGCCTGCCGCATGACCTGCGCTTCCCACGGCGTGGTCAGGTTCTGCTCCTGCCGCACTAGCTGGAGGTTCTGCGGCGCCCCCGCGCTGCTGTTGTGGCTCAGCGTCCCGGCCCGGCCAGCCTGACCCTGGCCTATGTACTCCAGAGTCTGGTCGCGCTCATCTTCCAGGTGGGCGGCCAGCAAGGTGACGTCGGCGCTCAAGTTAGCGAGCTGCTCGACTTGCCGGTAAGCCTGCGCGCTGTGCAGCGAGGTCGAGAAGCTAACCCCGCCCAGGATCACCGCAGCCAGGGTGGGAATGGTGATCAGCAAGAGCAGCCGGGATCGCACCCGCCAGTTCTTCAGCGACCTGCGGGATGTCTGATTGGCGCGCGGCGCATAACCTGATCCGGCGTGCTCGGCCAAGCCAACGCCGATCGGGCGGCCGCCACCAGACTCGCTGGCAGCAACCGGGGCGGCGGTGCGGACCTTCTTGTCTCGGGACGGCACAGTCTCTGAACCCCTCATCTGGTAGCCGCACGACGGGGATGAGCCGACGCGGTACGGGGCACTACCGACACGGCTAACCTCCCAGATAACGACTCTGCATTGGGTGCATTCAGTCACACAGCCAGCGCAACTCTAGCCGGTAACCGGGTAACGTGTGTCAATACATGCACGAATCGGAAATACCGATGTAACGTGACGTTTGACCTACCTCCTGGCACCAATAGGGTACTCTCTGCCGCATCGCCCGTGTTCAGAAAACTGTCCGGTTCCCTGCCGGATCATCGGACGAGCTTGCGATAAATCCAACCGCGCAAGGAGAGTCATGAGGCTTGACCCGGCCGGATTCCCGCTGCCGAAACTGAGCGGGCGGGCGCTGAAGGCCCGGCATCTCCTCGCCGTCGCGTCCGGGCTCGCCGTCCTGCTGTCGGCCGGGTGCTCGGGCTTGACCAGCGCTGGCGGGGCAGTCTCGTCCAAGATCATCATTGGCGTGGTGCCGGGCATCGACAACGCGCCCCTGTTCCTCGCCGAGCGCGATGGCATGTTCAGCGCGGCCGGATTGTCTGATGTCGTCATCGAGACGGAGCCGAACGAGGCGGCAGAGCTGAGCGCGCTGCAACGCAACCAGATCGACATCGCGGCCAGCGACTACGGCGACATCTTCGCGGCGCAGTCACTCACACCTGACCTGAGGATTCTCGCCGATGGCTACGACGCCACGACCGGTGTCCTGGAAGTGCTGACGCTGCCGGGCTCCTCGATCAAGTCGCCGGTTGATCTGGCCAACCAGCGGATCGGCCTGCCCGCGGATGAGGTCCTTTCCGTGCCCACCACCGCCGACCCGGTCAGCCTGGACGCGGCGGCAGCCACCGAGGTGCTCTCCAACTACCTGGGCAACAATGCGACGTCGGTGCAGTGGGTTCCGCTGTCGCAGCAGCAGGAGGTCACCGAGCTGCAGCAGCACCATCTCAGGGCCATCCTGGTCAGCGAGCCGTACATCTTCCAGGCCGAGAGCAGCCTGGGTGCGGTCGAGGTGCTGGACGCGTGCAGCGGCTCCACCGCGCAGCTGCCGTTGTCGGGCTACGTGGCGACGAACTCCTGGGTAGCGGCTAATGGGACTGCCGTGGCGGATTTCCAGACTGGGCTGGCCAAGGCCCAGAGCGAGGCCTCGATGACCGGCCAGATTCAGCAGGTCCTGCCGAACTTCACCGGCATGACGATTGAGGACGCGGACCTCGCCACCATCGGCAGCTATCCCACGACGACCAGTGCTAACGGCCTCGAGCGGGTCGTGCGGCTGATGTCGGGTTACAACATGATCAAGGTTGGCCCTGGCTACACCTGGTCGGGCGCCATCAACCAGATGATCGTGCCTGACGGGAGCTGCCATCCAGCCCGGCGCGGGCCAGCAGAGCGGTCAGCTCCGCCGGGCGGTCAGGTCCGGTGCCGGTCAGTTCCGCTGCCGGTCCAGGCCGAGCTGCCGGGCGATCACCATGCGCTGCACCTCCGACGTGCCCTCACCGATCTCCAGCACCTTGGCGTCCCGATAAAACCGGGCCACCGGGAACTCGTTCATGAACCCGTAGCCGCCGAAGATCTGGGTGGCGTCGCGCGCGTTGTCCATGGCAGCGTTGGAGCAGGTCAGCTTCGCGATCGCGGCTTCGGCCTTGAACGGCTCGCCTGCAAGCAACCTCGCCGCGGCGTCGTACCAGGACAGCCGCGCAGTGTGCGCCCTCGCCGCCATGTCGGCGATCCGGAACTGAGTCGCCTGATAGTGCCCGAGCTGATGGCCGAAGGCCGTCCGCTCACCGACGTACCGCAGGCACTGGTCGACGCAGCCCTCGGCTAGGCCGGCCGCCAGCGCGGCGATCGCGACCCTGCCCTCGTCCAGCGTCTGCAGGAACTGCGCGTACCCGCGGCCGACCTCGCCGAGCAGGTTCTCCCGTGGCACACGACAACCGGAGAATGCAAGTTCCCTCGTGTCGGATGCGCACCAGCCGACCTTGGAATACTCAGGTCCGACGGTGAAGCCGGGCGTCCCGGCTGGGACCATGATCGCGGAGATCTCAGGCTTGCCGTCTCTCCGGCCGGTGATGGCCAGCACGGTCACCACCGAGGTGATCGAGGTGCCGGAGTTGGTGATGAACGCCTTCGAGCCGTCGATGACCCACTCATCACCATCGACGCGGGCTGTGGTCCGCATCCCGCCGCGGATGTCCGATCCGCCGCCAGGCTCGGTCAGGCCGAATGCCGCCAGGCGCTCGCCCTGGCACAGCTCAGGCAGCCAGCGTGCCCGCTGGGCCTGCGTTCCGAACCGGTAGATCGGCATGGCGCCCAGCGCTACGCCTGCCTCCAGCGTGATCGCCACTGATGAGTCGACTCTGGCCAACTCGTGCAGAGCCAGGCAGAACGCGAGGAAGTCACCGCCCATCCCCCCGTACTCTTCGGGGAACGGCAGGCCGAACAGGCCGAGCTTGCCCATCTTGGCGGCAATCTCGTAAGGGAACTCGCCTCGCTCGTAATAGCCGCCGATCACCGGCGCCACTACCTCGCGGGCGAAGTCCGCCACGGTACTGCGGAGCGCCTCGTGCTCCTCACTGAGCGTGAAGCCGAACATGCTTGGATGCTACCGGCCGCCGTGCAGGCCAGCGCCGCATGGGCAACCCAGCTAGCCGGGCCTGGCACCATAGCCAGGGGCTGGCGCGTTACTCTCTCGTCGAACCGTTACGGTCAGCTCAGCTGGCCTGGGGGCCGCAGACGATCGAGTCCAGGAGGACGTTATGGCGACGCTTACCTGTCCGAATTGCGCGGCCGAGGTACAGCCTGACGACCTGATCTGCTTCACTTGCGGCGCGAACCTGCCGCGGACCGCGCCGAGGGACGACGACGTCCCTGCCCCCACCACGGTCATGCAGGAATACCTGAAGCCGTCGGAGCGCACCGGAGGAATTTCGCCGGTCGTGCTGCGGCTCTCCTTCCCCACGGGCAACGTCGAGGTGCCGGCGGGGACGACCTTGCTGCTGGGGCGCGATCCGGCTGAATCCCTGGTAGCAGCAGCCTTTGCGAACTACGAGAACGTCTCACGGCGGCACGCAACCGTCACCATGGACGACGGCGGGCACGCCAGCATCAGGGACGAGAACTCTACTAACGGGACGTTCGTCAACGGCGACCGAGTACTGCCCGGCATAGCCGTCCGGCTTGCCGACGGCGATATAGTCCGGCTTGCCGCGGATGTGTCGGCCGAGGTAAACCTGCCGCGCCGGCAGCCGGACCCGGCGTCGCTGAGCCGCCCGGATCACCACTAATCACCTGATTAGCGGGCCTCGACGACTAGCAACGTCACGTTCCGATCGCTTGTGGTTCGTCCTCCGGCAGTCCGGCGGAGCGCTGTCCGCCATGTGGTCGTAACCTTGGCGACGTGACGACCCCGCGTACAGCTCCCCTGAACCCGGCTGGCCATCGCAGGTGATCCACCTCGAACTGACCTGGCAGCAGTCAGCGGTGGCGGCGGGGGGCGTTGCCGTCACCTCCGCGGCACTGCGGTTGCCACGGCGGCCCCGCCTCACGTCCGTTGCGGTCTTCGCCCAGGAGGCGGCGCTGGCTCTCGGCCTGTTCGCGCTCTGGCAATACGCAGCCTCATTCGCCGTACTGGGCCCTGGCGGCGCGCTGGGCAGGTCGCGCTGGATCTGGCGGCTGGAACGCGCAATTCACCTGCCCAGCGAGGCGGCCGTGCAGCACTTCTTCTTGCCGCATCCGCTGCTCATCCAGTTCTTCAACCTCTACTACGACACGCTGCATTTCCCGGTGCTCATCGGATGCCTGGTCTGGCTCTTCGTCCGGCACCGGTCCAGCTACGGCCGGTGGCGCACGACGCTGGTCGCGTTCACCGGGATCTGCCTGCTGGTCCAGCTGATCCCGGTCGCACCACCGCGGATGCTGCCTGGCATCGGCATGGTCGACACCGCCGTGCTCTACCACCAGTCGGTGTATTCCAACGTGGCGGGCTTCAACGCGGACCAGCTGTCAGCCATGCCGTCGGTGCACGTCGGCTGGGCACTCCTGGTCGCGGCCGCCGTCATCAGCAACGAGAAGAGCGGGTGGCGCTGGCTCGCAGTCCTTTATCCAGCGATGACGACACTGGCCGTCGTAGTGACGGCAAACCACTTCTGGGCCGATGGCATCGTGGCGGCGCTCATCCTAGGCGTGGTGATGGCCGTGCAGGCGCTCGCCCGCAGAATCCTGGCGGCATGCAGGGCAGCAGCGCTGCCGGCGGCGGCGGATGCGCCGGCCGCCGATGCGCCGGCCGCCGCCGACGGAGTCATGGCTGCTCATCGTCTATGACGATGCCGAGGGTTTGCGCGAGCACCGGAGCCACCACCGCCAGCTGACCCGAGCTCATGATCGCGCCGCGCAGCGAGCCCGCGTCGATGATGAGACCGAGCTCGGCGCCGCGCAGGTCGGTCCGGTCCATGGTCACCTTGCTCAGGTCGGCGCGGTTTAGCTGCGAGCCAGGAAAAGAGCACTGAGTCAGCGTCGCGCCGGCGAAGTCGACGTCGCGGAGCACGCAGCTGTCGAAGGTCACGCTGGTAAGCCGGGATCCGCGGAAGTTGACCGAGTCCAGCTTGCAGCCGCTGAACACTACCCGGCGCAGCACGGCACCGAAAACCTGGACGCCAGCCAGCATCGACCCGAGCAAGGTCACGTCGAGCCACCCGCTCTCGGCCAGGCTAGTAGCGGTCAGCCTCAGGTCGCGGGCCCAGACGTCACGCAGGCTGGCGCGCGGAAGCTTACCGTCGGTAATCGAGACCTGCCGGAACGCGCACTCGAGGAATCTGGCGTTCGGCGCGTGCGGGCTGTCGAATTCCTGCCGCTCGAACAAGACGGTGTCGTAGTCATCAGCCGAGTCCAGATCGCCCTGGTGCGGGATAAGCGCCGCAGCGAACGGCAGATCCGCGAGGTCAGGCAGTTGCATCCGGGTCTCCCGTGGCTTGCAGGTTGTCCGCTGATCCAGGCTCGGCGGCGAGGAAGCGCTGCACATCACGCGCCTCGGCCGCCAGCGCAGACTCGACCGGGGCAGGCAGCTCGGCGAAGCGGTCAAGGACCACCTGGCCGCGGGTCCAGGCCCAGACGCCGATAGCCCGGCCCTCCACCAAGGCGAACGGCCGGAACAGGCCGTTCACCGTCACGATGTGCTGGTGCTCGCCGAGCACCGCAGCACGGGACGCCCAGCCAAGCAGCACCGGGTCGTACGCGCCGAGCAGTCGCGGCGACGGCAGGCCGTGGTGCTGCCGCCCGGGTCCGCTAGCGAGCTCGGCCAGGTCGTCAGGCCGGTCACGCAGCTGCCCGGCGATCGCGCTCAGGCCGCGGCGTGCCTGGCCCACTGGCACTCCGGCCCATTTGGCCAGGTCTGCTTCGGAGGCAGGCCCGTGGCCGATGAGGTAGCGCCGGGCCAGCTCAGCGAGCGCGATATCCGGGTCCGGCGCGGGTGGCCGCTCCCCCAGCCAGTCCCGGACGTGCACGTACGCGTGCTGCGCACCGATCACTGGCCCGCGCACGATCATCCCGCGCAGGCTGGCCAGCGTCAGTACGTTCAGCGCGA
>Ga0187783_10000765_pt1 | contig 23583 bp, 17 predicted proteins | sample 1015_SJ02_MP02_2_FD_132471 | JGI IMG/M metagenome (GOLD analysis project Ga0187783, IMG submission 132471) | Tropical peat soil microbial communities from peatlands in Department of Meta, Colombia - 1015_SJ02_MP02_20_MG | ecosystem: Environmental > Terrestrial > Soil > Wetlands > Peat | place...
TGATTCATCGCTGCGAGCGTTTCTGGATTGCTGTCTCCGAGATTGCGCCGGCGCGCATCGAGCACCTGGCGCTCCAGCGTCTCAGCCTCGGCGTTGTGGCCCTCCTGGCTGAGTACCACGCCAAGGTTGCTCATCGTCACCAGTGTGTCGGTGTTCTTCAAGCCAAAACGGCGCATCCGAACTTCGAGCACTTCGCGCAGCAGTGTCTCTGCGTCGTGATACCGGCCGCGCTTGAAGAGCGTCCAGCCAATCGCGGCCTGCGACTTGAGCGTGCCGTCATTTTCCGGTCCAAGCCGATGAAGGCGGATGTCGGCGGCCTGGTTGTAAAGCGACTGGGCGCGTTCGTAAAGACCGAGATTCGCGTAAACTTCTCCCATCACCATCATCATCTGCGATTGCAAATCGGGATCGCTGTTCAGGCCGGTGTCGATTTGCCCGGAAGCCTTGTCGAGGATTTCGCGCGCCGTGACTTGGTTGCCGCGCGCCTCGCTCGGATCGGAGACCTTGAACATGCCGGTCATGAAGTCGGTAATGCGGCCGGCGCGGTCGCGCTCGCGCGTAATGCGCCGCAGCTGAATACCCTCGACTACGGCGAATGCCGCGAGCAGGATCACCAGCGCGCCCACTACCGAGACGCCTACGCGATGACGGCGCACATATTTGCGGGCACGGTACCCCACGCCGGCTGGCCGGGCCAGAACCGGCTGGTGGTCGAGATAGCGCGCGACGTCTGCTGCGAGCTCAGCGGCGGTTCCATAGCGGCGCGCACGATCCTTCTCCAGCGCCTTCATGGTGATCGAGTCGAGATCGCCGTGCAGCAGGCCCTTGAGATGCTTCGGCTCGGTTGCGCGCAGCGGCGCCGCCGTCCCGGCCAACTCCTTGTCCGAGGCCAGACGCGTGCTTGGGCGCGGAGGATCCTGCTCGCGGAGCTGGCGCAGCACTTCGTCGAATGGCTGCTTCCGCCATTTTTCGCTGTCAAACGGAAGCGATCCGCTCAGAATCTCGTAGAGCACAACACCCAGAGAGTAAACATCGGTGCGCGTGTCCAAATCGCCGCCGGTGGCCTGCTCGGGACTGATATATCCCGGCGTGCCGGCGATGCCCCAGATTCCGGTGAAAACTGACTCGCCTCCTGCGGCCAGTTGCGCGGTCTCCTTGGCCAGGCCAAAATCGATCAGGCGCGGCGCCGGTTTTCCGTCTACCTCGACAACGAGAATGTTCGCTGGCTTCAGGTCGCGATGGATGATCGCCTTTTGGTGAGCGTGCTGTACTCCTTCGCAAACCTTGACAAACAGTTCCAGACGCTCCCGGATCGACAGCTTCTTACGATCACAATACTTTGTGATCGGCTCGCCGGGAACGTACTCCATCGCGAAGTAGGGTTGACCCGCTTGCGTGGCCCCGGCATCGAAGACCTTGGCGATCGCCGGGTGATCCATCAACGCCAGGGACTGCCGTTCAGCCTGGAAGCGGCGAAGAAGCGCATCGTCGAAAACCCCCGAGCGAATCAGCTTCAGCGCAACCTGGCGGCGAATGGGTTCGGACTGTTCGGCGAGCCACACTTGCCCCATTCCGCCTTCGCCGACCTTTCGGATCAGGCGGTACGGGCCGATCATCTCAAGGGGCTGAGGTTCCTGGGACGTGGGGAGTGCTGGACGTGAGAGGCCTTCAGACTGTTCATAGGCGGAGAGCAGGGATTCAATCTCTTCGCGCAGCGAAATGTCGGAGCCACAGGCCTGGTTCAGGAAATTGGTGCGGTCTTCAGCCTTCCGCTCGAGAGCGGCGTCAAACAGCTCCTTGACCTTCTCCCATTGCCCGGTTTTCTCCACGCAGACTTCTCCCGACCTCACGAGTAAGCCACGCTTTGGCCATGTTCCAGTCGCGCTTGACGGTGGCAGGAGAGATCTCCAGGGCGGCTGCGGTTTCTTCCACCGTCAGGCCGCCGAAGAAGCGCATCTCGACGATCTTCTCCTGCTGGGCATCGCGACGGGAAAGTCGGGTCAAAGCATGATCCAGCTCCACAACATCCACGTTCTGTCTTTGAGGGAGATAGAAACACTCGTCCAGTGTCACTTTGTACTGGGGTCCGCGCTTTGCGGCCCCGCGGCGACGGGCATAGTCAACAAGAATCTGCCGCATCAATTTCGCCGCAATCGCCACGAAATGGGCCCGATTTTCGATAAGCCTAGGCCGCTCACCCGCCAGGCGCAGATACACTTCGTGGACCAGCTCTGTGCTTTGTAGCGTGTGATCGGGACGTTCGGCGCGCAAGCAGCGGTGCGCCGCACCGCGCAACTCCTTATAAACAAGAGGAATAAGGGCTTGCAGGGCATCCTGATCCCCGCTTCTCCACCGATCGAGCAGTTGGGTCGCCGAAACCGATGGCTGCGGCACGCGGATGTCCCCCTCGGGGTCGTCGCTGCCTTTGAAGATAGCGTTACGCCGGGGCAGGAGTCAATGTCGGCAAATACTGCCAGGGATTTAGCCTCCAGCCCACGGCAAGGCATGGGAACCGGGGTCCGGCAGGTCCACACCGGGCCGATGAAAAATTCGTGAGCCTGATTTCTCTCAATTTACGCATACATAGACAAGCGCAGTTTATTCCCCCAGGAGACTTGCCTTCCCGCAGCTCATTCAGGCGCGGCTCCTGAAATGGTGATCGCCGGCAACGGCGCGGGTGTTGTCAGCAGTCTTCGTCACACTGTTCGATCAGGAATTGTTGTGGGATTCCGCGGCGATTCCATGCTCGAACGGTTCCAAGGAGGTTCTATGCGTCCCGTCTCATTCTCCAGGTTGCTATTTGCAAGCTTGCTTTGCGTGGCCCTCAGCGCCTGCTCGACAAGCTTGAACACCTTGATGCGTTCGACGACCTCTCCGCAATCTACGCAGGGCGTAACCATCACCGGCAGAGTACACGGCGGTCAGCAGCCCATATCGGGTGCACATGTGTATCTTTACGCGGCCAACGTCACCGGTTACAACCAAGCGTCTGTGTCGCTATTGAAAAGCGCGGCCGGAACGACCGAAGACGGTAACGGCCACTACTATGTGACGACCGCATCGGACGGGACGTTCAGCATTACCAGCGACTACTCCTCCTGTCCGGCAGCGACGACGCAGGTTTACCTGTATTCGTCGGGAGGCAGTTCGGGCTCGGGGGCAAACACCGCGATTGGTCTGCTGGCAGCGCTGGGAACGTGCACTTCTCTCAGCCCCGCCAACACGTATGTTGTCGTCAACGAGGTGTCGACCATTGCCACCGCGTATGCCATCGCCGGTTTTGCGACAGACCCTTTAGAGGTGTCGAGTTCGGGCACGGCGCTGGCAGTCCAGGGCGTTACGAATGCGTTTGCCGCAGTGCAAAATCTGGAAACGCTGGGCACCGGCGTGGCCTTGTCGGCGACGATAGCCGGCAACGGGACGGTGCCGCAAAGCGAGATCAACACGCTGGCCAATTTTCTCGCGGCGTGCATCAATTCGACGGGCTCGACCTCTTCGGCGTGCACCACGCTCCTCGGCGCGGCACTGTCGGGCGGAGACGGCGGCAGCGCGCCTCCCGATACTGCTTACGCGGCGGTCAACATCGCCCACTTTCCCTGGGCGCATCTCTCAACCCTCTGGGGGCTGCAGTCGTCGACTCCGCCATTCGAGCCTGCGCTGAACGGCGCGCCGAATGACTTCTCTCTTGCCATTGCATTCACAAGCGCCAATATGGACGAGCCCAACTCGGCGCTCATCGACGGCTCAGGCAACGTTTGGGTTCCGAACAGAGGAAATAGTTCGCTCACGGAGTTCGGCCCGACTGGCACGGTGCTGTCAGGCACCACCGGCTTCACTGGCGGCGGTATGTCGGGACCGGGATGGGGCGCGATCGACAGCACAGGAAACGTGTGGGTGCCCAACTGGAATGGCACGGGCGTGAGCGAGATCGGTTCGAACGGCACTCCGGTCAGCTCTTCTGCCTATACCGGCGGCGGGTTGACTACCCTAGGGCAGATCGCCATCGACTCCGACGACGATGTCTGGATCACCAATACTTCGGGCGGCAGCGGAGGCTCTGGCAGCATCACCGAATTGAGTTCCTCGGGCACGGCAATCTCCAGCTCGTCGGGCTTTACCGGTGGAGGATTGGACGTGCCGGTCGGCATCGCCATCGACAATGCCGATCATGTCTGGGTGGCAGATTTCTATGGCGATGACATCAGCGAATTCGCAAGTTCGGGCACGGCGATTACCAACTCGAATGGATATTCCGGCGGGGGTATGGACGAGCCCGAAGGGATTGCAATCGACCCCACCGGCGATGCCTGGACCACAAGTCCACAGGCAGCCACTGTCAGTGAATTCAATGATATCGGCGTGGCGCTCTCTCCGAGCGGCGTTGGCTGGTATGCCGGACTGACTGAGCCATATATGATCGCCGTCGACGGAGGGGGTTATGTTTGGGTCTCCGATGTCGAGGGCGGTTACATGGTCGAGTTCACCGGCAGCGGCATCGCGATCTATAGCAACACAGGCACCGGCGGATTCGGCCAAATGAGTTCTCCCGACAACCTGGCCATTGATGGTTCAGGAAACCTCTGGGTCGCAAACTTCGGAGCCGGCAACGTAGTCGAGTTTATCGGCATCGCAACTCCAACCGTGACGCCGATGTGCGCCAATCTCAGGAGTCCGTATGGGAAGTATTCGGTCAACGAGCCTTGAAGGAAGCGGGGCCCGGGAAACTCGGGAACGCCGCAACCGCGCAGGAACGAAAAGGCCAGTGCAAGTGACGAACCCGAAGTGGAGGAGAAGATGAATCTGAAAAAGTCCCTGCTCGTATTTGGATTTCCACTGATGATGGCGGTTGCCCTGCCGCTTTGTGCGCAGAGCGGGTGCGTCGACTCGCCAGAAGACCCGACCCTCGCGCTGGCGCTGGTGAGCTGCGCGGGGGTTTTGACGGCAAGCCTTTGGAAATTCCGGCAGAAAGACGATTAGCGTGGCAGCATTCAATCGATTGGTGAGCCAACTGGCAAATCGAGCCTCCCTCTGTGCGATTTATGCCGGCAGCGTACGGCCCAAGATTGGCGACATCGGCAATACCGGAGTCCTCGTGCCCGAGTCATCTCGACAATCGATCAGCAGTTGGTCGCGCTCGCCCGCCAAGCGTGTCTTTGACTGCATATGCATCTTGCTGGCGTTCCCTGTGTTGGCTCCACTCGCTCTTGTCGTTGCTGTTTCGGTGCGCCTCACTTCAGCCGGCCCGGTGCTTTTTCTGCAAGAGCGCGTTGGCCGTCATGGCAGAATTTTTACTATCTTTAAATTCCGCACCATGGTCCATGCCGCCGAGGTCCTGCACCGCCCCATCACCACGCTCGGCAACCAGCGATTCACTCCTGTCGGCCCTTTTTTACGCCGCTGGAAACTCGATGAGCTGCCGCAACTCGCCAACGTGCTGCTAGGTCACATGAGCCTGGTCGGTCCACGCCCGAAGATGCTGGAGCACACCGCGTTCAGCTCTCCATGCCGCCCCGGGCTCACAGGCTTGGCAACGCTGGCCTTTGCCGAGGAAGAAGCCATCTTTTCACGCCTGCGCGGCGACCAGCTCGACGCCTGCTTCTACAGCGTCGTGCTGCCCGCCAAACAGCAAATGGATGCCGAGTACGCTGCGCGCGCCACTCTTCTCTCTGATCTGCGGATTCTCGTCAACAGCACTCTTCGCCGCTGGGATACGGCCGCCGCGGAGAAACTCATCGGGTCGTCGGCACTGGATAACGAATCTGCAATGCGTCAAACGGGCTTGCCGAATGCGCCGCTCGCCACGATGCATAATCCGATGGCCGCCCCGGCCATTTCTCTCGGCCTCTAATGGCGGCCATTCGATCGCGCCTCCAGGACTGGCGTTCGCCGCCGATCTCAGCGCTTTCATCCTTGCGCCCGGATCAGACCTCCTGCCGGGAGCCTTGCCCCGAATGCGCAGCTTCCCGAAACCGCTAAGGAGAAATTGCTCCGGTATATCAACCCTCGGGAGCGTTCTGGTCATATCCGGATGAAGGCTGACTATTTTTAGACACGGAAAATCGAAAATAATTGAGCCTTTTTCTTCGGCGATTGCGCAACTAGTGGGTGAAAGCCGGCTTGGGAGCGCGGCTCAAAAAAGTTCCGGGGGGGACTGAGCCGCGCTCTCGGCTTTCCATTCCAGCCAATCAGGAGGTCACACCGTGACAATGCATCTGGTTTCGCCCGCAACTTCGCCGCGCCGCACGCTGGGGTACCGCAGCATGCCAGCCCGCCTTGGAGCCCTCGCCGTGGCCGTTCTCTTCACCGCAACCCAGATTCGGGCGCTCGGCCCGATTCCCCACGGCAATGACGCGGCACAACCCGCCACATCGAGCCAGCAAGCCGCGGCTTCTGCTCCGGCAACCGCCGCTGATCTTTCCGCTTCCACTCCCCTGGTCTCAGCGCCAGACCCGAACATTGAACAGGCTGCGATCCAGCCGTCATTGGGCTCACTTTTTGCCATTGACAACTCCCAGGATCCAACACCGGCCGCGCCTCCCGCCTCTTCGCTCACGTCCACGACGAAGAAACCGAAGACCCACGATAAGGTGATCGGCGGAATCCTGGCCGGGGTAGGAACTCCGTTGTTTATCGTTGGCGCCGCCACGTTTATTCTCGGAGTCACGAAGTGCAAGGGCAGCATCTGCGGAACCTGGGATGGCATCACTGGCGCAGGAATGGCAGCCGGCGGAGCAATGGCCGCAGGGGGCTACTACCTGCTGTTCAAGAAGTAGATTTCTTCCGGGCCCACGAACGGCTCGAAAAATCCTCACCGGGCCCATGATGGGGAGAGCTCAGACGCCCTCCCCGTTTGCTTTGCGCATTGGAATTCGCCTCGTTTCTCCAATTCCGATCCTGCGAAGGAACCGACGGCTCCTCTGACCAAAGGAACCTTTTCACGCTCTCTTCTTGCGGTGCCGCGCACGATCGATCACGATGCGCAACAGGTAAACGAAGACAAGAATGTTGATCGTCAGCAGGCTGACGCGGATCCAGGTGATCCGATGGAAAATCTCAAAAATCTCCCATGGAAGAAATGATGCGGTAATGATCAGAGTCAGGAACTCGCCCCAGGTCTTTTCGAGATAAAGGCCGATGCCTTCGATCAGCGTCACGGTTGCATAGCAGTAGGCGACAAATCCGATCCTGCGCAGAACAGGATCGTTGATCAGAGACGCTTTCTCCAAAATAAAATTGACCAGCCGCGATTCAGGATTAAAGCGCAAATGGTGAGCGAGCAGCTCGATCTGGTCGGCGATGTCCTTGTGCAGCAGCCGGTGCGCCCCCATGCCGATCGCGAAGAACAAAAGGGCGTGAAAGAACTTATAGATCGCGATCAGAACCAGCACGCGATTGTGATGATGCCCTGAATTGCGAGTGAAAAAGCGGAAACGGGACATGATGGAGGTTATTTGGCTGCTTTCTTAAAGACTAAATGATCTGAGGCGGGAGCTGAGGTTCCCGGCAACCCACTCCAGAGCCGTAAGCGGCTCGTGAATTGTGGCTTATTCTCGACCGGCTTGGTGATCCAGATCACATCCTTAAATCCAGTTTCACGAAAAACTGCATACATTGAGGTGTGTCATGGAACCCACTCTCCGTAATCTCAGAATTCAAACCGTGAGGGCGCAGCTCTCAGCCCTGCAAACCGAATGCATCGCTCTGGCACACCAACTCGACGACGGTAATTCCATCGGCCAGGAACGGACAGCCGCCGCGCACCAGTGGAACGAAGCTATGGAAGAGAGCTTTGCGCTGCAATCGAAATTGGAAAATCTGATGGCCGATACCCGCGTGTTCATCAACTAGCCCGCGTCAATATCTGTTCTTCTGCGTGGCGGCGTCAATTCGGGCCTTCCCCACTCGACCAGCTGCCTTCAGATTTCAGTCGCATTACCTCCTCAAATGAAGCAATGCTTCTCGGTCGATGATCTCGCCATTCAGGACAATGACGGAGATCCGGCGAGCATTCCAGATATTTGCCGTGGGGTCGGCATCTAGCACCAGAATGTCGGCGCGGCGCCCGGGAGCGATTCGGCCAAGTTCGTTCCAGCCAAACTGAAGCGCGTAATTGTTTGTAGCGGCGGCGAGGGCTTCGCGCGGCGAAAGGCCAAGACGCACCAGCAGTTCGAGTTCGGTGTGGAGCGAAATGCCCGGCATGGTGCCCGTGGCGTCAGCGCCAGAGGCCGCCAGGTAATGAGGAAAGTCAGCGAAAATCGCCTCGTTGATGCGCCAAAGGCGCAGCGCAGCCAGACCGGCCTTTTTCTGCTCGTCTTCCTCCAGCCACCGCTGGCCGACCGCTGGCAAGTGCCGGGCCCAGGTAGGAAGCGGAAATATCATGTCGCCGGTGTTGGGATCCGAAGGATGATACATCCGGCCGGGATCGAGCAATGTCGCTGCCGGCTCCTTCCATAAATTGCGATGCCCGGGCAACTCAACGTAACTGAGGCTGAATGCGGGCATCAGCGCAGCGTGATGCGCGGCGAGAAAGCGAGCGTAATTGTGCAATCGCGCATCGGAGGGGGGAATGCGCCCGGAATAGTCGTAGGCAGTCATGTACGACGGGCCGTCCGGGTCGTCGACCAAAGGCCGCTGCAATTCGTCCGGAATGACGCCCAGATTGTAGCGGTCCATCCCCACCAGCGCATCCACGCCTGCTTCGACGCCGACGCGATAAGGCGTGGCGACAAATTGTCCGTACGTGGCCAGGCCCAGCTCGTGGGCATGAGCAATGATCCACTGTGAATTGGCTGCTGTCAGGTGCGCAGTGAGCATCAGAACCCGCGTTCCCATACGCGCCGTGTCGGCCATTTGGCGGGCCGTATCCTGTGGGCTGAGTTCCACTGGACTCGCACCCTCGCGCAGCTTCGACACCCACTCCGAATGGCGCGCCAGCAGGCTCCAGTTGTCGGTCACGCCGATCGAATCGATGGGGTAGATGTGAGGGCTGGGCTGGGCGCTCGTGTCGATGAATCCGCGCTCGCTGTCGGCACGGGCCACAACGCTCGTCACGCCCATGTACAAATTGGCGTTGGCCTGGGCCTGCGAGTTCATGCCCGCAAAGCCGTCCACCAGCCCGGGGATAAGATACTTGCCGGTGCAATCGATGACGCGGGCTCCCTTGGGAACCGTTACTTGCCCGGAAGGCCCGACATCGGTAATGCGATCTTGCTGGACGATGACGACGGCTCCGGGAATGTCGCGCGCCGAGTGGCCCCAGTCTGTAACGTCGACCACTGTGCCGCCCGTCAGAACCAGAGGTGGTGCAGCTTCAGTCTGGGGAAAGACTGGGAGAGCAGTAACAATCCATCCCGCCACTAACAGAGCCGTAGAAAAGCGATTCAATCGCATCGGAGAATCTGTTTGATTGTCGCACAGCGGGCGCCGCGACTCGCTCAGATCCGCGCGTTTCACCCGCGCACAGAAGCGCTTAGAGAAATGGAGTAAGAGGAAGATGACTTGGCCTAGCTCGCCACCAGCGTCGGCCTGCGCCGCGACGCCAGCAGCGGAAGCACTTGCGCGAGCGCCGCCTCCGCGGTGAGCCCGTACTTCGCGCGCAGTGGATCGACCTTGCCGTGCTCGATGAACTGGTCGGGCCAGCCGATCCGCACCACCGGAATTTCGTGGCCCATCTCGGCGAGGGCTTCGACCACTGCCGATCCGAAGCCGCCCATCTTCACGTGATCCTCGAATGTTACGAAAGCCGCCACATGCGATGCATAGCGTGCCAGCAATTCGCGATCGAGCGGCTTGACAAAGCGCGGGTTGATGACCGCGGCCGAGTAACCGTCGCGTTCCAGCGTCACGGCCAGCTCTTTGGCCAGCGCAACCATAGGGCCGAGGCCGAGGATAGCGACATCGGAGCCATCAGAGACCACTTCTGCATTGCCAATCGGCAGAACTTGTGCTTCCGGCTTGCGCGCCACGCCTGCAACCGCGCCGCGCGGATAGCGGATGGCGCTCGGGCCAGGCAGCGTGAGGGCGGTCTTCATCATGTCGGCCAGCTCGTCTTCGTCCTTGGGCGCCATCAGAACAATCTCCGGAATGCCGCGCAGATACGCGATGTCGAACAGGCCGTGGTGGGTGGGGCCGTCATCGCCTGACAGGCCGGCACGATCCATGCAGAAAAGCACCGGCAGCTTCTGCAGGCAGACGTCGTGAACGACCGGATCGAAGGCGCGCTGCAGAAAAGTGGAGTAGATGGCGCAAACCGGCCGGTAGCCGCGTGTGGCCATTCCGGCGGCGAAGATCACCGCGTGCTCTTCGGCGATGCCTACGTCGAAGTAGCGCCTGGGGTGACGCGTCCGGAAGTGATCGAGGCCTGTGCCGTTGGGCATTGCCGCGGTGATGGCCACGATCCGCGGGTCCGTCGCGGCCATTTCGGCCAGCGTGTTGGCGAAAATTTCGGAGTACGTCGGAACGCCAGCAGCGGTTTTGCCGGTCTCCGGATCGTAGGGGCCGAGGCCATGGAATTTCTTTTGCCCATCGAGAGCCGGTTGAAAACCGCGGCCTTTTTGCGTCAGCACATGCAGCAAAACCGGGTGATCGAGCGTCCTGAGGAACTTGAAGGACTCAACGAGCAGAGGAAGATTGTGGCCGTCGATGGGACCGAAGTACTCCAGTCCAAACTCTTCGAAGAGGATCGATGGCCATAGCATGCTTTTCGCAGCTTCCTCAGCGCGCCGCACAACCTTGATCGCCGTTTTGCCCGCGATACGCTCAATCAGCCGCGTAGCCCGATCGTGCAGGTGCTGGTATCGTTCGTTGGTCACGATACGGTGAAAGTAGCGGGCCACGGCCCCCACATTGCGGTCGATCGACCACTCATTGTCATTGAGCACCACGATCATGCGTCTCGTCTGCTCGGCGATGTTGTTCATCGCTTCCATGGTGATGCCGTTCGTGAAGGCGGCGTCACCTGCGACGGCGACGACGTGCTCGTGGCCACCGGCCAGATCGCGTGCCACAGCCATGCCCAGCGCTGCTGAGAGCGCCGTGCCGGCATGTCCCGCCCCGTAGCAGTCGTGCTCGCTCTCGGTGCGCAGCATGAAGCCGTTCAGGCCGCCCGGCTGGCGAATCGTGCCCATCCGCTCCAGGCGCCCGGTGAGCATCTTGTGCACATAAGCCTGATGGCTTACGTCGAAAAGAATCTTGTCCTGCGGAGTATCGAAGACCGTGTGCAATGCAATGGTCAGCTCAACCACGCCAAGGTTCGGCCCAAGGTGCCCGCCCGTCTTCGACAGGGTCTGAATAAGGGACTCGCGGATCTCCTCTGCGAGCCTGGCCATCTGATCGTAATTGAGGAGTTTCAGGTCGGCGGGAGAATGGATGGATTCGAGGATCGATGCCATGAAATTCTTTCCCCCGGTAAAACCAGCGGGCTGACAACCGGAAAAGCTCGTCGATCAAATGCCCCCTTGCAAGGGGGTCTGTAATTCAATAGCGTCCATGCTGAACGTAGTCTCACTTACCAGTATACCTTCGCTGCAAATCGCGATTTGTTAGACGCTTTGATCTGAGTGAAGTTGCGGCCCACGCCGTGGCGACGCTCGCCGAAACCGCTATACTTTGGTCGCGATCGATCGAGGCAGGTTCAGGATGCGGAAATGGGCCACATGGCTGCTCTTGGCAGTTTTCTCTTGCCCGGCGATGGCATCAAAGAGCCTGTCGATCGAAGAATTCGAGCAGTTTCTGGCCAAGCTTCAGAACAAGTCTGACGCGCGAGTGGCGCAGGAGCTCGCCGACGTCGAGCTCACTGAGCATGTGAGCCTGGAACGACTGGCTAATTGGGAGAAGAATTATCCCGGAGCCCAATCCCACGAAGCTCTCATACGCCTCGCGGACTCAGCCGCGTTCCTCAAGCCCCCGGCATCGGATCTGCCTCGCATCTCGCCCCCGGACAGCGATACGCAGGAGAGAATGCTGGCGCTGGCGAGCGAATACGTCAAGTCAACCGTGGCCCGGCTGCCTGATTTTTCAGCGCTTCGCGAGACGACGCACTTCGAAGATACGCCGTCGCAGGAGACCCTGATGCCGATGGCGTCATCGGCTTCAAAATGGCACACGCATCCGCTGGGAATCCCGATCGGCCGGAACGAAGAAAAGCCGCTCCGCTGTACAGGAACTTCGAGCATGACCGTAACTTATCGCGGCGGGAAAGAACTTGTTGACACCACCATGACGAAGCGTGAGAAGGAGGATCAGCCTCAGGCGGACATGACAACCAGCGGCGAGTTCGGACCCATACTTTCTGTGGTGATCGGCGACGCCATGCGCGGCCAGGTTGCCTGGAGCCATTGGGAGCAGAGTTCAGGCGATCCCATGGCGGTGATGCAATACGCAGTGCCGCAGGATGATTCGAATTTTGCGGTCGCGATTCCCAACGGCGCAAAAACCGACTTGATTTATCCGGCGTACCACGGAGAAATCGCGATTGATCCTGCCACGGGAAGCATCCTGCACCTCAGCGTCGTCGGGGACATGACTGGTCTTTATCAGTCGATGCAGGCGAACATGCTGGTCGAATACGCGCCGGTCGCCATCGGCGCACGCACCTGCATGTGCCCGGTCCACGGCGTTGCGCTCTCCAGGGTTCCCGTTCCGGGCGCGGCCCCGGATGAACGCAGCGGAACAATCAGTATGCGAACGCAATTGAATGACGTGGAATTTACCCACTATCACCAATTCGGCTCTGAAGCCCGGATCCTGGCCAACGATATCAGAAAAGCTGCGCCGGCTGGGAGCGCCGGTGCCATAATGGACGGCACGCCCACGCCCTCCGCTTCCCAGCCAGCGGCCGATTCTCAAGCGCCGGCCACTTCCCCCGCGCCTGATCATCCGCGATAAACACAAGACCGCTCCGCGCCCGCTGTCGCTCTCTTCGATTCGCGCGTCAGCTCTTTTTCGAAGTCACCGCCGAAAAGGCCGCCACCAGTTGTTCCACCCGCTTGCTTCCGCAGTGGGGGCACGCCACCTCAGCCTTTTCGCGCTCCGAAATGCGAAGAGCCTGAGTGAATTCCCTGCTGCACTCGAGGCATTGAAACAAGTATTGAGACATCGCGATTCTCCAGCTGCACTATCATAGCTCTGTTTTCTTCCACAGGGCGGCCGTGATCGGCGGGATGACGAAGCACCTGCGCATATCCATGCCGAAGTTGTAGCATGGGCGCAGGGACTCTGGCGAAAGCGGGGATGGAACGTGGCTCGATCCAGGCATCTTCTTTCATTTTTCCTGTTGCTTGCGGGACTGACTGCGTTTTCGGGACTATTACCGGCATCGGCCCAGTTGCCCTTGCCCGGGGCTTCCACGGACGCGCCCAATCCGCTGACCGACCCGACCCTGAAGCCCGGCAAAATGATCCTCTTCGGTCTCGAGGCGCGCTTTGCGAAAGACGTGCTGGAACGTGGCGGAGTCGGATTTGCAGCGTGGTTTGCTGACGATGGCGTGGCACTGGGCAATGGCGCTGCGCCGCTCATTGGCAAGGTGGCGATCGCCAGGTCGGCCAATTGGTCTCCGAAGGACTACCAGTTAACTTGGACGCCAACCGACGCCATGATGGGACCATCTGGCGACATGGGATACACATGGGGCCACTACGAGGGCCGCAGCAAGGATTCGAATGGCAATCCCGTCCTCACCAGCGGGCGCTACATTACCGTGTGGCGCAAGGAGCCCGACGGCAGCTGGAAAGTCGTCCTCGACGCAGGAGCCAACGAGCCGCCCGAAGGCGGTGACTGTTGCAAGCTGCCAGGCCACTGACGCCGCGCCTGAAGTTTGCAAGCGCGAATGATGAACGCGGGTGATTCTCGTCTGACGGGTAACCACATCAAAGCAACGAAAGTAATCCTGGCCTTCAGCAACTGCGTCCGTGTCCGTAATTACTTGGGTTGTACCAAAAACACTTCAAGTTGACTCATTCGTGGAAGAGCCAACTTTGTCAATCTCCTGAAATACTAGAGATCGGGTACCTCAAATATGTGCGCGTTGCTCGGTTCGCAAGCAGGCGAGAACCAGGAAGGGTTTTTGCGGCCTGAATGGAGCTTCTTCGACCGCAATCCCGATCCTGCGCTCGACGAGTTGGTGGAACTTGCCGCCGTCCTGTGCAACGCCGACTATGCCTACTTGGGCTGGATGGACTTGAAGCGGCTTTGGTTCAAGTCGCGGTTCGGCTTTAAGGCTACTGACCAGCCCCGCACCGCCGCAGCGTGCCAATGGGTCATTGAAAAGAGCTCGCCGCTGCTGATCGCCGATGCCAGCCGGGATTCACGCTTTCCCCCCGAGGGCATCACGCTTCCGAATGCCGCGCCTTGCTTGTCGTATGCGGCAGCCCCGTTGATCGCCAGCGAGCAACAGACCATTGGCGTGCTCGCCGTGCTGGCGCGCGAGGCCAATCAGTTCGCGCCCGAGCATCTAACGCTCCTCGAGATTCTCGGCCGCCAGGCGGTAACGCGCTTGGAACTTTACCACCGGGTCCGCCTTCAGGAGCAGGCGCAGCGGCAGCGGCAGCGCACCGAGCGCGCTCTGGCCATCGAGCGATGCTTTGTGGCCGCGACGCTCGATTCAATTCCCGCCCTGGTGGCCGTGCTCGACACAGCCGGCCGCATCGTGCGCATGAACGATGCGTCGACACAACTGACCGGATTGAGCGCAGCCAACGCCGTGGGCCGTCCCTTTGTCGACGAGTTTCTGGCCGTCGATGACCGTTCGTGGGCTGCCGGCAAAGTGCGAGATGCGGTGCAAGGACAGGTATCCGGCCCGCACGAAACGCCGTGGCGTACAGTGCGCGGTCCGGCGCGCCGCGTCAGTTGGACTCTGCGGCCGTTGCAGGGGCCGAGCGGCGATATCCAGTACGTCATCGTGAGCGGGCAGGATATCACCGACCAGCGGGAGATGGAAATGGCTCTGCTGTCGAGTGAAGCCCGCTACCGCGAAGTGGTCGAGCATAGCCTGGGTTTCGTCTTCACCTGCACGATGGAAGGCCGGCTTACCTCGCTCAATGCTTTTACAGCGGAAACCCTGGGTTATCGCGCTGAGGCGCTCGTCGGGCGCAATCTCGCGGAGCTCACCGACGCGGCAGGAGCGGCTGAATTTGAGGACTGCCTGCGCACCCTAGAGACCGAAGAAGAGTGGCAGGGCGCATTGCCGCTGCGCCGCAGCGACGGCGTGTATCGCCGCATTGCCTTGCGCAGCCGACGCTTGCAGATGCCGGGCGAACGCTCATTTGTCGTGAATCACGGCATGGACGTGACAGAGCAATACGAGGCCGAAGAAGCGTTGCACATCGCCACCCGTCAGCGCGAGCTCATTCTCGAGGCGGTTGGCGACGGCATCTTCGGCATCGACCTCGAGGGCCGCATCACCTTCATCAACGAAGCTGGAGCTCATATGCTAGGCTTCGCTGCCCTTGAAATGACCGGCCGCGATATGCAGAGCCTAATCAGCCACAGCAGCGCAGACGGCGCGCTCTACTCCAAATCCACCAACCCGATCCTGCAGGCGATGCGCCGGTCCGAATCCATCCGCATGCGCGACGAGCGCTTTTTCCGCAAAGATGGTTCTGCGGTTCCCATCGAATACAGCGCCAATCCCCTCATGGAAGACGGCAGAATCTCGGGCATGGTGGTGGCCTTCCGCGATGTCAGCGAGCGGCGGCGGCTCGAAAGGATGAAGGACGAGTTCATCTCGACGGTCAGCCATGAACTGCGCACTCCGCTGACCTCGATGCGCGCCTCTCTGGGACTGATCGCGTCCGGCTCGCTCGATAAACGGCCCGAGAAGCAGCACCAGCTTGTAGAAATCGCCATTGGCAACTGCGACCGGCTCATCCGCCTGGTCAACGATATCCTCGACTTCGACAGCGTGGAAAAGGGCCGTCTTCCCCTCCACCGCGAGCCGGTCGATCCCATGATTTTGCTGCGCCGAGCCGCCGACGTCGCCCACGAAGCCGCCAAGGAGGCTCGCATCGAATTCAATATCACCAGCAATGCCCCGCCGATCTACGCCGACGAGGAGCGGGCTCTGCAGGTATTGAACGAGCTGGTCGCCAATGGAATCAAGTTTTCTCCGCCTGGAACGGCGATTCGTCTCGCCGCCCAACCGGCGGGCGCAAACGCAGAAGGAGTCAGCGAAGTCTGCTTCATGGTCGAGGACCAGGGACGCGGCATCGCGCCCGAAAAACTCGAGCGTATCTTCGAGCGATTCCAGCAGGGTGACGCGTCCGACTCGCGCGATCTCGGCGGCACCGGCCTGGGCCTGGCGCTCTGCCGCAGCATCGTGGAGCAACACGGCGGCCGCATCTGGGCCGAAAGCGAAGTGGGCAAAGGCAGCCGATTCCTGTTTACGCTGCCCGCGGCGAGTTAGCCCATCAACCAACCGTGCCTAATCGGCGACCCGGCAAGTTCAATGCAGAGCTACTTCGTTGTAGCCGACTGCGCCGCCCGCTCCAGATCGCCTTCGGCGCTGCGCAGGACTGCACTCGCGTTGTCGAGTTCCTCTTTGGCCTTATCCAATGCCTGAACCGCCGCCTTATACGCGGCGCGATCGGCTGGCGAGAACAAATTGTTAATCACGTGCTGCGTGTATCGATCGCTTTCAGCCCACGCCGAATCAAGGTTGGCAATGGCAGTGTTGAGAGCTGTGAGGTTTTCCTGCGTGCGATTCTTCTCGTATTCAGATTTCAGGTCTCGGCTTGACTTCAGTGTATAGGCAAGAATGTCGGCCAGCTTCGTCGTCTGATCATTGACTGCTTGCAGGGTCGATGCTGGAAGGTCGGTGAGCCCGCTGTCCCAGGCAGCCGAAAGCGCTTGCTGGGCCGTATCGAGTTGACTCTGCGCCTTTGACAGTCGTGTCCGCGCCTCAGCCACGTGCTGGATGGCAGCGTCGAGTTCTGATGTGTCTGGTGGGTTCCCCACAGGCGTGGAGGTACTCGGACCGTTGGTGGCGTCGTCGTAGAGATCGAGCAAGGCTGCGCTCGGGCAGTCTGAAGAAGTGGACACGACGCTCGTCGTGGTGGAGGTGGCCGCGGAAGCAGCTGTCGCTGCGGTGGAAGTCGCGGAAATAGTCGTCGCGGTCGTGGCCATTGGCGTCGTTGCCCCCGGCGTGGTCGTCCCTGGCACCGCGGCAGCCGCCGAGCAGTCTGTCATGAACGCCGACTTGGCCAGCGTGGACGGGTCGTAGCTGATACTGAGGCTGGGAATCCAATTGTCGATCGAATAGCCCACGGATGGAGTCAAGGCGGCCGGCGGCGTCCCGATCCCACCCACCGGAGCGAAATTGGCCCGGCCTACTCCGAGCAGCGAAAATGTACCGTCCAGCTTCGCGGTGAGGCTGCCGTCGATCTCGAGAGAACCCGTCGGCAAAATGTCAGGCGCGGTGGCGACGCGGACCTGGTCCTGCATGCTGATCACGGCGGGGGATTCATCGGTGACGGAAAGCGTGGCGAATCCCTCGTCCGGAGAAGGAGCGGCTTTCTGGATAGCGCTCAACTCCGAAGAGCCGATGATGTCCGTTTCATACAGCGGTGGCCCGTTGAACAGGTTGGCGAATAGCGAGTCGGGGCTCTTGAAGAAGTTCAACCGCGCGAAATAGTTGGTGGACATGCCCTTGCTTAGCTTGAGCTGGCCGGCCCCCATATCCAGCGTCATGTCGTAGGCCGGGACCACGGTCTCAGGAAAGAGCGGGCTGTCGATGGTTTCGTTGGTTGGGCCGGCGGCGAGACTTGGCGACGGCATAAAGTACGATACGGTGTTCGTGGCTGCAATGAAGGTAACGGGGGAACCACCAGCGAGAATCGTCGTATCGAGCGGATCGCCGGGAAACATCCCGCGCGCCGCGTTCACCTTCGTCGTGTTGAGCACTGGATTGAGCCAGAACGGCTGGACAACAGAGGGCGAGTTCCAGGCGGAGAGGAAGTTCGCGATGTCGATCTCATTCGAGAGAAAATTCAACCAGCGGGTGGAGGACTTGAGTTCCGTCTGCTGGTCGGCGGTGAGGTTGGACTGCCCCCCCAGCCAGGTGTTGTAGCCGACCACTTCGAGATTGAGGTTGTGCAAGTAAGTTGCGAGGCAATTCGGCGGGAAGCCCCACTCGATGGCATCGATGCTCCAATAGTCGTAGTCGAGCTCATCTTCCAGGTAGTCGATGTAATCCCAGTCGGGATTCGCAAGCGAATACTCATAGTCCAGCTCGTCTTCGAGGTCGTCGGCATCATCCCACAGATCCATGAGATGTAAAAACGTCCAAAAGCTGATGCGGGATTGCGCCTGCGTGGAGAAGTAGTTGCCAGGCAGCGTGGGCGCTGCGACAGCGTCGCCCAACTGAAAGTCGGCGCTGCCCGAACCCAGGCTGGAAACGGAATCGATCTGCATGACTCGAAGCGACAGCGGACCTTTCCAGTCGAGGGGTATGCGAAGGGAAAACGTTCCGTTGGCGTGCAACGGCCAATAGCCGTAACCCGGAAACCCGATCCGGAACCTTACCCACTCGGGCGTGCCGTCGGGTAGCAGGTACGACTGGAGCGAAAGGTCGTACACTCTGAGGCCGGGCACAACCTTGAAGTTGTCGGCATAAGCGGAGCGCCAAAAAGACCCGCTGAAAAAGCCGCCGAGATGATAGTCGCCGGGAAGAATCGTGCCCAGGCTGAGGTTCGATGGAGCGACGGGAGTTTGCGGTGTCGTAGCGGGGCTTGAAATCGAAGGCAATTTGTAGGAGTTGAATGTGTAGGCCCAATTACGCGTGCTGACGCTCCATTCTCTTATCTCGTTACCGTCAGCGCGGTACTCTGCCACTTCCTCTGAACTTCGCTCGCCGTGCAGTCCGTAGGTCGTGTAGTCACTGAACGCCAGGTCGCCGTGAAAATCGTATCTCAGGCCCAGGGTGAAGGAGAGATGGCCCTTCAAGTCGAAGTCCCATTCGTACGATCCAGTCCGGTATTGCTTGCCATTTGAGGTCGCATACTGGTAGGTCGTGTCGTCGCGCAGGTTATTGCTCGGGTCGTACACGCGGCTTTCGACGACGCTTCCTGTCGCGTCGCTGTCCAACTCGCTATGCCCGCCCGCGCCGTAATCCGCCGAAGGTTGTTTGGTGGTTTGAACTTGCGCCGGCGCTGCTGGAGCCGCAGCCGGAGGCGAAGTTGCGGGAGCGGTTGCGGACGGCGCAGCCGACGGCATGAGCGAATGCGGCAGAGTCGGGGCCGGCAGGGTCAGTGGCATGACCTTGATCCAACCGGATGGCGGCTGCGATCCGTAGATGACCCACTGCAACTGGCCGTTGGCGGGATTGACGTAAAGATGCGGCTCTCGTCCTGGCGCGTACGAGACGGTGGAGCCGAGCACGAACCCAGGCACTGGCGGCAGTTGCAGCGCCTGCCACATAGACGGCAGGGGTTGAGAGCTGTCGAACAGGGAAACCATTGCGGTTCGTGTATTGATCTCAACAATATGGCTGCCTATCTGCACCTCAGGTCGCGCGCCTTGGGGAAAAGCCGTCTGCATCCCAAATGGCGCTGTAACGAAAATGGCAGCAAGCGAGATCGCTGGGAAACGGGAGCGCACACGACGGATCATGCGGAACCTCCGAGGAAGGCAAGAAGCCGGTAGCAGACCCGATGTTACGGAATCATAAAGAAGAGGCGGAATGGGGAAGATGAAACCGGAGAGATGCCGGAATGTTAGCAAGTTCGCCCGGCGGCGTCTACCAAAGGGCGGAGAATAGACACCAAACAGCACAGGCCACGAGTTCGGTTGCCTTTCTCGCTCCCTCGCTTCCGTGCTTCTTTGCTCCCATGCTCCCTGATCCCCGCCATGAGACAATGCCATCGGCGGCCTTCCCCGCATTCAGTCCACGGTCGCAGGGCAATCTTCCATGGGCGTCTACACGCAAGCATTCCGATTGCTATTCGGCCGTCCGCTGGCCACCAGCGAGGAACGCGCCGAGCACATTGGCCCGCTGGCCGGCATTCCCGTATTCGGCCTCGATGCCTTGAGCTCGGCTGCATACGGGCCTGAGGCCGCGCTCACCCTGCTCATCCCGCTCGGTTTGCTCGGCGTGCAATATATCCAGCCGGTCTCGACGGCCATCGTCATCCTGCTCATCATCGTCTACTTCAGCTACCGCCAGACCATCGAAGCCTATCCGCAGGGCGGTGGCTCCTACACGGTAGCCAGCCAAAACCTGGGCGAAGGCGCCGGCCTTCTGGCGGCGGCCGCGTTGATGATCGACTACATCCTCAACGCCTCGGTAGGAATCTCGGCGGGTGTCGGCGCGCTCATCTCCGCTGTGCCCAGCCTGCAGCCGCACACGCTCGAGCTCTGCCTCATCGTCCTTGCCATCCTCACCATCGTCAATATGCGCGGAGTGCACGACACCGGTGTCGTCTTCATGATCCCCACCTACCTGTTTACAGGGACTCTGCTTGTCGTCATCGTCCTGGGCGGGTGGCAGACGGTCCAGGCGGCGGGACATCCGCACCCGGTTACGCCCATGCCCGCGGCCCCGGCGGCGACTCTCACATTCGTCGGTTGGTGGCTCCTGCTAAAGGTCTTCTCGTCCGGCTGCACCGCCATGACCGGCGTCGAGGCCGTGAGCAACGGCGTCATGGCCTTCCGCGAGCCCACGCGTAAAAACGCCAAGGCCACGCTGACCATCATCATTGCCCTCCTGGCCATTCTGTTGCTCGGCATCGCGTGGCTCTGCCGTGCCTACCAGATTGTCGCCACAGATCCGGGCGCCTCCGGATACGAGAGCGTGCTCTCCATGCTGACGCGCGCCGTCATGGGGCGCGGTTGGTTTTACTACCTGACCATCGCCTCGGTGCTCGCTGTACTCGCGCTCTCTGCCAACACTTCGTTTGCCGATTTTCCGCGCCTTACCCGCGCCATCGCCGGCGACAACTACATGCCCCATGTGTTCTTGATCCGCGGCCGGCGCCTGCTCTACTCCTGGGGCATCTACGTGCTGGTAGCGCTGACGGCCATCCTCCTGATCATCTTCGGAGGCGTGACTGACCGCCTGATCCCGCTCTTTGCCATCGGCGCGTTTCTCGCCTTTACCCTTTCGCAAGCCGGAATGGTCATGCACTGGAAGCGACAGGGCGGGTCGCCCGTGCGCATGATCGTAAACGCCGTGGGCGCAGTTGCCACCGGAATCACAACCCTCGTTGTGCTGGTGACGAAATTTGTCGAGGGCGCGTGGATCACCGTGCTGCTGGTGACCGCGATGATTCTCTTTATGCGCGCAGTCAACCGGCATTATGTGCGCGTAAACAAGGAAATCGATCTCGATCGGCCCTTCGCTCCCGCCGAGCCGGGCGAGCCCATCGTCGTGGTCCCCGTCGACCGCTGGAGCCGCATCAGCGAGAAGGCGCTTTCGTTCGCGCTCTCGCTCTCCTGCGATATTCGTTGCGTCCACGTGCGAACCAGCGACGATCCCGACCCTTTCTGCGACTCATGGGACCGGGACATCGTTGCACCTTTGCGCGCCACGGGGCGGTGTATTCCCACTCTCATCACCCTCAAATCGCCGTATCGCTACATCCTCTACCCGATCCTGGACTACGTGCTGAACGTCGAGAAGGACACCGAAAACCGCAAGGTGTGCGTTCTGGTGCCTGAATTGGTGGTTCGCCATTGGTGGGACGGTTTGCTGCACAATCGGCGCTCCGACCTGCTGAAGGTGATGCTCTTGATGCGCGGCAACCGGCGGATTATCGTGATCAACATTCCCTGGTATCTCGAACGAGACTGACACGCGCCGGGAGCCCAGGCGGCGCACCTTTTTCTGCCGGCCGCAGTCAAAGACCTTGAGCTTTTCTCACCGCCGGCGGACTTCGTAAAAACCGGGGTCAGCCTTTACTCTAGATGGGTACAGAGATTCGCTCACAAAATCCCGCTCCACTGGTATCCCACGAAGCGGAGAGGCCGGTCGCGGAAAGAGATCGAGGGAGCTGTCACGTTGAAGAGGACGTTGCTTTTTTCCTTGTTGGCCCTGGCGCCGGCTGCATTGTGGCCATCCGTCGCCGCGGGCCAGGTAAACCCTGAGGCCGCGCCGGAATCCCAGCAGGCCTCACCCTACAAATACGAGGCTTTCGCGGGTGCTGCCTATTCCCGCATCAGGCAGGCGACCGAAACCTACAGCGGATTGATAGGCGGAAAGGCCATGCTGGCCCGCGATTGGGGAAAGTATTTCCAACTCATCGGATCGGTGGACTACTACCGAGTCGGCACCGGCCACGCCGGAATACCGGATCGGGGTGACCCGTCAATGTATACGGTCCTGGTGGGGCCGGGACTCCACGCTACGCTCTATGACAACCTAAGCGGAGTTGTTTTCGCGGAACTAGGCGGAGAGCACACCGGGGGAATCGGCATCACGCCGGGCCTCTCTGTGGCCGGGGGCTTTGGCGGAGGCTTGACCTACGACTTGGCCCGCAATTTTGCGGTGCAGCTTACCGGTGACCGCGTTGGCGCATCATTCTCGCTGCCCAACAATACACCAGGGCTCGGTTACTCGACCCACATAACCTGGAATGCCCGCGGAACGTTCGGCGTGGTCTACCGGTTCTGAAAAACAGGTGCCAAGGTTACAAGGTGTCGAGGTGACAAGAAAAGACCTTAGCAGCTCCGCGCCTGCCTCTCCCGTCGTGTCCTTGTAACCTCGTAACCTTGTTCCCTGCCTTCGTCACCTTGTCCCTTGTAGCCTTGTCCCCTGTTTTCCTACTTCCCCTGCACCGCGGGGTTCACAGCACGGACCCTGATCACCGTCGCCAAAAGATCCTTCTGGTCGATATATCCGTTATGGTCCGTGTCCAGCCGGTCGAATTCCTTCGCCATGAAATCCATCCATTCCTGCTTTGAAATCCTGCCATCCTTATCCGTGTCCATCAGAAGCATGATCTGCTTCGCGTTCTCTTCAGAGATGAACTTAACATTCGGGCTCTTCGGTGAGGCAGTCGTGGTTTGCGCAAACGTCCTGGCCGACAGCGCGGCGCTCATCGTCATGAATGCAGCAAGCAGATTCCTTCGGGTCATGAAACGCTCCTTTCAAATTCATACCCAACGCGAAGGAATTGTAGCCCTCTTAGCGGCGGAATGCATAAAGGCCGCGCACCGTCCATATCGATGGGAACCCCGCCCCGCAAAAGCATGATTGAACGTTTCCATTGGGAGTTTCGGAATGCGGCGCTCCACATCCTACAATGAATGAAGAACTCAAACCTCGAGGATCGACATGCCCCTTTCCGGAGAAGCCATTCGCCTGATGAACTACATTGACGATGTTGCCGTGACCCTGCGCCGGGTGCTGGCTGCCGCGCCCACGCTTTCAGCCGAGGAGCGGGCTATTGTGTCGGAGCATTTGCTGCAGGCGCGGCCGAGCGCCGAAGAAGTGGCCGCGGCGCTGGGCGTCTATCTGGGGCTAGAACCTGCGAATAACAGGCTTAGGACAATAACCGGCAGAAGATTAAAGGGCCAAGGGCACAAAGGCCTAACAGCGGTCTTGACTCGAGTGGGTGCTCGCAAGACCGGGGGCCGCACGCGCAAGAAATTGAA